>Elaine_p2__coassemble_613_pt1 | contig 27865 bp, 24 predicted proteins | sample Elaine_p2__metabat2_high_PE_054 | metagenome-assembled genome bin Elaine_p2
CTCGCACCTTGTTGGCCCACAGGCTGCTGAAGGCCAGGCGGATGTTATCAAACAGCTGCACTGCGTCCCGCCCCCTTTCGCTCCCCCACAAACCGGCCGTCCCGCAGCGTCAGGATGCGCTCGCACTCGGCGGCCAGCTCCTGGCTGTGGGTGATGAGCACGATGGTCATGCCCTTTGCGTGCAGCTCGTGGAAAATATCCATCACGGTGCGGCTGGTGGCGGAATCCAGTGCGCCGGTGGGTTCGTCCGCCAGAAGCAGGGCCGGCTGGTTGACCAGCGCCCGGGCGATGGCCACCCGCTGCTTCTGCCCGCCGGAAAGCTCATTGGGCTGGTGGCGGGCCCGCTCACCCATGTTCACCATCTCCAGCAGCTCTTTTGCCCGCTGGGTGCGCTGCCGGGCGGGTACCCCGGCGTAGAGCATGGGCAGCTCCACGTTTTTCAGGGCGCTTGTGCGCCCGATCAGGTTGAAGGTCTGAAACACAAACCCGATCTTCCGGTTGCGGATCACCGAAAGCTCCCTGTCCTTTGCGCGGGTGATGTCCACCCCGTCCAGCGTATAGCCGCCCTCCGTGGGCCGGTCCAGCGCGCCGATGATGTTCATCAGCGTGGAGCTGCCGGACTCGCCCACGATGGCCACAAATTCCCCGGGGTACACCTGCAAATCAATGCCGTGCAAAATCTCCAGTTCGTTGGGCTTGCCGATGTAATACCGCTTCACAATGCCCTGCATGTCAATGATCGGCTGCATCTGCATCAGCCTCCCATCGCCGGGCCGCCGGCTATGCCGCCCCGACCGCCGCCAGTGGGAGCTGTGATGACCACAGAGCCATCCATCGCGCCCCCTTCCGCGGGAGCCATGACGCTCATTTCGCCGGGCATTGCGGAGCTCATGTCCAGCTCCTCGGTGGCTTCGCTTTCATCGGCCGCGGCGCGCACCACCATGCCCTCTTCCAGCTCAGCGCCGCTGATCTGGGCGTAGTAGTCGTTCTGCTCACCCACGGTGACGACCATCTCTTCAAACACCGGCTCACCATCCGTCTCGCCGGTCTGCACATAGATCACGCTTTCGCCCGCTTCATTCTCACCGATGGCATCCAGCGGAACGCTGAACACATCCTCGGTGGTGGACAGGATGATCTCCACCTTGGCATTGGTACCAATCAGCAGGCCACTGTCCGCATCGTTGATGGTCACCTCCGCCGCAAAGCTGCTGGAGGAGGAACCGCCGCCGGTGGCGGTGGGCGAGATCTGGGTCAGGGTGCCGCTCACTTCCTTGTCGGTCACATCGCTGGTGATGCGGGCGGTCATCCCCACCTGTACGCTCTCAATATCATATTCCGGAATGGTGATGGCCACCTTCAGGGAATCGGTGTTCTGAATGGTGGCGGCCGCGCCGTCGATCATGCTGCCCACGGTGGCGTTCACCGCAGTCACCCTGCCGCTGGTCTCTGCAGTCAGGGTGCACTGCTCCAGCTGCTCCTGCAGATCGGTCAGCTCATCACTTTCGGAGGATTTGTTGTAGCTCTCCAGTGCATCGTCGCAGGTTTCCTGCGCGGTCTCCTGGGTTTTCACCGCCTGATCATAAGCGGTCTGGGCCTGCTCGTATGCGGCCTGGGCCTGCTGGTAGGTGGTCTGCAGTCCGGTCAGGCCCACCGTGTTCTGGGCATCGCTCAGCGCCTTCTGCTTTTCCTGCGCCAGCGCAGAGGCCTGATCGTAGGCCGCCTGCGCGCTGCTCTGGGCGGCGTTCGCCGCATCCAGCTGGGCCTGGGCATTGTCCATGGCACTCTTCAGGCCGGCCAGCGTTTCCGCGTCGCCCGCGGCAGGCTGATAATCCGCCGCCAGCTGTCGGTCGCTCTCGGTTTTCCAGGCGCCATAGGCATCGTTGCAGGCGGTCTGCTTTTCAGCTGTGGCGGCCATGGCATCGTTCAAAGCGCTCAGAGCGCTTTCCTGCTGGGCGGCGGCGCTGTCCGCCTCGCTCTGGAAGGAGCTCACCTTGCTGCGGGCGCTGTCGTACGCCTGCCAGGCATCGCTCTTGGCCTCCTCCGCATCATCCAGATCCTCCTTGGCCTCCGCCGTTTTGGTCTGGGCCTCAGCCAGGCTCTCCTGTGCCTTCTGGCAGGTCTTTTCCGCCTGCGCCATGTTGTCTGCCAGAGTCTCCTTCGCCTTTTCGATGCTTTTCTCCAGGCTTTCGGTGTCCAGCGTGCAGATCACGTCGCCCGCCTCGACCGTATCGCCCACCTGCACATCCACCGTTTTGACGGTGTATTTCAGGTCGGTGGTCACATTGGACACATCACTGCTCTCTACTGTGCCGCTGGCACTGATGGAATCATCCAGTGTGCCCTTCTGCAGGGTCACCGTGCGCACATAACTGCCGCTTTTTGCCGCTGTGGGCAGCGCCGGCCGCCGCAGCTTGAAGTACCACAGCCCCACCGCCGCAATCAGCAGGACCAGTACCACAATCACCAGTGCTTTTTTGTGCCTGTTCAGGCAGCCTCCCACCCGACCAACGGCCGATTTCACCTTATTCATTCGCTTCAATTTCTCCTCGTGAATCATTCAGAATTTCCCGGCGCAGGGTATGTGCCGGGGCTAAAACCGAACTTATTTTAACGGCCGTTTGTGAAAAGCCGCCGTGTAAAGGGTGAAAGATGTGTGTGTGGCAAACCTTTATGCAACCTTTACAGGCTGTAAACCTATTGTAAATTAGGGCGTCCTCGCCTTCTCCTTTTCCCACCTGTTTTATATAATAAAGCTGCATTCTTTCACCTCGGCTTGCGGCCGTGTCTTTCACCCTGTGAACGGAGGATTCCCCATGATCAAACGCTGTATCGCAACCCTGCTTACTCTGGTGCTCTGCATGGTGCCCACCGGCGGCCTTCTTCTGCCCGCCCGGGTGGCAGAACAGCCACCCCGGGATTTTGCCAATCTGGTGCTTTTCGCCTACTTCAGCGACGAGCCCAACAAGGATTATTTCAACCAGCCCTCCGCTCAGCCGGGCAAAAGCCGGGCCCAGGCCCTGATGGAACTGTACGACGGGCAGCAGGCCCAGACCGGCAGCATCGACGCAAAAAGAGCCCTTTCCAATGTTGGAAAAGGCTCTTTTGCAGGTTTATTCAATCTGTTTGTCCGTTCTTATTTTCACTCTGTTCTTCGCAGGACCAGATGCGCACCATCAGCTCCTCGCTTTTCGGGATCGGTTCCACCAGCCCCTGCAGCTTTCCCGCAAAGAGCGGGGCGAGCGCCGGACTGTCGGTGATCACCGTGGGCGCGGTATGAATCGGCTCCGGTCCCGGCGCCATCAACAGGGCGGAATTTTCCACAAAAATTCTGCAGGGAGCTCCGGCACCGTCAACTCCCTCCAGCATATAGCGTGCGGAAAGCATCAGCCTTCCGCTGGATTCCGTCTGTGTATCCACTCCGCCAGGCAGAACCCGCCCTTTGAAAAAGCGGGAATCCGCATCGCCGTCGAACAGGATCATCCGGGCGATTGAATTTCCGTTACACACCTCCTGCATCTGAAGAATGCGAATCCGGATCTTCAGCAATTCAGTCAATGCGCTCCTCCCCTTCCATCTTTTCCGGCGAATGCATCTGCTTGCGATACTCATTGGGCGTCAGGCCCGTCTGCTTTTTGAACATGGTTGAAAAATAGGTAAAATTGTCAAACCCCACCGCCAGTGCAGCGTCACTGATCCGGATCCCGGGCTTTTTCAAAAGTTCCCGGGCCTTCTGCAGTCGGTACTCTGTCAGGTAATCTTTAATACTCGTTCCCGTCTCTTTTTTATACATCTTTCCCAGATGCTCTGGAGACAGATACATGGACGCCGCAATGCTGTTCCGGTCGATGGGCTCGGAAAAATGTGCCCTGATATACCGCTGCACCTTTTGCGACAGAGTCTGCTGCTGTTCCAGCTCCTGTTTTTTGCCGAAGGCCGTGGTAAGCAGGAAGCTGGCCCAGCGTACGAAATCCAGCATGGATTGGGACGCTTTCTGCTCCAGATCTGCCAGCGAACCGCCCTGCTGCAGAACGGAAATCTGAATATCATCCAGCGCCAGATAGGCATGCACCGCCTGCGTCAGCTCCGTCTGCATCTGATGCAGCGAGGTCTCGGTCAGAGTTCCGGTGTGCAGGCGCTCCTCCATACGAGCCTTCAGATACTCCAGAATCTGCTTTTTGTCCTGCTCAGCCAGCATGGTTTTGAGGCGTTTCAGATCCAGATGCACCTGCATCGTGGATGCCTGTTCGGCCTTCGTAGCAGCGTGAAACCAGCTGCCATATTTGGCCACATTGTTTCCGATCTGATCAAACGCTTCCCGCCAGGCCCGGCAGAACTGATCCGGCGTACAAGGCTGGCTGATGCAGCAGGTCATCACGCCCTGCATCACCCGTTGATAGCTCAGAATCAGCCTTTGGCACTGCTCTTCGATTCGTCTGGCTTCCTGTTCGGGGCAGATGGTGATCAGCACCAGACAGTCCCGCTGCATCCGGCTGAATACATAGTCCGGCTCCAGCTGGCCGGACAGGATCTCTGCATGAATGTTTTCCAGCGCAAACAGCAGCAGCTCCCGGCCAAACCGTTCCAGATCCCGATCCAGATCCGTGATGCGGCTGACCACCAGCTGATACTTTCGTGAGACAGCATCCTCAATAAAATGCTCCTGCATGGCCTTCTGCATACGGCCCGGATTACCCTCATAATGGCCTTCCAACAGATCATTCCAGAACACGGCCTGCATTTTCCGGCGGTTTTCCCGGCGCAACTGATCCTGCTCGCTTTTGCGCAGAACGATCCGTCGCAGCGCAACTTCCATTACCTCCACTGAAAACGGCTTGAGCAGATATTCTGTGGCCCGGTCATGCAGTGCCTTGGATGCATAGGAAAAATTCTCGTGGCAGGTCAGCAAAATAAACTCGTTCTCCCCGCCGGACTGCCGATACCAGTGAAGCAGATCCAAACCACTGCCTTTGGGCATTTCGATGTCACTGATGATCAGATCCACCGTGCGGGTTGTAATAATCTGTTTTGCCTGGTCGATGTTGTATGCCCGAAGTACCGTTCCGATCCCCATCTCTGCCCAGTGTACCGCGGAAGCAATGGCATCTACAGTGGGCTGATCATCATCCACAATCAGCACACACAGCGTTGTACCGCCTTTTTCCGGTTTATTCCACTGCATCGGTTGCCACCTCATCCTTTATTGTTGCCACCTGCGGGATCCAGAAACGGCTATGGGCACCGTGCGGCTCCAGATTTTCCAGCTCCATAAGATCTGTTCGGCCATACATCAGCTCCAGCATCTTGGCAAGACTTTGCAGGCCAATGTGCTTTCCCTCCCGAAGAAGATCGCTGTTTTCCTGCTTCCGGATCCGTTCCAGAAACTCTTCTGGATAGCCCGGGCCATCATCTTCAATCTCGATGCACAGCATTGTTTCCTGCCCGCCATGCTGCTCCAGCCGTGCGCTGATCAGCACCGTACAGATGTCACCACCCACCGTCACCGCATATTTATAAACATTCTCCACCACAGTATGGATCAGCATGTGGGGGATGGGCCACTGTTGTGTCTGCGGCTGCGCCTGAACACAGTAGAACACCGCACCGGGATATTTCAGCTCCTGCATTTCGAAATAGGCCTCAATGTTCTGCAGCTCCTCACTCAGTGGCACCGTGCGCATACCGGATTTAAACATGTATCGGATATTCTTGGATAATACATCAATATACTGGCGAATCTCCAAATTCTTCCCCTGCATACTCAAACTGGAAATAGTGGTGATAGCATTCAGAAAGAAATGCGGTTTGAGCTGCAGCCGGATGGCCCGCAGTTCAGCATTGCGCACCTCAATCTGCCGCTCGTAGCTGCGAAAACGCAGGCCGATGTTTTCCTGCATCAGCGTATTGAAGGCATCCTGCAGGATGGAGAATTCTCTGTTTTTGCAGGGAATATGCAGGCTCAGATCCTGCTCCTGCGGGTCAATCTGCTGCAGCACGCATACCATCTGTCCCATGGGGGAAAGAATTTGCAGATAGATATACCGCACCAGAATCAGCGCAAAGGTAATGGTGACCAAAAGGATCAGAATCAATCCGATCATATTGCCCTGAAGCGCATCCCACACAAAATCGGTCTTGGTGCAGCAATACAGCCGGATGGCGCCGTCTGCCAGAGGGATTCCGTCCTGCAGGTAGGCTCCCACGGGTTCTTCCTTTACGGTACAGCCCAGCTTAAGCGGCAGCTTCTCCCCCTGCATGGCCCACAAATACCCGCTTGGATCGGTCAGAAGCCAGGTCAGATCCTCATACTCCGCGTTCACATCGGTTTTCCAGAATTCCTGCACCGAGATAAACGCCGCAATTACCCGATGATTCCAGCAATAGGCCCGATACAGGTAAATGGTATCGCCAATCCGGGCGAATCTCCAGCGATTTGCCTGCCGGTTCGGCTCCAGCAGACGGAGCGCAAACTCCTGAAGACGTTCCTTCCGCTGCACCCCCAGCGTGGAATTCTGGGTCATCAATGCACTGTAATACCGGTTTTCCGCCACCAACAGAATTTCCACCGTGTCATCATTGGTGGTGGCAGCCCGCATGGATTCAAACAGCTCCACCCTGGCATAATATCGTTCGCTTTCCTTGTCACTGGTGATCAGATCCAGTTCTGTGCTCTGGTTCAGCGTAATGTTTTCCAGAATGCCGTCCGCCCGCTGGATCCTGTTTTCCAGATTCTGTCCGTACACGGTCAGAAGATTGGACAGCATCTTCTCCTTTTCCACCCGTGCATTGTGGATGGTATATGCAATAACCAGCAGCAACACCACAATCAGCAGCAGGATCTGCGCGGTAAGCATGATCGCCAGCTGTCGGATCAATGAACCTTTTTTCATTTCCCGTCTCCGCATTCCAGTTGATATTCTATCATTCTACCGAAATCTCCTGAATTCAGCAAGAGGAGCCGGCCTCCAGCCGCGCAATATGCTGACAGAGCTCTTCTGCCATCTTCCGATGGGTTGCAGCGCTCGGATGCCCGCAGGCACCAAACCCGTCCGCCGGGCTCATTCGGAGATATTTCAGGCAGGACACATTGAAATCGCCTGTCTTTTCGCAATGCTTCTTCACGGCACGGCAGATGGAATCAAAGAAATAATGATCCATGCTGCCCAACGCACAGATAATGTGGGTGCGAGGGCCGTTGCAGGCCCGTACCATTCCGAGAAAGCGCAGATAGTCCTGCTCAAAGCTCTCGCTTGTGGGGGACGGCACCCCCTCAAAAGCGGCGGCGGTGGAATCGTTGGTGCCCAGATTGATCACCACATAGTCCGCCGGAGCTGCGGCAAAGTCCCACAGCTGCGGCTGCAGGCCCTCGGCCGTCTGGCCGGGATAGTCGGTATAGCGGTACAGATCCTCCATGGCGTAGTCCATGGGCAGGCTTTCCCGACGTGCCAGACAGATGCCGGAGATGCTGATCATCCGCCAATCCATGCCCAGTTTGCGGGCGGCCAGCGGACCGTGTGCCTGCCAGGCATCCTCATCCGCATCATAGAAAAAGCGATCCCGCATATCCGTCAGATTGCCGAATCCACAGGTGATGGAATCACCCACCAGCTCAATCCGTTTTTTCGGCGGCTCCTCCGGCAGCTGTTCCAGCTCCCCCTCCAGCCAGATGCCCCTCAGCGCCAGTCGTGTTTTTGCATTTTCGGTGAGTTTGACGATGTGCAGCGTCTGCGCATCGGTCTGCTGCGCCGCAAACAGCAGCTGGCTGTGCTGGGTTTCAGTAATTTGAAACCGGCGATCCGGGGTTTCTTCGCCGGCGCGGAATACTGCCGCCCAAGGCCAGTTCTGCCGCTTGCGCACGCCCGGCTGATCGGGAATTCCATCCCATTCATCTCCGCATGCGGCGCAAAAATCCGCCACCACCAGGGTGGCCCGCACCCGCAGCGAAACGCCGCAGCAGCTCCAGTTGAAATGCAGCATTTCCGGCTGCTCCCAGCATCGCCCGTGGGTTTTCACCCAGGCGCGCAGCTCCGACCAGGGAATATAACGCATCGCTTACATCCTTTCCGCGTTCAGCATATAGTTGTAAAGATCCTTGGTGGGCAGATACTTCACCGGCAGCGCATGCTCCACCAGTTCGCTCACCCAGTCCGCCGCGAAGCGCATGCCCAGTTCTTCCATATTAAAGTGACCGATATTCATCACCGCCTTGGTCTTGCCCAGCGCCACGGCATCCCGCACATAGGAGAGGGCGGTCCATTCGATGATCTCGCCGGGAATAACGGCATCCACACCCAGGTCCATGGCGTGGATAATCTTTTGACCGTATTCCTCCTTATCGTCGTCGCCAAAACCGGGAAACAGATGCCCAACAATGGCTACAGTCTCTACCGCCGCGTCTTTCTTGCCTACAAAGCGGATGCCGTTCATATCCAGTTTCTTCATCAAATAGGCGGCCAGATCCCCCACCGTGGTTTTTGGCAGGCGGAAAGCGTAGCCCATGGGTACCGGCTGCTGCTCTGGCGCGAGGCGGTAGTCCTCCCACCCCAGATAACGGATTACCCCGGTAAAGATAGAATCCGGCTGATGGGCGTGCATCCGGTCGTGATCCCGCCAGACGGTGATCCCGTACTCTTTCAGCAGGGCTGCTTTTTCCTTCTGAACCGCGCTGAAGAAAGGCTGGCTGCCCTCTGCTGCATCCAGCGAGGTAAAGAAAGTAGGTTCATGAACGACCAGAAGATTGCATCCGGCTGTTGCAGCTCGACGAATTACATCTACCGTGGGCACCAGCGCAACGGCAATGCCGGTGCACTCCGCCTGAGGATCTCCGCATTTGAAGCCATCGCAGCCGTTATAATCCGCCGGGAAAGACGGATGGTAAGCGATGATCCGATCAATAACATCAATAATTTTCACAGAAAAGCCTCCTTATACGCATGTTTCAGGGGTTCAGTCCGTGCATGGCAAGCCATTCAGCGCAAAGCTCACCCCAGTGGGTAATATGTGGAACCTGCTGCTCCAGATCGTTTTGTCCATCTGCCATGGCCAGACCATGCACGCCCCCCTCGAAAATGTGCAGCTCATAGGGAACGCCGGCATCCTGCAATGCTTTTGCCAGACAAAGCCCGTGGCGTCCGTCATCGCTGAGGGTCTGCCAGATGAAAAAGGGCGGGCTGGCGGGCGACACATGCTTTTCCGTCGCCAGATAGAACCGCTCCTCTCCTTCCCCAAACAGCGGATCCGGCGCAGCACCAAAAGGCGCTGGAAAGGATACTCCGCTCATGGCTCCGTATCCCACCACGCAGGCGTCCGGCCGGCAGCTGAACCGCTCCACCGGATCCTCCGCTTCAAGGCAACCGTTGTCAAAATGAGTGGCGCAGTTACCACTGAGCATCCCACCTGCGGAAAAACCCATGGTCACCACCGCATCCCCAATACCAAACCGATCCTTTTCCGCACGTAACAGCCGCACCGCCCGCTGGATGTCTGCCAGAGCCGCCATGCGGGAATAAGGGCACAGCCGGTAGGACAGAATCGCGGTGTTATACCCCATCCGGTGAAAAAACCAGGCCACATTCGGTCCTTCGCAACCGGTTCGCCACAGAAAACCACCGCCATGGGAAATCAGCAAAGTGGGGCGGCCAGGCACCGCCGCCGGAGATGGAACAAACACCAGATAGGGTTCCCCCTGCAGCGGATCCCGTTCGTCCCAGCCGGGTGTTTGTGCCCAGAGCGGCGTTTTTCGGAACGGCTCCATAGCCCGATTCCACTGCTCCAGATTTCCTGCCACATCCAACGAACCGTCCGCAAGCCGGTGCCGGGCAATGGGGCGGATAAACCAGCCCTCCTGCACTGCCTGCTGCAGCAGACGAGCATTGCTTGCAAACTCACTCATGCCTTTTCCTCCAGCAGCCACCGAATCGCGGGCTCAATGTGCTCCCGCCAGAAAACAAAGTCATGGGTACCGGGGCCTTCCCGATAAACCAGCGGCACCTTGCGCTCTTCCAGAAAACGGCGGAAGATCTGGTTTTCTTCATAGAGAAAATCCTCGGTGCCAATGGCCTGATACAGCCCGGGCAACGGACGGCCTGCGCGCAGCAGTTCCTCCACCAGAACCTCCGGATTGGCCGGGCTCTGTTCCGCTGTTTCCAGATTGCCGAACACCAGTTTATAATATTCGTAATTAGCCACCGCATCCTCTTCTCCGGGGTGCAGCTTCTTCAGGTTGTGAATGATCAGCGCGCCGGAGAGGGTGAACGCCTTGGCAAAGGTTTCCGGCCAGGCCAGCGCTGTGTGCACCGCGCCGAACCCGCCCATGGACAGACCTCCAATGAAGGTGTCCTCTTTCCGGTCGGAAAGCCCCAGCACCGACCGGGTATAGTCCACCAGTTCCTGCCCCACATAGGTTCCGTATTTGCGGCCGGTCTGCACACCGTCCAGATAGAAGCCGTTTTCCCCCGCCGGGAAAATAATGTTCAGGTTATACTTCACCGCCAATTCCGCCATGGGCGCATTCAGCATCCAGTCACTGCTGGTACCGGAATAGCCGTGCAACAGATACAGGGTCTTTGCCGGCCGATCCCAATGGGGTGCGCGGCGCATCTGCGGCGGCACATCGTTGGGCAGGATCGCTCGAAAGGTCACTGCCCGGCAAAGGGAAGCAGAGTAAAACTCCATTGTTAAAACTGCCATGATCTCTTTCCTTTCTTTTTAAAAGAGCCGGGCCCGCAGGGCCCGGCTGGTAGTTGGTTTAACCTTTCACGGCGCCCACAACAACACCGCGAACCAGATGCTTTTGTACAAAGGGATACACCAGAAGAATGGGAAGGATACCGATAACCGCCATCGCCATACGGATCGCCGTACCCGGCAGATCCACAGCACCGGTTCCCAGAAGCGATGCTGTGGAATTCGCACGCAGCGCCTGAATGTTGTTCATGATGTTCATCAGCAGCATCTGAATGCTGTACAGTTTCTCATTGCTGATATAGTACAAACCGTTGGTCCAGTCATTCCAATAACACAGACCGGTGAACAGGCTGATGGTGGCAATTGCCGGCACGGCCAGTGGCAGCATGATCCGCCGGAAAATGGTCATCTCACTGGCACCGTCAATCTGCGCAGCCTCCAGCAATGCATCGGGCACATTGTTGGAGTAATAGTTTTTCACCAGAATCACATTGAAGGCGTTCACCAGATAGTTGGGAATCAGCAGCGCGAAAATGGTGTTTTTGATGTGGAAGATCTGGGTCCACATGATGTAGGCCGGAACAATACCGCCGTTGAACAGCATGGTAAAAAACACAAAGAACGAGAGCACATTCCGGTATTTGAAGGATTTGCGGGACATGGGGTATGCCAACATGGTGGTGATTAGAACACTGCATAGCGTACCCACCACGGTGACAAAGATTGATACGCCGTATGAGCGCAGGATCACCGCACCCTGCTTGACCATGTAATAGTAGGCATCCAGGCTCCATTCCTGCGGCCAGAACGAATAACCGTTTTGAATCAGCGCATCCTCCGCAGTGAAGGACGAAATAACGACCAGCACAATAGGCAGCAGAGTGATGACCACCAGACAGCCCAGAAAAATCGACGCAAACCGGTCAAAGGCTTTGCTTTGAAGCATATCGTGTCCTCCTTAGAAAAGTGCATTGTCGGCGTCGACCTTGCGCACGATTTTGTTCGCAATGAGCACCAGAATAAAGCCTACGATGGACTGATACAGACCGGCTGCAGCAGACATGCCTACGTCGTTCAGCTCCATCAGGCCACGGTATACATAGGTATCGATGGTCTGAGTGGTCGCAAAGATCGCACCGGAATTCTGCGGCACCTGATAGAACAGGCCGAAATCAGAATAGAAAATACGGCCGATGGACATCAGCGTCAGCATGATTACCGTGGGCTTGAGCAGCGGCAGAGTAATCGCCCGGATCTGACGCAGTTTGCCCGCACCATCCATGGCTGCAGCCTCATACAGACTCTTGTCAATGCCGGAAATGCTGGCCATAAAAATAATGGACTGATAACCGATGTTTTTCCACAGGTTCACAATCACAAGAATTGCAGGCCATGCGCCCGGTTCCGAGTACCAGGAAACCGGATCCAGACCCAGCCAGGACAGGAAGGTGTTGTTGATAAAGCCGGTGTCCGCGTTCAGGAAGGCATAGGCGATGAAGCCGATTACCACCCAGGACAGCAGGTTCGGCAGCAGCATGGCAGCCTGATAGAACTTGACCCGTTTGCGTTCCCCCAGCTCGCACATCAGAATCGCCACAAAGATGGCAACCACCGTGCCGATGATAATAAACGCCAGATTGTACAGGATCGTGTTGCGGGTCATGATGAAGGCGTCTTTGGTTTTGAACAGGAACTCAAAGTTCTGGAACCCGCACCAGTCGCTGCCGAAGGGGCCCTTGATCAGGCTGTAATCCTTAAAGGCCAGGAAGATGCCCAGCATGGGCGCATAGTTGTTGATCAGTAAGTAAATGATACCGGGCAGCGCAATCAGCAAAAGGGGCGTATTGCTGGCCCGGGATGATTTTGCCGCTTTCGGATGAAGCAGTTTCTTCACTTGCGATTCCTCCATCAAAAGAAAGATTGAAAATGCGCCGAATAGTTCCGGCGCTCCAGCGGGAAACCATTCGGCGCATTTGGGGTTCGCCACAAATCAGTATTATTGCTGAGCCAGCCAGGCATCCAGCTGCTCCTGCTTGGTATCCAGAATATCCTGATAACCCGCATCCATCAGAGCCTGTTCGAACTTTTCCAGTTCGGTGTCCGGATCCAGACTGCCGCAGAGCAAACCGGGCAGGTACTGGCTGATCACGTTCTTCACCGCAGTGTACTGGGTCTTGAGGCTACTGGAGTCAAAGGTGAAGCCCATGGCCACGGAGGTCTCAGCCTCCTTGTTCTGGGCCTCTTCCCAGGCCAGAGATTCCGGATTGGTGCCCTCGGTGGGATACATCTTGAAGAAATTACCCAAAGTACCGCAGCTCAGCTGTGCGGTGTAGGGAACTGTAGTGGAGTCCTCGCCTTCCGGGTAGGAAACGGTGCCGTCCTCATTCAGCACATAGTCGCGACCTTCAATGCCGTAGATCAGCAGGTTGATGATGTCCGCATCGGTGTAGGTCAGATCCAGGAAGGCCAGCGCAGCTTCGGGCACGTCGGTGGTGGAGGCAATCATCCAGGACACCGCGTTGATATCACCGGTGGACAGGAAAGCATCATCCAGAATCTTGGCTGCAATGTCATAGTTGCCGCACTGCGCCTGCAGGGACGCGGCGGTGTCCTCTTCCGGATAGGAATAAGCGGCAATGTAGCCGAAGTAGTTGCCGGAGGCCATGGCCTCTGCGGCGGTGGTGGTAGTGGTGGCCGCATCCTTCATGACCAGATCGTTTTCATGCCAGGTGCGGGCAAGCTGTGCTCTCTCCTTGAACACATCCGAAGTGTAAAGATCGGTGACGGTGGTATTGTTGTCCAACAGAACGCCTACGGGGTTATAGTAGTCGTCAGAAAGCCAGTCCACATCACCCATGCACATGTGCAGACCAATGGTACCGCTCTGAACCGGAGCAAGCGGAGTCATGTTGGGATATGCGCTCTTGACCTGTTCCAGCAGCGGGGTGATGTCATTCACACTCTGGATGCTGTCGATATCCAGCCCCAGCTCCTGTGCAATGTCCTCCCGATAGATCAGCATGGGAGTCAAAGCGTAGGGCTTATAGGTGGGAATGCCGTACAGCGCGCCATTCACCCGGCAGGCATCCAGGAAATTGTCGCCAACCACTTCCTTGGCGCCGGCGCCGTACTGGTCGATCAGTTCGGAAATGTCGTAGCACATGTCGCTGGCCACGCAGCTGTTGAAGTTACCCAGCGACTGGTAAACGTCGATCTTTTCACCGCCCTGCAGCGACAGGCTGACCTTGCTGGTGTAATCGGCAATGGAGATGGGCATCAGCGTAACCTCAACGCCGATTTTCTCCCGAGTGATCTCATTGATCGCCTCCTGTACAGGAGCCAGATCCTCTGTGGCAGGAATATTGTTGAAGGTTGCATACGCATACACAACCTGATCGTATTCCCCTTCACCGTTTCCGGTACCGGACGTTTCCCCGCCGCCACCGCAGGCGGTAAGACCCAGTGCAATTGCCGCGGCCGCCAGCGCCGCAAGTACCCGTTTCATGTTTTTCATGGTGGACGCCTCCTTGTGTTGTTGCTTCCTTTGCTGTTTCCAGTATAGCAATTTCCCACAACGAATTCTTTCATTTTGGAGAGGTTTTCTTGCAAAAACAGGAGCATTCCCGCTGGCTTGTACCTGCGAAAAAAAGAAAGATGTCAAGCGATTGACATCTTTCTTTTTCGGTGCTACGCTAAGGGTGATTTTTGACCGGAAACAGCTTTTCAAACCAGAAAAGGAGGCTACAATGAGTATTCGGCTAATCACTCGGGCGGACGATTTCGGTTCCTGCCATGCGGCAGATCAGGCAATTCTTGCGGCATTAGAGGCCGGCGTTCTGATTCGAAATGTTTCCTGTATGGCGGTAGGTTGCACCATTCAGGAAAGCGCAAAAGCTCTCTCCATCTTTGCTGATCAGGTGGATATCGGGCTGCACTTTGTGTTAAATTCCGAGTGGAATTCTGTAAAATGGACTCCCTGCTCCCCCCGTGCCCAGATCCGTTCCCTGCTGAACACGCAAGGTGAGTTTTTTCAAACCCGGGAGGAGCTTCTGGCCGCTGCCCCAGCGTGGTCGGTCATCGAAACCGAGCTGAACGCACAGCTGGAGACACTTCTCTCTCTGGGCCTGCCGATAAGCTATGTGGATGGTCACATGGCGCCGGACGGGCTACTGCCCGACCTGGCAGAACGAATACGTGCATGGGCCCAAAGCCACGGACTTTTGTATGTGCGGGATCATTCCCGCTTCCCTGCCTGCGGCATGCCTGCATTCGCGCCCTCTGAAGCAGTATATCAGGCCAACGTGGAGCACTGGCTGAGCGATATGGAGCAGGGGCAGCAATATCTTTACTTTATGCATCCGGCCCGCATGAGCGACGAGACGATTCTGTTCTGTAACGCGGAATTCGCGCCGGGTGTTGTGGCCTGGGAACGGGAACTGGAAGCCCGCTCCACCGTCTCTTCCCTGTGGGCCTCACGCCTGGAGCAGTATGACCTGAAGCTGATCCGCTACCGAAACGCACACCCCTCTCCCGCACTGCCCATGGGCGGCTATTTTTAACGAAAGGAATCTGCTGCAATGAATTACCGCGTTTTTGAACTGGACGCCCATACCTGGCGCATTGAGGAATACGACGAAACCTCCAGCGTGTATTTGTATCTTCTGGAGGGTGAACAGTCCGCTCTACTACTGGATACCGGGTTGGGTCAGATTGATCTGCGCAAACTTGTTGCCGGACTCACCCGACTGCCGGTGCAGGTTCTGAACACACACGCCCATTTTGATCACATTGGAGGCAACGGTATGTTTGACCGGGTAATGATTCCCCGGGCGGATCAGGAGATGTACCGACTTCACACCAGTCCGGAACTGCTGGCGCAGTTTCCCCAATACCATTTCCCTGCCGCATGCACTCGAATCGACTGGATCGACGGCACCGATACCATTTCACTCGGCGGGCGCACCCTGGAGCTGATTCCCACTCCGGGCCATACTCCTGGCGCAATCGCACTGCTGGATCCGAACAGGCGCTGGATCTTCACCGGCGATACCTGCTGCCGAGCGGATGTGTTACTCAATATGGAAGGCTCGACCACCGTTGAAACCTATGCCGAAAGCATTGCCCGCCTGCAGCAGTACCGCCCCCGCTTTGATCTGGTCTGGCCTTCCCATCATTCCGTTCCCCTGACACCGGATATTCTGGATCTGTTCCAGCAGGCGGCACAGCAGATCTGCCGCGGCACTGCTCAGGGTGATCGGATTCAGACTCCCGTGGGCGAAGCCCTTGCCCTGCAGAACGGTCCAATCCGGGTTGTTTATCTCGCTGACCGAATCAGTAACCAAACATCGTCGTAATAAGGCAATCCGGCATTTCCTGCCGACCAAATCATCCTTTTGAACAAACTCCAGACAATCTTTCATATATGCTCAAAAAAGGGGTACCTTCTGGTAGGTGCCCCTTTTTTGACTCACATTTCCGCGTACTTTCTTGGCCATCCCTCACACGGCAGGAGCATGCCGTTTTCTCCAGCATGTCATCGTAGAAAAAATCCCCCTGCGCTGTTCCTGAACTGCCCCAGATTGTGCGGACAGTACAAAAAAGAGCCCTTAGCAGGAAAGATTGAGTTTTAAGCGGAGAGGCGCCGCTGGCGCGACGCCTCTCCGGTTTTTAACTGGATGCGCTCATGGTTGTAGAAGTAAATATAGCAATCAATCAACTCATTGGCCTGCGAAAAGGTGGCCGGCTTGTAACGGTAAATACATTCTGTTTTGAGGATAGAGAAGAAATTCTCCGCCATTGCATTGTCATAGGGGTTTCCACGTCTTGACATGTACGGTGTAATGCCGTATGTTTGAGTCAGCTCAAAATATGCTTGTGGTTCTTATATGAAGAGAAAGTCCTGATGCCGAAATTCGGCATCAGGACTCTTTACTGTTGCGTTTTACTTTCTGTAAACCACCGCTTCAAACGGTCGCAGACTTCCGGGGTTTCCGGGGGTGTTGTAGTTGCTGATAAGCAGCTCTGTGTTCTGCCAATTGTTCAGCAATGGGCAGGGTACGTCATGGTCGGTAAAGTTGCAGACCACGAGTATCTGCTTGTCGTTCAATGTGCGGGTGTAGGCGTAAATCTCTTCATCGTCGGACAACAGCAGGGCGTAGTGACCGTAGACGAAGGTCTTGTCCGACTTGCGCAGCGCCAGCAAGCGGCGGTAGAAGCTGTACACCGATTCCGGGTCGCCCACCTGTTTGGCTGCGTTGATCTGCGGGTAGTTGGGGTTCAGCGGTATCCACGGTGTACCGGTGGTAAAGCCTGCATGGGGGGAGTCATCCCAGTGCATGGGGGTGCGGGTGTGCTCGCGGCTGATGTAGTTGGCCGCCTTCATGAAATCCGCCACGCTCTCGCCGCAGCGCTGGGTCTTTTCAAAGTAGGCGTTGCGAGTCATAACATCGTTAATGGGGTCGATGCTGTCGAAATGCTTGTTCGTCATGCCCAGTTCCTCACCCTGATAAATGTAGGGCGTTCCCTGCATCAGGTAGAGGCAGACAGCCAGCATTTTGGCCGACCGCACACGAGATTCTTCGTCCTTGGTGCAGCCGAAGCGCGACACTACGCGGGGTTGGTCGTGGTTGTTCCAGTACAGGCTGTTCCACGCCTTGCCGTCCAAACCGGTCTGCCAGCGGGTCTGTATTTTTTTAATATCCGTCAGCTTCCACGGGTGTTCGGGTTCCCACTTGCGGCTCTCGCCGCCGTCCACGTCCATCAGTTCAAACTGGAACACCATGTTCAGCTCATGGCGATCCTCGCCCGCGTACAGGCAGGCCAGCTCCGGGTTGACGTTGGCGTTTTCGCCCACCGTCATGCAGTCGTAGTGGCTCAGCACCCGGCGGTTCATCTCCTGCAGGTATTCATGCACACGGGGACCGTTGGTACACTGGTCGGTATAGTCGCCGTACAGACCATCGGCGCAAAGTGGCCCGTCTGCATATCCGGCCTTGGAGATCATACTGATGACGTCCATGCGAAAGCCGTCGATGCCCTTTTGGAACCAGAAGTTCATCATGTCAAAGACCTGATCGCGAACCTCCGGGTTCTCCCAGTTCAAATCGGGCTGTCCTTCAGCAAAAAGGTGCAGGTAATACTGACCGGTTTTCTCGTCGTACTTCCACGCCGAGCCGCTGAAGCAGCTGCGCCAGTTGTTGGGGGCACCGCCGTCCGGGGCGGGGTCTTTCCAGATATAATAGTCGCGTTTGGGGTTGTCGCGGCCGGAACGGCTCTCAATAAACCACGGGTGCTGGTCCGACGAGTGGTTGACCACCAAGTCCATGATGAGCTTTAACCCATGGGCATGGACATCCGCCAGCAGGGCGTCAAAGTCGGCCATCGTGCCGAAGTCTGTCATGATATCGCGGTAATCGCTGATGTCATAGCCGTTGTCTACATTAGGAGATTGATAGATCGGGTTCAGCCACAGCACATCGACGCCAAGGTCTTTTAAGTAGTCGAGTTTTTCACGGATACCGTTCAGATCACCGATACCGTCACCGTTGGAGTCCTTGAAGCTGCGTGGGTAGATTTGGTAGACGACGGCCTCTTTCCACCAAGCGGGGTGAATGCTTTCCATAAGTATACCTCTTACAAAATCGTTTCCGGCAGTTTGGTCACGTCCTGCATATGGTAGGTGGGTTCAAACGGCATCGGGGCCGTGCCGACGATGGCACAGTCCATGCCGCCCGCGCGGGCGGCCTCCAGCCCAGCAGCAGCATCCTCCACAACCAGGCAGTCTGCCGGGGCAAGCCCCACCATGGCGGCAGCCTTGGTAAAGACCTCCGGGTCGGGCTTGGAGTGGGCAATCATCGTGCCGTCACACACAGCATCAAAGTAGCGGTTCGCGTCGAGCCGCTCCAAGATGTAGGCCGCGTTTTTGCTGGACGAACCAACAGCCAGCTTCAGCCCTGCGTTGTGCAGCGCCGTCAGGGCGTCGCGCACGGCGGTGGGCATATCGGCGGGCGACATCTTCGCTAGCAACTTGCGATAGCGGTCGTTTTTCTCGGTGGCAAGGCGTTCCTTTTCCGCATCGGTAAAGGTCTTGCTGCTGCCTGAAAGGATGATTTCCAGACTCTCCATCCGGCTGACGCCGCGCAGCTTCATGTTGATGGTTTCGTCAAATGGTGCGCCGACTTCCTCAGCCGTCTGTTTCCACGCTTCAAAGTGAAAACGATCTGTGGAGCAGAGCACTCCATCCAAGTCAAAAATAATACCCTTGTATTTCATAGAAAGCTCCTCATAGTTACTCGGCGGCCAGCTTTACCGGGTGACCGTCCACGGTAATTTCAACAGCGGAACCGCCGCGGTGGGTGACTGTGATGCCTGCATGGGTGACTTCCACATGGAGCTTTGCACCGCGCCAGACGATGTTGAACGCCGCGCGCTGCCAGCTTGCGGGCAGATGACTGCGCAGGGAAAGCCCGCCCTCGTGCCATTCCAGCCCGGCAAAGCCGCAGGCAACACACTGCCAGACGTTACCCATCGATGCACTGTGGATGCCTAAGTCGGACGACTTCATATTCGGGCCGAGGTCAATGGCAATGGCGTGGCGGTACATATCCAGCGCCATATCGTCCAGTCCCTCCCACGCGGCCAACACACAGTGCTGACCATGGCTCAGAGAGGAATCATGCAGTGTGCGGGACTCATAGAACATAAAGTTCTTGCGGCGGATCTCAGCATCGAACAAGTCGGGCATAATGCGCATGAGCATGACCAAGTCAGCCTGCTTCGAGACCATAAGTTGGTTCATCTGGGCGAGACTGTAATCCTCGTAAATCGAGGACACGCCCTGCTGGTTTTTGTATTTGCTCAGGTCGATCGCATCCAGCCCCGGATATTGGGCGTTCTGCGGCACGATGCCGTCGGCGTTGGGCTGCGGCAGGTAGACTTTTGCCTTTTTGGCCTGCAATTCAGCCGCCAGAGCATTCAGGTCATAGCTGTCGCCCAGCTTGGCGTAGGCGTCCGGCCACCGGGTGGGCATATCTTTGATGCAGCGTTCAGCCTGTTCCATGGCAAAGACGGTCAGATAGTTTGTAAAGGCGTTGTTATCAACGTGTTCTTTGTACTCATCCGGGCCGATGACGTTTTTGATTTCATAGCGCTGCGTATCATCCTGCCACTCTACGCGGCTTGCCCAGAAACGGGCAATTTCAATCAAAAGCTCACAACCGCGGCGGTTCATGAAATCATCATCGCCGGTGGCTTGGTAGTACAGCCAGACACCCCAGGCAATATCCGCAGAGATATGCTGCTCGATCATACCTGTCAAAATCGGGGTGCTCTTGCCGGTGACGATATCCGCACCGCCGTAAAGCGGCGTTACTTCGCCGTCGTCCAGCCACGCACTCTCCCAGGGGAACATAGCACCCTGATAGCCATTCTCGCTGGCCTTTTTGAACGCGCCGGGCAGGCTGCGCCAGCGGTAGCCCAGCAGGGTCTTGGCGGCGGCGGGGTCAGTCAACAGGTAGTAAGGCATCAGGAACATCTCGGTATCCCAGAAAGAATGACCTTTGTAGCCCTCGCCTGTCATGCCCTTGGCACCGATGCCAACTCGGTCATCATCGCGCTTGATCATAATGTTCAGGTGATACAGCGCAAACCGCATACCCAGCTGGTCAAAGCTGTCATCGCTTTCGATCTGCACATCCTGCTCTGCCCAGTAAGCTGCCCACTTTTTGGCAGAGGCTGCAAGCAGAGCGTCATAACCGGTATCCGCAAACTTTGCCGCCAGCGCATCACCGGCAGCGGCAACGATGTCCGGGTTCGTTGTGCCGCGCTGCTGACCGTAGACCGTAAACGGCAGGTCACGGCCTGTGTGGTAGCAGGTCAGCTTTTCGATGCGCAGCGTCTGCCCTTTTGCCAGCCGGAACGTGTAGCGCCCCACAAAGCGGCGGCGCTCAATGACCGGCAGCGACTCGGAGGGTTCTGCACTGAATTTGTGCAGGCAGTGTACACCGATCGGCACATTGCTCTCATTCGTATGGGTCATAAGGCGCAGGATGCCACCGGGCAGCATCCGCATTTCGCCCTCCACACAGTGCTGAGAGCCGGTATTGCTGTTGCGGGTCGAGATACCGCTATTGACGACCAGCTCGATATCCTGATTCGTCGGTGTAACTTCCACCGAGAATGCGGCAATATGCTCATTATCCAGCGAAACAAAGCGACGGAAGGCCAGCTCCAGCGCTGCCCCGGCAGGGCTTTTCCACTGCACGGTGCGCGTTGCTTCGCCGGTGTGCAGATCCAGTGTGCGCAGGTAGCTTTGCAGCGTCCCCTGATCCATGGCGAAGCGTTCACCGTTGACGATAAACTCCATAGCAGTCACGTCAGGCAGGTTGGGCAGCTCGGTCACTTCGTCGGGCATAGCCTTATTGAATGTGCCCGTGATAAAAGCGCCGCGGTAGGTATCAAGGTAACCCTCCTCCAGCGCGCAGCGGATGTTGATATAGCCGTTGCCCTGGGCAAAGATGGATTCACATTTGGCGGTGCGGTGCGGGTCAAAGGTTTCCTCTGCCACGATCCAGCCGCGGGGTTCGAGATCATATTTCATAGTCGGATTTCCTTTCCATCAGCCCTTGACGCCGGAAGCAGCCACGCTGGCCTGCACCTGATCCTGTGCAATCGCATACAGGATGATGCCGGGCAGAATGACAACGGTAAGCGCGGCAAACAGCTGGGTGTAGTTGTAGGAGAATTCGCTGGTGAAGAACGCCAGCGCGATGGGCAGTGTGCGCTGCGAGTCCGAAACGGTCAGCAGCGAGGCAAAGTAGTACTCGTTCCAGTTACCGAGGAACATCAGGATGCCGGCAGTCGCCAGTGCGCTTTTTGCCAGCGGCAGGTTGATGGTCCAGAACGTGCGGAAGAAGCTTGCGCCGTCCAGTGCCGCAGCCTCGTCCAGGCTTTTGGGGATCGCCATAAAGCCGGCTTTCAGCACAAAGATGGACATAGCCATACCGGCAGACAGGTAAACAAGGGTGACGCCCCAGATGCTGTCATAAAGGTTCATTTTCATGATGAGCGAGAAGATGGGCTGGGTCTTACTGTGGCTGGGCACAAGCAGCGTGATGGTGAACAGTGCAAACAGCAGCTTGCGACCGGGAAACTCAAACTTGGCAATGACATACGCGCCCATGGCATAAAACAGCAGCGAAACCAGCGTCGAGACGCCCGCCGCCAGCAGCGAGTTGAAAAAGTAGGTGGGGAAGCTGTACTTCTGGAAAATGTCAATATAGGTATCCAGCGAGAAGTAGGCGGGCAGCGCCAGCGGTGAGCTTAAAATTTCGCCGTTCGTCTTGAAGGACGACATAATGACCCACAGAATGGGAAACACAGAGAGAATAATGACGCCGGCCTCCACAAGGTACATCAAACCCTTTGTCAAAGGCTTGTATTTGATTTTCATGGTGTGCCTCCTTCTCAGTAATCAGCTTCGTCCATGCGGAACAGCTTGTTTACGACGCCCAGCACAATCAGACCGATGATAAACATGACCACGCCCACCGCGTTGGCGTAACCGTAACGGTAGTCCATGATGCCCTTGACCAGAATGATGGGCAGGCTCATCGTGTCGTCGCCCGGACCGCCGGACGTCGTCAGGGCAATCTGCTCATACATGGCAATACGGGATGTCAGCGAGGCAATGACGCTGGTGCCGATGGATGCACGGCACAGCGGCAGCTGGATATGGCGGATCAGCTGCCATCCGGTAGCGCCGTCGATGAAGGCGGCTTCATTCAGTTCCTGCGGAATGTTCATCAAATCACCCAGCACGACCAACGTGACGATGACTGCATAGAACAGCCAGGTGAACGTAACAGCCCAGAACGCCCACGGCGATTTGTAGAACCACTGGACGTTGAAATTCGGGTTAAAAACGCGGATGACCGAGTTCAGGATGCCGAAATCATTGTTGAAAATGAATTTGTAGATCATCGCCCAGGCCGCCGCACTGATGACGTTGGGGATCATGAACACTGTACGGGTGAACTTCCAGCCGTGGGGGCGCTGGTACAGTACAAAAGCGACCAATGTGCCGAAGCCGACGTGCAGCGTCAGGGCAATCACGCACCACAAGAGCAGGTTTTTCAACGCAATGAGGAACGAGCTGTTGGTAAACAGATTGATATAGTTTGTCAGACCGTTGAACTTTGGTGCGTTGAAGCCATCCCATTTCGTGAACGACGTCACAAATACCTGCGCAATGGGCATCACATAGAACATCGCAAAGATCACGATGGTGGGAAGCAGGAACAGATAGATCCATTTGTAGTTTGCACGCTGGATGCGGCCCGCCTTGATGCACGGGGCTTTTTTCGGGGCGGCTTTCATGGCTTTGCAGCTCCTTCCTTTTCAAAAAACGCGTGCCGCCGCCGTATACAACGGGACGGCGACACGCCTTGAATTACATATGGTTCTTGCGCGGATTACTCGGCGCTGGCTTCCGCGGCCTTGTCACTCATCCACTGGGCGAACTGCTCCGGGGTGTAGGTGCCGTCGGCCAGGCTGGGCAGCAGCTTACCAAACTCGGTGTTGGCAACGGAGGCAGGGATCATATCGAGGATGCAGGGGGCAAACACGGTATCAGTAGTGGTGTCGGCTGCCAGATCAGTAAGCACCTGGGTCTCGCCCTGCTTTGCCTTGAAGTCGTCGGAGTAGGTCAGCTTCGGTGCGTCGCCACCCTCGGCCAGCAGGAAGGCTTCCAGCTCAGCAGGGCTGTAAACGAACTCAAGGAAAGCCTTTGCAAGGGCAATTTCATCCTCAGAGGCAGAAGCAGAGATCCACCACTCACCGAAAGAGGCGGTGTTGGCAATGCCGACCTGGCCCGGGAACAGGGAGGCACGGACCTTCGCGCCGTCAAAGCCGTTGGACCACTTGTCGGAGTTGGAGCTCTCGAAGTCAGCGGACATCCAAGGACCGTTGGCAATGATGGCGGCCTGCTCGCTCATGAAAGCGTTGGCGGCATCCGCGTAGGCTGCGCCTACCGAGTTGGAGGCTGCGTTGTTCTGCAGCAGATTCTGCAACTTGGTCACAGCGTTGATGAAGCAGGGCTGGTTGAAGTCGGTGATCTTGGTCTCGATGCCACTCTTCAGCCATTCTTCGCCACCGTCTTCCTCGGCCACCAGCGCGGTCAGGAACAAGGCGGAAACCCAGCCGTTCTCAGCGGTGGAGAAGGCGATCTTCTGGTCGCCCAGCGCGGAAACAAATTCGTCCATGCTCATAGCGCTGATGTCAGCATCGGTGCTCCACATAGCAGAGTTGTAGAAGAAACCGGTGGGACGTACCGTTGCCAGAGGCAGAACCATGACTCTGCCATCCTCATTGGAGCAGTATTCACGACTGTCATCAATCAGGACATCCTTGACGGCGGGGGTCGCGTCGATCCAGTCGGTCAAGTCGTAGGCAATGCCGTTGGGGATAACGACGTTCTTGATCCAGTCCGGGTCACCGCCCTGCACCAGCACCGGCAGCTTGTTCTGCTGTGCCAGCTGCTTTAAGCGGTCATTGAAACCATCCTGGGGTACGTTCTCCAGATTGATTTTGTACTGCCCGGCGTACTTCTCGTTAAAGCGCTCGACCTGCGGCTCAAAGAAGACCGCACCGACGTTCTCGCCGGTTTTGTAGGAGGGAATGGTGACTTCCACCACGCCGCTGCTGGTATCAGCGGATGCCGTGCTACTGGGGGTATCGCCACCGCAGCCGGCCAGGCTGGCGGTCATCATGGCAGCGGCCAGAGCGCCTGCGAACAGTTGCTTCTTTTTCATAGTGTTTCTCCTGTACCTTTCTGCTTTCTTGTTTTATTAACACAGTGCGGGTGCACCAAATGTTCTAAAAGTTATTTCGAAAACGTTTTTGTTTTGCGGTTAAAAAATATTTGCAGCAAAATTTGGTTTAAGAAGTTGCTGCAAAAACGTTTTTGTGTCTCTGTCTGAAAAAAGCGGCCTTAACCGCTGATTTCAGTTTTATAGGGGGCGGACGCTGTCGCGCACTGTCAGGGTGTGGGGCAATACCAGCCGCTGTGCCTTGCGCTTGCCGCGGATCATATCGCACAGTAGGCGAGTAGCCTCGTAGCCTTTTTGCTGGATGTTCTGGTCAATGGTGGTAATAGCCGGGTCGGTGTAGTTGATGACTTCCAACCCATCGAAACCTACGACCGAGTAGTCTTTTGGCACTTCATAGCCCAGTTCTTTCAGCCCCTCGATCGTGCCAATGGCCAGCATATCGCTCATGCAGAGGAACGCCGTGGCGCTGTCCGGGCTGTGGGTTCGGAAGTATTCTTTCACACCGTTGCGGGCTTCCTCCCGCAGGAAGTTGGTGTAGATGATGTTGTCGTGGGTCAGCTCCAAACCATTGCGCTGCATAGCTTGGTACGCACCCACAAGGCGCTGCATACTGACCATAGCCAACTTGCGGCCATGTACCACCACGATCTTGCGGTGTCCCTTGTCGATGAGGTATTGGGTCAGCTCGTCAAACGCTTTGATGTCGTCCGTCATCACGCAACTGACGTTCGGACCGGGAACCTCAATATCAATGGTCACGCAGGGGCAGTTGCTTTTCGCTAGCAGTTCGCAGTAAGGGTCATTGGTTTTCAAACCTATCAGGATCGCGCCGGCGATGTTGTGCTCATAGCAGAGCTGTTCAAAACTTTTTTCGGTCTGGATCTTTGTATTGATGACCTGAATCGAAATTTCCACATCGTTGTTGACTGCGTAGTGGTAGCAGCCTTTCATCAGCTGTACATCAAAATCGTTGATAATCTGTTCTTCCAGAAAGCCGGAAAGCACCAGCGCGATATTGTGATTGTGCTTGGAGGAAAGGTTGCGCGCCATCTGGTTGGGGCGATACCCCAGCCGCTGCGCGGTCTCCACGATGCGCTCCCGTGTGGTAGGGCTGACATCGGGGTAGTTGTTGAGTGCGCGGGAAACAGTACCGACCGTAACTCCGGCTTCCCGTGCAATGTCGCGGATCGAAACTGCCATGCCTGCTCACTCCTGATTCTCTTTTCAACCAAAATCGTTTTCGGTACCGTGTATATCGCTGTGTTCCGAAAACGTTTTTGTTGTGATTTCTTTATACTCTAATTTTCCTGTTTTGTCAACACTCTCCGCCCACTTTCTACATTTTGCAAAGGAAACAGGTTGTGGTTTTGTGTGGCTCGCACAAGTGTAAAAGGCAGGAGAGAGCTTTCCCGAATCATTTTGGATTGCTCTCTGTTTGAATCAATCATTTCCATAGCGTCCTCCTTACACAGCGGTATTATGCTTGTTTCTAGTATTACGATGGTCCTATGTCAAGATTTAGTACAAGTTAAAATGAGGTTTTCCTCATCTTAACCTGCCATCTGCAATTCGCCTTGTTGAAGCCTACGATACAGCTCTTCATAATCGTTTGGAGGCATATAATCACAGTGACTATGAATTCGTAAGGTGTTAAGAATGGCTCAAGTGCAGTATATCAAAGATCTCTACGAAAATGAAGAGAAAAGTTTGCGGGAAATATCCCGCATCACGGGCCACAGCTTTGAAACTGTCCAGAAATACGCCCAGAAGGAAAACTGGAACGAGGACAATCTCCCGGATACTGAGCCAACGAGTTATCCGGTGCTGGGTGAGTTCATTCCCATTGTGGACGGCTGGCTGGAAGCAGACCGCAAGGTTCCAAGAAAGCAGCGGCATACAGTCTGGCGACTGTTCTGTCGCTTACGGGACGAGTACGGCTTTAGGGGCAGCTACTCCAGCGTGAAGCGATATGCCCGTAAGAAGAAGTATGTAATGAAAGTCCAAAGCGCAGGGTTTCTTCCTTTGGAACGCACACCAGGATGCGGACAAGTGGATTTCGGGGAGTTCCTGTATTATGACGCCAGAGGGCAGGAGCAGAAGGGCTACGCTCTGACCATCTCCTTCCCGCACTCTAATATGGGTTATACGCAAGCATTCCCCTCGCAGAACCAGGAGTGCCTGCTGGAAGGAATGAAGCGCATCTTCGAGCACATGGGCGGTGTACCGCCCCGGCTTCGTTTCGATAACATGACCACCGCTGTTGCACAGGTCTTGCGAGGCACAGAGCGATCTCTCACAGACGGTTTCAGCCGTTTTATGCTGCACTACCGTTTCCGGGCCGAGTTCTGTAATCCGGCCTCTGGCAACGAGAAGAGCAAGGTTCTGATCCTGGAACTGTGGCAGGCAGATGCGGATGCGCTGCTGAATCTGCCGGAGTATCCATTCACGGTATTCCGCTATTCTACGCTGACTGTGAGCAAGACCGGTTTTGTGGTGATTGACACGAACCGGTACGGACTGTCCCCGGTGCTTGCCGGCGAAGTGGTGCAGGCCAAAATCTTCTTTGACCACATTGAATTTTTCCACGACCACCATGCTGTTGGTACCTTCCGGCGCAGTTACAAGCAGAATGATGAGATCTATGACTGGACGCAGTATGTGTCCACTCTCTGCAAAAAGCCCTGGGCAATGGAAAACACCAGGTTCTTCCACCAGATGCCGCAACAATGGCAGACTTACTTGGCCTCCACACAAGGCAAAGAGCGCAAGAACGCCCTACAGCTTCTCAGCGAAATCGTGAACGACGGCAATGCCGACCTGTGTGATGATGCACTGGAGCTGGCCGCACAGAACGGAAGAACCGACACTGACAGTCTGCGCCAGTGCTACTACATGGTGGCGAAAAAGGAATACCGTCCTGACCCATTGCAGTTGACTTCCGGCCCAATACTGAACTACAATCCCAATCTTTCCATTCACGATGGCCTGATAGGGGGCGATGCCCATGGCTGAGCAGATTGAACTGATGATGCGGCAGGTAAAGCTGGGCGGTATGGCAAAGGGCTGGCGCTCGGTACGAGAACACCGAGCAGTACGTGACCGAGCTTCTAAAGCTGGAGTTACAGGAGCGAGCGGCCAATCGCATTAACCGTATGGTGAAAACAGCAGGGTTCCGTGCGCTGAAAACCCTGGATGAGTTTGTCTGGAATTCTGCCATTGAACTTCCCAGCGGTTTAACGCAGGAATATATGACCGATCTGCACTTTCTCACTCCCAAGGAAAACCTGATCTTTATGGGAACAGTTGGTACAGGCAAGACACATCTTGCCACGGCCATTGCCCTGAAAGCTTGC
>Elaine_p2__coassemble_642_pt1 | contig 26220 bp, 28 predicted proteins | sample Elaine_p2__metabat2_high_PE_054 | metagenome-assembled genome bin Elaine_p2
AAGAAAACGCCGCCGGCAAATGCCGGCGGCGTTTGAAAAAGCGGAATTTTTCCCTTACAGAGTGGAGATATCGATCAGCTCCACGTCGTCCAGCGTGGCGCCGCTGCGCAGGGTCTCCACCAGCACCTTGGCGGTGTCGATGGCGGTCAGGCAGGGCACGCTCAGCTCCACAGCCTTGCGGCGCATCTTCACGCTGTCCAGATCCGGGTCACGGCCATGGTCGGAGGTGGAGATCACATAGTCCACCAGACCGCTTTCCAGCAGATCCAGAATGTTGGGATGCTCGTCGCTGATGCGGCGCACGGTGTTGCAGGCAATCATGTTGCTGTTCAGGGTCTTGGCAGTACCGCTGGTGGCATAGAGCTTGTAGCCCATGTCCTTCAGCTGCCAGGCGGTGTCCAGAATCTCCAGCTTGTCCGCGTTCTTCACGGTGATCAGGCAGCAGCTGCCGCTGCGGGGCTTCTGGAACTTGTAGCCGGCGCCCACCAGGCCCTTCAGCAGCGCGTCGCTGAAGTTCCGGGCGATGCCCAGCACCTCGCCGGTGCTCTTCATCTCGGGGCCCAGCTGGGTGTCCACGCCGTGCAGCTTCTCAAAGCTGAACACGGGAACCTTAACGGCCACATAGGGTGCATCGGGACGGATGCCGGTGCCCCAGCCCATATCCTTCAGCTTCTCACCCAGCATGCAGCGCACGGCCAGTTCTACCATGGGAACTCCGGTCACCTTGCTGATGTAGGGCACGGTACGGCTGGAACGGGGGTTCACCTCAATGACGTAAACCTGATTGTTGTACACCACATACTGGATGTTCACCAGGCCCACAACCTTCAGCTCGCGGGCCAGACGGCCGGTGTATTCCACCAGCATCTGCTTGATACGGGCAGACAGGGTGCGGGGCGGGTAGACGCTGATGGAGTCGCCGGAATGGATGCCGGCACGCTCCACGTGCTCCATCATACCGGGAATCAGGTAATCCTCACCGTCACAGATGGCGTCCACTTCACATTCGGTACCCATCAGATACTTGTCCACCAGAACCGGGTTCTCCATATCGGTGTGCTCAGCGATGATGGCCATGTACTCGGTCACATCGTCAGGACCGTAGGCGATGATCATGTTCTGGCCGCCCAGCACATAGCTGGGACGCAGCAGAACCGGGTAGCCCAGCTCGCTGCCGGCGGCCAGCGCCTGTTCGGTGGTGAACACGGTGTGTCCCTTCGGGCGGGGAATGCCGCAGCGCTCCAGCAGCTCGTCGAAGCGCTCACGGTCCTCGGCCTCGTCGATGGCGTCCGCCGGGGTACCCAGCAGCTTCACGCCCAGCTCGGTCAGGTGCTTGGTGAGCTTGATGGCGGTCTGGCCGCCGAACTGTACCACACAGGCCCAGGGCTTCTCGGTCTCCAGAATGTTTTCCACACTCTCGGGATCCAGCGGGTCAAAGTACAGCCGGTCGCCGGTGTCGAAGTCGGTGGAAACCGTCTCGGGGTTGTTGTTGGCAATCACAGCCTCGTAGCCGTATTTTTTCAGGGTCCACACGCAGTGCACGCTGCAGTAGTCGAACTCGATGCCCTGACCGATGCGGATGGGGCCGGAACCGAATACCAGCACCTTCTTTTTGTCGGTGGGATGGTCGGCGATAAACTGGGCGGCCTCGTTCTCCTCGTCAAAGCTGGAGTAGAAGTAAGGCGTGCGGGCGGCAAACTCGGCGGCGCAGGTATCTACCATCTTGAAGCCGGCGCGCAGGCGGGCGGGCAGCTCGGTGCAGCCGCTGATGCGCTTGATGGTCTTGTCGGTGAAGCCCTGGCGCTTGGCCAGCTTGTACAGCTCCATGCTCATCTCACCGGCAGCCAGACGCTTCTCGGTGTCGGCCAGCTTGGCGAGCTTGGACAGGAACCAGTAGTCGATCTTGGTGGCGGCGTAAATTTCTTCAAAGCTGAAGCCGCGCTTGATGGCCTCGAACACCACAAAGCTGCGGTCGGAATCGCACACATGCAGCTTCTGATGAATCTCCTCGTCGGTGCACTCGGCCAGATGGGGCAGATCCATGGTGTCCAGACCCAGCTCGATGGAGCGAACCGCCTTCATCAGGGCTTCCTCGAAGCTCTGGCCGATGGCCATCACCTCACCGGTGGCCATCATCTGGGTGCCCAGACCCTTCTTGGCGTAAACGAACTTGTCGAAGGGCCACTTGGGGAACTTGACCACGCAGTAGTCCAGCGCGGGCTCGAAGCAGGCGCAGGTCTGGCCGGTGATGTCGTTGGTAATCTCGTCCAGGCTGTAGCCGATGGCGATCTTGGTGGCCACCTTGGCGATGGGGTAACCGGTGGCCTTGGAGGCCAGCGCGGAGGAGCGACTCACGCGGGGGTTTACCTCGATGACCGCATACTCGAAGCCGTCCGGCTTCAGGGCGAACTGGCAGTTGCAGCCGCCCTCGATGCCCAGCTCGGTGATGATGCGCAGCGCGGAGGAGCGCAGCATCTGGTATTCCTTATCGGACAGGGTCTGGCTGGGGGCCACAACGATGGAGTCGCCGGTGTGCACGCCCACCGGGTCGAAGTTCTCCATGTTACATACGGTGATCACGTTGCCCTTGCCGTCGCGCATCACTTCGTACTCGATCTCTTTCCAGCCGGCGATGCACTTTTCGATCAGCACCTGATGGATGGGAGACAGGCGCAGACCGTTGGTACCGATCTCGCGCAGCTGAGCCTCATCCTCACAGATGCCGCCGCCGGTGCCGCCCATAGTGAAGGCGGGGCGCACGATCACGGGGTAGTCGATCTCCTTGGCGAAGGCCAGAGCGTCGTCCAGGTTTTCCACCACCTTGCTGGGGATACAGGGCTCGCCCAGCTTCTCCATGGTGTCCTTGAACAGCTGCCGGTCCTCGGCCCGGTCGATGGTCTCGGGCTTACAGCCCAGCAGGCGCACGCCCTCGGCCTCCAGGAAGCCTTCCCGGGCCAGCGTCATGGCCATGTTCAGGCCGGTCTGGCCGCCCAGGTTGGGCAGGATGGAGTCCGGCTTTTCCTTCTGGATGATGCGCTTGATGACCTCGGGGGTCATGGGCTCCACATACACCCGGTCAGCGATGTTGGGGTCGGTCATGATGGTGGCGGGGTTGGAGTTCACCAGCACCACCTCAATGCCTTCCGCCTTCAGCGCACGGCAGGCCTGGGTGCCGGAGTAGTCGAACTCAGCCGCCTGGCCGATGATGATGGGGCCGGAGCCGATCACCAGAACTTTTTTAATGCTCGTATCCTTTGGCATGGCTCAGCAGCCTCCCTTCATCATGTCCACAAATTCATCAAACAGGTAGTCGGTATCCTTGGGGCCGCCGCAGGCTTCCGGGTGGAACTGCACGGTGAAGCAATCCATGTTGTTGTAGCGGATGCCTTCCACGGTGCCGTCATTGGCGTTCACATGGCTCACCTCGCCCAGAGCTTTGTCCAGGCTGTCGCCCACCACAGCGTAACCGTGGTTCTGGCTGGTGATGTAGGTGCGGCCGTGGGCCAGGTCGGTAACCGGCTGGTTCACGCCGCGGTGGCCGTACTTCAGCTTTTCGGTCTTGGCGCCCTGCGCCAGCGCCATCAGCTGGTGGCCCAGGCAGATGCCGAAGATGGGCAGGCCCATTTTGGCAATCTCTTTCAGGTTCTCGATGATCTCCACGTTTTCCGCCGGGTCGCCGGGGCCGTTGGAGAGCATGATGCCGTCCAGACCCATCTCCTTCAGCTGGCTGGCGGTGGTGGTGGCGGGCACAACGCTCACCTTGCAGTCCCGCTTGACCAGGCTGCGCTGGATGTTGTTCTTGCAGCCGAAGTCGAACAGGGCCACATGATACTTGCCGCCCTCGTTGAGCACGGTGGTCTCGGTGCGGGTCACGTTGGCCACGGCCTCGGTCACGTTGTACTCCCGGATAGCCTTCATCAGGGCCTCGTCCGCCAGAGCTTCCTCCGCGGTGGCGTACTCGGTGGTGAGCGCGCCGTTCATAACGCCGCTCTCCCGCAGCAGGCGCACCAGGCTGCGGGTGTCGATGCCCGCCAGGCCGATGATGTTCTGCTCCTTCAGGTACTGATCCAGAGTTTTTTTGCAGCGGAAATTGCTGGGCGCGTCGCACAGCTCTCGCACGATGTATCCAAAGGCCCAGATGCGGCCGGACTCGGCGTCCTCGCCGTTGATGCCGTAGTTGCCCACCAGAGGATAGCTCTGGGTGATGATCTGACCGTAATAGCTGGGGTCGGTCAGGGTCTCTTCGTAGCCCACCATACCGGTGTTGAACACCACTTCACCCACGCGGGTGCCGGTGGCGCCGAACTGCTGGCCTTCCAGCACGGTTCCGTTGGCCAAAACCAAAAAAGTTTTCAAGGCTCTAATCCCTCGCTTTCAGCGTTGTTTCAAAACTGCGGCCTTTGCTTTGTTGTCGGGCAAAGGCCGGCCCGGCCGGGTGAAAAATGCCCGGTCGGGCTCAGAAAAATGATCACAGGGTCTGCTTTGCCTGCTCCTTCATCTTGCGGCTGCCCAGGTGCACTAGAGGCAGTTTGCCCTCGGCGCAGATGGGGCACTCCTCGGGCAGATAGTTGGGCAGATCCAGCTTGGCAGCGCTGGCCAGGATGGGAATGGGAGAGGGAGCGTCGGCCTTGGTGCGGTCCACTACGCAGACGATGCCCAGGCACTCGCCGCCGGCCTCTTCGATCACACGCTTGGTCTCCAGGCTGGAGATACCGGTGGTTACCACGTCCTCAGCGATGATGCACTTCTCGCCGGGCTTGATGGCAAAGCGCTTCAGGGTCATCACATTGTCCACACGCTCGGTGAAGATGGCGCGCTTGCCCAGCTGGCGGCCCAGCTCGTAGGCGTACACGATGCCGCCCATGGCAGGGCCGACGATCACATCCACGTCCAGATCCTTCAGCTGCTCGGCCACGTTCGCCATCACCTTGGCGCACTGGTCGGGATACTGCTGCAGGAAAGCCATCTGGCAGTAAGCGCTGGAATGGCGGCCGCTGCTCAGCAGGAAGTGGCCTTCCAGAAAGGCCTCGCACTCTTTCAAAATCTCGATGGTGTTGTTCATGATAACCTCTCCTCTACTCTATCTGAAAACAATTGATAACGGATCTGTCTTTGGCATTCTTTATACCATCAGTTATAAAACGGCTCTATTCTACGAAAACTCCCCGCCGCGTATCTGGATACGCAAGGGTGCGATGAACGCAAAAGCCGCCGGTCAGAAATTGGATGGATTTTGCGCGAAGCAGCGCCCGCCGTGTATCTGGATACACAAGGGGGCGATGAACGCAAAAGCCGCCAATTTTATACCCGGGCGCAGCCGCGGATCTCGTCCAGAGTCTCTACTCCATGCGCTTCCATCCATGCGGCGATCTCGTCGGTGATGGTCTCGCAGGCGCGGGGATTCATGAAGTTCGCGGTGCCCACCTGCACGGCGGTGGCACCCGCCATGATGAACTCCAGCGCGTCGGCGCCGGTCAGGATGCCGCCCAGGCCGATCACCGGCACGTTCACCGCGCCGCAGACCTGATAGACCATGCGCAGGGCGATGGGCTTGATGGCCGGGCCGGACAAGCCCGCAAAAATATTGTTGAACACCGGGCGGCGCTTTTCCAGATCAATGGCGCAGGCCTGGAAGGTGTTCACCAGGCTAAGCGCGTCCGCGCCGGCCTCCACGCAGGCAGCGGCCATCTGGCAGATGTCCTCGGCTTGGGGGCTCAGTTTCACGATCAGGGGCTTTTTGCAGACCGCACGCACACGGCTGACCACCTCTTTGGCGCTGTCGGCCTTGATGCCGTAGGCGATGCCGCCCTGCTTCACGTTGGGGCAGCTGATGTTCAGCTCCACAAAATCCACACTGGTGGGGTTCAAGAGCTCGGCGCCCTTCTCGTAGTCCTCGATGCAGCCGCCGCCCAGATTTGCCCAGATGGTGGTGCCCAGAGTTTCCATCACCGGCAGCTCATGGTCGATGAAGTGCTGCACACCGGGGTTCTGCAGGCCGATGGAGTTGATCAGGCCGCTGGAGGTCTCCAGCAGGCGCTCGCCCTGGTTTCCCGCCTTGGGGATCAGGGTGATGCCCTTGCCGCTGATGCCGCCCAGCTTTTTCAAATCCACCATACCGGCGTATTCCTCGCCGAAGCCGAAGGTGCCGGACGCACCCACCACCGGGCCGGCCATTTCCTTGCCCAGCAGGTTTACCTTCAGGGATACGCTCATGCGCCGAACACCTCCTTGGAGTCAAATACAGGGCCTTCCTTGCACACGCACTTGCCGCCGGTCTCGGTGTGGCAGGTGCAGCCCAGGCAGGCGCCAATGCCGCAGGCCATCTTGCGCTCCAGGCTCACGATGCAGCGGGTGCCCGCAGCGTCGCAGAGCTTTGCCACTGCCCGCATCATGGGTTCGGGGCCGCAGCAGAGCACCAGATCGTACTCTTCGGGCTTGAGCAGCTGAGTCACAAAGCCGTGGAAACCGAAGCGGCCGCTGTCGGTGGCCAGCTGAACCTTGCCGCACACCTTGGTGAAGCGGTCCATGCCGTAGGGCTCATCCCGGAAGCCGCAGAAGTAGTCGGCCTTGGTGCCCGCTTCGCACAGCTCCTTCGCCAGCTGGTACAGGGGGGCGGTGCCGATGCCGCCGCCCACCAGAGCGACCCGCTTGCCCACAGCCTCGGCCACATTGAAGCCGTTGCCGGAGGGGCCAACCAGGCTCAGGGTATCGCCGGGAACGAGGGCAGCCAGCTTTTCGGTACCCTTGCCCCGCACCTCATACAGAAATTCCACCACGGCCAGCTCGGGGTCATAGGAATGCACGCTGATGGGGCGGCTGAGCACCGGGGCCACATCCGCGGGCCAGCAGCGCAGCATGAAGAACTGGCCGGCCTTGGGGGCCTTGTCCCGCTGAGGCCAGCTCACGGTCATCAGACGGATGGTATCGGTCAGGCGCTGGTGATCCAGAACCTTTACATCACAGGCGATCGCAGGCATTCTTGATGGCCTCCTTCATGTTCACGCACTCGTTGTAGGCAGCCTGGGCGAATTCCACACCGGGCTGCTTCTTGTAGGCCAGCAGGATGCCGCGGCTGGAGTTCACCACGCCGCCGTTGCCGGCGCTCAGATACTGGGCAATGTCCTCGGCGGTGCCGCCCTGGGCGCCGTAGCCGGGGATCAGGAAGAAGCTGTCCTTATAACGGGCGCGGATCTCGGCCGCCTCCTCGATGTGGGTGCCGCCGATGACCAGACCCAGGCTGGAGTAGCCGTGCTCGCCCATGCAGCTCTTGCCCATCTCATTCAGCTTGTCGCCCACCATGTCGTACACATGGCGGCCGTCGGCCAGCTTCTCGTACTCGAAGTCCTTGGCGCCGGGGTTGGAGGTGCGCACCAGCACGAACACGCCCTTGCCTTTCTCTTCCACAAACGGCATGTAGGGCTTGATGGAATCCAGACCCATGTAGGGGGCCAGAGTGATGAAGTCGGCCTCGAAGTCACCCGCGAAATGAGCCTTGGCGTACATCTCGGCGGTCTTGGCAATGTCGCCGCGCTTGATGTCGGCGATCACCGGCACGCCGGTGGCCTTCACATAGTCCAGGGTCTTTTTGTAGGCATTCAGGCCGTCCAGACCCAGGCTCTCGTAGTAAGCGATCTGCACCTTGAAGCAACCCGCCACAGCCTTGGTGGCATCCACAATGGCCTGATTGAACCGCACGATGTTCTCACCGGCGGTGAGCTCGGCCTTGGCGAAGCCCTCCGGCAGATAGGAAATATCGGTGTCCAGTCCCACGCACACCGGGCCGCGGGCGGCAACAGCTTCGTACAGTTTGTCCATGTTGGTCATTGTGAACCTCTCCTTTTCATCTCAGCCCGGCAGTGCCGGTTTTTTATTTCTCGTTTCAAGTTCGAGGATTCTCTTCCTCTATTATAAAGGACAGGGGCGTTTTTCGCCAGACTCAGCGCTGGTAAGTTACACGCCCGCCCCGGATGGTCAGATCCACCCGGCCATAGAGTGTTGCGCCATCGAAGGGGGTGTTGTGGCTCCTGGAGTGCATGGCGGAGGCATCCACCACATAGGGGGTATCCAGCTCCACCAGCGTCAGGTCGGCGTCCATGCCCACCTGAACGGCGCCCTTGCCTGCAAGGCCCAGAATCGCCGCCGGGAAGCGGCTCATCAGCGCCTCCAGATAGTAGAGATCCAGCCCCTGCTCCCGGCACAGCTTGGTGTAGCACACGCCGAAGGCGGTCTCCAGACCGATCATACCCGCCGCGCCGTTCGCCTTGTCCTCGGCAGAGTGGGGGGCGTGGTCGGTGGCGATGGCATCCACCACGCCGGTGCGGATGGCCTCTACCAGCGCCTGCACATCCTCGGGCTGGCGGATGGGAGGATTCACCCGGTAGTCAGTATCCGCAAACCACAGGTGATGGGGAGTCACCTCGCAGGTGACCGGCACGCCCCGACGCTTGGCGTCGCCGATGGCAGCAATGGCCTCCTTGGTGCTCACATGGCACATGTGCAGCCGGGTGCCGTAGTACTCGCTCAGGTGCAGGTTGCGCACGGTCTCGATGTTCTCGGCCAGGCGGTAATCCCATTTGGAGATCTGCATATCCTCGGCGTGGCTCATGAGCACCAGATCCCGCTGGGCGCAGATGGCGAAGGCCTTGGCCATCACCTCATTGTTCTGCACGCCCTTGCCGTCCTCGGTGATGAAGCGCAGATCCTCGGGCAGGCTCTTCAGGTGATCCAGGGTCTGGCCATCGAAGTTTTCAGTGATGGACACCGTCTGGTTTGCCCCGCAGATGCCAAGGCGCTCGGCCTCGTCCATCACGGCATGGGCCTGAGCGGCGCTGGAGCACACGGGCCTGGTGTTGGGCATCAGGTTCACAAAGGTGTAACCGCCCGCAGCCGCGGCCGCGCTGCCGGTGGCGATATCCTCTTTATATTCAAATCCCGGGGTGCGCCAGTGGCAATGCAGGTCGATAAAACCGGGCATCAGGGTGCGGCCCGCGGCATCAATCACCTCTTCGCCATGGGCGGGCATATTCTGCATAAGGCCCGCGATCTTCCCGTCCTGAATCAGCACGTCCACCTGGGTGCCATCGGATAATTTTGCATTTTTGATCAGCATCAGAGCGCCTCCTCTCAGCGAAAAAAGACTAAAAAAAATGACTCTTCCCAAAAAAGGAAAAGTCAAACAAAGACCCCTTGCATCAGCAAGAAGAATACCGAAGCCAGAACAAAAACAGACCGCTTGCAAATCATCTTGTTCATGGATCCGCCTCCTTGCCGTCGGGTCATTTTAAATCGTCTGATTTTATCACAGTTCGCCCTGCTTGTCAACCCGATCGACGAATTCTTCCCGGCAAAAAATCGAGCAGCCCCTTTGCGGGGCCGCCCGAACACTTTTATGCCTGTTTTTTCGGTTCGTTAATCTGCCGCAGTGCCTTGCGGAACTGGATGCTGAACAGAATCACCGTGAAGGATACAGCCAGCACGTCCGCCACCGGCTCGGCCCTATAGACCGCCATGGTCTTGTCCGCCGGGAAGAGCACAGGCATCAGATAAATCAGCGGAATCAGCAGAACAAACTTGCGGGTCACCGCCACCGCAATGGAAGCCTTGGCGTAACCCAGAGAGGTGAAGGTCATCTGGCAGGCAATCTGCGCGCCGAACACCAGCAGCACCGCGCAGTAGCAGCGGATGGCCGGCGCCGCAAAGGCGATGAGCTGCTGATCCGAGGTGAAGATTCCGGCAAACGTATGGGGGAACAGCATCAGCGCGGCCCACAGCAGCACAGAATAGGTCAGGCTGGAGCGCAGCAGCAGAAAATAGGTTTTCTTCACCCGGTCCGCATTTCCTGCGCCGTAGTTAAAACTCACAATGGGCTGTGCGCCCTGACCAAGGCCCTGCAGCGGCAGCAGCGCAAACTGCATCAGGCTGGTGAGAATGGTCATGGCACCCACCGCCAGATCGCCTCCGTAAGCCCGCAGCGAGGTATTGAAGCAAACCGAGATCACACTCTCGCTGGCCTGCATGATAAAGGTGGCCAGGCCCAGCGCCACACAGGGCAGAATCACCGCCGGGCGCAGAATCATGTTCCGGGGGCGGATCTTCCAGATGGTACGTTTCCCCATCAAAAAGCTCACCACCCATACGCAGGAGACCGCCTGGCTCAGCACGGTGGCCAGCGCGGCGCCCCGCACACCCATGGAAAAACCGAAGATGAAAATGGGGTCCAGCACGATGTTGCACACCGCGCCGATCAGCACCGACAGCATACCCGTTTTGGAAAAGCCCTGGGCAATGATGAAAGAGTTCATGCCCAGCGTCAGCTGCACAAACACGGTGCCCAGCGCGTAGATGTCCATGTAGGCGGTGGCATAGCCGATGGTATTCTCGGTGGCCCCGAAGGCCATCAGAATCGGCCGGTTAAACACCAGCAGCACCCCGGTGAGTGCCGCGGACACGATCAGCAACAGGCAGAAGCAGTTGCCCAGCGCCTGCTCGGCAGCCTCGTTGTCGCCCCGACCCATGGCGATAGACGCCCGGGGCGCGCCGCCCGCGCCCGCCAGCATGGCGAAGGCGGAAACGATCATGATCACCGGCATGCACACGCCCATGCCGGTGAGAGCATAGGCTCCCTCGCCGGGGATGTGGCCGATGTAGATGCGGTCCACCAGATTGTACAGCATGTTGATCAGCTGCGCCACCACCGCCGGGGCGGCCATCTTTACCAGCAGTCGGCCCACCGGCTGGGTGCCCAGCTGGCTTTTGTTCTCATTCATTATGGTTTTCTCCCTTCCCTGCCAGATTGTTTACAATCCGCCCATACAGGGCGGCAAAGCAGGCGACATCTTCCGCTGAAAAATCCCGGAAGGCCTGCTCCCAGAAGGTCTGCTGGGTGCGTCCGATTCCCATGAGCAGGGCAAAACCGCACATACCCGCCACATCGCCGAACAGCTTGGGAATGCCCAGCCCCAGATCCAGAAACGAGGAGGCATACTGGGCCATGGTGACTTCTGCCGCCGCGCCGCAGATAATGGCTCCCAGCGCCAGCCAGAACACCCGCTGCCGGGCAGATAGCCCACCTCACCCACCAGACCGGCAAAGCCGCTCAGCGGCCTGCCATGCACCACAGCACCCGCAGCTCGTCGCTCAACGGGAACACATAGCTTCGGGATGCCTCATCCCGGGAACTGGCTCCATTGTAGCCAAATTCCGCGTACACCTCATCGAACTGGGCAGGCTTCAGGTTTTCCACCGGTTCGCAGGTCTTGCCGGTGAAGCGCACCGCATACCCGTTGTTCAGGTCATGGTTGCCCGGCAGCACCAATACCGGAATGCCGCAGTCGGTGATGCTCCGCAGCTTTTGCGCCAGATCCAGATGGCTCTGCTTTTCCCCGTTCAGGGTCAGATCCCCCGAAAGAATCAGCGCCGCAGGCTTCTCCCGGATGACCTGCTCCACAAGGGCGTCGGTCAGCTCGTCGATGTAGGCCAGCGCCTTTCCGTCGCCGTTCAGAATGGTCTTTTCAAAGCAGGCGCCGTGGTCGTTCAGAGAAGGCGAAAGATAATGGATGTCCGTCGCCACCAGAATCTTTGTCGGGCGGTTCTGATATCCGAGCACTCCGGCCACCACCAGCACCAGCAAAAGCGCCGCCACAGCCAGTAAGACACGCCGTTTTCCCGCCTGTTTCACTCATTCCTCCCTTTGGGGGCGCCCCCTTGCCCCCGTTTCGGACATAAAAATGCAGGCCCCTCCAAAAGGCAGGGCCTGCCGCAAATACCGGTTTTGTTATACCAGATTCGCCACATGGGTGCGCACCAGCGCCCGCTTCAGGCGGGCCTGTGCCAGTTCCAGTTCACGGTCATCGGCGCCCTGCCGGCCCAGAACGGTCTCCGCCCGCTGGCGGGAGGCCTCGGCCCGTCCCTTGTCGATGTCCTCCGCCCACTCGAAGGTGGTGGCCACCAGCCGCACCTGACCGGCGCGCACGGTGAGCATACCGCCGATGCAGGCACCCCGGCGAACAGTGCCGTCCTCCAGGGTCACCCGGGCTTCACCCATGCCCAGCGCCGTGATGTAATCACAGTGGCGGGGCAGAATGCAAACGTCCCCGGCAATGGTGCGGCAGAGCACCCGGGCGGCCGGGCCGTCGTAGACCTGGCCGTCCGGCGTGACGATCTGCAGATGGAAGGTGTTCATACTCATTCACCCTGCTTTGCCTTGGCGACCACCTCGTCGATGGTGCCCGCGAACAGAAAAGCGGACTCGGGCAGGTCGTCGTGTTTGCCCTCCAGGATCTCCTTGAAGCCCCGGATGGTCTCCTTCAGCGGAACATACTTGCCCTCCATGCCGGTAAACTGCTCGGCAACGGTGAAGGGCTGACTGAGGAAGCGCTGGATCTTACGGGCCCGGTTTACGGTCACCTTATCCTCCTCGCTCAGCTCGTCCATACCCATGATGGCGATGATGTCCTGCAATTCCTTGTAGCGCTGCAGCACCTGCTGCACACCGCGGGCCACCTCATAGTGCTCCTGGCCCACCACATCCGGCGAAAGGATGCGGCTGGTGGAATCCAGCGGATCCACCGCCGGGTAGATGCCCAGCGAGGAAATGGCACGGCTCAGAACGGTGGTGGCGTCCAGATGGGCAAAGGTGGTGGCGGGGGCCGGGTCGGTCAGGTCGTCGGCCGGCACGTAAACCGCCTGCACCGAAGTGATGGAGCCGTTCTTGGTGGAGGTGATGCGCTCCTGCAGGGCGCCCATCTCGGTGGCCAGGGTGGGCTGGTAGCCCACGGCGCTGGGCATACGGCCCAGCAGAGCCGACACCTCGCTGCCCGCCTGGGTAAAGCGGAAGATGTTGTCGATGAAGAGCAGCACGTCCTGATGCTCCCGGTCACGGAAGTACTCGGCCATGGTCAGGCCGCTCAGGCCCACGCGCATACGGGCTCCCGGGGGCTCGTTCATCTGACCGTAAACGAGGGCGGTCTTGTTGATAACACCGCTCTCCTTCATCTCGTTGTACAGGTCGTTGCCCTCGCGGGTACGCTCGCCCACGCCGGTGAATACCGACAGGCCGCCGTGCTGCTTGGCAACGTTGTTGATCAGCTCCATGATGAGCACAGTTTTGCCCACGCCGGCGCCGCCGAACAGGCCGATCTTACCGCCCTTGGCGTAGGGGCAGATCAGATCCACAACCTTGATGCCGGTTTCCAGAATCTCGGTGGTGTTCTGCTGCTCCTCGTAGCTGGGCGGGTCGCGATGGATGGGCCAGCGCTCCTTGGCCGGAGGCGCGGGCAGATCGTCCACCGGCTCACCCAGCAGGTTGAAGATGCGGCCCAGGCATTCCTCGCCCACGGGCACGGTGATGGGGCCGCCGGTGTCCACGGCTTTGGTGCCGCGCACCAGACCGTCGGTGCTGCTCATGGCGATGCAGCGGGCCACGTTATCGCCGATCAGCTGTGCCACCTCGGCCACCAGCTTGTGATCGCCTTCGCCCACCTCGATCGCGTTGAGCAAATCCGGCAGCTCGCCGTCTGCAAATTTGATATCCAGCACCGGGCCGATGACCTGGGCCACGATGCCTTCGTGGTTATTCGGCATGGATCTATCTCCTTTACTGGCGGGAAAAGGCCATCAGGCCTCGGCGCCCGCCACGATCTCTGTGATTTCCTGGGTAATGGCCGCCTGCCGGGCCCGGTTGTAATGCAGGCTCAGCGAGTCGATCATCTCACCCGCGTTCTTGGTGGCCGCATCCATGGCGCTGCGCCGCGCACCCAGCTCACTGGCTACGGATTCACACAGCGCACCGTAGATCAGCCCTGCCAGGTATTCCGGCACAATGGCGTCGTACACCTCTTCGCTGGAAGGCTCGTAGAGGGTCAGGCCGCGGGGCCCGGCGCCCGGTTCGGGTCGGGATACGTCCAGCGGCAGCAGGCGCAGGGTGGCCGGCTGCTGGCTCAGCATGGACACGAAATTGGTGTAGGCCAGGCGAATCTCGTCGTACTCGCCGGCCAGAAAACCTTTGGCCAGTAGCTGGGCCATGGAAAAGCAGTCGCTCACGGTCACATCCGCCGCCTCGGCGTACTGTTCGGTGACGCGCTCGACGCCCCGGCGCTGGTAATGCTCCAGCGCCTTTTTGCCCACCGGCAGCACGCAGATCTCCTTGCCCTCGGCCTCGGCCGCCACCGCCTTCAGAATGTTGGCGTTGTAGCCGCCTGCAAGGCCGCGGTCGCCTGCAATCACCACATAGCAGGTCTTTTTCACCGGCCGCCGGGCGATGTAGGGCGAGGAAAGCTCCGCGTTGGAAGCTGCAATGTCGGACAGGGCCGCATGCAGTACCTCAAAGTAGGGGCGGCTTTTCTCCACCCGTTCCTTTGCCCGGCGCAGCTTGGAGGAGGCCACCAGCTCCATGGCCTTGGTGATCTGCATGGTGCTTTCCACGCTCTTGATGCGCAGCTTGATGTCCTTCATGGACGCACCTGCCATTGGGATCTCCTCCTTACTTGGTCTTTAAAAACTCCGTGGTGTACTCCGCCAGAGCGGCTGCCAGAGCGGTCTCGGTATCCTTTTCCAGCTTGCCGCTGGTACGGATGGTCTCCAGCACGTCGGGGGCATGGCCGCCCATGTAGGCGTACAGGCCATGCTCGTACTCCTTCACATCCTCCACGGCCACGTCCTTGAGCAGGTCATGGGTTACGGCGTACAGGATGCACACCTGATGCTCCATGGAAATGGGACTGTTGCGGTCCTGCTTGAGCACCTCCACGATGCGTTCGCCCTGGGCCAGACGGGCCTTGGTGTCCGCATCCAGATCGCTGCCGAACTGGGCGAAGCTCTGCAGCTCACGGTACTGGCTGTACAGCAGCTTCAGGGAACCGGCCACCTTCTTCATGGCCTTGGTCTGGGCGTTACCGCCCACGCGGCTCACCGAGATGCCCGGGTTTACCGCCGGCATGACGCCGGAGTGGAACAGCTCGGTCTCCAGGAAGATCTGGCCGTCGGTGATGGAGATCACGTTGGTGGGGATGTAGGCGGAAACGTCGCCCGCCTGAGTCTCGATGATGGGCAGAGCGGTCAGGCTGCCGCCGCCGTATTCCGGGGCAAGACGGGCCGCACGCTCCAAAAGACGGCTGTGCAGATAGAACACGTCGCCGGGGTAGGCCTCACGTCCGGGCGGGCGGCGGATCAGCAGGCTCAGCGCACGGTAAGCCACCGCGTGCTTGGACAGATCGTCGTAGATTACCAGCACGTCCTTGCCCTGGGCCATGAAGTATTCGCCCATGGCGCAGCCGGAATAGGGCGCGATGTACTGCAGGGGCGAAAGCTCGCTGGCCGTGGCGGACACCACGATGGTGTAGTCCATGGCACCGTTCTCGGTGAGGGTGTTCACCAGTTGGGCCACGGTGCTCTGCTTCTGGCCGATGGCCACATAGATGCAGATCACATCCTTGCCCTTCTGGTTGATAATGGTATCGGTGGCAATCACCGTTTTACCGGTCTGCCGGTCGCCGATGATCAGCTCGCGCTGGCCACGGCCGATGGGAATCATGGAGTCGATGGCCTTAATGCCGGTCTGCAGGGGCACCGAAACGCTCTTGCGCTGGATGATGCCCGGCGCAGGGGACTCGATGGGCCGGTACTCCTTTGCGTCGATGGGGCCCTTGCCGTCGATGGGATGGCCCAGCGCATTCACCACGCGGCCGATCATAGCCTCGCCCACCGGCACGCTTACCACCTTGCCGGTGCGCTTGACCACGCTGCCCTCCTTAATGCCCACATCGCTGCCCAACATAACGATGGACACCGAGTTCTCCTCCAGGTTCTGGGCCATGCCGTACTCGCCGTTGGAAAACTGCACCAGCTCGCCGCTCATGCACTCCTCCAGGCCGGTGGCCCGGGCGATGCCGTCGCCCACCAGGATCACGGTGCCGGTCTCGCTTTGCTGAATGGAGTTTTCATAGTGCTTGATCTGGGCCTTTATGATCTTGGAAATCTCTTCCGGTTTCAATTGCATCGTTTCACCTTCTTACTTATACCGTGGCGGCCAGGCTGCGGCGCAGCGCGTCCAGCCGGGCCTGCACCGTGCCGTCGAACTCGGCGCCGCCCATTTCCAGGCGAACGCCGCCCAGGCAGGCCGGATCCACCTTCACTGCAAGCTGCACCGTTTTGCCGGTGAGCCTGTTCAGCTTTTCGGTCAGGGCCGTTTTCTGGGCCTCGCTCAGCGGCACCGCCGCCACCGCCGTCGCCTCCAGAATGCCGTGGGCCGCGTTGTATCGGGCCCGGTATTCCTTGCGGCAGTCACGCAGGGCACGGATCTGGCCCCGCTCGGTCAAAATCTTCAAAAAATTCAACAGATACGGCTGAATGCGCCCGCGCAGCGCCTCGTCCAGCGCCTGGCAGCGCTGGGCCTTGGGCACGCTGGGCAGCGCCAGCAGCTTTTCGTAGTCCGGCCAGGCGGCAAATAACTGCTCCACCTGCTCCAGCTCTTCCAGCATCTGGGCCTCCAGCCCTTCCTCGGCAGCCAGCTCATACAGCGCGCCGCCGTATATCTTGCCGATCTTGGTCATGAGGCGTCTCCTACCTTCTCGATGAATTCATCGATCAGCTGCTGATGATCCTTCTCCTGGATCTCCCGCTCCACCACCTTGCTGGCGATGGCCATGGCCATGCCGCCGATCTCGTCCTTCACCTCGTTCAGCGCCTTCTTGCGCTGCTGCTCAATCTCCTCGCCCGCCTTGCGCTTGATCTCGGCTGCCTGCGCACGGGCGGCGTTCAGGGTCTCCTCGCTGTTGCGGGCGGCAGTCTGGCTGGCCTGATTCAGCAGCCGGGCTGCCTCTTCCTTGGCGCCCGCCAGGCTCTTTTCATACTCCGCCTGCATCGCCTCGGCCTGTTCCTTGGCCTGCTTGGCGTCGGCAATCAGGGCATCGGCCCTGCGCTGGCGCTCGTTCAAAATCTTCTGTACGGGCTTGAACAGGAAATGCTTGACCAGCAGGGTAAGGATCAGCAGGTTTCCCAGCATGAAGATCATGTGCCAGGGCGTCAGCGTCACCAGGTCTTTAAACTGTTGCAATGGTCATTCCCCTTTCTGGCTGGCTTGTGGGCCAAATCAGCCCAGCATACCAGTGAACATGCCGGGCGCCACGAAGATCAGCAGCAGGCCGGTCACGAAGCCGTAAATACCGGTGGTCTCGGCAATGGCACAGCCCAGCAGCATGGTGCTGGTCACATCGCCCTTGCACTCGGGCTGGCGGCCGATGGCGGAGCAGGCCTGGCCAACCGCGTAACCTTCGCCGATACCGGGGCCGATACCGGCGATCAGGGCAAGACCTGCGCCGATAGCACAACCGGCCAATACAATAGCTTTGTCCAACATAATAGTGTCCTCCTAAAAAATGTTCAAAATATAAACTACCTGGGATTATTTTTTACTCCGACCGCTGCTTGCGTGCGGTGGAGCGCTTCGATCGCAGCCTGGGGCCGCAATGGAATTCAACGGAATCATTCGTCGGTCTGGGCTGCATTCGCGATGTACAGCATGGTCAGCATACAGAAGATGAATGCCTGCATCAGGCTGCTGAACAGGTCAAAATAAACCGACAGGATAGCCGGGATGCCCAGCTGGAACAGCGGGATCAGGCTGAGGATCTCGCCCAGCGCGCCGGGCAGCAGCCCGAACACCGCCTGGCTCAGCACCGCCAGCGCCGCGTAGACCAGCGTGCTGATCACACCGCCGGACATGATGTTGCCGAAGTGACGGAAGGCCATCGAGATGGGGGTGGCCAGCTCGCTGATGATGTTGAAGGGGGTGAACACCGGGATGGGTGTGGTGAAGCCCTTCAGATAGCCGCCCACACCATTGGTACGGATCTTGGTGTAGGTGATCATGGCGAACACCAGAAGCGCCCAGGACAGCTCGGTGGACAGATCACTGGTTGCGGGATACAGCCCCACCAGGCTGGACAGACTGCACAGCGCGGAATAGCTGAACAGTGCCCCGATAAAGGGGGCAAAATAGGCGTATTTTTCGCCCATGTTGCCGTTCACGAAATTCTGGCAGGTGGTCACCAGCAGTTCGGCCACCGCCTGCTTTTTGCTGATGTTTTCCACCGTAAGCCCACGGCCAAGCCACCAGCACAGAACCCCGATCAGAACCAGAATGATCCAGGCGTCCACCAGGCTTGCCGTGATCTGCAGCTTGCCCAGCAGCGGAACTGACCAGCTGGATTCCCAGTAGATCTGCGGGCCGTTGATCGAAACGTTCATTCCTCTGCGTTCCCTCCTTCAGTTGCGGGCGCGGTTCCGCCCGATTCCTTGTGATACATTCCGGTCGCCTGCATCACCGCAATGGTGAGGCGTGGCATCAGCAGCGGCACAAGCGCCGCGATCCAGTTAAAAAACGGCACAGCCAGCGCCACGATCAGCCACACAACCATCAGCAGCATGCGCATGTTGTAGGAAAACTGCATCCATTTGCGGGCGCGATCCTCCGGCTCACCGTTGGCGATCTTCTGCACGGTCAGCCCCAGCAGAAAGAAGTTTCCCACCGCGATCACGCCGCCCAGGATGCCGCTCACCGCCACGCCGGCACTGAAATGCCCCAGAACGGCGAACACCACCAGCATGACCGCCACACCAGCGGCGGTGCCCAGGGCAATATGCCCGGTCTCTTTTTTTATAGCAGGTGCTATCTTCATGAAATATCCTCTCTTTTTCGTTCAGGAATGCCGATTGAACGCCGGCGGCGCTTTTTTATGGGCAGCCTTGCGCTGCATCAGGCGATAAAAGCCCCATGCACTGGCAACGGAACCGCCAAACCCCAGAACCAGTGCCGGCAGCATGATCCAGGCAGGCATGTCCATACGGGTCCAGAGCCACCAGGCCGCACCGGCACATAAAAAAGGAGGCGCTGCCAGTGAAATTCCCAATTGAGTCAGCCAGGCAAGATCCTGCATAACCTTCATCCAGCTTTTCACCGCGCCGCTCCTTTCGCCGGTCCTTTATTGCAAATCCGGCACACAATCGTATAACATAGTATACCAAAAAGCTCGCACAAGAACAATCGTTTTTTGCTTTCTTTTATAAAATGTTTCATCCAACCTGCATGTTTTTTCATGCAGGTTTTGCAGGGTTTGTTCTTTTGTTCGCGGTGTGCTATAATAGAAAACACCCGTGTCTCAGCAAACGGGTTTTCTCGAGAAAGGCGGTAGTCGCATGCTTGTCTCCATCATCGTTCCCTGCTATAACGAGCAGGAATCTCTGCCGCTGTTTTACAGGGAGATCACCCGGGTAGCCGGGGAAATGAAGGAAAGCCACAACGCGGATTTTGAGTTCATTTTTGTGGACGACGGCTCCAAAGACAATACCCTGGCCATTGCCCGTGAGCTTCACAAGCAGGATAAGCGGGTGCGCTACATCAGCTTTTCCCGCAACTTCGGCAAGGAGGCGGGTATTCTGGCCGGCCTGCAGGCCGCAAAGGGCGATTATGTGGCCATGATGGACGCGGATCTTCAGGATCCGCCGGCCCTGCTGCCCCAGATGCTGGACGCCCTTCTGCTTGAGGATTACGACTGCGCCGCCACCCGGCGCACCAACCGCAAGGGCGAGCCGCCCATCCGCAGCTTTTTCGCCCGGATGTTCTACAAACTCATCAATAAGATGAGCGACGCGGACATTGTGGACGGCGCACGGGACTACCGGCTGATGCGCCGCAGAATGGTGGACGCCATCCTCTCCATGCCGGAATATAACCGGTTCTCCAAGGGCATCTTCGGCTGGGTGGGCTTCAAGACCAAATGGCTGGAGTATGTGAACGTGGAACGGGTGGCCGGCGAAACCAAATGGAATTTCTGGAAGCTGTTTCTTTATTCGCTGGAAGGCATCATCGGCTTTTCCACCGCCCCGCTGGCCATTGCCAGCCTGATGGGCATGTTCTTCTGCCTGCTGGCCTTTATCATGATCATTGTGATCATCGTGCGCACCCTTCTGTTCGGCGATCCCACCAGCGGATGGCCCAGCATGGTGTGTATCATCTTTCTGTGCAGCGGCGTGCAGCTGTTCTGCATGGGTGTTCTGGGCCAGTATCTGGCAAAAACCTATCTGGAAACCAAGCACCGCCCGGTGTACATCACCCGGGAAACCGAAGAGGATCTGGACGGCTGACTGTTTTCTCTGCCAGCCGCCGGGCCTGATCTGTTTGCTTTTCTGACTTTCTTATATAAAACCGAACGGCAGGTGTTCAGCCTGTCTGAATGAAAAGGGAAACGGGTAATCAATCCCGTGCGGGACCGCCGCCGTGTGGGCCAGCGCCCCGGCCATCTGCCACTGTTCCAATGGGAATGGGAAGGCCGGTCGGGTGCGCGCTTTAACGCCCACGAGCCGGAAGACCTGCCTGCCGTTCGCATCCGCACCGGAAAACTTCTTTCTGGCGCGGAACCCCGCTTCGTGGACGGACCAAACACGCGGCAGGGCGGCAGTCTGGCCTGGGGGCAGTGCGCCTCACGGGGTCTTTTCTGTCGTGCCTGTTTTGCCGCAGCTGCGCCGCTCCGCCTTGCCGGGGCGGCGCTTCTTTGTTCTTTGCGGCAATCCGGCCGCATGGAAATACATCCCCCATAAACCATTTCAGGAGGAACATTTATGAAACGTATTCTTTCCGCACTTGTCGCCGCGGCTCTGGCTTTCAGTATGGCTGCCTGCTCCGCACCGGCTGCCAGCACATCCGCGTCGGTTTCTTCCACCGCCGCATCTTCCGCTTCGACAGGCGCTTCCAGCGAAACCGCTGCGGTGGCCAAGCCCACCGAGGATCGCAGCGGCGCTGCCATTACCCTGCCGGACAATGTGGAGACTGTGATCTCCATGGCTCCCTCCATCACCCAGACCCTGATGGATCTGGGCTGCACCGATCAGATCATTGCTCTGGACGCCAACAGTGCCAAGATGGAAAATGCCCCTCAGGGCCTGCCCGTTTTTGACATGATGACCCCGGATGCCGAGCAGATGGCCACCCTGGTTCCGGATGTGATCTTGTGTCCTCCATCAGCTCCTCCGGCGGCGAGGATCCCTTCCAGCCTTTGCAGGAGCTGGGCGCCACCGTGGTCTGCATCCCCACCAGCTCCTCCATTGAGGACATTTACGAGGACGTGACCTTCCTGGGCCAGGTCATGGGAAAAACCGAGCGCGCTGACGAAATCAACCAGAACCTGAAGGCCGAGATCGACCGGATTGCCGCACTGGGCGCCTCCATCCCCGAGGATCAGCGCAAAACCGTTTACTTTGAGATCTCCGCTGCTCCCTCTGCCTACAGCACCGGCTCCGGCACCTACATGGACGAGATGATCAGCCTGATCGGCGCCAATAACATGATGGCCGACAAGGCCGAGGGCTGGACCAGTGTGGACAGTGAAGTAGTCGTGAGCGGCAACCCGGACGTGATTCTCACCAATGTGGACTACATCGAAGATCCCGTGGGCGAAATCAAGAGCCGTGAAGGCTGGGAAGCCGTGACCGCCGTAAAGAACGGCGACGTATACCAGATTGACAAGCAGTCCTCCTCTCTGCCCAACGAGAACATCGTGAGCGCTCTGGAAGAGATGGGCAAGGCCGTTTATCCGGAGGTATTCGGCGAATGAGCCGTTTTTCCCGCCCGGGGCGGTTCGGCCTGTTGTGCCTGGCCGCGCTGGCTGCGGTGATTCTGGGCATCGGTGTGGGCAGCGTGCCCATCTCTCCTGTTGAAATTCTGCAGGTGCTGGCCAACAAGCTGTGGGGCGCCGCACTGCCGGACCAGATGAATCCGGTGATCCCGGGGCTTGTGTGGAGCATCCGCCTGCCCCGGGTGCTGCTGGCTTTCTGTGTGGGCGCTTCGCTGGCGGTAAGCGGCGCGGTGATGCAGTCTCTTCTGCAAAACCCGCTGGCTTCCTCCTACGGTCTCGGCGTTTCCTCCGGTGCAGGGCTGGGCGCGGCGGTCCTCATCGTCACCGGCGTGGCCGACAGCGCTGCCGGCACCTTTCTTTTGCCGGGGGTCTGCCTGTGCTGCGGTCTGGCCACCATGGGCGGCGCGCTGGCCATCTCCACCCGGCTGGATCGGAATCTTTCCAACAACACCATCATTCTCATCGGCATGGTGCTGTCGCTTTTTCTCAATGCCATCATGACCACCCTCTCCACCGCCAACCCGGACTACACCCAGCGCATCACCCTGTGGCAGCTGGGCAGCCTTTCCATGAAAACCTGGAAACAGCTGGGGCCGGTGGCGCTGGCGGCACTGGTGTGCATTCCGGCCTTCTGGCGGTTGGCTTCGGAGCTGGATCTGCTCAGCTTCGGGGAAGAACAGGCCTCCGCCATGGGGCTGGAGCGCAAACGGGTCAAGTGGATTCTGGTTCTGCTGGTGGCACTGCTCACCGGCACCGCTGTTGCCTTTGTGGGCGTAATCGGCTTTGTGGATCTGGTTGCTCCCCACATTGTGCGGCGGATCTTCGGGCCCTCTCACCGGATGCTGATCCCGGCCTGTGCCATATTCGGCGGAGGCTTTTTGTCTCTGTGCGATCTGGCCGCCCGGACTCTGGCCTCTCCCTCCGAGATTCCCATCGGATCCATTACGGCCCTGATCGGCGCACCCTTTTTTCTGTATATCTTTTTCTCCAGCCGAAAGGAGGCCCGCTGATGCTGCACGCCGAACACATCACCTGTGGCTATGGGGGCAAGCCTGTGGTACGGGATCTTTCCTTTTCGGCCCATCGCGGCCAGATTCTCTGCATTCTTGGCGCCAATGGCTGCGGCAAGACCACTCTGCTGCGTGCGGTGGCCGGTCTGCTGCCCAGTACCGGAAGCATCTGTGCAGCAGGGCTGGATCTGCGCACTGCGCCCCGCCGCCAGGTGGCGCAGACGGTTGCTTTTCTCAGTCAGATGTCCAATCTGTATTTTTCTTATACAGTATATCAGACCGTAGAAATGGGACGGTATGCGCACCGCTCTTCCGGCTTTTTGGGCGGCGCTTCTGCCGGTGGCGGCGAGATGGTGCGCGCCTGCCTGGAGCAGACCGGTCTCTGGGAGCTGCGGAATCAGCCCATCACCGCCCTGTCCGGCGGTCAGCTTCAGCGGGTTTTTCTGGCCCGGGTGTTTGCCCAGGACCCAAAAATCATCCTGCTGGACGAACCTACCAATCATCTGGATCTGAAATATCAGATTGAACTGATGGAACAGCTCCGCCGCTGGGTTTCCCAGGGCGAGCGCTGTGTGGTGGGTGTACTCCATGATGTGAATCTGGCCCTGAACTATGCCGACCAGTTGCTGCTCATGCAGGATGGTCAGGCCCTCTGCCAGACTGCCGCTGACGATCTGAATCCCGCTCTGCTGGATCAGATTTACGACCTGGATGTGCGTGGCTATATGCGCTGTGCACTCCAGCGATGGGAGTGAACTGCAATGGAACTGTATCACAGCCCCTGGGAGGCCTACCCTTTTCTGAGCGACGAACCGGAGGATCTGCGCTGTGACTTTGAGCTGCTGACTGACGGAATCGCCAGCCAGACTGGCCTGCTGCAGGCACAGGTAACGGATGAAGCCCTGAAGGCCGAACTGTTACAGGTATGCGAACTGGTGTACCATGCCAATCCTACGCTTCGTACCCGCTTCACCGTCAACCCCGATGAAATTTGCTGGCTATCCGCCGCCTGTGAGAGACTGCGCGGGCAAAGCGAAGGGCGCTGCTCCCGCTTTGTGCTGCCCCAGGGTTGCCCTGCCGCCTGTACCGCTCATATCCTGCGGGTACAGTGCAAGGAACTGGTGCGTCTGCTCTACCGCCACGCTCATCAGGGGCATCCGGTGGAATCGTCTCTTCTGGATTTTGCAAATCTGTTGTCCGGCTATTTCTTCCTTCTGGCTCTGGTGCTGAACGCACAGGCCGGGCAGGAGGAGGTGGAGTTTGTCAGCCGGAACTACTAAACCATCTCCCCATTCTGTTTCATACAGGAAAAGCCGAAGATCATGTGTCAAGCATGCTCTTCGGCTTTTTCCATTCAGTTTAATTTCCCATGTTTAAACAGCCAGTATGCAACGCCAATGGCCATTGCGCCGGACAGCAAAATCAGGAAGGAGGCACTGCCGATCAGCCCGGGAGCTGCCACAAACAGGACGCACATGAACACCAGCGGAATAATGGCGATGTTCATGTTCCGGTAGAAATACTTGAAGGCCAATGCACCGAACAAAGCCGGAATTACATTGTTGAAGGCCGGCTGCAGAGCCGGCGCCTCCAGCACCGGTGTAAGCGGTACCAGGCACAGCACACCGATGGCCAGCACCAGCGTGGTTACCAGACTGCTTGCAGCCACCGACAAAGTGGAGATCACATCGTTTTCCGGCGTGCCCACCTCAGTGCCGCAGATTTCGCGGGCATTCACCGCACAGGGAACCTTCAGGTTCAGCACGTTGCCGGTAATGAAGGTCAGATAGCTGGCGCCGGAACCCAGCAGCGGAGAATAGACGAGAAATTCCACCACACCACTGGTCCAGTAGATGATGGCAACCTGGAAAAAGCCCAGGCCGACGGCCGCCCAGTCCGGGCCTGCTCCCAGAACCCATCCCATGGCCAGAGGAACTGCCAGCATCAGCAGGATACCCACACTCAGTCCGACCCGACCAATCACATGGATACCATTCTCATAGCGCTCATAAAAGGCGCTGCGTTCGGTTTCATTCATTGCCCCATTCCCTCCTTCACACAATGCCGCCCAGCAGCACAGCTGCGGCCATTCCAACCAGCATACTGCCCGCCATGGAGAAGTTGTCCAGCCAGGACACCTTTCTCACCCGTGCAAAATACTCAAACACTGCCATGGCAGCGGCGCTTACCAGCGCCACAATCAGCGGCATAAAGTTATTCAGGCGTACGCCCTCGCCCAGATAGGAACCAATATAAGCGCTTACCAGGCCCACAAACATGGCGGTGAACATGTAATCGCCAAAGCTCTTCTGGCCCTTTTCCTTTTTGGCAGTAGCCTTTTTGACTCGCTTCATATACCGTTTCAGGCAAAAGATGCACAGAAGGCAGCCGGAGAGGATACCTGCAGTCATCACAAGACCGATGGTCACAAATACCGGAGCTGTCAACTCCTGGCTCCCCAGACCACCGCTCATGCCTGCGGCGCGGGCAGCGATGTCTGCAACGTTACCCTCATAGTGCAGTGCACCCACCACCGAGAGCCGCATCCAGGGCAGCGGAATGCCGAGGCTTCCACTCAGCGCAATAACACCCAGAAGAATCGAAATACTGGGCAGCAGCGTAAAGGTAACGCTGGAAGTAATGGCCCGGCGCATCTTGACCCGGTCCATTCCCAAAGCCACCCCCGCACGGTAGCTTTTTACCATAAACACTACACTGAGCCCCAGAATAAACAGGATAACCACACCCACAATCGCAAACATGGGCAGGCTGTTCAGTTGTTCCAACAATGACATTTTGCTTCCTCCTATCACACAGTTGCGTACTGTTTTATCATAGCATATTTTTAAATTCCGCGCATCTGCAACTTATGCTTTAAAGCAGATCTTTCCCTGCGACTCTTTTCCACAGAAAAGTTCTTCCCTTGTGGAAAATCCGGCCGGCGAGATCGAAAATCCGTTCCCTTTCTTTTCAACAAGAAGCCTCCATACTCGTGGAAAACAAACCTCCATCTTCAAACAAAAAGCCCGGTCAGAGACCGGGTTTTATTCGTTCTGCTCTGCTTGGCCGGATAAACAAGAAAAAGCCCAGCAAAATAGCTGAGCTCTTTGAATAAAATGCAGTTCATCCTGCCGGGGCGTTCGTTTTCCCCGGCAGCGGGGTTAAGGAGGAATGACGAAATGATATGAGAAAAGCCCAGCCGAATGGCTGGGCTTTTTGAATGGAATGTAGTCCATTCCGACGTGGTGACCCGTGGGAGAATCGAACTCCCGTTTGCGGCGTGAGAGGCCGCCGTCTTGACCGCTTGACCAACGGGCCATCTATATAAAAAAGCCGAATTCCACGAGCAGAAATGCCCATCGGCATTCGGCTTTATTCGCATTTGCGAGCCGGCGTCTACCTATCTTCCCAGGCCGTCTCCAGCCAAGTATTTTCGGCACAACGGAGCTTAACTTCTGTGTTCGGAATGGGAACAGGTGGAACCTCCGCGTCATCGACACCGGCCGATGCGAATGAAAAGAATAAAGAGAAGAGAAAAGCCGGCGCCTACCTATTTTCCCAGGTCGTCTCCAACCAAGTATCTT
>Elaine_p2__coassemble_683_pt1 | contig 25024 bp, 21 predicted proteins | sample Elaine_p2__metabat2_high_PE_054 | metagenome-assembled genome bin Elaine_p2
CCGTTTTTATTCCACCAGCTTAGCTGGTGGTTGTCGCTCGCTCAAGCTACCCAAAGGAAAAAACGCCCGGCGCACGGAATCAAAACCGTGCGCCGGGCGTTTTCTTATTGGCTGTATTACGAAAAGGGATCAGGCCACGCGCTCAGTCCTCTTCCTCTGCATCCGCGTCCCGCAGCGCCTGTTCCCGCGCAGCCATCAGGCTGGAGGTACCAAAGGCATCCTCACCGGGCAGGTGCGCGCCGAAGGCAGGCACAAACAGATACTTGCGAATCACGAAGATCAGCAGAATGGCCAGAATGCTCACCAGATTTTCCACCGGGGAGGTATGCTCCACCACCATCTGGCGGGCAATGGCAAAGAGCAGCACCTCGATGGCGCTGCCGGGGCTGTGCTTGGCCAGCATCTTCACGAACTCGATGCCGATGACCACGTTGAAGGCGCTGCTCAAAAAGGTGGTAAAGGCCTCGTCCACATCCGGAGCCAGCACCAGATCCTTCACTTCAAACAGCACCCGCACGCCGGCCACAAGAATCGCCAGCAGAACCACCAGTGCAACCACCGTTTCGATGATGCTGGCCATTCGCGCCACCCACTGGCGGCAAATAATCAACCGATTGCGTTTCATTGCCCGGGTCCCTCCTCAATTCTTCAATTTTCAGCGGCCCGCGTTGCGGATCCGTTCCAGCGCTTCGGCGGCTTCCTTCTCCCGCTTGCGGCGGGCCCGTTCCAGCGCGGCTTTCTTTTCCCTGGCCCACTTGGCCTGTGCTTCCCGGTCCGCAGGCTCGGTGGCCCGGGCAAAGGTGAAGTGCAGCCCGTCCAGCCGCATGCGCCGCAGCCAGATCATGGCCGGGCCGTGCTGGGCGCACTCGCCCATACTGTACAGGCAGTTGTTGCCCTTGCGCAGCCATACATCGTCCTTATCCAGCTCCAACGGCGCGCCGCACTCCGGGCACACCGCCCCCCGCAGCTCGCTGCTGGTGGACCAGGCCTCGCCGTCCACCTGGGCGGGCCAGAGCCGGAAATCCCGCCGGTCCCTGCCCTCCGGGCAGAGCAGCTCTTTCAGCTGCTGCGCCTCGTCGGGGTATTCTGCAAGCCCCCGCTCAAGGTCCAGAAAGCCGCAGATCGCGGCGGTGTATTCCGCGTCGCTGAGCGCGTCGTGGAAGGCGTCGTTTTTGGGAATGCCCAGCCGCTCCACCACCGCCTCCAGCGTCATGCCCTCGCCCTCCTGCCGGGGGCGCTGGCTGGTGAATACCCGCTGCAGATCGTACCATTTGCGGGGCCAGCTCTCATCCAGACTGCACAGCACCAGATTCTGCTTGAGCACGGGCACGTCGTCCTGCCCCCACTCACCCAGTGGGGTATCCGGCCCGCACCACTCGGCAAAACGGCGCAGGCCCTCCTTAATGGGCACGCCCGCATCCAGCTGAGCCTGGGTCAGGCCGGTGACCTTGGCCACATGGTGATGCAGCCGGGGGAAGATGCGGGGCTTCATGGTCAGCGAGAAGCGATCCACCGGCTGGCCATCCCGCAGCTTCACTGCGCCGATCTGGATGATCTCACCCCGCAGGGTCTGCTCCACGCCCTGATACTGGAAGGTTCTGGGCTGATAGCCCATGTTCCATTCCATGTCAAAAATCACAAAGTCTCTCATCTGCGGCTTCCTTTCCTGCTGTTTTGTAGGCGGCGTTTCACTGAACGCCGGGAATGCTCTCGATTTTGCTTTCCAGGCCGGCCACCGGCTCCTGCACCGGGGCGGGCTGGGCGGCGATCTTTTCCTCCAGCCGTTCCTTGCCCACGCTGATCATCAGCTTGATGCGGTTTTCCTGGTTGACCGGGGTGGCGCTGGGATCGTAGTCGATGGGGGTGATGTTGGCATTGGGATAGATGGCCCGGATGCGGCTGATCATACCCTTGCCGCAGATGTGGTTGGGCAGGCAGCCGAAGGGCTGGGCGCAGACGATGTTCTCGTAGCCGGTGGTGACCAGCTCCACCATCTCGGCAGTGAGCAGCCAGCCCTCGCCCATCTTGTTGCCCCGGCTGATGATGCCGTTTGCCATCTCACGCAGCTCCAGGAAACGGGCCGGAGCGTGGAAGCCCGCCGCCCGCATGGCGCTGCCCATGGCCCGCTCGAAGCCGTCCAGATATTTGAGCAGCGCCTCGCTGCCCCATACCTCGGCCAGGCTGCCGCCATAGAAACGCACGGTGTCGCCCATGTTGCTGATGCAGTAATCCACAAAGCCAAGAAGGCCCGGCAGGTTCACCTCGCAGTCCTGGCTGGCCAGGAACTCCTCCAGATTGTTGTTGCCCAGCGGCGAGTATTTCACATAGATCTCGCCCACGATGCCCACCTTCACCTTGGGGGTGCGCACCACCGGAATGGCGGCAAAGTCGTTGGCAATTTTGGGGAAGGTGGCCTTCATCTCGCCGCCGGTAAAGCCCTTGTTCTGGTGGAACCAGCCGCAGATGGTATCCACCCATTTTTCGGCCAGTTCCTTCGCCTGCCCTCTGGTAACCTCGTAGGGGGAGGTCTGGTTGCGCAGAGCCATGATCAGATCGCCGTAGAAGATGGCGGCGATGGCCTTGCGGGCAATGGACAGATTCATCTGGAAGCCGGAGTCCTTCTCAAGGCCCGAGAAGTTCAGGCTGGCCACGGGAATGTGGCCGTAGCCTGCCCGGTGCAGCGCCTTGCGCAGCAGATGGATGTAGTTGGAGGCGCGGCAGCCGCCGCCGGTCTGGGTGATGAGCAGGGCGGTGTGATCCAGGTCATACTTGCCGCTCTGCAAAGCGTCCAGAAACTGGCCGATGACCAGCAGGGCCGGGTAGCAGGTGTCGTTGTGCACATACTTCAGGCCCAGCTGCGCCACCTGACTGCCGCAGTTGCCCAGCACCTCCACATGATAGCCCTCATATTCCAGCGCCGCCGCCAGCATGGAAAAATGCAGGGGCAGCATGTTGGGAATCAGGATGGTGTGGGTCTTTTTCATCTCCTGAGTAAAACGGGGATAATTGGTTTCCATCGGGTCATTCCCCCTTTCGTTCTTTTTCGTCCAGTGCGGCAAACAGGCTGCGGATTCGGATGTTTACCGCACCCAGGTTGGTGATCTCGTCGATCTTCAGCTGGGTATACAGCTTGCCGCCCTCGTGCAGAATCTCACGGGTCTCGTCGGTGGTGATGGCGTCCACGCCGCAGCCGAAGCTCACCAGCTGCACCAGATCCATATCCTTCTGGGTGGTGCAGTATTTGGCAGCCGCGTACAGGCGGGAGTGGTAGGTCCACTGGTTCAGCACGGTGGTGGGGAATTTCTCCTCATGCCAGGCCACGCTGTCCTCGGTGATGACCGCCGCGCCATGGCGGCACAGCAGCGCATCGATGCCGTGGTTCACCTCCGGGTCCACATGGTAGGGCCGGCCGGCCAGCACCACGATCCGCTTGCCCTCGGCACGGGCGGCGGCGATGATCTCGGCCCCCTTGTCCCGCAGGCGCTGCATGTGGGCGTTGTATTCCGCGTAGCCCATATCGGCCGCGCGCTCCACTTCCCCCCGCTTGATGCCGGGGAAATAGCGGTTCATGATCTCGTACATCTTCTTCTTAAAGTCCTTCGGGCGATGCAGGCCCACGAACTCGTTGATGAAGGTCACATCGGCCAGCTCGGGGCAGTTCACCGCCAGAACCTCCGGGTAGTAGGCCACCACCGGGCAATTGTAGTGGTTGTCGCCCAGGTGCTCGTCGATGTTGTAGCTCATGCAGGGGTAGAAGATGGTCTTGATGCCCATATCCGCCAGTGCCCGGATATGGCCGTGGGCCAGCTTGGCCGGGAAACAGACGGTGTCGCTGGGAATGCTGGCCTGCCCCTTGATGTACATGGCACGGGTGGATACCGGGCTGGTGACCACCGCAAAGCCCAGGCTGGTGAAGAAGGCATGCCAGAAGGGCAGCAGCTCATACATATTCAGGCACAGCGGAATGCCGATGGTGCCCCGTACCGCCGGGCCGGGCTTGTAGCCCGCCAGCATCTTCTGCTTGTAGGCATACAGGTTCAGATCGTCCTCCGCGGTCTTGCCGGTGACCGGCTTTTCGCACCGGTTGCCGCTGATCAGCCGGCGGCCTCCGGCGAAGGTGCTCACGGTGAGCTGGCAGTGGTTGGTGCAGCCGTTGCACTGCACATTCTGGGTTTTCTGGGTGAATTCCAGCAGCTCCTGCCGGCTGAGCAGGCTGCTCTTATGACCCTTTTCCACCAGAGAACGGCCGTGCAGCGCCGCGCCGAAGGCGCCCATCAGACCGGCGATGTCCGGCCGGACCACCTCCACGCCCATCTCCTTTTCAAAGGCCCGCAGCACCGCCTCGTTGTAGAAGGTGCCGCCCTGCACCACGATGCGTCGGCCCAGCTCCTCGGGGCTGGCGGCGCGGATGACCTTGTAGATGGCGTTCTTGACCACGCTGATGGACAGGCCCGCCGAAATGTTCTGGATGGAAGCGCCGTCCTTCTGGGCCTGCTTCACGCTGGAGTTCATGAACACGGTGCAGCGGCTGCCCAGATCCACGGGCTTGTCCGCAAACAGGCCCAGCGCCGCGAACTCCTTCACGTCGTAGCCCAGCGCCTGGGCAAAGGTCTGCAGAAAGCTGCCGCAGCCGCTGGAGCAGGCCTCGTTCAGGAAGATGTCGCTGATGGCGCCGTCCTCAATCTTGAAGCACTTCATGTCCTGGCCGCCGATGTCGATGATGAAATCCACATCCGGCAGAAAGTGACGGGCGGCGGTGAAGTGGGCCACCGTTTCCACCACGCCGAAGTCGCCCCGGAAGGCGTGCTTGACCAGCTCCTCGCCGTAGCCGGTGCTGGTCACGCTGGCCACCTCCAGATTGGGGTGGTTCTGATACAGCTTGAGCAGCACGTCCCGAATCAGGGGCAGCGGGTTGCCCAGGTTGGGCTGGTAATCGGTGAACAGCAGGTTGGCGTTGTCGTCGATGACGGCCACCTTCACGGTGGTGGAGCCGGAGTCCACGCCGATGTGCACCGGGCCCACATCCGCGCCGAAGGGCACGCAGGGCACGCTGGCGCGCATGTGGCGGGCGTGGAAGTCCTCGTATTCCTGCTTATTGGCGAACAGAGGCGGCTGGCTGGTGTATTCGCCCACCTGCTGGATGCTGCCAATGGTCTTTGCCACCTGAGCCAGATCCATCTCCCTGTCCGCATAGAAGGCCGCGCCCATGGCCACGAAATGCAGGCTGTGCTCCGGGCACAGGCCGGTGAGCTCCAGCGTGTGGTCAAAGCTCTTGCGCAGCTCGCTGTTGAAGGTGAGCGGCCCGCCCAGATACAGCACATTGCCCTGAATGGGCCGGCCCTGGGCAAGACCCGCGATGGTCTGGTTTACCACCGCCTGATAGATGCTGGCGGCGATGTCGCCCGCGGCGGCGCCCTGGTTGATCAGGGGCTGGATGTCGCTTTTGGCGAACACGCCGCACCGGCTGGCGATGGTATAGGTCTTTTCCGCCCGGCTGGCCGCCTTGTTCAGCTCCTCCGGGCTCATCTTGAGCAGCGTGGCCATCTGGTCGATGAAGGCGCCGGTGCCGCCGGCGCAGCTGCCGTTCATGCGCACCTCGGTGCCGCCGGAAAGGAACAGGATCTTGGCGTCCTCGCCGCCCAGCTCGATGACCACGTCCGCCTGAGGGGCCAGCCGCTTTGCGGCCACCCGGGTGGCGAACACCTCCTGCACGAAGGGTACGCCGCACCCATCCGCGAGGCCCATGCCCGCAGAGCCGGAAATGGCCAGATATGCCTTGCCGCCGGGCACCTGTTCTTTTGCCAGGCGGGCCAGAAGCTCACCGGCCTTTTCGGTGATGTGGCTGCCGTGGCGCTCGTATGTATCGTAAATAACCCGATCGTGCTCATCCAGCACGACGCATTTGATGGTGGTGGAACCAATGTCCAGGCCTACCCGCATGTAACAAACACTCCTTCTTGCTGTACGGGAGCCGCGCCCCCGCGAAAAAAACGAATGGGAACCGCCCAGGGGCTTTTCCCGGCCCCGGCGGCATGGGGAGCGGCGCGGCGCGCCCCCTTTGCTTATGATACCGCGCAATTTTGAACGAATTGTTGCGCCCTGCGGCACTTACAGCGCCCGGAAGCCCTTGCCCACAATTTCGGAGGAATTCACGATGGTGAGGAAGGCCTTGGGGTCCACCCGGCGCAGATGGTTGCGCAGCAGCACCGCCTGACGGCGGGTGAGCACGGTGGTGAACACCTGCTCGGACTGACCGGTATACGCGCCCTCGGCGGTGTAGACCGTGGCGCTGCGGTGCAGCTTTTCCAGAATGAAGTTCTTCACATCCTCCGGGTGGCTGCTGATCACCGTGACCACCTTGCGCTGGTTCAGGCTCTCGATGAAACTGTCCACCATAAAAGCCTTGGCAAAGGTACCCAGTACACAGTACAGGCCGGTGGCGATGCCGTACAGACCGCCCGCCCAGGCCGCAATGGCCAGGTCCGAGATGAGCAGCGCACGGCCGATCTCCATGCTGGTGTATTTGGACAGGATCATGGCCACGATGTCGGTGCCGCCGGTGGAGGCGCCCACGTTGAACACAATGGCGCTGCCGGCGGCAGGCAGGGCCACCGCAAAGCACAGCTCCAGAAGCGTGTCGTTTGTGAAGGGCGCGCTCATGGGATACACCTTTTCCAGCAGGCTTACAAAGGCCGACAGAGCAAATGAGGAATAAACCGTAACGCCCATGGCCTTTACGCCCAGGAAGATGATGCCCAGCGCCACCAGAATGCCGTTGATGATGAACAGCGCGCCGCCCACGTTCATGCCCGGCCACAGGGTGGCCATGATGATGGACATGCCGCTGGTGCCGCCCATGGCAAAGTGGTTGGGGGTTTTGAACAGATGGATGCCCGCTGCAGTAAGGAAGAGCCCCAGATTCAACAAAAATGCATATTTTGCAAATTCACCGGGGCTGCCCATGTGCTCCAGTCGAAAGGGGATCAGCTGCCGCCCCTTGCCGGCCTTTTGCGGTTTTTCCACGCCTCATCGCTCCTTTTTCACCTTTGGCGCCCAGCTTTGTTTCGCACAAAAAAACCCGTTGCCCGCAAACAGGCCACCCAAAAACGGGCGGCGCCGCGCGGGCAGCGTTCGCTTTTCGCCCGCCCCGGGGCACTGCTGCCGCCGGCGGCGGACCGTTATTCTTTTGCGCGCGGTCACGCCTTGCCCCGCGCTTTTACCTATTAAATACGCGCATGGGCATTCGTTATTTTACATTACCACAGTGCCGTGTTCCTGTCAATGTTTACAGCTTACTTTGGCACATCTTACCGATTTTTGGGCCACAAGCGGAAAAATTCCTGCGCGAATTGTATGATTAAAGCTTGCGCGCCCGGCTGCTTTTTACCATAATTTTAACCAGAAAAGCCAAAGATTGGCCAATTCTGCTTTTCCACGCCGCCATGGCTGTTTTTTGCCCGGAATCCCAAGGCCAGAGGAGTGATCTTCTGATGAAACATTTGTCCGTTTTCCGCCGCTGGACGTCCACCGCCCGGCAGCTTTGGCTCGCCCTTCTGGGGCTTGTGCTTCTGTTTGTAACGCTGGTGTTCAGCACACTGGATTTCACTCCTCAGCTTAACTGTTACACCATCGCTTCCAGCCAGGACTCTTTGCAGAATACCGCCCGCTCCAGCATCGCTGCGCTGAACAGTTATCTGGAACAGCAGATGAGCTATGTGCAGCGGGCGGCCACCGCCATCGCCAGCCTGCCCGCCGGCAGCAGCGAAGAGGATGTGCGCCAGCTGCTGGACGAATACTTCCAGCGCAGCGATTTTGCCCAGATGTGGGCCGTTTCGCTGGACAGCGCCTTCGACGGGCAGAGCGGCTATTCCGCCGTGTACAACAGCCCATCTACAAGGACGACCGGCTCTATGTGTATGTGCCGGTGCGGGTGAACCCGGAGCAGCCGGTAATCGGCGCGGTGCTGGGCGTTCTGAAGGTGGAGCAGGTGGCCGCGCCGGATCTTGCCGACCGCTTCGCGCGCATGGCCCGGGAAAAGGGGGTTCCCTGCTCCCGGCTGGCCTTCGAGCTCACCGAAAGCCGCAGCCTGCGGGGCACCGACGGGGTTCCCCTGCTTATCCGGCAGCTGTTTGCGGCCGGGGCCGCCATCACGGTGGACGGCTTCGGCGCGGGGCATTCCAACCTGACCCGTATTCTGGGCGGGGGCCGTGAAGCTGGACCTCTATGTGATGCGCACCTGCCTTACCCGGGACCCGAAGCTGCTGGCTCACCTGATCGACTTCGTGCACGACTGCGGCAAACTGGTGATTGCCCAGGGCGTGGAGAGCCGCCAGCAGGCCCAGCAGCTGGTGAAGCTGGGGGCGGATTATCTGAAGGGCTTTTACTACGCCATGCCCATGGATGCCGACGAGCTGCGCCGGTTTCTGCATCCGGATCGGCCTTAAGCGTCCATTTGCCCCTTTTCTGCCCCGCTTTCCGTGTTGCAAAGCGGGGCAAAATCCTGTAAAATGGGAGAATAGAGCGATTGGGGCCCCGCCGTGGGCCCCTTCAAAATAAGAGGAGCGAAGAATCAGCTATGGAAAAGCCGAACAATTTTCTCACCGAGATCATCGACGCGGACCTGGCGGAAGGCCGCGTAAAGGAGATTCACACCCGGTTCCCGCCGGAGCCCAACGGCTATCTGCACATCGGCAGCGCCAAGGCCATCTGGATCAACTGGGGCATTGCCAACGCCTATGGCGGCAAGTTCAACCTGCGCTACGACGACACCAACCCCGTGCGCGAGGACGACGAGTATGTGAAGAGCATCGAAGAGGATCTGCGCTGGCTGGGTGCTGTGCCCAACGGCGGCATCTACTATGGCAGCGACTACTTTGAGAAGTGCTACGAATACGCCGAGCAGCTGATCAAAGAGGGCAAGGCCTATGTGTGCGATCTGACCCGTGAGCAGATGCAGGAGTACCGCGGCACCCTGACCGAGCCCGGCAAGCCCAGCCCCTGGCGCGACCGGAGCGTGGAGGAAAACCTGGATCTGTTCCGCCGCATGCGCGCCGGCGAGTTCCCGGACGGCAGCCGCACCCTGCGCGCCAAGATCGACATGGCCAGCCCCAACATGAACATGCGTGACCCGGCCATCTACCGCATCGTGCGCGCCCACCATCACCGTCAGGGCGATGCCTGGTGCATCTACCCCCTGTACGACTTTGCCCATCCCATTCAGGACGCCATCGAGGGCATCACCCACAGCATGTGCAGCCTGGAGTTCGAGAACCATCGCCCCCTGTACGAGTGGGTCATCAACAACCTGCATCTGGGGCCCTTCCCCATCCAGCGCGAGTTCGCCCGCCTGAATGTGTCCAACACCGTGATGAGCAAACGCTACCTGCGCGAGCTGGTGGAGAAAAATATCGTGGACGGCTGGGATGACCCCCGCATGCCCACCCTGTGCGGTCTGCGCCGCCGCGGCTACACCCCCTCCAGCATCTTTGAGTTCGTGAAGAAGGCCGGCGTTTCCAAGGTGTACAGCCTGGTGGACTACCGCCTGCTGGAGTACTGCATCCGCACCGAGCTGGAAACCACCGCTCTGCGCCGGATGGCCGTGACCGAGCCCATCAAGCTCACCATCACCAACTACCCCGAGGGCAAGGTGGAGTATTTCGATATTCCCAACAACCCCAACAAGGCCGCGAACGACACTTCCACCCGCAAGGTGGCCTTCTCCGGCAGCCTGTACATCGAGAAGAGCGACTTTGCCGAGGTACCCCCGCCGAAGTTCCAGCGCCTGAAGCCGGACGGCGAGGTTCGCCTGATGGGCGCTTACATCGTGAAGTGCAACGAGGTCATCAAGGACGAGAACGGCGAAGTGGTGGAGCTGCGCTGCACCGCTGACCTGGAGACCGGCAACGGCAATCCCGTGGACGGCCGCAAGGTGAAGGGCACCATCCACTGGGTGAGTGCTGCCCACGCGGTGGACGCCGAGGTTCGCCTGTACGACAAGCTGTTCACTCAGGAGAACATGGGCGAGCTGCCCGAAGGCAGCGACTACAAGGACTTCCTGAACCCGGATTCCGTGAAGGTTCTGAAGGGTGCCAAGCTGGAGGCCAGCCTGGCCGACGCCAAGCCTGGCGAGAAGTTCCAGTTCGTGCGCATGGGCTACTTCACCCCGGACTCCAAGCACCCGGGCGTGTGGAACCGCATCGTGACCCTGAAGGACAGCTTCAGCAAAACTCTGGAGCAAAAATAAGTTTTCGCACACTTGCTTTAAATCGCGCCGGCGGCTGCCGTATTTCCCCGAATGCGGGATACGGCAGCCGCCGTTTTTTCTTTTCCGGGCTCTGAAAAAAGGCCTTTCCCCGTGCCTTGCCAGAAGGTTTTGGTCTGTGGTATACTAAAACATGGTGGGCAGATGCCCGCCAGCCAGATACAGCTTTTTTTCCGCGCCCCTGCGCGTTTTTTTGATACATTCCAAAGGAGGCCTTTGTTTATATGATCGCTTTATGGATCCTGCTCATTCTCATTCTTATTTTACTCGTTTTACTGGGTGTTGCAGCCGTCCGTGCCATCCAGATGAAGCCCACCTCCGCCGCCACGGCCCAGTTCCCGAATTCCGATCTGGAGCGGGCCCAGCAGTATGCGGAGACCCTGTCCAAGCTGGTTCAGTGCGAGACGGTATCGGAAAAGGATCAGGTGAGCCGCCGCAAGTTCCAGACCTTCCATAAATTGCTGCGGGAGCAGTTCCCGCTGGTGCACAAGACGGCTACCCGCACGGTGCTCAACGGCAGCCTGATTTACAAAATCCCCGGGCAGGACGGCGGCGCCGGTGCGCCCATTCTGATCATGAGCCACCACGACGTGGTGCCCGCGGAAGGTGAGTGGAAATACCCGCCCTTCTCCGGCGAAATTGCCGAAGGCTCGGTATGGGGCCGCGGCACCGTGGACACCAAGGGCAGCCTGTTCTGCTTCATGCAGGCGGTGGAGGAGCTGCTGGCCGAGGGCTGGAAGCCCGAGTGCGACGTGTACCTGGCCTCCAGCTGCACCGAGGAATGGGGCGGCGACGGCGCACCCGCCATTGCTGCATGGCTCAAGGAGCAGGGGGTTCATCTGGGCCTTCTGCTGGACGAGGGCGGCATGATTATGGCTTCCCCCATGGCCGGGGTCAAGGGCCGCTACGCCATGGTGGGCGTGGTGGAAAAGGGCTACGCGGACGTAAAGTTCACCGCCAACTCCGCCGGCGGCCATGCCAGCGCCCCCGGGCCGAACACCGCGCTGGTACAGCTGGCCAAGTTCATCTGCCAAACCGACCGGCACAGCCCCTTCCAGGCCCGCTTCTCCCCCACTTTGCGGGAGATGTTCCAGCGCCTTGCTCCCAACATGAGCTTCGGCATGCGGCTGCTGCTGGGCAACCTGTGGCTGTTCGAGCCGCTGCTGTGCTTCCTTTTGCCCCGTGTGAACCCGCTGGCCGGCGCAATGATGCGCACCACCTGCGCCTTCACCATGGCACAGGGCTCCCCCGCCTACAACGTGCTGCCCCAGCAGGCCTGGGTCACCGCCAACATGCGCTGCATGCCCCATCAGGGCACCGACGAGAGCATCGAGATCATCCGCGCTGCTGCCAAAAAATGCGGGCTGGATACCGAGGTGCTGAAGGCCGACCCGGCCTGCGCCGAGGTGAACTTTAACAGCGATGCCTTCCGGCTGCTGGAGGAGACCATGGGCAAGATCTACCCCGGCTACGGGGTGGCCCCTTACATCATGACCGGCGGTACCGACACCCGGTTCTACATGTATGAGGGCGTGGTGGAAAACGCCCTGCGCTTTGCCCCGCTGGAGATCAACAAACAGCAGTACGCCAGCATCCACGCAGCCAACGAGAATCTGTCCATTCTGGCGCTGCCCCCGGCTGTGGACTTCTATCAGGAGCTGCTGCGCAGCTACTGCGCCCGCAACGGCAAGCCGGAGCTGGCCCCCGAAAAGCCCGCCCGCAAGGCGCCTGCCCGCAAAAAGGCAACCCCCAGGGCCAAGGCCGAAGCGGAGGAAGCCCCGGTGGAAGCGGACGAGCTCCGGGAAGAATAATCCAAACGCAAACGAGCACCTGCACGGAAAACGCAGGTGCTCGTTTTTTGTCTATTTCTGCCTGCCTTTCGCGCCGTGCAGCAGCCGCCATTCCAGCACGCCGCAGCCGCCCAGGTAAACCACCCAGAACAGCACATAGCCCGCCAGCGGGGATACCGGGACGGGATAGGGCGCAGTGGAAAAACCGCCCAGCAGGGTGTTGTACAGCAGGGACAGGGGGATGAAGGGCAGCAGCCACAGATTCACCGCCCAGAACCGTCGCCTTGCCCGGGAGCGGCTGGCAGGCTCGCCCACCGTCATGCCGATGGCGTAGATCACACAGCCCATCACCATGACCAGCAGGCCGATTGCGGTGGCAATGGCGCTCTGCTTTTCGTACCAGAGCATTACCGCCACCAGCAGGCCCGCAATGGTGCTGCCGGTGGCCACCACCGAAAAGATGGCCGCGTCCGGCCCCTGCTCCCGCAGCGCCGGGTGCTGCCCGGTCAACAGATAATCCGTGGTGGTGCCCAGCTGCCCGCTCACCGTCAGCAGCCGTTCCAGATCCGGCGCGGTCTGGCCGCTCTCCCACTTGGACACCGCCTGCCGGGATACGCCCACCCGGTCCGCCAGCTCCTCCTGGGAAAAGCCCTTTGCCTTGCGCAGCTGCTGAATACGCTGCCCCAGCTCCTCGTTCAGACTCATACCGTTCCACTCCTTTTTGTTTTGCTGGACTTCAGTATACCGGATCAGGCGGCAGCCTGTCCACCATCTGCCGCCACAATTTCGTCAACCGGGTGTTGCGTTTTGTCAACCGCTCCCTTCCGGGCACAAAAAAGCGGCGGGTCCGGCCGACCCGCCGCCTTTTTCGCGTTCTTACAGGATGCCGCAACCGGCCAGTGCCAGCAGCACCGCCAGCAGGCCGAAGTTCAGCGCGCTGAACACCGCCAGATACCGCCCGGTGTTGGCGCCGGGGGCCTTGGAATAGATCTTCAGGCTGATCAGGCTGGCCAGGCTGGCAATGGGGGTGCCAAGGCCGCCCAGATCCACACCCATCAGAAGCCCCGCGCCGTTCTCAGTAAAGCCGGACAGCAGCACCGCCGCCGGCACATTGCTGATGACCTGGCTGGCCGCCGCGCCCACCAGCATCTCCCGGCCCTGCATCACGCCGGCCAGAAAATTCTGCAGCGCCGGAATCCGGGCCAGATTGCCCGCGAACACGAAGAAGCACACAAAGGTGACCAGCAAAGCGAAGTCCGCCCCCAGCACCAGCTTTCTGTCGAACACCGCCAGCGCCACGATCACCGCCGCCAGCAGCGCGGGCCAGGGCAGCAGATGGAACACCGAGGCCAGACACACGCAGAACAGCACGCCGCACAGAATCAGCTGGGCACGCTGGCGGGGTGTCATGGGGCCTTCCTCATTTTGAGCCGTCAGGGTGACCCGCCGGGCCGGGGTGAGCAGGCACAGCACCACCAGCACCACAAGGCTTGCCAGCGTGGCCGGCACGGTGAGAGCGAAGAATTCGCCCGCGGAAAAGCCGTAACGGCTGTACAGATACAGATTCTGGGGGTTGCCCACCGGGGTGAGCATGCTGCCCAGATTGGCCGCCACCGTCTGCAAACTCACCACCCAGGGCAGCAGCCCGCCCTGCCCGCTGGCGGCCAGCACCAGCACCGCGAAGGGCACGAAGGTGATGAGGGCCACGTCGTTGGTGACCAGCATGGAAGAGAAAAAGCAGAGCATCACCAGCACAAGGCACAGCCCCTTGCCGCTGCCGCTGCGCTTGACCAGCGCCGCCGCCATCCGCCGGAAGGCCCCGGCCTGCTCCATGCCGGCCACCACCGCCATCAGGCAGTAAAGCAGAGCCAGCACCCGGCCGTCCACATAGCCAAGATATTCCTTATCCGGCAAAACTACCAGACAGGAGACCAGCGCCAGCACCGCCGAGATGGCCAGCACCGGCTCACCCTTCAGCCATTGCATCGCTTTTTTCACCGGCCCAGCACCTCCTTTTTCAACACCCGGAAGGCCTCGTCCTCGCCCTTGTCCCGCAGGGTGATCAGCATGTATTCCAGCAGCTGCCGCGTTTCCGGATGCAGCACATAATGATCCCGCCCCCGGTCGTAATATTCCCAGGGGGAGGCGTCGGTGTAGTCCTTGCCCTTATACACCTTGCTGGCGGCCACACGGTCGCAGAACATTTCGGCCACGAACTGCAGGGGCATCTTATTGCCGATCAGCTTTCCGCTGCCCGCCGGGTCGTAGTCGATCCAGTATTCCAGATGATGCCGGTTGCGCCCCTTGTGGTGCAGCCAGGCGGTGCTGCAGCCCTCGGCCTGACGCTGGGCGTCGTTGGGGCTGCGATTGCCCTGATAATATTTCACGCCCGGCAAAAATTCGCTGGGCATGTACTTGGAAAGGTCATGGGTCAGCCCCCGCCAGTAAAGCCCCAGACGGAAGCAGTGCTTCATCACCAGCCATTTGTGGTGATTGATTGTGCAGAAATGCCCCCACAGATTCACGTTCAATCCCTCCTGAACATCAAAAGGCCGGGTTTTGAAAAACCCGGCCTTTATTATAGCATATTTATGCAGCCGTGTGCGCGGTCAATCCAGCGTTTCCGCCTGCTCGTCCAGCCGGTTTTCCCACAGATAATGCCGCGTCTCCGCCACGATCACTCCGCTGAGCAGCAGCACCGAAATCAGGTTCGGGAAGGCCATCAGACCGTTCATCAGGTCCGCAAAGCTCCACACCAGATCCAGGTTGGCCACCGCGCCGATGAACAGCACCACCAGGAATACCAGCCGGTACACCGGAATGCCCTTTGGCCCGAACAGGTATTCCACACACCGCTCGCCGTAGTAGCTCCAGCCCAGAATGGTGGTGAAGGCAAACACCGAAAGCGCCAGCGCCAGCACGAGCTGACCGGCGGGCAGGTTGGCAAAGGCCAGCCGGGTCATGGCGTCGTCGCTTGCGCCCTGATACAGCTCGGGCTGCTTGACCATGCTGCTTACCACCACGATTCCGGTCATGGCGCAGACGATCACCGTATCCCAGAAGGTACCGGTCATGGAAACCAGCGCCTGCCGCACCGGGTTTTTGGTCTGGGCGGTGGCCGCCGCGATGGGTGCGGTGCCCAGGCCGGACTCGTTGGAGAACAGGCCCCGGGCCATGCCGTAACGGCAGGCGGCCATCATGGCGCCGCCCGCAAAGCCGCCGGCCACCTGCCGGAAGCCGAAGGCGCTTTTCACGATCAGCGCCAGCGCCTGGCCCAGATAGGGGGCATTCAGCACCAGAATTGCGATGCAGCCCAGAATGTAGAACAGGCTCATGAAGGGCACCAGCTTTTCGCACACCTTGGCAATGGCCTTGACGCCGCCCAGAATTACCACCGCGGTGACGGCGGTAACCACCAGACCGGAAATGGCGGGGGCCACCCCGAAGGTGGTGTGGATCACATCGGTGATGGCGTGACTCTGCACGGTGCAGCCCGCGCCGAAGGTGGCCAGCACGGTGAAGGCGGCGAAGATCACCGCCAGCCACTTCCAGCCAAGCCCCCGCTCGATGGTGTACATGGGACCGCCCACGATGGCGCCGCTTTTGCCCCGGGTGCGGTATTTCACCGCCAGCAGGGCCTCGCCGTATTTGGTGGCGATGCCGAACACGCCGGTGAGCCAGCACCAGAGCACTGCGCCGGGCCCGCCCAGTGCAATGGCGGTGGACACGCCGATGATGTTGCCGGTGCCGATGGTGGCCGCCAGCGCGGTGGCCAGCGCGCCGAACTGGCTGATCTCGCCCTGGCTGCCCTCATCCGGCGAAAGGCTCAGCCGAATGGCCTTGGGAATATGGCGCTGTACCAGCCGGAGCCGGACGGTCAGAAACAGGTGGGTGCCGAACAGCATGACCAGCATCGGCACACCCCAGATGAAATTGCTGCACGCGCTCACAAGCGCGGTAAGGCTCTGCATGGGTTTTTCCCCCTTAAAACCACAATATTTTAGTATTATATCACATCAAAGCCCGCCGCGCAAACCTGCAAAAATGCCGGGGCCCGGCAGCATCCGGGGCCCGGCGCGGCTTTTGCTTACTTCTCTTTTGCGGCAGGGTTCGCGGCTTTGCTGCCGGCGGTTGCGGTCTGCCCTGCCCCCAGCACCCGGTCGCTGTCGCATACGCCGCTGGTGGTGGGGTCGGTAATCACGCCCAACACCGCCAGCACCGCGAACAGGGCGTTCACCACAGCCAGCAGCCGGTTGCCCAGTTCACCCAAATCCAGCTGGTAGCCGAACACCGCCGCCACCACCTGAATCAGCAGCAGCACCGCCGGGATCAGGCTCAGCCAGAATGCCTTGTTTTGAATGCGTACCATCCAGTTGATCTTTTTCATTGGGTTCCTTCCTTTCGTTCCAGAATTGTGATGCGTGTTTCGTGGTCATTGAGAGCCGCGTCCTGCTCGTCGTTGTGTTTCCACAGTCGGCGGTGGCTGTCGGTGTTGTCCCGCTCCTGCCGGTCCTGCCGGCTCTGCACCGCCTCCACCAGAGTGGAGAGCTTGGTAAGGGTGCTGTTCAGCCGGATCACCGGCGCCCCCACCGACAAAAACAACCCGGCCACCACCACCAGCACCCCGACCACATTCCATTCATTCATATTCATCCTCCTTACCAGATAAACTCTGCCGAAAAGCCAAGCTCCTCGCAGTAGGTTCGGATGTTGCGCCGGTCGCCTTCGTTGGGCATCGGCACAAGATGCAGATCCAGCCCCTCGTCCGGTGCGTCCGCAAGGCGGCAGCGGTCGTCCAGAACGGCGGCGTAAACGGTTTTACCCGCATGTTCAATCTGCACCATGGGGTAGCCGTCCACCAGAGTGTCCGCCAGAGCGAGCACCGCATAAGTACCCTCGGGCAGCTTGTCCGTCTTTCCGTCCGCGTTCATCACCACGGCATGAATGCTGGGGGCCGTGAAATATTCACAGCGGCTGGCGTCGAACACCTCCAGCTGCTTGCCGGAAAGAGGCACAAATTCCACCGCGCCGGGAGTGTAGCTCTCCCGCACAATGCGGGGCATATCGCAGTACATCCGGTTCAGATCGCACCGGCCCTGAACGCCCGGCACCGAGCCGCTGCTTGAGTGCTGCCAGACCGCCGCGTTATCCACCCCGATCTTGCCGGTGTAGTTGGCGATCCACAGGCCCTCGTACCGGTCGAGGGCTGCCATATCCATATAGCTGTTCACAAAGCTGGTGTAGCTGTAGAACATGGGCAGATAGCCCGCCCTGGCGATGCAGGCCATGAAGGCGTTGCAGATGGCGGTGTTCTTCGCCCGGCTGAATTTCTTATATTTGGCCGCGTGCTCGTAATCCAGCACCACCGGCAGGGTGAGGGTGTGCTCCGCCAGCAGCTCCAGCGTGCGGGCGGCGGCGATGCGGGCATGGGCCTCGCTGTCGATGTAGCTGTAAAGATACACGCCCACATCCAGCCCGGCCGCCGCCGCGCCGGTCACATTGCGCTCAAAATACGGATCGGTCACGATGCTGCCGTCGCCGTTGGCATAGCCCAGCCGCACAAAGGCGAAGGCGTACCCCGCCGCCTTCACCCGGGGCCAGTCCACATTGCCCTGATACCTGCTCACGTCCACGCCCGGAGCGGGCGGGTTGATTTCGTATTTCAATGCCATTTTTCTCTCCTTTCTCAGGCGATGTAGGCCTGCAGTGCATAGAGCGCCTGGGCAGTGCCGTAACCGTCCACACCGATGGTGACCACGTCCCCGCCGGCCAGATACCCCAGATCGCAGGTGGGGCTGTCCGCCGCGCTCTGCTCGGCCAGCACGATGCCGTTTTTGCGGAAGCGGATGGTGGTGTTGTTCTGCACAATGCTCACCGGCACCAGCCGCCACTGGCGGCCGGATGCCCGGATACGTGCGCCGTAGTTATCGTCCCGGTCGCCGTCCAGCCAGCCGATGTAGGCGGTTTCCACCAGCTGGGGATAGGCCAGCGAAGGCACCGTGCTGGCCTGGGTATTGCCATCCCAGATTTCGCACACCGTCACCCAGCCACGGGGCATATCCGGCTCCAGCATGACGGCAGTGCCGGTAACTCCGAAGATGCTCACCCCCTGCCGGATGTTGGCTGCCAGCAGATTCGCGTCGCCTTCAATGGTCTGGGCTCCGCTCAGGTACTGACCGGCGGCGATGGTCTGGCTTGCCGTGCCCGGCCGGAAGCTGGCCGCGCCTTTGCTGGGAATGCTGCCGGTAACCTTCCGGCCTTTGGCGTAGCCCACTGCCCCGGCCAGCATCTGCTTCGCGGCTACGGTGCCATCGGCGGTAAAGGTGCCGTTCACGGTTTTGCCGTTGGCGGTGATGGAAACCCCGGTCTTGATGTTTTCGGGGGCCAGCTTGGCCGCTTCGGCCGCGGGCAGGCCCCCGCCGTTAAAAGTTAGGGCGTTCCCCGTGCGGTAACACACCACCACGGCCCCGGCCCGGAAGAACCCGGCCCACAGTGTGTCGCCGCCCACGGTGCGGGCGGTGCACCCGGTGCCGTTCACCCGGAAGGTATCTCCCGCCGCAAAATCCGCGGCGGCCACAAAGCGGATGTTGTTCCCGCTGCCGGTGAGGATGTGCTCCGTGCCGCTTTTCTTATGGGTGTAAAGGCTCATCCCGTCTGCTGCCGGAGCCGCGCCAATGCTCTCCGGTGTGAGGGCCAGCTGGGGCGCGCCCTCCTCGTCCAGCCGCAGCAAAAGATTTGCCGCGGCGGCGGTCCAGTTATCTCCGGGCTGCACCACCTCGCTGCTCACCTTCACCGAAACATCCCGCAGCGCGGCGCTGCCGTCCCGGTTATACAGGGTCAGATAAACATTTCCGTCCGATTCATTCACTTTCAAATCACGAAACAAACGTGCCAAACAGGCCACCTCCCAAACAAAAAGCCAGCTTCTGCTGGCCGTTTTCAATTGCATTCAGATCGTTGTAAATTTGCAGCAGCATTCCCTCGATGCGCTCCAGATCCCGCCAGTCCCACACAAGGTCACCGGGCACAAAGGCGCGGGTGGCGTACTCCGGCCGGGGCTGCACTGCGGCGGCCAGCGCCGCCAGATTTTCTTCCACCCGGTTGAAGAACTCTGCCAGAGGAACCCCATCCACGGCATAGTCCTGCATCCGGCCGTAGCCGGGCTTTTGGGTAATTGCCGCTGCCCGCTGCCGCAGATACAGCAGGTTGCCCCGGATGCGCTCATAGTCCGGGTCCAGGCGGAATGCGTCCTGCCCGGCCCAGCTGGTTTTCGGTGTTTTCCATGCCATGCGTTTCCCCTCCTTACGCAACGCGCCGGTAACGGAACACGGTGATGTAGGGCTGCAAGTTGTTGTGCGGCTGTCCGGCACCGGAGTTTTTGGTGTATGATTTTCCGGAGTCTGCGACCTTGAAAAAATCGTAGCCCGGCTGCCCACCATACGTTGTTTCCGTATCTACTGCGTATTCGTGGGCGTGCTGTCCGTTTTCTTCGCCGGTAAGGGCATGTTTGGTTTCGCCTCCTGTTTTGCCAACAGAATCGAATTCGCTCTGCCCGGAATCCGCACAAACCAACACTCGACCTTTGCCGTACTCTTCCCAGGTGCCTCCAAAATGAACTTTTACTTTTTCTACAGTGGAAAGATCCGGGGCACCGCTGATGCCACTGGAACTCCATTCATAGATGCTGCCCACCGGATACACAAAATCCAGAATGCCCAGATCAGCCAGCGTCCAGTTCAGGTTGGCGGTGCCGTCGAAGGCCCTGCCGGTTTTGCCAATGGTCAGGGTGCGGGCCGTGGCCAGCTGGGTGGCCGCACGGGCCGCGCCGGAAAAGCCGGAATTCGGGTCCACCACTGCCGCGCCGATGCCCGCCGCCGTCAGAGTTTTGGCCCCCACCACGCTGCCGTTCACATACAGCACCTGCCCGGTGGAAAAACCGCTCACCTGGGTGGCCTTGCTCACCAGATTGGGGCCTGCCGGGCCGGTGGGGCCGGTGGCACCCTGCGCGCCCTGGGGCCCGGTGGGGCCGGTGGCACCGTCCCGGCCGTCCTGCCCGGGGTCGCCCGTTTCGCCTTTTTCGCCCTTGTCGCCCTTTGGCAGCACCAGATTCAGCACCGCTTCGGTGCCGCTCTGGGTAATGCTGGCCGAGGCGGTGGCCCCGCCGCTCACGCTGCCGATGCGCATGGTTCGGATTGCGCCGTTCCAGGTGGTGAGCATGGCGTCGCTGATCTTATCCAGCACGGTTTTGTTGGTGTGGCTGTGGCGGGCGGCGGTGTTGGCAGCCACGGTGGTTTTGGTGGAGGCAAGGTCAGCCGCCAGCGCCTTGCCCTTGTCGCCCGGGTAGGCGGTGGAAGAGGTCTCGCCCAGCGCAAGGCTCTTGCTGATCTCCACATAGGCCGAGCCGCTCCAGCGCCAGGTGAGGTTTGTGTCCAGTGCCACATAGATTTTGCCGGTTTCGCCCCTGGCCGGGAAAGCACTTTTGCTGGCATATTCCAGTACGTCGTCCACAAAGCTGGGCAGCTGGCGGGCGGGCACCTGACCGGTGCCGTCCAGTGTGGCCACACCGCCGGCCTTGCCCATCTCGCTGCGCTTGACCTGCGCGTCGTTGGTCACATTGCCAAGGCCCACCTGGCTTTTGGTCACCCCGTGGGGGTTGGATGTATTCGCCAGATGCTCCATCAGGCTGCGCACCGCCCGGGCCAGTTTGCCAAGGGCGGCGCTCAGCTTTTCACCGCTGGAAAGCTGAGCCAGCGCAGCCGATTCCGAATAGGTTGGGGTCTGGTCGTTGGTGGCCACGTTGGGCACATTGCCAAGGCCCACCTGGGTTTTAGTCACCCCGTGGGGGTTGGCCTTGCTGGCCGCGTGGGCGTCGAACTCCTGCCGCAGTTCGTCCGCCGCCGCTTTGTGGGCGTCCAGCGTCTGCTTTGCTGCCGCCAGCGTGATGGCCGGGCCGTCGTTCCAGGCTTCGGTTCCCTTGATGCCCGCAATCTGCTGGCCGATCAGGGTCAGCAGTGCCTGCAGCTTGTTTTTCACCCCGCCCACGGTGCGCAGGCCGATTTTCTCATCGGTGACGCTGCCATCCGGGTGGGCCAGCACCGAGGCCGAGGCGTGGGCGTTCAGCTCGGTGCGGCTGGCCTTCAGGTCGTCCAGCTCGGCGTCCTTGTTTGCCTGCTGTTTCAGTTCCCGGTCGATGACCTCCATGTCGTAGGTCAGATCGTCGATGTCTGCCGGGTCGTTGCGTTCGGCCAGCCGTTCCGGCAGCCGCAGCTCATAGTTCTGGCTTTTTCTCATCGTTCATTCCCCCGTTTCAGGATCATTTCTCCCTTCAATCCGCCGCCGGTGTAGGTGAGCTGATTTTTCAGCACCTGGGCCGGGGCGGCCGTTTCCCATTGGGTGTCCAGCAGAACCCGGTCGATGGGGTCCATCTCCGGGTTGCCGCGGGTGGTGCAGGTGTAGGTGCTGCGGCGCAGCAGATGCCCCCGCACCCAGTCCGCCACCGCCAGCGCCCGGTTCAGATCGGTAATGAGCGGATTGTCCAGCGTTTCCACTGTGCCGTTCTCGTCCGCGTCCGTCACCGGGGCCACCGCGTTCTGGCTGCTGGTCTCCAGCTTTTTGCCGCTCACGATCAGGGTGGCCGGGCCGCTGCCCTCCAGCACCAGATCCGCCGCCGCGGCATACAGCGCCTGGCTCGTCACCTGTGCGCCCTCGCATTCCACGCGGATGTCCTCTGCCTGATTCCAGGTCAGGTGCAGCTCCAGCCGCCCGTTCACCTGATAGGTGCCCTTGTGCAGCTGGCTCTCCTTTTCTGCCGGTGCGTACACCGTGGCCGGGCATTCCACCCGAAGAAGGCTGGCGGTCTTTTCCACCTTGGGCGCGCTTTCCAGTATGGCCGAAAGCCCGATGCACACCCCGGTCTGGCTGCTCACATCCGGCTCAATGCGGATCACGCCCTCCCGGTCGACATATAACAGGCAGCAGGCCGCGTGGGCGATCAGCTGCAAGCATTCCCGGTGCTGCTTTACCGGCAGCGGGGCGGTGGTGGTGATCTCTTTCAGGCCCTCCCACAGCGCCCAGGGCTGCTCGTCCTGCCTGCGGCGGGGCAGGTCTGCGTCCTCCAGCACTGCCGTCGCCAGCTCCCACAGGCTGTGGGGCTCGCCGTCCCACCGGCCCTTGTAATAGGTGCCGGTCAAAAGGCTCAGCGCGTCGGCGGCGGAGAATTTTGCATACAGCCCCTCCACCGCAGGCTGGCCGGTCAGATAAAAGCGCCCGCCGGGCATCCATTCCACAAAGCCGCCCTGATACAGCTCCCGCCAGCCGCTGGGGGCAAGGTCGCCCCATTCCAGCGCCGCCGCGTCGCCCCACTTGATGCCGCCGGTCAGCTGCTGGCCGTAGCGCACCGTGATGGGGTTTCGCTGCTCAAAATACTTCCAGATGCCCTGCGGGTTGTCCGGGTCATAGAGGCCGTTCTGGCTGCCGGTGAGCAGGTTCACGTTCACCGCCGAGAAGCTGAACTCCCCGGTGGGCAGCCTGCGGCCGATGGGGTCTACCTCCATGGTCTGAGCCGCCTCGGTCAGCTCCGCCTGGCCGAAGATCAGCTCCATACCGAACATTAGCCGGGTCAGCCGCGCCCGACGAAAGGGCTGGCTGGTGGCCTCGAAGCGGATTTCCAGCCGGTCGAAGCGGTCGATCTGCACCAGCTCCTGGTGCTCCACCGCCTTGGGCAACACCTGCCGCTGCACCAGCTGCTCGCCGCCCTTCCAGGCGGTCACGGTCAGCGCGGTGCACCATTCCTCCGCCACCTGATCGAACCGGAAGCTCAGCGCCGGAACGCTCACCGGTGTTTCAAATTCCAGCGCCAGCACCGGCGGGGCTGCAAACCGGCCGTCCGCGCCGCTCAGGTTTTCGCTCACATAGCCCTCGGTCAGCAGTGCGCCGCCGGGCTCGTCCGCAATGCGCAGAGTGCCGTCCGCCTTCCAGCGCCCCGGCTCGAAGGTGGCGTAGCTGCGCTTTTGCGCGCCGTCCTGCGCAAGGGCGCTTTCCACGCTGGACCAGTAGACCTGATGCTCGCTCTTATCCTCCGCACCGGGGGCCGCGTCCTCGTCCACCACGCTCAGGGTCACGGCCAGCTTTGCCGCGCCCAGCACCGGGCGCTCCATTTCCTGCCGGTAGGCATCGCTCACCTTTTGCATCAGATCACCCCGCAATCCACCACGCTGAAGCTGGCATCCTCGTAGTATTCCGGCATTCCGGTGGCCGCGTCCACGTTCACCGGGCTGCACTTCACGTCGCTGAGGTAAAACATCCTCGTTTCCCACCGGCCCAGGTTATGGCTGAAATAGTGGCAGTAGAAGGTGAAGTGGCCGTCCTCAAACCAGCGGTTCATCTCCCACCACAGCTGCGGGCTGATGGTCTGCCATCCCAACTCCTGCTTGTCCACGCTGCGGCCCACCATCCGGCCCACCATGGTGCCCTGGGCGTTGCGGGCCGAATCCACCATGCGGCTGGTAGTAAAAGGCGCCTTGCCCTGGGTGGGGTAAGGCGCCGCAATGGCATAATTGCTCCGGTCGGTCTGGGGCGTGGCCCCCAGATAGATAAAGCCCTTGTTTTCCTTCAAATCAATAGGCATTTGCGAACGCACCTCCAATCTTTACGCCCCGATTTGCCTCGATCTTCGCCATGGCGCGGTACAGCACCTGCCCATCCAGCTTTATCTCGATGGGCTGATTTGCAACAAGCTCACGCGCGCCGCCGCTGCTCACCGCCTGGGCCAGCTGCAAAATCGCCGCCAGCACCGGGCCGTTCTGCTCGACCATCAGCTCCCGCAGGCGGCTTTCCGGCGCGGCGATCTCCGGATTCGTGGCCGCACCCGCGTACTCGCCCATCATGGCCAGCACCGGCTGGCGGATCACGCCGCCCCTTGCCAGCATGGGGATCTGGGGCGCGCTCACGGTGGGGATGTCGAACCCGAAGGTCATGCCGCCGATCTCCGGCACCCAATCGGGAACCTCAAAGCGGATGCTGTTCAGCAGCCGGATCACGGTGTTCACGCCCTCCACTGCTCCGCGGATCATACCGTTCACAAAGCCGATGATGGAATTCACCGCTCCGCGCACACCGCCCGCGATGCCGTCCCACAGGTTAAGGACAATGTCCTTGAATCCGGTCCACATGCTGGTCAGCGGGTCGATCACGAGCCGCTGCATCCAGCCGCACAGCGTGCCCCAGATGGCTTGCAGCTTACTCAACGCCAGCTGGGCCAGATTCTGCACGGTCTGCCAGAACGTACTGAACAGCGCGACGAGCGGCTGCACCACAACCGTATTGAACCACTCGCAGGCCGCAGCCCATATTTCCTGAAGGAACTGCAGCGCGGCCCCACCCGCCTGCTTCACCTGATCCCAGTGGGTGATCAGCAGCGCGACCACGGCGATCAGCGCCCCGATAATAAGAATGGCAATCGTGACCGGCGAGGTGAGAAGCGCCATCGCCGCACCCAGAGCCGTGGCTCCCGCTGTGGCAATCAGGCTGATCACGTTCCATACTGCAAGGGCGGTGTTCACCAGCACCCAGGCCGCCGCAAAGGAGCCCACCAGCGTCACGATACCCTGCACCATCTCCATGTTCTCGCTGATCCAGGCAGAGAACAAGGTCAGCCCGTTCACGATGCCCTCGATCACGCTCACCACAACGCCGCCGGTCCATTCGGCCAGAGGCTGCAAAAAGCTCTCCCATAAGAACTGGGCGAAGGGCTGGAACGCCTCCACAATGGGGTTCAGCGCCTGCATCGCCGCGCTCAGCAGATCGAAAAACGCCGGGGCAACGCTTTGGATGGCCCAGCTGCTCAGGGGCAGAAGTACGTTCTGCCAGGCCCAGGCAAGGCCGCCCATGGCCAGCTGGACCACCGGCCCGATGGCCGATGCCAGACCGGCGAAGCTGCCCGCCAGACCGGAAAGGTCCAGCCCCTGCATCCATG
>Elaine_p2__coassemble_690_pt1 | contig 24714 bp, 20 predicted proteins | sample Elaine_p2__metabat2_high_PE_054 | metagenome-assembled genome bin Elaine_p2
GAGTTAGAACGACGAACCGGCGTATCTCGTAGCAGACTGCGCAGACTCAAGAGAAGCGGCTTTCAAGACTTGCCTCGCAGCACCAAAGGCAGTAGACATATGAGTGCTGGGTTGTTGGCACTCTTTTTGTTTATTCTACTGGCTCTGGGGTTCGCCGACAAAAATTGGTTAAATACTCCCGACAAAATATGGTCGTGATCTCCCGGCGCCAACACAAATGGGTAAACCTGTAAATTTGCTGTATGTAGTATAAGATGGATTTATCTGAGTTTTACCGCTATTCGGGCGGGAAAACAGTTTCGACAAAATTTCAAAAGGAGAAACTCCCATGCCACCGATCCATGTGCTGATCAAGCCCGCCTCTGCGGGATAAAATATGCGCTGCCGATACTGCTTTTACGCAGACGAGGCTGCCTGTCGGCAGGAGGGGATGTGGGGCATAATGTCCCGGGAGACTGCCCGGGCTGCAAGAGGGAAGCTGCACCTTCATGTTTCAGGGCGGTGAGCCGCCGCTGGCCGGGCTGGATTTCTTTCGCTTCTTTGCGGATACCGTTCGACAGGAGAACCGGCGCGGTGTGCAGATTTCGTATACATTCCAGACCAACGGATTGGCGCTGGATGCCCAGTGGGCGGAGTTCTTTGTCCGGAATCAGGTGCTGGCGGTGGTGCCAGGCAGCTGGCCCGCAGCATCAACCAGACCTATGACTTTTTTCCGAGCAGGGCGTACTCTACCAGCAGTACATCCCCTGTATGGACCCGCTGGAGGAGACCCGGGGCGGACGCGAATATTCTCTTTCCCCGAAGGAGTACGCCAAGTTTCTTCACCGGTTGTTCTGCCGCTGGAAGGCGGAGCTGGACAGCGGAAAATATGTGTCGGTTCACCATTTCGATAACTGGATCGGCATTCTGATGGGCCGCCCGCCCGAGAGCTGCAATATGCGGGGCGCCTGCGCCATCCAGTATGTGATGGAGGCGGACGGCAGCGTGTATCCCTGCGATTTCTACTGCCTAGATGAGTGGAAGCTGGGTAATGTGATGCAGGATGATCTGGCTGCATGCGACGAGAAGCGGCGTCAGTTGCACTTTGTGGAACGCAGCCTGCCTGCGCCGCAGCAGTGCCGAGAATGCCCCTGGTACGCACTGTGCCGCAACGGCTGTCCCCGGAATCGGGTACAAAAGCCTGGCGATCTGGTGGCCATCAATTACTTCTGCAAGGCACATCGGGGGCTTTTCGGCCTGCACATCCGGGAGATGCAGCAGATCGCACAGAGCAGGCTTTTTGTTTTGTTAGCTTAAGAGAAAAGACACTCCCCGGCTTAGCCGGGGAGTGTAAATAAATTATATAGTGAAAAAGACCTTCTGGTAGAATAAAGTTGCGGTCGGCCAACTGCAACAAAAAGAACCAGGAGATCTTTTCGCATGAAAGAAAAAGATATAGAGAGTTTGCAACACACGACATGGAGATGCCAGTATCATGTAGTGTTTGCACAAAAATACCGTCGGATGGTAATCTACGGGCAAATCAAAAAAGACATCGGGCAGATTCTAAGGAAGCTGTGTGAACAAAAGGGAGTAGAAATTATAGAAGCGCAGGCTTGCCCGGACCACATACATATGTTGCTGAGTATCCCTCCGAAGTATAGTGTGTATCACAGATTATGGGATATCTCAAAGGGAAAAGCAGCTTGATGATTTTCGATAGGCATGCCAATTTAAAATACAAGTATGGAGATCGGCCCTTCTGGGCGAGAGGGTACTATGTGGATACGGTGGGACGCAATAAAAAACAGATACAAGAATACATCAAGCGCCAGCTTGAAACAGATCAAATAGCGGACCAGATGAGTTTAAAGGAATTTGTGAACCCGTTTACGGGTAGCAAGAATACAAAGGCATAAAACAAGCCCCTTAAGGGGCCGCCGTGAGTCAGCAATGCAGTTGGCCGACCCATTCGGGGCCCCTTGAGGGGCGTTGTCCGTATTATGCCCTTCTAGGGCTTACTCAAGCCCCCGGCGTTGCCGGGGATCCTGACTTTAACGGCGGTTTTCCAGCGGAATGTATTCCCGGCGGGGCTGCACCGCCATGTAGGCCGGGCGGATGATCTTGCCCATGTTGATCAGTTCCTCCATGCGGTGGGCGCTCCAGCCCGTCACACGGCCCATGGCAAACAGCGGGGTGAACAGCTCGGTGGGCAGGCCCAGCATCCGGTACACAAAGCCGCTGTAAAAGTCCACGTTGGCGGAAACACCCTTATAGATGCGGCGCTTCTCCGCAATGACCTGCGGCGCCAGCCGCTCCACGGCCGCATACAGCGCATATTCCCTGTGCAGGCCCTTTTCGTCGCTCAGCCGCTCCACAAAGCTGCGCAGAATCTGGGCGCGGGGATCGCTGACCGAATAGACCGCGTGACCCATGCCGTAGATCAGGCCGCTTTTGTCGAACCGCTCGCCTGCCAGCAGACCGGCCAGATAGCCCTTGATGGCATCCTCGTCCTCCCAGTCGGTGAGGTTTGCCTCCATGTCCTCGAACATGCGCACCACCTTGATGTTTGCGCCGCCGTGGCGGGGGCCCTTCAGGCTGGCCAGCGCCGCTGCCATGCAGCTGTAGGTATCGGTGCCGGAGCTGGTGACCACATGGGTGGTGAAGGTGGAGTTGTTGCCGCCGCCGTGTTCGGCGTGCAGCACCAGGCACAGATCCAGAATCCGGGCCTCCAGCGGGGTGTACTGGCCGTCCGGCCGGAGAAGGGTGAGAATGTTCTCCGCGGTGGAAAGCTCGGGTCGGGGGGTATGGATGTAAAGGCTCTTGCCATTTAAATAGTAATTATAGGCCTGGTAGCCGTAGACCGCGATCAGCGGGAAGATGGCGATCATGTCGATGCACTGACGGATCACGTTGGGCAGGCTGATGTCGTCCGGCCGCTCGTCGTAGCTGGCCATGGTGAGCACACAGCGGGCCAGGGTGTTCATCATGTCCGGGCTGGGGGCCTTCAGAATCACATCCCGCACAAAGTTGGTGGGCAGGCTGCGGTAAAAGGCCAGCTGGCGGTTGAACTGCTCCAGCTGGGCGGCGTCCGGCAGCTGGCCGAACATGAGCAGATAGGCGGTCTCCTCAAAGCCGAAGCGGCCGTCGGAAAGGAAGCCGTCGGTCAGCTCCTGGATGGAGTAGCCCCGGTAATACAGCTCGCCCGGGCAGGGCTGCTGTTCGCCATTCACCGTTTTGCTGCTGATGATCTCGCTGATCTCGGTGAGCCCGGCCAGCACGCCGGTACCGTCCAGATCGCGCAAGCCGCGCTTGACGTTGTAGCGGAGGTAGTCGTCCCGGTTGATCTGGCTGTTGGCCAGGCAGACCTGTGCCAGCCGTTCGATGGCGGGGGTAACCCGGGAGTATTCGGAAATTTCGGCCATTGTGGTATGCCTCCTTTGCGTGGGATGGGCGCCGCCGCCGGGGCGGGGGCAAAACCCTATTTATTTAGTATAGCATAAAAGTAGCGTGATGAACAGACCGAAGCGGGAAGCTGCGGGAAGAGGTTCGAAAAAAAGAAAAATTTTTTTCAAAAAGGGGTTGATTTTTCTGAAAATGCTTGGTATAATAATCAAGCACTCAGCGATGAGGCAAAACTGAATAACTGATATGTGGGAGTGTTCCCGAGCGGCCAATGGGGGCAGACTGTAAATCTGTTGCATTTTTGCTTCGGTGGTTCGAATCCACCCGCTCCCACCAAAAATCCCGGATGTGAAAACATCCGGGATTTTTCTTTTGCAAAATTTACGGCTCTGCAAAAATCAGAGCCTGGGCAAAAGAAAAAATACGGATTTTGGCGGGGATGTAAAAGAGAAAGAAACACGGGAACTGAAAGAATTCTGAAATTCCTGCAAGACAAATGGAACGCAAAACGAAATCTCGGCAGAATGGTACAAGGGGCCGTGGTCGGTTTGGTGATTTTTGTCGATTGTTAAGGCGGCGACAGGCTGGTATGATGGCACTGTGAGAAAGACAACTGTGGCCACGGTTGCTTCGGGAGCACATCCCCAAGACACAGAAACCAAAACCGGAGGAATGAACAATGGAAATGTATCTGGTACTGGCGATCACGATCTTTATGATCGTGATGTTTATCGTCGGTAAAATCCCGTATGGTGTAACAACCATGACCTGCTGTGCACTGTTGGCCCTGACCGGAGTGATGACAGTCCCGGAAGCGTTTTCCGGTTTGTCCAACAGCACCACAATTCTGATTGCGGGCATGCTTGCATTGGCCACTGCATTCGGCAAAACAAGTGCGGTAAGCCGAATCCGCGGTCTGCTCACGCGGGCGAAAAATAAAAACGGCTTTGTTCTGCTGCTGATCCTCTATGCGATTGTGATCCTGCTGTCCCAGCTGATGGGCCGCACGGCATGTATCTCCATCATGATCCTGTTCGTGGGCTCTATGGACGACTCCGAAGGCCTTACCGCTTCCCGCATGATCACCGCGATCTTCTCTGTAATGGCAATGTGGAACCTGAAGTTCCCCATCGGCCTGGGCGCCACCATGGCTTCGGTGGCCAATTCCTTCTACGAGGGCATCATTACGGACCCTGCTCTGATGCTGCAGCCCGTTGACCTGATCAAGGTCACCATCATTCCCGGCCTCGTGATTCTGGCATATGCGCTGTTCGCCTGGAAACTGATCCCCTCCCAGGAAATTAATGCAAGCTCGGTTAAGGCCGTAAAAGAGGCTGCGACTATCTCCAAAAAAGATGAAATCTGCATCACTGTGGTATTCTTCGCTGTTATGGTCTCCTTCTTCTTCGGCACCCAGCTGGGCGGCCTGATGAATGTGATGCCTGCCATCGGCGTTCTGATTCTTCTTTACACCAAATCCCTCTCCGTTAAAGAAGCGGTAAGCTCCATGACCTCTGACATGGTATGGATGGTTGCTGGTGTTCTGGTGGTTTCCAATGCAATCGGCAGCTCCGGCCTTGGCGATAAGATCGGTCTCATGATCCAGGACTTCCTGGGCGGCACCCACAATGGCCTGCTGATCCTGTTGGTCTTCGCTGTGATGGCTACCATCATGACCACCTTTATGTCCAACACCGGCACCCAGGCTTTGCTGACTCCCATCGCTGCCAGCTACTGCCTGGTGAGCGGCGCAGATCCCCGTGGTATTGTTCTGGCAGTCAACATCGCTGCTGTGTTTGCCATTGCGTTCCCCAGCGGTTCCGGCGAGTGCGCCCTGATGTTTGCGGTGACCCGGCACAATCCCATCAAGCTGCTGCGTTATACTGGCCCCTATCTGGTTCTGGCAATTCTGTCGCTGGTGTTCAGTATCAACCTGTTCTATCCGGTATTCCCTTGATGGATGATATGTTCTAGTACGGCAAATCATATGTTTGGATTGGAGTGAAAACCATGAGTAAACTGATTGCACAAGTTCTGCCCAGTGCAGATACCCTGACTGTTGATCCCAATAATTACTACCGGCAGATTCTGCACGGCTATTACAATTTTAACTGCGTGGTGGGCGAGGGTGTCGTACGTACCGCCAAGTTCTATGTGCCGGAAGGCAGCGTGTATAACCAGCCCACGATCTTTGTGGGTGTGCCCAGCGGATATGCCACCGATGAATTTTTGCTGGACAGTGGCTGGAAAAAGTATGCAGATGAAAAAAGGGTATATGTGGTGATGATGGAACCGGAGAACGGCCAGTGGGGCGACCTGGAGAAGGAGACCCGCTATCTCACGGAACTAAGCAATGATGTGAGCCTGCGCCCCTTCTTCTGCGCTTTTGCACCTACCTTCTTCGGGTTTGCTTACGGTGACGCTGCCGCTGTGCTGGCACACCAGAGCCGGTTGTTCCCTAAATGCTGGGCGGGTGTGGCCCTTCTGGGACCCTGCGGCATGAGCGAGGAAGAACAGGCGGGCTTGGCAGCGAAAGAGACCCGGGCTCCTGGCGTGATGTACAGTCAGGTGCAGATGCCGGTCTGGCAGGCAAGTACCGTGCAGGATGAAAACTTTACCCGTGCAGTGGAATTTTACCGCACAGCAAACCACAGCGCCCCGGAAGCAGAGCAGCATGGCCATGCCCGTGTATGGAAGCCTCTGGAGGGCGGCACAGTGGACGAGCACTGGTGCGCGGTGGTGGCCGCTGAAGAGCGCGACTGGCACGACTGCATGAATGAGGAAACCATCGAAACCATTTACAGCACTGTGTTTGCCGGTGTGGCCCGTTACCCCGGCAACGCCAACGGCGCGCTCCGCCGGTATGCGCCCATTGCCCAGCGTGGGTTTGAGAAATTCAGTGCGATGGTGGCAGGCGGTTATCAGGAGGATGGTTCTGACCTTTACTGCCGCGAGTGGTATGTGTATAAGCCGGAAACCGTGGATGATTCCAAGCCCTGCCCGGTGGTGTTCGTGTTCCACGGCGCGGGCGGCAGCGGCGATGAGATCGCGGACCGTTCCGGCTGGAGCGATATGGCGAAAAAATACGGCTTCCTGATCGTATGCCCCAGCGCTTCGGTACCCAACCGGGTGCGCAACGTAAGTGATATGATGACCAACGAGATGTTCCGCGCCATGTGGAATACCGGCCGCCCGCAGGAAACTCGCCCGGCGGATCTGCTGTTTGTGGATTATCTGTATCAGTGGCTGGTGGAGTATTACAATGTGGACAAGAGCCGGGTCTATGCCAGCGGTCAGTCCTCCGGCGGCATGATGTCCTGGGCATGTGGCTGCTATCGTTCGGATTATTTTGCGGCAGTGGCTCCTGTTTCTGCCAAAACGCAGAACATCGAGAACGAGCCGGAACCCTTTGTGAAGGGATCGGTTATTCCGGTAATGGCAAATCTGGGCCTGATGGACAATGCCTTCAAGGGCGGATTCAGCACGCCGGATGCCCGCGGCCTGATTGAGCTCTGGCATGATACCTTTGGCCTTGTGGAAAATTGGGACAGCTATACCTACGATGATGGCGGTAAGAAGTGCAGCTATCAGGAGGGCCTGTTCACCAATTACCTGTATCGGACGCCCGCAGGTGTCCCGCTCATGCGCTGCGTGGAGGCAGCCACCAAGACCCATGCCATCTGGCCCAGTGAGTGTGAGATGGCCTGGACGGAATTTTTGAGCCACTATACCAAGGACCCCCAGACAAAAGAATTGTTTTACGACGGAGTAAAGGTCTATTAAATAGTCCTGTTCTTCAGAGCGTGGTCCGGCCCCGGTATTTTGCCGGGGTCGTTTTTGGGTAAAAGAAGGAAGGGAGCCGCTGATTATGGAAAAGAAACTGTTTTACGCGCCGGTGGAGCATCCCCGCTGCGGCGACGATCTGGAGCACCCCTGGAAATATGCGGTGCCTGCCTATAAGGCGGCGCCCCATGTGTGGCAGGTGGGCGGTCAGGACGATGTGTGCGCTTATCTGCTGGATTCCGGCGAGGGCCTGATTCTGATCGACACCGGGTACCGTGCCTCCTTTTATCTGCTGATCGACCGCATCTGGCGGGCGGGCTACGATCCCAAACAGATCAAGAAGATCCTGCTCAGCCACTGGCATTGGGACCATGTGAATGGTGCCCGTTATCTGCAGGAGCTGACCGGGGCCGAGGTGTGGATTTCCTCCATTGATGAGGAGCAGCACCAGCTGTGGAAAGACCGCACTGACCCGCTGCCCATGGTGGACTACAAGGTAGACCATTTCTACGATGATTCCACCACCATCGACCTGGGCCGCTTCTCGATACACACCCGCCTGACCCCAGGCCACACTCCCGGGGCGACCTCCTTCTGGTTCGATGACACCGACGAGACCACCGGTGAGATCTTCCGCTGCGCCATGCATGGCGGTATCGGCGTGGGCCTGATGGCGAAGAGCTACCTGGAGGAGAACGGCCTTTCTCTGGAGCTGCCTCACATCTTCATCAAGGATTGCCTGGAGCTGGCCGACAGCTGGAAGGTGGACATCTGCCTGCCCAGCCACCTGAACCAGGGCAACGTGAAGCCCAACATCCCCGAGGACAAGACCGACTACCGGGTCTGGATCGACGGCGAGCTGTGGGGCGATGTGCTGCGGGACCGTGCTGAGGCCGTGAAGAAGATGTATCCGGAGGTTTATTCCGCCGGCTGATTACACACAAACCACAAGGCATGCGGGTGCATCCCCCTCGTTTCGGCGGGGCAGGGGATGCGCCCTTTGCCCGTTTACAGGAAAGGAGGAACAGCCATGCCGGTTCGCTTTCAGCTGCCTGCACGCATGGGTCACACAGACGAGGAGCTGGCCTTCATCCGGGAGATGGGTATCCGCTATCTGAATCTGAATGTAATGCCGCCCCAGGCAAACGAGGAGGACCTGCAGCGGGAGAAGGAACGGCTGGCCCGTTTTGATCTGGAGATCTCGGATCTGGCCTGCCCGCCGCTGCAGAAAAATCCCGCCATTATTCTTGGTCGGTCGGACCGGGAGGAGCAGCTGGACCGATTCTGCGCCTTTGTGCGGCTGGCCGGTCACATGGGCGTGAAGATCGTCTCGGTGGCCTGGCAGCCCAACGGAATCTTCCGTACCGGCCGGGCCTGCCGCCCCTGTACCCGGGGCGGGGTATCTCCCTATGTGGATATGGCCGAGATTGCGGCCCGGCCCGTCAGCAATGACCGGGAATATGGGCAAGAGGAAATCTGGGCCAACTTTGCGTACTTTTTGCGCCGGATGCTTCCGGTGTGCGAGGCCAGCGGAGTGCGGTTGGCGCTGCATCCCAACGACCCGCCGGTGGAATCCCTGGGCGGCGTGCACAGCCTGATCTATAACACTGCCTGCTACGAACGGGCCTTCCGGCTGGCGAACAACAGCCCGGCACTGGGCATCAAGCTTTGCGTGGGCTGCTGGTTGGAGGGCGGCGAGGCCTTCGGCAATCTGATGGAGGATATCCGTAGCCTGTGTGAGCGTGACAAGATCCTGGTGGTGCACTTCCGCAACGTGTCCGGCCGGCTGCCCTATTTTGAGGAGACCCTCAGCGAGGACGGCTATGCCGATATGTACGCGATCATGAAGCAGTTTGTGCGCTGCGGCTACGAGGGCTATATGTCGGTGGATCACGCCTTTGCGGGGCATCCGTCCATGGGCGGGACGCTGGGCGCCTTTGCCTATCCCACCGGTCACATGAAAGGCCTGTGGGAGGCTGCAATGCGGGAATGCGGCCAAAACACGTATCCCAGCGGCCCGTCTGCATGATTTGAAATGCTGCTGCAACAAATGAAACGCCCTTGTGCAATCCCGTGCGAAGCGCACAATGGGAACCGGGGATTTTAGGCGGCATTGCAGATTGCCGCCGCCGCCCGCCGCTGGTATGCTTATACCAGACGAAAGACCGAGCGCCGGGCAGCTGTTTGCGGCCCGCCCGATTCCGAACAATGCAAAGGAGCATCAATTATGAAAACACCCGTGATCACCAAGATGGAAGTGTATCCCGTTGCCGGGCGGGACTGCATGGAGCTGAACCTCTCCGGCGCGCATGCCCCCTACTTCACCCGTAACATCGTCATCCTCACCGACTCCACCGGCACCGAAGGTGTGGGCGAGGTGCCCGGCGGCCAGAAGATCACCAGCGCGCTGGAAAGCGTGAAGGATCTGGTGGTCGGCACCGCCATCGGTGACTACAAGGCCACCCTGAACAAGGTGCGCGCCTGGCTGAATGCCAACATCAAGGACGACGTGCGCGGCCAGCAGACCTTCGATCTGCGCACCGGTGTGCATGTGGTCACCGCCATTGAGGCTCCGCTGCTGGACCTGCTGGGCAAGTATCTGGATGTGCCCGCCGCCGCGCTGATGGGCGACGGTGTGCAGCGGGAGCGGGTGCGTTTCCTGAGCTACCTGTTCTATGTGGGCGACCGCAAAAAGACCGATCTGCCCTACGCGGAGGAGCCGGATTCCGACTGCGAATGGTACCGCCTGCGCCACGAGGAGGCCATGACCCCCGAAGCCATTGTGGCTCTGGCCAAGGCCACCCACGACAAATACGGCTTTGAGGACTTCAAGCTGAAGGGCGGCGTGCTGGAACCCAAGGAGGAGCTGAAGGCGGTGCAGGCCATCAAGGAGGCCTTCCCCAACGCCCGTGTGGATCTGGACCCCAACGGCTGCTGGAGCCTGGCCGAGGCGCTGGAAATTGCTCCCGAGCTGAAGAAGGTGCTGGCTTACTGCGAGGATCCCTGCGGCGCCGAGAACGGCTTCTCCGGCCGCGAGGTGATGGCCGAGTTCCGCAAGGCCACCATGATGCCCACCGCCACCAACATGATCAATACCGACTGGCGGCAGATGTGCCACTGCATCGCGCTGCAGAGCGTGGACATTCCTCTGGCCGATCCCCATTTCTGGACCATGAACGGCTCGGTTCGCGTGGGTCAGCTGTGCAATGACTTTGGCCTGATGTGGGGCTGCCATTCCAACAACCATTTCGACATCAGCCTGGCCATGGTGGTGCAGTGCGCCGCCGCCATTCCCGGCAAGATGAACGGCATCGACACCCACTGGATCTGGCAGGAGGGCCTGGAGCGGCTGACCAAAGAGCCGATGCAGATTGTGGACGGCTGCATCGATCTGCCCAAAAAGCCGGGTCTCGGCATCGAGGTGGATCGGGAGCAGGTAATGAAGGCACATCAGCTGTATGTGGACAACTGCCTGGGCGCCCGCGACGACGCCAAGGGTATGCAGTACCTGATCCCCGGCTGGAAGTTCGATCCCAAGCGCCCCTGCATGGTGCGCTGAGCGGCAGGCCGCTGTTTGTAAAAACGCCAAACCCCTCCAAAGGGACGGGCCGGAACCGGCTCGTCCCTTTTTTGCTTGCCGCTGGTGCGGCGGGCGGAAAGATGCTATAATTCATTTCAGAATACTTGCAATTTGATTGCAGAGTCATCACGCGGGCAGCGCCGCTGCCGGAAAGGGGCTGTTATGAGCCACATTGCAATTTTACTGCCCAAGGACGACCTGGTGCTCCAGGCCCGGGAGCTGGCCAAAGGGCATTATTCCATCGCCGAGATTCGCCAGATCGAGACCGAGAACGCGGTGGAGGAGGCCCGCACCTCCATTCAGAACGGGGCGGGAATCCTGATCTGCCGTGGCCTGCAGGCGCTGCGTATCCGGGAAAATCTGAACGTGCCGGTGGTGAGCGTAAAGCTTACGGCGCAGGGCATCGGCCTGTTGCTGTGCAAGGCCAAGCGCCTCACAGTGGAGCCCCGGCCCCGGGTGGCGCTGGTGGCCGTGTGCGACATGCTGTGTGACACCAGCTGCTGCAGCATGCTGTTCGGGGTGGATCTGCAGATTTTTGCCTACCGCACCGAAGAGGAATACGAGGAGATGAACCGCAAGGCGCTGGCCAGCAAGCCGGACGTGATCATCGGCGGTGATCTGACCATGGACATGGCCCGGCAGGCGGGCTGCGCCAGCCTGTTTCTGGATTTCAGCGACGATTCCTTCAACGATGCCATCCAGAACGCTGAGACCGCCCTCATGGCCAACGAGATGAACCAGCGGGCCAACGCCCAGATCGACGCGCTTTTGAACAACACCACCAACGGCTACATTCAGGTGAACCGCACCGGCCGGGTGACCAAAAGCAACGACATCATGCTGGAAGCGCTGGAATGCAGCCGGGATGCCCTTGTCGGCCGCCCGCTGCAGGAGGTGATCCCCGGCCTGGAGAAGGACGTGATCGACAACGTGCTGGCCGGCGGCAACAGCTACTCCACCTTTTTGCACATCCGGTATCAGGCCATGGTGGCCATTCTGGCCCCCATCCGGCTGGAGGATGGCCAGGTGGACGGGGCAATCCTTTCCTGCCACAAGGTGCACCGTTCCATCCAGCTGGACCCCCGCGCCGAGGACGGCGAACTGCTGCAGGGCAGCCTGACCCAGCGCACCTTCGACAATGTGCACCACCGCTCGGCCGCCATGGCAAAGGCGGTGGATCAGGCCCGGCTGTTCAGCCAGTCCAACGCGCCCATTCTGCTGGCGGGGCCGCAGGGGCTGGAGGTGAGCCTGCTGGCCCAGTGCATCCACAACAACAGCACCAACCGCACCGGCCCCTTCGTGCAGCTGAACTGCGCCAGTCTGGAGCCGGAGGATCAGATGACCGCCCTGTTCGGCACCGGCTACAAGAACAAGGACGGCGAGGTGGATCTGGGCGTATTGGGCATGGCGGAGAACGGCACTCTGCTGCTGCAGGAGGTGGACAAGCTTTCCCATACCGTGCAGTCCAACATCTATCAGGCGGTGCGTTACCACCGGGTAATCCAGCGCAATCTGGAGCGGCCGGTGCACGTGAATACCCGCATCATCGTTAGCTCCGAGGGCGATCTGTACGCGCTGGCCTGCGAGGGCGCGTTCCGGATGGATCTGTATTATCTTCTGGCGGGTCTGCGCATCGACCTGCCGCCCCTGAAAAAGCGTCCGGAGGACCTGGCGGATCTGCTGCAGGATACCTTCCAGCGACTGTGCGAGAACCTGCGCCGCTACCATGTGATCACAAACGGCGGCATGGAGCTGCTGAAAAGCCTGGACTGGCCGGGCAACATCATCCAGATCAACGGCTTTCTGGAGCGGCTGGTACTTACCGCCCGCCGCCGCAGCATTGACGAGACGGCTATCCGAAGCCTGTATGATGAAATGTATCCCCGCCGGCCGGACGATGCCAAGCAGCCCGCCGAGCCCCGCCAGAGCCGGGAGGCCCAGCACATTCTGGAGGCGCTGGAGCGCAACGACGGAAACCGGGCCGTCACCGCGCAGGAGCTGGGCATCAGCACCACCACCCTGTGGCGCAAGATCAAAAAGCTGGGCATTGAGATCTGAAAAAAGCACCGCATTCCAATCACGGAGTGCGGTGCTTTTTGCTGGGGAAATGCAGGTTTCCGTTTCAGCATGAAAGAAAAATGAAACGCTTTTCGCACGCTTTTGAAAGACTGGCAAATTGCAATGAAATGCACCCCGGGGCTTTGGCTTATCCGTCAATTGTTTTGCCGGGGCGTTTTTTTATAATGGGAAGTGTCAAGAACGAAGGCGCGCACAGGCGACGCCCATGTGTGAAAGAAAGGATGATAGACCGTGGCTTTTGTGCCCTATGGGATCACACCCCCCATTATCACCCCTTTCCGTGAGGACGGATCGGTGGATTACGAAACCCTGGCCATGATGAGCAAGCGGCTGGTGGAAAACGGCGTGCACGGGCTGTTCCCCATGGGAACCACCGGTGAATTTTATGCAGTGAACGACGAGGAGTTCGTAAAGATTCTGACCACCGTGAAGGATGCGGTGGCCGGCATGACCACCCGCAAGGGCCGGCCGATCCAGCTGTTCGCCGGCTGCAACCACATTACCACCCGTGGTGTGATCCATCTGATCCACCTGGTGGAGCAGGTGGGCGGTTACGACGCGGTGAGCGTGCTCACCCCCATGTTCATCAGCCAGACCCAGGATGAGCTGTACACCTACTACAAGACCATTGCCGACAGCACCGACATGCCGGTGATCCTCTACAACAACAAGCCCAAGACCAACGTGACCATCGCTCCCGAGACGGTGGCCCGCCTGGCCCGGGACTGCGCCAACATCGTGGCGGTGAAGGATTCCACCGGCGACATGACCAACAGCGAGGAGTATCTGCGCCTGACCCGTGATCAGCGGGATCACTTCAACGTGCTCATGGGCCGCGACACCCTGATCTTCGCCGCCCTGATGTACGGCGCCACCGGCGCCATTGCCAGCTGCGCCAACGTGGCGCCCCGCATCACTGCCGACATCTACGACAAGTGGGAGGACGGTGATCTGGCGGGTGCGCTGGAGGCCCAGTACAAGCTGGCCCCCCTGCGCATCGCCACCAACATGGGCACCTTCCCCCAGACCATCAAGGAGGCTCTGGTGATGCAGGGCCTGCCGGTGGGCAAGTGCCTGGATCCCATCCAGGAGCTGAACGCGGACCAGAAGGCAAAGCTGCGCAAGGTGCTGGAGGATATGGACCTGCTTTGATCCGAGAAAGGAGCGAGGACCGATGGAATACCGCCGCTTTCAAAACAAGGTGTTTGTGCGCATCGACCGGGGCGAGGAGATCCTGGAGCAGCTGAAAAAGCTGTGCCAGGCCGAGCACATCACCCTGGCTGAAGTGAAGGCCCTGGGCGCGTTGAGCGAGTTCACCGTGGGCCTGTTCAACCCCGACACCAAGCAATACGACAGCCGCACCTACCATGAGCTGACCGAGATCACCAGTCTGTGGGGCACCGTGACCACCAAGGAGGGCGAGCACTACGCTCACCTGCATCTGAGTGCCGCCGGGCTGGACAACAAGGCCCTGGGTGGCCATATGAGTCATGCGGTGGTGGGCGGCACCTGCGAGATGGTGCTGGACGTGGTGGACGGAACGGTGGAGCGCCAGCTGAGCGACGAGATCGGGCTGAACCTGTTCAAATTCTTATGATTTCCCCCGAACTTCTTTCGGAGAAACACTATACAAAAGAAATGAGGTAATTTATCATGAAAATTGGTTTGATCGGACTGGGCATCATGGGCAAGCCCATGGCAAAGAATCTGCTGAAGGCCGGCTACGAGCTGGTGGTAAACGACCGCAACCAGGCCAGCATCGATGAGGTGGTGGCTGCCGGTGCCACCTACGCCACTCAGGCTGAGATCGGTGAGAGCTGCGACGTTGTGCTGACCATGCTGCCCAACTCCCCCCAGGTGAAGGAAGTTATGCTGGGCGACGACGGTGTGGCCGCCCACATGAAGGCGGGCTCCACCTTCATCGACATGAGCTCCATCAACCCGGTTGCCAGCAAGGAGATCGCCGCCGTGCTGGAGGCCAAGGGCATCGATATGCTGGACGCTCCCGTTTCCGGCGGTGAGCCAAAGGCCATCGACGGCACCCTGTCCTTCATGGTGGGCGGCAAGCAGGAAGTGTTCGACAAGTTCAAGGATCTGCTGGGCGCCATGGGTGCTTCCGTTGTGCGCTGCGGCGACGTGGGCGCCGGCAACACCACCAAGCTGGCCAACCAGATCATTGTTGCCTGCAACATTCAGGCTCTGGCCGAGGCTCTGACCCTGGCCCAGAAGGCCGGTGTGGATCCCGAGCTGGTGTTCCAGGCCATCCGCGGCGGTCTGGCCGGCAGCACCGTCATGGAAGCCAAGGCTCCCATGATGATCGCCGGCAACGACAAGCCCGGCTTCAAGATCGACCTGCACATCAAGGACCTGAACAACGCGCTGGACTGCGCCCACACCGTTGGCTCTCCGCTGCCCATGACTGCCGCCGTGCAGGAAGTGATGCAGTGGCTGCACAACAACGGCTGCGGCCAGAACGATCACAGCGCCATTGCCAAGTATTACGAGAAGCTGACCGACATTCAGATCGGCCGCTGATCCAATCCAATAAAAAGCGAGGAATGTGCCATGAACAGCAGCCTGCGCAGCGATGCGAATACCATCATTGAACAGTCCATCCGGGCTGTTCTGCCGGACGAAGCGGTGCGCCGCGCGTTGAGCGGCCGGGCGTTTTCCGGTCGGGTGCTGCTGGTGGCGGCGGGCAAGGCGGCCTGGCAGATGGCCAGCGCCGCTGCCGCTCAGCTGGGCGACGGGCTTTCCGCCGGCGTGGTGGTGACCAAATACGACCATGTGAAAGGGGACATTCCCCATTGCACCTGCTATGAAGCGGGCCATCCGGTGCCGGACGAAAACTCCTTCGCCGCCACCCAGGCCGCGCTGGATCTGGTCAAGGACGCGGGCGAGGGCGACACCGTGCTGTTTCTGCTTTCCGGCGGAGGCAGCGCCCTGTTTGAAAAACCGCTGGTGAGCGGCGAGGAGCTGCAGAACATCACCGGCCAGCTGCTGGCCTGCGGGGCGGACATCGTGGAGATGAACACCCTGCGCAAGCGGCTGAGTGCGGTGAAGGGCGGGCGCTTTGCTCAGCTGTGCGCCCCGGCGAAGGTGTTCGCGGTGGTGCTCAGCGACATTCTGGGCGACCCGTTGGACATGATCGCCTCCGGCCCGGCCTGCCCGGATTCCTCCACCTGCGCCCAGGCGCTGGCGGTGGTGGAAAAATATCATCTGACCCTGAGCGACGCTGCCATGGAGTGCCTGAAGCAGGAAACCCCCAAGCAGCTGAACAATGTGGAAACCCAGATCACCGGCAGCGTGCGCCAGCTGTGCGCCGCCGCTGCCGAAGTTTGCCGCCAGCTGGGCTATGAACCGGTGATCCTCACCGACCAGCTGTGCTGTCAGGCAAAGGAGGCGGGGAGCTTTCTTGCCTCCATCGTAAAAACCCATGCCCGTCCGGAGCACCCCATGGCCTTTATCGCCGGGGGTGAAACGGTGGTGCAGCTTACCGGCAAAGGCAGGGGCGGCCGCAATCAGGAGCTTGCCCTGGCCGCCGCCGAGGGCATTGCCGGCATGGACAATGCCGCCGTGTTCAGTGTGGGCAGCGACGGCACCGACGGCCCCACCGACGCCGCCGGCGGCTATGTGGACGGAAGCACCCGGGCCGCACTGCTGGCCGCGGGGCTGACCGTGCATGGGGTACTGGCGGAGAACGACGCCTACCATGCCCTGCAAAAAACCGACGGACTGATTATAACCGGCCCCACCGGCACCAATGTGAACGATGTGGCACTGGCGCTGGTGCGCTGAGCCGGACAGACAAACCCAAACGGTTACCGAACCTCTCATTTTAATATTCTCCTTATAAAGCAGACACCGCCCGAACGCTGGATCATGTCCCCTCAGCGCCGGGCGGTGTTTGCTTTGTGTGAAAAAATGAACGATGGCGCACGCCCGGTGAAGGGAAGATGAAACGAATCTGAACGGTTTGCCAAAGCGCACAGCCCGATGGGGCATATCCCGGAAGGTTTGCCGCTTGTGGTCGAACGGGGCGTGGAACTACAATAAAGGCAGAAAGGGAACGCGGCACAACAGCTGCGCAACCAGTAAGAAACCGGAGGAAAACAAAATGAACGCAACATCACCCATCATCACCAAAATGCAGGTGATCCCGGTGGCGGGCTACGACAGCATGCTCATGACCCTGAGCGGAGCGCACGCCCCCTGCTTCACCCGAAATCTGGTCATCCTGACCGACAACGTCGGCCACACCGGCATCGGCGAGATCCACGGCGGCGACTACACCTGCGAATGCCTGAACGCGGTGAAGCCTCTGGTGGAGGGCCAGCCCGTGGCCTGCTACCGTCAGGTGCTGCAGCGCATCCACAAGCTGGCCCAGCGGGCCGAAGGCGACGACGGCGAGGGCATCCAGACGCTGGACATCTCCAAGCTGAAGTTCGTGGTCAAGAGCGAGTGGGCCATCGAGTGTGCCATGATGGATCTGATGGGCCAGTTCCTGGGCGTGCCCATGTGCCAGCTGCTGGGCGAGGGCCAGCAGCGCACCGAGGTGGAGATGCTGGGCTACATGTTCTATGTGTCCGACAAGAACAAGTACACCGCCCCTGGCATCCAGTATCTGGACGAGAGCAACAGCAGCGACCCCTGGTTCCGCCTGCGCCGGGAGGAGATCCTGACCCCCGAGCGGATGGTGGAGGAAGCCCAGGTGCTGCACGAGAAGTACGGCTTCAACAACTTCAAGCTCAAGGGCGGCGTGCTGCGGGGCGAAGAAGAGATGGAGGCGCTGCGGGCCATCAAGAAGGCATTCCCGGAAGCCCGTATCAACATTGACCCCAACGGTGCCTGGAGCCTGAAGGAGGCCATCCGCCTGTGCAAGGACATGCACGATGTGATCACCTATGTGGAGGATCCCTGCGGCCCCGAGGCCGGTTACTCCGGCCGCGAGATCATGCGGGAATTCAAGAACGCCACCCAGTTCCAGGTGGCCACCAACATGATCGCCACCGACTGGCGGCAGTTCTACCACACCATCAGCCTGAACGCCTGCGACATCATTCTGGCCGACCCCCACTTCTGGGGCTTCGACGGCACCATCCGCATGGCCCAGCTGCTGGAGAAGTGGGGCCTGACCTGGGGCGTGCACTCCAACAACCATTTCGACATCACGCTGGCGGCCTTCGCTCAGGTGGGTGCGGCAGCGCCCGGTGAGCCCGCCCCGCTGGACACCCACTGGATCTGGCAGGATGGCCAGAACCTGCTGCTGGATACCCCGCAGATCGTGAACGGCAAGCTGCAGGTGCCGGATGCCCCGGGCCTGGGCGTGCACCTGAACATGGAGCGGGTGATGCAGGCCAACGCGCTGTACAACAGCCTGCCCAGCCACGACCGGGACGACGCCATGGCCATGCAGTACCTGATCCCGAACTGGAAGTATGACCACAAGAAACCCTGCCTGGTGCGCTGAAGCAGCAGACGGATTTTTCCTCTTTTCTCTCGAAATGCAAAGAACGCCCCGGCTTTGAGCCGGGGCGTTCTTTGGTTTGTACACGCTTTTGCCGGAGGGTATGAGAAAGAGAAACCGGCGCAGCGCAAAAGAGAAAAGAGGAATGCTTATTTGAGATGACGGTCGAAGAAGTCGATCATCAGATGTTTGACCGAGGGCTGGAAGAACTCGCGGGAGCCATGGCCAGCGTGATGCAGCACATACAGCTCGGCTTTTTCCTCCAGACCGGCGTCGCAGATGGCCTGATAGAAGGGCTCGCTGCTCAGCTCCAGCGGAACAATGGGGTCGTTGTCGCCGTGAAGGATCTGGATGGGGCACATGCCCGGGTTGATCTTGCCGGTCACGTTGGCGGCCACCGCACGCTGCTTCATGGTGGCGGGATCACCGCCCAACAGTGCGCCGCCGTGGGTATCCTCCACCCGGTGCCAGCGGAAGGAAGGATCGGAAAAACGTTTTTCTTCGCTTTCCATCAGCGCCAGCACATCCACCGGGCCGAACATGTCGCAGCAGGCCTGCACTCTGGAGGACTGGTCCAGATGTTCCCCCACGTCGTCGCCGTCCAGATTCATGGCGGCCATGGCAGCTAGGTGGCCGCCCGCCGACCGGCCGAACACGCCAATGTGTTCGGGGTCGATTTCAAATTTCGCGGCGTTGGCCCGAAGGAAGCGGATGGCTTCCTTCACATCCCGGATCTGATCCGGGTAGTGGCCCTGAGCGCTGCTGCGGTAGTAGATGGACGCCACCACATAGCCTGCGTCGGCAAAGGCGTTCATCTCGCCCAGCATCAGGTTTTTGTCTGCGCCGCGCCAGCCGCCGCCGGGAATCCACACCAGAGCGGGCTTGGGAGAGTGATTCTCCCGGGGATCGTCTTCGCCGATGGCGAGCTTTTGTTCGCTGTTGCCGTTTTGCAGCAGCACCGAGAGCTTCAGCTCCAGGAGATTGCCCTCCAGATCGGTGCGGGTGGCATAGACCACGTTGTCGATGAGATTCAGGGCCTTACGTTTATGGCCCGGGTCGATGTACTGTTTCATGTTGTTGCCTCGTATGTTTGATAAGGGTTAATTATAGATGGGGAAGAAGAGATTCACGCCGATAATCAGCGAGATCATGAGCAGCAATACCAGAGGCAGGGTGAATTTCATCACCTTGAAGGCATTGTGATTACCAATGCCAAAGGCCATCATGGCACCGGCACAGCCGGTGGGCATTGCAATGGCGAACCAGCTGGAAACAGCCGCCACCAGAACCACGGCCTTCACATTCATGCCACCAGCCTGTGCTGTGGCCGCGGCGATGGGGCACATGAGGGCCATGGTGCCCATGTTGGAAAGGAAGTTGGTGAGGATGGTGGTGACCACACAGAACACGATAGACACAAACAAGCCACTGGGATTGGAGCCCAGAATGTTCAATACAGTGTTGCCGATCAAATCGCCCACGCCGGTGCTGCCCAGAACCGAGGACATCACAGTCATGCCGGCGATCATCCAGACCATGTCGCTGGTGAGGGTGGAAACGGCTTCCTTAACGCTGAGAACCTTGGTGAGGATCAGGATCAGCACTCCAGCGGCGGGCAGAACATTGGTGACATCGCTGCCCAGCTGTTTGGAGAGCATGAAACCACCCATAACGAGGAAGAATACCAAGAAGGTAATGATTTCATCCCGTCGACTGAGGGCTTCGGTTTCCTTCACGTCCTTTACCTGGGAGTTGTCGATCTTGCCACTGGGAATCAGCTTATAGCACAGGATACAGTAAACGGTGCCGACAATGGCGGGCAGAATGCCTGCTTTGAAGTAATCGGTGATAGCCAGCAGATCCTCGGGGCCGACCATGCCCTGATAGAAAGAGTTGATGGTGCCGGGCATGGTGGCGCCCATGCCGATGGGAATTTTGGCAGTCCAGATGGTGTTGATGCAAGCTACCGCAAATAGCATGCGGGCGGGGGAGATGGAGCTCTTTTCGTCCAGCGTCTGCACGAACAGCAGCATGATGGACAGGCAGGCGATCTGGCCCATCAGCTGGGACAGGGCGATGGTGATCCCATACAGCGCAACCACCAGAAAAATACCCTGTTTGCCCTGTAAATTGGTTATTGTACCGCGCAGGCGGTGCACCAGGCTGGTTTTGCCCAAGGCGCTGGCCACTACAATCATGGTTGCAACCATGATTGTAGTGCTGTTGGAAAGACCGGAAAAGGCAGTGGAAAGGTCGCATACGCCGGTAAGTACAAAGGCCACGCAGCAGATCATTGCGGTCACACCATAAGGGATGATGCGGGTCAGCAGCATGACAACCATGAACGCAAGAATGGCCAGAACAATAATCATTTCTATGGTCATGATGATCCTCCTGATTGTTTGGTTGAAAAACAATCAGGAAAAAATCGACGATTCCCCTGGGGTGCGGCCGCAAAATTGTGCGAAATGCCTGTTGTTTTTTCTCCATATCACTATATTACAGAGAAAATGACGGGCGCACAATCCAGCGAAGACTATACAAATTATAAGCAAAAACTATGGATGCTCTTGCGCCTGACCATTCGCAGCGATACAATAAAGTCAGAACGGAAAACGGGAGGGAACGGGCGTGAACGTGCGAAGCATGGAGTATCTGCTGGCCATCGAAAAAACAGGCAGCCTTTCCGCCGCGGGTCGGCTGCTGAAGGTTTCGCAGCCGACCCTTACGGTGTTTGTGCAGGGGCTGGAGCAGCAGCTGGGCGCGGCGCTGTTCCGGCGGGAGGGTCGCTGCCTTGTGCCCACTGCGCAGGGCCGGGTGCTGCTGAATGCCGCCCGGGAGATCGTGGCGGTGAAGGAGCAGACCTATCAGACCATCCACCGGCTGACCCATCATCAGAGCAGCCGCATTGTGATTGGAGCCACTCCGCTGCGGGGCTCGCTGATGGTGGCGCAGGTGTTCCCGGCCTTCAACCGGCGGTTCCCGGATGTGGAGCTGGTGATCCGGGAGGGCTACACCCGGGACATCAAGGACTGGGTGCAGCGGGGCCAGGTGGACTGTGCCCTGTCCAGCTACATCAGCGGCGAGGAGGGGTTCGAGATCATTGCCACCATGAAGGAGGAGATCGTGGCGGCGGTGCCCGGCTTTTATCCCATGGCTGCCATGGCCCGGGAGCGGGGCGACGCGCTGCCCTGCGTGGACATCCGCTGTTTTGCGGATTCGCCTTTTGTGCTCATGGCGGAAGGAAATACCGCCCGCGTGGTGTACGACCGGATCATGGAAAAGGAGGGGCTGCGGCCCACCGAGGTGTTCGAGACCAACAATCTGCTGGTGCTCTGCCGTATGGTGGGGCAGGGAATGGGCGTGGCACTGATTCCCGCCAGCTCCATGCAGAAAAACAGGGAGGACACGGTGTATTTTTCCATTTATCCCCGGTACTATATGCACCTGGGCATGCTGCTGCCCCCCGGCCGCAACGAGCTGAGCGAAGCCGAGCGGTATCTGGCCTATCTGGTGATCCGCAGCGATATGGAGAATCCTGCCTATCGACGAAGTCTGAACGTGCGGGCCCAGCAGATTTTAAATGAATTCGAGGGGGAGGATACGCCGTGAGCCTGCAAAGTATGGAATATATGATTGCCATTTCCGAGGAAAAGAGCCTTTCCCGGGCGGCGGAGCGGCTGCTGATCAGCCAGGCCGCCCTGAGCCAGCATGTGAAAAAGCTGGAAACCGAGCTGGACGCCAGGCTGTTTGAACGCCAGCACGGTCATCTGGTGCTTACCGATGCGGGCCGTGTGTATGTGAACGGGGCGCGCAGGGTGCTGGATATTTACAACCGGGCCCTGTATCAAATCTACCACATGTGAGGAAAACAAGCAAAGAGCCTGTGCGGTGCACAGGCTCTTTTTGCGTGCCGGAATCAGTTCAGGCTCTGCAGATATTCATCCATGGCGGCCGCCACGGTTTTGGAATACTTCACCGCCTCCACCACGGTGCGGGCGCCCAGCACCACGTCGCCGCTGGCAAAGATGCCCGGGCGGCTGGTGTGACCGGTCTCGTCGGTGGCTAGAAGGCCCCTTTCGGTGATGTTCAGGCCGGTGGTGGTGTTCACGATTTTGTCCTTGGGGCCCTGGCTCACTGCTATGATCACGCTGTCCGCCAGAAAGAGCGCCGGTTCGCTCAGCTGGGTTACCTGACCGTTTTCATCGAAGGACGCCTGGCGGTACTCCACGCCCTGATCGGTGATGCGCTCGCTGTGGATGCCGTAAAGAAATTCCACTCCGTCGGCCAGCGCGTAGTCCACCTCCCGCACGCTGGCGGCGGCCCTGTCGGACCGGCAGAGGATGGTTACATGTTTTGCTCCCTTGCGCAGGGCAGTACGGGCCACGTCCATGGCCGAGTTGCCCGCGCCGATCACCGCCACATCATCGCCCAGATCATACACATCCGGATCCACCAGATAATCGATGGCAAAGTGCACGTGGCCCAGGCTCTCGCCGGGAATGCCCAGCTTTTTGGGCCGCCACACGCCGGTGCCGATGAAGATGGCCTGATAGCCGTCCCGCTGCAGATCGTCCACCGTGAGCGCCCCGCCAATGGCGGTGTTGGGCCGGATCTTCACCCCCAGCTTCACCAGCTGATCTTTGTACCGGTCCAGCACCGACTTGGGCAGCCGGAAGGCGGGAATGCCGTAACGCAGCACGCCGCCGATCTTTTCCCGGCTTTCAAACAGGGTCACATCGTAGCCCTTCTGGGCCAGCAGCACCGAGATGGTGATGCCCGCGGGCCCGCTGCCGATGATGGCGACCCGCTTGCCCCGGTTGCCTTCGCGCCGGATCTGCATCCGGTCCAGATAGGTGTCCGAGATGTAGTTTTCGATGCTGGAAATGTGTACCGGGGCGCTTTTGCGGCCCAGAACACAGTGCCCCTCGCACTGCTTTTCGTGGTCGCACACCAGCGAACAGACCACGCTCAGGGGGTTGTTCTCAAACAGCATCTCGCCGGCGGCGTCCAGCTGGCTGTTCAGAAACAGCTGGATCATGTCCGGAATGGGGGTGTTGATGGGGCAGCCGGTGCGGCACTGGGGCACCTTGCAGTGCAAACAGCGCCGGGCTTCGTTTACCACATGAATGGCCATGGCAGGATCCCTCCTTGTTGATTATGTAAAAAAGGGGCGGAAAAGCACCCCGGCAAAAGCCGGGGTGCGGCGATTATCAGGTAATGGGGGCGGGGTTGAAGATGCACAGGTCGTTGTGGAAGCCGTACTGGTCGCTGTAGGGCTGCTTTTCGCCGCTGGCTACGTCCAGGATAAAGTCGAAGATATCCTGGCCCACCTGGGCGATGGTGGCCTCGCCAGTGGCCACGCCGCCGGCGGAGATGTCGATCAGATCGAACCAGTGGTCCTTCATCTCGTTGCGGCTGCACACCTTGATCACCGGGGCCACGTCCAGCCCGTAGGGGGTGCCGCGGCCGGTCATGAATACCTGCAGGCCGATGCCGCTGGCCAGCTGGCTGGGACCGCATACGATGTCGCTGGCGGGGGTGGCCGCGTAGATCAGGCCGTGCTTGGTGGGCTTTTCGGCGGGGCTGAGCACCTCCACAATGGGGCTGGTGCCGGATTTGGCAATGGAGCCCATGGCCTTTTCCACAATGTTGGCAAGGCCGCCCTTTTTGTTGCCTGGGGTGGGGTTGGCGTCCCGGTCCACGCCGCCTGCGTCCAGATAATCGTCGTACCATTTCATCTCGGTGGCCAGCTTGTCCCGGCAGGCCTTGTCCACGCAGCGGGCGGCAAGCAGGCGCACGCCGTCCCGCACCTCGGTCACCTCGCTGAACATCACGGTAGCGCCGCCCCGCACCAGCATATCGGCCGCATAGCCCGCGCTGGGGTTGGCGGTGATGCCGCTGAAGGCGTCGCTGCCGCCGCACTGCATGCCGATGAGCAGCTCGCTCAGGGGCAGCTCCTCCCGGCGGCGCTGGTCCAGCTTCTGCAGCTTTTTGTCGGCCATGTTCAGAATGGCCTGCATCATGGCGTCGTGGCCCGCCCAATCCTGCAGGGTGAGCACGTTTTCCGGGGTGATGTCCTCGGGCGGGAGCACCCGGTCGTAGGTGAGCTTTTCGCAGCCCAGGCCCACCACCATGATCTCGCCGCCGAAGTTGGGATGGCGGATCAGGTTGGTGATTGCCCGGATGGGGATCTCGGCCATGGGCGCGTTGATGGCTACGCCGCAGCCGTAGGGTTGGGTCACCGCCACCACGCCGTCCACGTGAGGGTATTTGGGCAGCAGCTCCTTTTTGATGCGCTCCACTGCCACCTTCAGCACGCCGGCGGCGCACTGTACTGTGGTCACGATACCCAGCAGGTTGCGGGTACCGGCGGGGCCGGTTTTGTTCCGGTAGCCCAGCCAGGTGGTGCGGGTGGGGG
>Elaine_p2__coassemble_1010_pt1 | contig 17205 bp, 16 predicted proteins | sample Elaine_p2__metabat2_high_PE_054 | metagenome-assembled genome bin Elaine_p2
TTGCTGATCAGCACCCCGTCCACGCCGCCCTCCTGCAGCGCCTGCAGGTCCGCCCGGGCATGTTCCACAATCTCTTCCATCGCGGTGTTCGGGCGAAAGCGGGGATCGCCAGGCAGTGGGTCCAGATGCAGCATAGCGATGATGGGCTTTTTTACGCCGAATAAGATTTCACTCCAAAGCATGGTTAGCATCCTCCTTTTTGAAAAGAGCCGCCGCAACGACTCATGCAAGGAATCGCTGCGGCGGCTCGTGCTGTAAATGGATCAATACTCAAATTGGCGGTAGTAGCGGCGGATCGACAGCGGATGGCGCAGGAACAGCTCCATGTAAGCGTCCACGCGATTGTTCACACCGTGCATCACCAGATGAGAAATCGTGCCGCGGAATTCCGGGCTGATGCCCTTCAACGCAAACTCCTTGGTATCGATGATGGTATAATTGCCGCACACCTTGGGCAGGAAACGCGCCACCCGTTCGGCCAGCGGACGCTGCTCATCCTCGCCCATAAACAGGGTAACGGGGGTGTCCCACACCACAATCTCCTGCATGCCGTGGAAGAACTCCTGGCAGGAGATGGACTTGGTGCGAATCCACATCTGCTCTTCCCAGTAGCACATGGCATAGGAATAGGTGGCACCATACTGGTTGCCGGAACCAATGAAGTAGCGCGGCAGGTCCGGATGCTCGTTCCGGAACGCGACACAGGCCTTGGCGTAATCGTAGGCCCAGGCATCGGACTCCTTTTCCACATCCACCAGTACCTGCGCCAGATGAGCCTCCATCTCCCGGTTGTACCGGTCATAGTCCGCAAACTCGCCGTTTTTGTACATCAGGTAGTTCGCTACCATGTAAAATTTCAGCTGTTCGTTCTTGGGATAGACCACCAGATAATCCTGCTTGTCCGGCTGGGTCAGCACACTGCCCGGCGTGTCGATAAAGCTGAACACCCTGCCGCCAATCTGATGCACTCGGTCCACCAGCTGTACCATCTCCTTGGTGTTTCCGGAAACCGAAGAGAGGATCACCACCGAGCGATCGGTGAATCGACGGTTGCCCGTGGTCAAAAATTCGGCGGCATTCTCCACGAACACCGGCAGTTTGGAGTGTCCGCGCATATAGACCTCCACCTGCATGCTGGAGGCGTAGGTGCCACCGATACCAATAAAATAGATCCCGTCGAAACCATCGGCCCAGATCTGGTCGATGATCTGTTCAATCTGGCCACGCAGTGCCAGCGCGCCATTTACACTGTCCAGAGCTTCTTTTTCATCAAAATTACGCAGACACGCACCGGTGTGTTCGTTCCACATAGAAGTCGTAACCATAATACAAATGCTCCTTTTCTTTCATACTATCATGCAGTTTTCCCGCCAAGCGCCGGCTCAGAAAATCGGGCTGGTCTGCAGGTCCATTCCGCAAAAATACTGGAACGCCCGCTGGATCGCCACATCCCAGAAGGGCCACGCATGCTCTCCGGCCCATTCCAGATAGGTGTGTCCATATCCCGCCGCTCTGGCCGCATCCCGAAAGCGCAGGTTGTCTGCATACAAAAAATCTTCCGTGCCGCAGATCTGCAGCAGCCCGGGGCGCCCAGGATCGTTGGCCCGGTCCCTCAGCAGCTGAAACAAGTCCTCCTGCGGATCAGGCGGCATGCCCGTTCCGTGAAGGGCGTCCAGTTCCTGGGACAGCACATCCGGCCACTCTCCTTTGCGGACCCGTTCCACCATGGCGGCATAATCCATCACGCCGGACAGACTTGCGCAGGCGGCAAAGCACTCCGGCCTGCGCAGGGCCACCTTGACCGCCCCGTAACCGCCCATGCTTTCCCCCGCAATAAATGTGGAGGCTCTTGCTTCGGGCAGTCGAAACCAGGTTTTGCATAACTCACTCAGTTCGTCGGCCACATACCCGAAATAGTCCGGGCCGTACCGGGCCGTGCAGTAAAAACTGCGCTGGACCTCCGGCATGATCACAATGAAATTGTATTTTTTGGCATAGTATTCAATTTTGGAAAAGCGGGTCCATTCGCTGGCGTTGGCCGCAAGGCCATGCAGCAGATACAGAACCCTGGGCTCCCCCGTCCACAGCGGAGTTACATCGTTGGAGGAGTCCGGGAAGATCACATACAGCTGGGTGGTCATGCGGAGCTTTTGGGAATAAAATTCCCCGCGGAACAACCCCATTACAAGCCCTCCCTTCACAGGGCACGCTCATTTTTGAAAATGAACGGTAAAATTGCACTTGTCGCCCCGGGTATAGTTGCGCGAAAACTCAATCACTCGACCGTTTTCATCCTGGCTGGTGCACTCGAACAGCATCACGGCCTGCTCGCATGAAATGCCGAGCAGACGCGCGTCGTTTGCTTCCAGCACAGCCAGGTCCAGCGTTTGCCGCGCTTGTTTGGGGCGCACGTGATAAAAATCATAAACCTCATACAAAGAAAAGACGGACAGATCGATTCCTTCCAGCTTCGGGACCACATAATGCGGAATGAAAACCTCTTCCAACGAAACCGGCTCATCGCTCACATAGCAGATACGCTTGATGTAATAGATGGAGTCTTCCGGCTGAATCCCGAAGACCAACGCATACTTGTTCCCCGCCGGGCGAAGCGCCTTGGTGAGGATTCGGGTGGAGGGCACCGCGTTTTTCTGCCGGATGGTTTGCGTAAACCCGCCCAGATTGTCCAGGTCCCGGTTCATCTTTTCCCCCAGCACATAGACGCCCTTGCCCTGCACCCGCTTGAGCAGTCCCTCGTACACCAGGGCTCCAATGGCTGTGCGCACGGTCAGACGGTTCACATCATATTGGGCTGCCAGTTCATTTTCCGGTGGGATCGCCGTGCCGGGAGGGTATATCCCTTCCTCAATTTGTGCACGAATGATCTCCCGCAGCTGCAAAGAGACAGGTCCAGTTCCGATGTGTTCCATGTCGAGTCCTTTCTTGTTCGGCTTATGCGGGACCGGTTACAGCCACGCGCCGAAATATTGCAATGTTTCCGTGGAGGTTGCGGCTCCCTTTTCCATACACGACTCAATGGGCAATCCGTCCACCAGGCCATGCAGGAAACCAGCGATGTAGCTGTCGCCCGCACCCATTGTATCCACCACATTGGGGCAGGGAACAATCCCAAAGGAATGGAAGGTCTGGCCATCAAAGCACAGACTTCCCTGCTCGCCCAACATGGCAATCACCAGTTTGGGTCCCTGGCTGTACAGCACCTTCATCAGCTCACGCAGGGTTTCGGTGTCTCCGTCATCCGAGGAAAAGAACAGATAATCCGTATAGGGGATTGCCTCCACGCAAGCGTCGTCTCCGGGACGAGTGGCACAGTCAAATGCGGTTTTTACCCCGCGCTGCTGGAGCTGGCCGAAGAAACGGCCCACCTTGCCCCACAGGTCGCACACCACCACGTCATGTGTGCTGATGAAATCCATATCTTCCGACGACAGGGTGTACTGCTCCAGCACGCCCTCGTCATAGTCGCCGAATACCCGTTCACCGTCCACTAGGGTCACCTGGGAAACCGCCGTATGCCCGTGCAGCACGTGCAGATGACTTGTGTCCACACCCTTGCGAGTCATAGCTTCGGCCATAATCCGCCCATACACATCGTCGCCCACCGGCCCGATGTAGGAGGCCTGGCCCCCGTTGCGCACCGTGTAAACCGCCATGTTCACCGGGCCGCCGCCGGGATAGGCTGTTCCGCCCTCCACATTATTATAATAATCAATGCAATTGCTGCCAACTGCTGCCAGTTTCATAACTGTTCCACCTTTTCTTTGGGTTGTGTTGTAAGGATACTGGAAAACCGGATCTTGTCGGCGCGCGTGACAGATTTGAACACTTCGATTGACCTGTTCTGGCTGTCGAACGAGATACCTGACACATAGAACAGCGGCGCCCCCACCGGAACCTCAAGCAGTTCACTTTCCCCTTCGGTGGCGTAAGTGATACCGATAGTCTGGTGACCATGATCCACCGTAATGCCGTAATGTGCCAGCACGTTGTAGAAGGATTCATCGGAAAAATCGTGCTGCTCAATCCCCGGGCAGATTGCCGAATCAAGGTAGTTGGCCTCAATCGTCACCGGCTGTCCGTTGATACAGCGCAGTCTCCGCAGCTGGAAGACCGGGCTTTGCTCCGCAAGCCCCAGCTTCCTTTCCACCGAGCGGGGAGCCGCTGCCGTTCGCACGTCCAGCGGCCGGGTCTGCATGCTGCGGTAATTCTGCAGAACCTGATCGGTGAAGGACTTCACATCCTGCAGCGTCCGCTCCAGCTTGGGCGGCGCCACAAAGGTACCCGCCCCCTTGCGGTGGTACACCTTGCCCTCTACAATCAGTCGGCGGATCGCGCTGCGCAGCGTGGTCCGATTCATTTGCCACATGCTGCACATATCCCGTTCGCTGGGTAGCTTGGAATGCGGTGCAAGATCGTTCTGCAAAATATAGCACTCAATCTGTTCCGTTGCCTGGTCCCGCGGGCGTGCGCGAAATTGCTGTTCCATAGAATCCCGTCTTCCTTATCCAATTGCCGGTCGGCCGATTCACTATTGTGGTTTGCGGAAACGATCAGGCGTTCCCTTGCTTTTTCTGGTTCTGCCGCTCCATCAGGTAGTAAGCCGGCAGGCCGGTGCCCACCGCCACCACTGCAGCAATGATGCTGGGCAGCGCGGACCAGATGAAGGTGGAGTAGATCAGCGTGGCAGTCATCACCATGGCGATTACCGGCATGACGTATCCGCCGGGCATTCTGTAGGTGGGTTTGTAATGCTCCTTGCGGCGCAGCACAAAGATGGTGCCGAAGGTCAGGAAGTTCTTCAGCAATGCGATCACGGTGAAGTAACCCAGAAGATCAGACAGGCTGGAGGCGAAGATCAGAATGATAGCCACCATGCACTGAACAACGATGGAGAACGCGGGGGTCTGGTATTTGGGATGCACCTGGCCAAACTGCTTGAAGAACAGTCCGTCACGCGCCATCGCGTACTCGATGCGGGGCTGGAACATGATGCAGCTGGACAGAGAGCCGATCACCACGATGATGGCCATGATCGCAACCACCACGTCGGCGCCCTGGCCGATTACGGGGATCTTGGAGGCCAGCAGCGCGATGGGCGCATCGGAAGAAGCCAGCTCATCGATGCTCAGCAGGCCGGAAGCTACGAAGGTCAGGCTCACATACAGGCCCAGAACGATCAGCGCGGTAAGAATCAAACCACGGGGCATATTCTTCTCGGGCTCTTTGATCTCGCCGGACATGTAGCAGGCAGCGCCCATGCCGTCAAAAGACCAAGTGGTGGCGGAGATACCGGCCAGCAGCGCCGTGATTCCGGTGACCGTGGTGCCCGCCAGAGGAGTGGCCGACAGCAGGGTGGACCCATTCATGAAGAACAGTCCTACACCGATAATCAGTACAAAGGGCAGAATTTTCAGGGCGGTGATGAAGGTCTGGAACTTGCCGCCTCCCTCCACACTGCGCAGATGCACCATCATGAACACCAGCACGAAAACCGTAGCAACGATCTTCAGCACGATGCCGTGCATGGGCAGGAAGTAAGCCAGGTAATTAACGATCGCCAGCGCCATAATGGAGATGGACGGGGGATCGGTGGCCCAGAAGCTGATCCAACCGCACAGGAAGGCCAGCGGGCGGGACCCGGCTTCACGGAAGTAAACATACTGACCACCATCCTCAGGGAATGCGGAAGCCAATTCTGCGTAGCAGAAGTTGGCAGGTACCTGAAGCAGACCGCCGATCAGGAAGGCAAGCACCAGGAACAGGCTGCTTCCCGCGGCATTGGCCACCTCAGACAGAGACGAGAAGATACCGGAACCAACGGTGGTGCCGACGCCCAATGCGATCACGGCGCCCAGTCCTAATTTGCGTCCCAGCTCCGCGCTGGGTGCAGTCGTTGTTTCGTGTTTCGACATGCGGATTCTCCTTTCACACAACGATATCCCGGCTGCTGCCGGAATGATTCCGCCCCAGTTAGGACCACTCGAGGGCAATTGGCTTTCATCACATAACACATCGGGTTTTTCATACCACTTCGCCAATTATTCTAGCACAATGAACAAACGCTATCAATATAATTCCAGAAACAAAAAGCACAGTGCCCAAATTTTGGCGTTGTGCAGGAAAATCTCATTTTCTCTTTGTGGATAGTCCAACATTTGAATCCTCAAACTGTACGTTAATAAATAAACAGGCATACCACTTTTGGAAATTTTTCCCACGCACTTTTCCTCACCCTGTTTTCCGCTCCGTTTTCAGCCCTTTCTTTCTTCCCCGTCCGTCGATCTTTTTCGACAGAAAAGGGCGGGGTTCGAAAGGAATAAATCCATTCTGAACTCCGCCCTTTTGCGCCCGCTTTGTTTTAACGCCTGCTCACTCCTGGATCATGACCAGGATGGTGCGTTTCGCCGGACCGTCAAACTCACAGAAATAGATATCCTGCGCACCGCCCCGAATCATTTCTCCCTCGACCAGAGGGAAATGACAATGATTTCCGGTGAGATACGCCTTCAGGTGACCGGTGGGATTGCCGGCCGTAGATCCGTAATCCCGCAGCATGCGGGCATGGCTGTACGGTGCATCCTCCGGCGCCTGCCGCTGCAGGAACAGCGCAATATCGCTTTCCAGGCATTCCAGGGCCTCGTTCACCGTAATTCCCGTGGTGGTGTGCTTGGTCAGCACGGTAACCATTCCGTTCTGAATCTCGCTTTCCTTTACGATCTGCTCCACCTGAGGAGTGATCACATCCATCTCGTTATAGCTTTTGGTCAAAAGTACGATTGGCTTGATATACATTGCCCCTTCTCCTTTCCACCCTTACAGAGAACCGCCCAAAAATTCCAGGGCGTTACCCCCCCGAATCAGCTCCAGCGTACTGTCCCGCAACCCCAGCTGATCCAGTGCCTGGGCCATGCGAATCTGTTCAAAGCGGGGATTGTTGGATCCGAACATGACCTGGTGGCGCAGAGATCGATCGATCCAGGTGACTGGGATATCCCGCGTAAAGGTCTGCTGATAAAACTCCCGGGCACAGTCAAAATAAAGCGCACCGGTGTCGGCGTACACGTTGGGATACTTCACCATCAACATCGCAGTCTCCCGCACCCAGGGCCATGCAAAATGACCCAGACAGATGCGCAGTTTGGGATGCCGGGCTGCCACCTCCTCAAAGCAGAGAGGATGGCAATACCTGGTCAGTGTATCCGGCTCCCAGGAAAGACCCGCATGGAACATCACCGGCCGGTCATACTGTTCGCACAGCGCATAGATCGGCTCTAACCGCTCGTCGGCAGGATAGAAATGCTGGCGGCCGGGATGAAGATTCACGCCTCGCAGCTTCAAATCCGCAAAGGCATGCTCCAGCCGGTCCACCGCGCCCGGTGCAAGCGGATCCGCTCCCGCAAATCCGATAAAGCGGTCCGGCGCCAGTCCAACCAGTTGATGGATCTCTTCATTGCTCACCAGCGTATCCCCCACCGTGCTGGTGTAATCCTGGCCCAACAGGCAGAGTCGGTCCAGCCCGGCGCAGCGCATCTGGTTGAAGATATGCTCCAGCGGGGCGGTTCCGTTACGGTGGATATCCAGTTCCCGATGGCGCAGTTCCTCTCGCTGCTCGTCCTGGTTGATGGGTTCAAAAAATGCGGGATGTACATGAATATCGATAAACAAAGGTCCTTCACATCCTTTCCGTTGATTCGACGGGTCACATACCCGCATGTGCCATCATAGCGCGCACGTTTTCCACCGCTCGGCGGGCATACATGCGGGGTTCGTTGATATACCCCAGCACCAGCTCCAGTGTGGCAGTTCGGTCGTAACCGATACGAGCCAGTTCGTGGAACATCTCCTGCAGAGGCATGCTTCCCTCACCGGGCATGATATGGCTGTCCGTTCCCTGTTCCCCGTCAATGATGTGCATATGATCCATCTTGTCCCCCAGCTTGTCAAAGTAGGCCATGATGCTCTCATGCTGCACAAAAGGCGGCACCACGTCACACATGCCCACCACGTACGGGTTGTCGATCCGGCGGAACAGTTCGGCCAGATCGTTGGCCCGGGTAAAGAAGTTTGACTCATACGGGGTCAGTGCTTCCACGGTCAGCTTTACCCCCACCTTCGCCGCATGCTCTCCCAGTTCCCGGATGGTCTTTTCCAGACGGGGCCATAACTCGTCGTAGGTGGCAAGATACCCACCGTTGGCGGGGCTGGTCAGCATATATTCCGCCCCCATCTCCTTGGCCATGTCCAGGCACAGTTTCAGATATTCCACCGCGTCTTCCCGCTGGGCCTCGCTACCAATCATGTAGTTGTAGGGGTAAGCATTGTGTTCCGGGGTGTAGCCCAGCACCGGCATCTCATATTTCTCAATCAGACGCCGCACCTCGTTGATATCGCCCGCCTTCAGATCCGGTGCATAGGCGTGAGGCCGCCCTCCCCAAAGCTCTATGTAATCATAGCCGAATTCCTTTGCATCCTGGAAGCAATGTTCCAACGGGTTGCGCTGGTAACCGGATGTGAACATACCAAGTTTCATCATGACAAAACCCTCCTGCTATGAATTTGTTCTCTATGAATGCGTATCTCAGTCTGTGACCCAAGGTTCAAAAACCTGCACCACATTGGAAGCTACCGTCGCTCCCTGCTTCAGGCAAGCTTCCAGCGCTTCCCCCTTCATATACTGATACAAAAATCCGGCGATGAAGCTGTCGCCCGCACCCACGGTATTGACCACCTCAGCCGCCGGCACCACGCCAAACTGGACAAACTGCCGGCCATCGTAAGCCAGACTGCCCAATTCCCCGAATGTGGCCACTGCGACCTTCATGCCTCGATCCACTTTGTCCTTCAGATAGCCCTCGATGAATTCGTCCCGCTGTTTATGGTACGAATAAAACCCGATGTCCACATAAGGAAGTGTACTCTCCACCAGAGGATGATCTAGTCGATCCGCATAGTCAAAACTGATTACCGCCTGGCTGCAACTGCGGATCTTGGGCAGTGCATCCTGGGCATTTCCCCACAGTGCGGTGTGCACCAGATCATGCCCGACAGCAAATGCGATGTCCTCCTCATCAAACACGATATGTTCCAAGACTCCTTCGATGTAATCTCCATGTACCCGGTCATTGCCATTCAACGTCATGTAGGTGATGGCGGTGGGGCCTTGTCCCACCTTCAGATGGCTCACATCCAACCCTTCGCCCTTCAGGGTGTTCACCATCCACTGCCCGTTCTCATCGCTGCCGGTAGTGCTGATGATGGAGGTCTTCATCCCCAATTTCTGCAGGTTGACCCCGGTGTCCACCACGTTACCCGTGGGATACTTGCGATCATGGAACACGTTTCCCTGTCGGTCCACGTATTCCGTGTAGTGGTCGATACAGTTGTCACCAATCATTGCTGCTCGCATCGTTTCGTTACCTCCCGTATACTTGATTTTCGAATAGATGAGTCGCATTTCGTTGCAAACCACTTTTCTGAAAACTAGTATAGCGCCGGGTAAACTAGAGGGTCAATCACGAGCTTAACCAAAAAAATCAGGTATTCTCCGTGGAAAAAGAGAAAACTGGTGTGCTTTTTCTTCCGCGCTCAGACCAGTTCCCGGGAATCTGGCTCCCCAGCCCGCAAAATCCCCTTGAAACCGAACTGGTCGTTGCGAATCACCGCAGAAAAGGATTCGATAGGAATTCCATAGTCATCCCGTGTTACGCCCCGCAGCAGGAGTAATGGCTGCAACACCGGAATCTGTAGTAATTCGGCTTCCATCTCATCTGCATAAGTAATACTCAGCGTCTGGTTACCGGAATCTGCATAAATCCCATACTCTGTAGCCATAATCTCAAGCAGGCTGTTCTTAGCCAAATCAAACCGTTCCAGATCCCGTACCCGCAACGCAGATAGATATGTGGTTTCCAAAATGGCTGGCGTGCCATCCAGAAAACGCAGCCGACAAAGTCGATAGGCCTCACCCGCCTCGTTCAGTTTCAGGAGTCTCGCCACTCGTGGCACAGGCTTGAGCCTTTCCATGGAGATTACTCGGCTGGTAAATTGACGTCGGTTCTGTTGCAGGAAATACCACAAAGGTTCAAAATCATAGAGATTGCGCCGAAAACGTGGCATTGCCACAGTAAATCCGCTGCCCTTCCGACGGGTCAACTTTCCCTCACCCGCCAAACATCGAATAGCCGTACGTAGTGTATCACGGTGGCAGCCAAGCTCCTTCGCCAACGACTCTTCACTGGGTAGGCGCTGGCCCGCCTGCAGCCTGCCACTTTCAATCCAATATTCCAGCTGCTCAGCGATTCCGCTCCAACTTGCTCGTCGGGACGTCTCGTCTTTTTTCATTACCATCCGTCGACTCCCCCCTCCTTCTTTTTCGGCAGTAGTGATACTGCCAGTTTCGATTATCATATACTTCCACTCCCAGCCAAGTCAAGCAATTCCATTCGTCCTGACCCGAGGAGTTGGTTCATCTGAAATCAGCCAAAGCAGACCAATTTTTGGCAGCCTGAAAGATTCCGTTTTTCCTTTCTGTGTCATCCTCCAAAAATGATTTTAACACCTTGAAATGACCGAATGCCCATGCTATCATTTGGTCAAATTCAGGACAGCGTGTCAGGACCAACACCGCCTGAAATACATAACACACCGGGCTTACCACTTCGGATTTTCTTGCAAAACATTGCGCGGTACGCTGACCACTTCATTCCAGCGTCCGTTAGCAAAATGCTAAGGAGTGACGTAAGTATGGCAGAACATACGCAGATCGTGCTGAGATCCAACTGTATCTTCGACGGGACTGGCGCAGAACCATTCTCCGGATATGTGGTTATCCGGGATGAGCGTATCCTGCAGGTTGTACAGGGGGACCTTCCCTCCGAATTGGCCCATGGCTCCACCGTGTACGAACTGGGGAACCGGACCATCTGCCCCGGCTTTGCCGACGCGCATACCTTTTTTACCGGATGGGCGCTGAACTATCTTGGCGTGGATCTCTCCCCCGCTACAGACAGCAGTCAGATCGGTCAGATAGCACTGACCTATGCCAACAGCCTTCCACCTGAGAAACCGGTGTGGGGGCATGGCTGGGACCCGACCATTATCACCGGCGGACCTCAGAATCTGGACCGTGTTTTTCCGGACCGTCCCGCCGTGCTGTTTGCCGCAGGCGCTGAGACTTTCTGGATCAATAGCGCTGCAATTCAGCGGTACGGCTTTGACAACAGCGCCGACTGCAATGAGGTCTTCTGGCGACTGATGGAAGAGTTTCTGGCCGACCATACCTTCTCCAAACCGTTGTTCCAACATTATATGCAGATGCTGAACCGTCGAGGTGTAACCTCGGTCAAGGAGATTGGCTATGATACCTTCAGCACCTTCCCGGAGGTGCTGGAGCAACTGGAACGGGACAACGCTATGACGCTGCGCGTGCACTTTATGAGTCAGCCCGTCAAAGAAGGTGCAAATCTGGATTACGCACGCCGGATGCGGCAGCGGTTCCAGGGTGAGTTCGTCCGATTTTCCGGCTTTAACCGCATGACTGACGGCTCTATCAGCCAGATGTGTGGATATCTGAAACAGCCTTATCGCTGTGCACCGGATACACAGTGTGCTCAAGAAATCGACTGGGCACTGATCGAGCGCGAGGTGCTGCAGGCCGACGCGGAAGGCTTCCGTTTTTCGCTGAACGCACAGGGCGACGCCGCCGTGGCGCGCGTGCTGGATATTTACGAAAAATGCTGCCGAGACTCCCGAGGAAAGGTGTGTAACCGGCATGCCATTACCGAAGCGGAATTCAGCGATCCACAGGATCTGGAACGAATGGGCCAATTGGGTGTAATTTGCGAATTTTATCCTCAAATTCAATCCATCGCCGACCGTGCGGGCAAGGTGGGTATGATCGAGGAAAAACTGGGCACTGAGCGCGGGGCTGGTTACTGGAATCGGCGCAAAATGGCGGACAGCGGCGTCTTGCTGTGCTGTGGCACCGATCTTCCTCTGGTCATTGATGACATCCCACAGTCCTTGTATCACAGTGTCACCGGAAAATTTCCTGAAGGTGGCGAGCCCTTCCACCCGGAGAACACACTGACAGTTAGCGAAGTATTACAGGCCTGGACAAGCGGCGGCGCATACGATATGTACCGTGAAGGGGACACCGGTACACTGGCGCCGGGCAATAAGGCAGACATCGCTGTTCTTGACGCTAACGTCTTTGCGATGCCTATCGATGAGGTTCGTAAGGCCAAGGTCTGTCTCACTTTGGTGAACGGCGCCGTTGTATACGACGTCTGGTCTACGGAGGGATAAGCCTTGACATCTGTATACGCGGGGGCACTTTCCATTCTTCCTCCAGTTCTGGCTATCGTACTGGCTCTGCTCACCAAGGAAGTTGTCTCCTCTCTGTTGATTGGTATTTTGTCCGGCACGATTATTTATGCAGTAATGGCGGAGCTAAATCCGGTTGTAGCACCAATTCAGATCATGTTCGACATGACAATACAAACTGTGGACCTATATATCATTCTGTTCTGTTGTCTGCTGGGGGCCCTGGTTCACGTCGTCTCCATGGCTGGTGGCTCCATTGCTTACGGCAACTGGGCCAGTCGCAAGCTGAAAAGCAAGCGCTCGGCTATGCTGGCCACCGGGTTGTTGGGCTGCCTCATTTTCATCGACGATTACTTCAATTGTCTTACTGTCGGCACCGTCATGCAGCCAGTCACTGACCATCACCGAGTTTCCCGGGCGAAGCTGGCTTATATCATCGACAGCACTGCTGCCCCAGTCTGCATTATCGCCCCCATTTCCTCCTGGGCAGCAGCTGTGGGCAGCAATCTGCGGGATACCGCCGCCTTCCCTAGTGATTTTGCCGCATTCTGTGCTACTATTCCATACAATCTCTATGCGCTGTTGACCATTGTTACCGTAATCGTTGTTTGCTCTGCACACCTAGATTTTGGTCGGATTGCCCAGCTAGAAGCCCGTGCTGAACAGACTGGCGACTTGGGTGTGGTGAATTCTTCCGCTCAGGAACTCCCCCAGGGTAGCCGCCAGGGTCGGGTATGGGATATGTTACTCCCTATCGGCGTGCTGATTCTTTGCGCGATCCTAAGTATGCTTTACAGCGGTGGCTTTTGGGGGACAGACCCTGCCTTCTACGGCAACTTCCCCGCGGCGTTGGGCAACTGTAACGCTGGTCAGGCTCTCACCTGGGGTGGATTTGCAGCGTTACTTTGCGCCTTTGTGCAATTTGTTCCCCGGGGGTTGATACGCTTTCGTGACTTCATGGACGGCGTGACCAAAGGGATCGCCGCCATGGTTCCCGCCATCATGATTTTGGTCCTTGCCTGGACCATCAGTGGTGTTTGCCGAGACCTACTGCAAACGGATGTATTTGTAAAAAACATCATGGCAGCCAGCAACATTCCCGGTGCAGTTCTTCCCGCACTGATTTTTGTGGCAGCGGCCTTCCTGAGCTTTTCCACCGGAACTGCTTGGGGCACCTTTGGAATCCTGATTCCCATTATCATTCCAGTAGCAGCTACTCTGAGCCCAAATCTGGTCATCGTTTCTCTGTCGGCCGCTCTGGGTGGAAGCGTTTTGGGCGATCACTGCTCTCCTATTTCAGACACAACGATTCTGTCCAGTACAGGTGCTGGCTGCAATCATCTGGAACATGTGACTACCCAACTGCCCTACGCTCTATTGGTAGGCGCCTGTTGCATTGTCGGCTATCTGGTAGCAGGATTCACTAATGGCAATCTACCGTTGATGCTTCTAACCAGCCTTAGCTGCTTGCTGACCACCCTTTTTATTCTTCATCGCCAAAGTGTATGTTCTTCCCTATAAGATACTCATTTCATTTTGAAAAAGGAGGAGTTGCACCATGTCTGTCATCACATTGGATCAGCTTGCCGTCATGAGCGTCCAGTATGTTCAGTACACCTTCGATTATTTCTTGGATTCCATGGATCGATGTGGCATCCACAATATCGATTTATGGGGCGGAAGCCCCCACTTTTGCCGCTTGGACTACCCCTGGGGTCCCGCTGCTGCCCGCCGCATCCGGGAGTTGCGTCGGCAAATTGAAGACCGTGGAATGAAGGTCGTAATCTATACGCCTGAAACCCTAGGCTACCCCTTCAGCTACAGCTCTCCTGACCGCGCTCTGCGGGACCGAACACTCGATTACATGGAAGCCAGCATGGAAGACGCATTGGAATTCGGCACGGACAAACTGTTTTTAAATACTGGCTGTCACCCCCGTAACTTAAACCGGGAAGATGGCTGGGCACGAACGGTAGATAGCCTCCAGCAGTTGGCACAACGTGCGGAACGGATGGGCGTTACCCTAATGCTGGAACAGCTGCAACCCTATGAAAGCAACCTGTTGTTGAACCTGGAAGACATGAAACAGATGCTGCACCAGGTTGATTCCCCTGCGCTCGCGACCTGTGTGGATCTGGTCGCCATGGAGGTAGCCGGAGACAATCTAGAAAGCTTCTACCAACAACTGGGTAACAAAATCCAGTGGATTCATTATTCTGACAGTCATCACGAAATTGTTGGTTCCGGTAACTTTGGTCGTAAAAAACTCGAAGGCTATATCCGTACACTGGAACATTTCGGGTATAGTGGCTGCATCGATCTTGAGATCAACGACTCCATCTACTGGGAGGATCCTCACACATCCATTCAGCAATCGGTGGAATATTTGCGTAATTTTCTGCCTGAAAGGCAATGAAAGCAGCTTTTGAACAGCAATACCGCGAGAGCCTTGTGCACAACACTTCATATATTTTCTCCCTTTGTAATATGTGAAGCACCTAAAAAACAGAACCCTCTGGAAATTCAGAGGGTTCTGTTTTTTATTACGCATCCGCGATTTCTTTTGTAACTCACCGATTCTCAAAATATTGGTCCTATGTCAAGATTTAGTACAAGTTAAAATGAGGTTTTCCTCATCTTAACCTGCCATCTGCAATTCGCCTTGTTGAAGCCTACGATACAGCTCTTCATAATCGTTTGGAGGCATATAATCACAGTGACTATGAATTCGTTTTGTATTGTAGAATGCTTCTAAACACTCGAAAATCAAACGATACGCATGATCATAATCTCTAAACTGTACCCCTTTTTAAGGACACGGAGTACATTAGAAACCGTTAGATTGCTCCCGGGATGTTCTGCTTTAAAAGGCTGATGATTCAATCGATTCAGGCTCTTGGATTTTCAATGGATATACTCCCGTAGTAATGTATGTGAAGTATTCGTCCGGAGCCAACTTGGCGAGCTGCCACTGATATCTTTCGGTGTTGTAGTAGTCCATCCAGTCGTCAATCACAGCTTTCACCTGAGAGAACTCTGTACATCCATACAAATCGATTTCGTCCTTCATATGACCAAAAAAGCTTTCCTGGGGTGCGTTATCCCAGCAGTTCCCGCGCCGCGACATCGACTGTCTCAGACTGTAATCCTTCAGAATCTGGATGAATTTCAGACTGGTGTAATGAGCACCCTGATCCGAGTGTACAATCGTCTCTGCGTGAAGAGAAACGCCATGCTTTTCAACCATACTGAGGATTGTCTGAAGTACAAAATCCACCTCAAGCGACTCGCTTAATGTATAGGCGAGAACCTGTCTGGTGCAGGCATCGAGTATTGTTGACAGATAGCAGAACATACCGTTATATGGTATGTAACTGATGTCTGTGAGCAGCACTGTCCTTGGACCACTTGTTGTGAATTCTCGATTCACCAGATTAGGGGAAACATGGCTGGTATGCATAGCCTGCATCATTTTTCGATAAGGATTCACCTTGCGAATCGGACAATATAGTCGGTATTTTTCCATGATTCTGCGGATTTTCTTGATGTTCATCACCACTGGTGGATTCAGATGAAGAAGCCTCATATAGATGCTTCGGGCACCTTTTTTGTAGCCACGGTGATTATACGCTTGAAGAATCAATTCAAAATCCCTGCAGTCCTGTTCTTCCAGCTCCGCACGATACTGTGAAGCATTTAGCCATCGGTAGTATCCTGATCTGGATACACCGGCCAGCTGACACATGGTTTGGATATCAAGCTGATTGTCTTCCTCCTGCAAGGCTGCATGGATTATCATAAATTTTGCCGATGCCTTGCCCATGATTATCTCCTTTGCTTTTCCGGCTGATCCACTGCAGAGACTTTTTTTAAAAATTCAATCTCCTGGTGTAGGTAGGCCACTTCGCATTGAAGACGATTAATCATTTGTCGATCCGTCAAAACTGCCTGTTCTTCTGGCGAAGCATCGAAAAGTGGACCTGCCTTATTATGCCTGGCCTCTCTGAAGCCGATTTCTGAAACTGCCTCCATCCGTATTTTCTGAGAAATTCCATTCAAACGAGGCTTGCCTATAATCTCTATGGGGTATCCAAGCCTTGGCAGTATTTCTCTTGGGGGAATTCCCTCGGAATAAAGGCGCATAAATTCGGCTTTGAATGCAACCGTAAAACTAAGTGTATTGGCATCAACATAGGCTGTATACGGATTTCTTCTCAAAAAAGCAAGCTCTTCTTCTGTGAACTGTCGTTTGGCCATAGTGCGTCCTCCTGCTGTGAATATTATAGCATGAAGAACTTCCCGTAAAAGCGAATCTCATCGTGTCCACTTTTTTTCTAAGACAAAGCGTAAAACTAACAGTCTGCCTGTCCACTTCTAATACTTCCTAACGCACTTGTGTTTCAGATCTTATCCCTAAAACTTTCGTGTCCACTTTTGGGGGTACAGTTTAAAATTGACCAATCACCTTTTCTGTTAGCAGACTTTTTGCAAGGGTTTTAGGCCGTGTTAGCAAGGTACCTGATTTCGTTAGCAAATTTTGCTTTTTCCTGCTAATTCTGTTAGCAAGCCCGTCTGAAGAAAATTCAAACAAGGAACGGCCAACTTTCTTTGCAAATTCAAAAATTCCGTTAGCAAGCCACCTTCACGCCGTTAGCAAGCTGGATTTTTCTTCCATTTTTCCAAAATAGCGAAAAAAGGAAAATGCCGAAAACCCTTGATTTATCAGGGGTTTTCGGCATTGAACCTGGTGTCCTTGGCGGGATTCGAACCCACGGCCTTTCGCTTAGGAGGCGAATGCTCTATCCTGCTGAGCTACAAAGACTTATATGAAATTGAACTTGGAACAATCACTTTTGGCGC
>Elaine_p2__coassemble_1345_pt1 | contig 13227 bp, 11 predicted proteins | sample Elaine_p2__metabat2_high_PE_054 | metagenome-assembled genome bin Elaine_p2
ACCAGAGCGAACATGCTCTCAATGTTGGTTTCGTCCACGCCGGCGAAGGCTTCATCCAGAGCCATGAGCCGGGGAGCATCCTCGTTGGCCGCAGCATATTGGGCGGACAATGCGGCGAACAGTGGCACATACTGGTTGGAACCTTTCTTGAAGCATCTTGTGGTAGGAGATGATCACCAATCCACAGCATCCCTTACAGTGTGGCACAGCCATTGGAGAAGGGCTCTAATAACTACTACTCTATAATACAAGGTGAAGATCCTGTTTGAAATTTTGGAACAGCGGTGCGAAATGAATCTGAGCACCATGATCTGCTCCCAACGGGAACCAGCCAGCTGGAGCGATATGATCCTGAATGACGAGGTATCTGCCAACGCCATTCTTAAGCGTGCTACCAAGCACTATACTGTGGTGATTAAACCTGTAACGGCAGACTAAACCGGGCTGCCGTTAGCGGCGCTCAGATGCCGCTGGCCGCCGCAGAATGCACCTCATCTGCCGGGACTTCCTTGAGTCCCATTGACTCCTTTCGGTTTCATGAATTCCATTATCCGTAAGCTCAAAAGGCGTCTTTCCTCCCAGTTTGCTTCGTCTAGTGCTGTTGATATGGTTGAGCAAAAGAAGAATAATCCTTCTGTGCGTAGGGGATGAAGCTTTTCCTGCATGGGAGGACATAGCGGATATACTCATGATACTTCTCCACACGAGGCTTTTGCCAGGAAGCCTGCGGGTCACGGTAGCAGATCCTTGTCCGCCTTTGTCTATCCACAGTGAACTCCATTTCTCTGATGTGCTTGAACGCAGAGCCATTGTCCGTCAGAATCACCGGAAACAGCTTCCGGAAGCAATCTAATCCCAGTGCCGCTGTCAGCCAATCCAATTGTTCCATGACCGTGTCCACTTTGCCGACCCTCATCAGAAAGATCAGCATCAGATTTTGCTCCACAAAGAGCATGGTCAACATTCGTTTCCCCTGTTCCCGGCACCCTTTTACAGTATCCATCTCCACGTAGGTTGCTTTGGGGTGCCGGGCTATGTAGGTGAAAAAATCTTTGTAAGTTCTGTCCTGCCGAAACGTTTGGTTCAAAAAGTCCTCGGTTGCTTCTTTTTTCTTCTTTCTTGAACGATATCCAACCTTGCGGCGCATGTACAGATTTCCAACACTCAGTTTTCCGGAATCAATGTAGTGATACAGTGTACGCTGGTTTACCGGAAGTCCTGCTCAATGTTCCGCATAGATGTGAGTCAAGGGCTGCCCGTTATTAACGAGCGGTGTTACCAGAGCATCCAGAGCTGCCAACTTCTCTGAGTGTATCTGCGGCTTGCTTCTGACATTTGAGTACCGGCGCTTCGCCATTACGTCCGCATGTTGGGCGATGTAATACGCCCGGTCCAGCTTGCGCTTTCTTCGCTTTGTGCAGACGTTACAGACGTAAGGCGGTTTCTGGAGCCGCTTACAGGGCTGGTCCCGGTACGCTTTACATATCGTCTGACAATCCACTTCTCTGCAGGAACAGCACCGCAGGATACAGCTCTCCTTCCCGCACAGATCAGTTCGTTTGCAACCGGTTGCATTGTGGTACCACTAATGTCATTCGACTCATAGTTCCTGCTTTCCGCAGGCAAGTGACCAAAATGATTATATACCATTCCTTATTGCAGAGGTGAACGTCACCTTCTTCCCCTTTTTTTCTGAAACGTTACCTTCACTTTTGCAATCTACGAGGATTCTATTAATAGTGTAATGGATGATATATCCGATAAAAAGGGCTTTCAAACAATCGGAAGATTGTTGCCGGAAAGATAAAATAAGCGGCGAATGAATTGTGAAATACTTCCAAGAGCCTCAAATCAGGAAGTTCATAAAAAGAAAATACACTCGATTGCATTTCGGGAGAAGCGGCATGGGAAAACAGGCCGCAAAAAAGATTGCAGGCGCATACTGGTTTTGCGGGAAAAAACGTTTGCGAAAAGACGTGTTTTTGGAAGGGGTTTCTGTGATTTGTTTTTACCCAAACAGCATGCCGGTTTTGGAGCCGTTTCGTTCGCAAGCGCATACGGATTGTAGACGGCAACCCGGGGACAAACCCGCTTGTTATAAGGGTTTAGAGAGAAAATTTTATACCGGAAAACAACGAGAGGCGTATACCACAAATAGGGTGAAGGTAACATGGGTCTATTCGGGCTGTTTGGAGCGGTGCGTCGGGAAGTGAAATTTATACCAAAAATGCCCTGCCGCGAACCGTTTTGGAAACCCAGCTGATCCAGCTGAACTTCGGCAGCTTCAAGCCCTATGATATGACCAACCGTTTTTTCAATCCGGAGCTGGCGGGCGGCACCTTGCTGGACATCGGTGTTTATGCCCTCAGCTGCGCCCGCAGCTTTTTGTCCAGCGCGCCAGATCAGGTACTCAGCCGGGTGAAGCTGGCCCCCACCGGCACGGACGAACAGGCAGTCATCCTGCTGCAAAATCCGGAAAGCCAGATGGCCACCATCACTATGAGCCTGCGCTCCAAGCTGCCCAAGCGGGCGGTGATTGGCTGTGAAAACGCATACATCGAGATCGATGATTACCCCCGCGCCCAGATGGCCCGGGTGGTGGATGCAGCCACCGGCGAGGTGACCGAGATCCGGGCAGGTGAAACGGCCCGGGCGCTGGAATACGAGGTGGCCGTCATGGAGCAGGCGGTGCGCACCGGCGATGTGTCGGCCTTGCATCTGGACTGGACGCAGGATGTGATGCACACCATGACCGCCCTGCGGCAGGAATGGGGCGTGTGTTACCCCGGCGAGGAGCTGTGAGACGAACAGGAACAAATGGAGCATTCCCAAAAGCCGGTATGACCGCCTGGCTGGTTGGCTGAGCGGAGGATTTCTGGCAGCGGCTGCATTTTATCTCTGGGCCAACTGGATGGCAATCCCGCAAAAAATCCCCACCCATTACGGGTTTGGCGGCCAGCCGGACGCATGGGGGGGATAAAAGCAGCTGTGTGGTTCTGCTGGTAATCGGCGGGGTGATGTGGCTGATGATGTGGGGAATTGAACAGGTTCCCATGATCTGGAATACCGGCGTGATGGTGACTGAGGAAAACAGGGGGAGAGTCTACCGTATCCTGAAAAATCTGCTGGTGACCATACGGCTTGTGGTTGCGGCGATTTTTGCATGGATGACGGTCTGCTCGGCCAGGTCGCAGCCGTTGGGAAGCTGGTTTATGCCGTTGACCATGCTGCTGGTGTTCGGTCCCATCGTACTCTGCCTTGTTCAGCTTTACCGGAAACGTTAATGGAAGAAAAAAGCCTTGCGCCGCCTGTCTGGCCATGATATGATAGACCCTGCGACTATTCACACCGGCCTGTGAATTCACTGCAACAGGCCGCATCCAAAAGGAGTTTGCCTTATTATGAAATTTGATCTGATTGCCCCCTGCTACTTCGGCACCGAGAGCACCGCCGCCTTTGAAGTGCGCCGTCTGGGCGCCGAGGACGTGAAGGTGACCGACGGCCGCATTGCCTTTTCCGGGCCGGCGGACATCATTGCCGCTGCGAACCTGAATCTGCGCTGTGCTGAGCGGGTGCTGGTGCTGCTGAAAACCTACACCGCCACCACCTTCGACGAACTGTTTGATGGTGTGGCCAGCATCCCCTGGGAGGAGCTGATCCCGGCGGACGCCCAGTTCCCGGTAAAGGGCTCCAGCCTGTCCAGCACCTTGTCCAGTGTGCCTGCCTGCCAGAGCATTGTGAAAAAAGCTGTGGTGGAGCGGCTGAAGAAGGGCCACAAGACCCTGATGCTGCCCGAGACCGGCGCGCTGTACAAGATCCGCTTCTCCATCCGCAAAAACGTGGTGGAGGTGATGCTGGATACCTCCGGTGACGGCCTGCACAAGCGTGGTTACCGTCGCAACGCTACCGGTGCGCCCATCAAGGAGACGCTGGCTGCTGCCATCGCGGATCTGGGCCGGGTACGGCGCGATTCCATTGTGGCCGACCCCTTCTGTGGCAGCGGCACCATGGTGATCGAGGCTGCCCAGAAGGCGATGAACATCGCCCCCGGTCTGCGCCGCCGTTTTGCCGCCGAGCACTACACCTTCTGCCCGCCCGAGATCTGGGCCCGGCAGCGGGAAAAGGCTCTGTCTGAGATTCGGCGGGACGCGGCCTTCGAGGGCTTTGGCTACGATATCGACCCTGCGGCAGTGGCCCTTGCCACCCAGAACGCCAAGCTGGCGGGCGTGGACGACCGGTGACATTTTGAGCTGGCGGACGTGAAGGACTTTGCTCCCCGGCCGGAGATGATCGTGCTGACCAACCCGCCCTATGGCGAGCGGCTGGGTGATCTGGCTACTGCTGCCAAACTGGCGGGTGTGCTGGGCAAGGCACTGGAGGAGCATCCGGTGACCGGCGCCTACATCATCACTGCGGATGCAGATCTGGAAAAGCACTTCGGCAAAAAAGCCAGCCGCCGCCGCAAGCTGTACAACGGCATGATTCCCTGCCAGGTGTACATGTACTACTGATTGACAAAACCATAGACGAAAAAAGCAAGCCGCCCGGTGCAGAGCACTCGGGCGGCTTGCTTTTTGTCTGGGAAGAACGATACAATGGAAAAAACAGAAAAAGGCGGGCGATTCCATGAAAAAGCAACTGGCAAAGGCAGTGGAAATTGGCGTGGAGACCTTGAATTACTGGGTCATCAGCTACGCACTGAGCAGTATGACGATGGCGTTCCGTGCAGACTGGCTCTTTGTGCTGTTTTTTGCATCCAATGTATGGTTGATCGGGCGCTATTACGAGGCCATAATCGCTGCACTGAACAGCCAGAAATGGGCGGTGCTTGTATGTGCGCTGGCGTTTGCCGCCTTTGTTTTGTTCGTTTATCGCGTGGGGCTGGTGCAGGGCAGTGTGATACCCTTTGCCCAGAGGAACTAGCGATCAGCCGTTGACCTGATAAATGCTGTATCCGCCCTGATTATAAAGCAGGGTGCAGTGGGCGGCAAACCAGCTTTCGTCCACCGCGTAATCCGCCCGCTCAGAAGGGCCGATCATCACATAGTCGATGCCCCATTGGGCCAGCCCTTCGTCGCTGGGCGCCTCCAGCAGCTGGCGCACCGCTGCGTCCTGTGCGGAATACTCCATGCCGTGGTAGTATACCCAGGTGCCGGAGGCACACAGGATGGATCGGCCGGACAGACTGAGCACTGGGTTCAGCAGCTGCGTACCGCACAGGAAAAGCCCGCAGGGATCGGTGTTCTCCTCCACATATTCCGCCACGGCGATGGCATCTGCGTCAAAGTGCTGATATTGGCTCACAGCCTCGCGCCCCAGAGTGAGGACGCTGCCAAAGGTGCCGGTGAACACCAGCATGGCGCAGAGAATCGCCTGCACGCTTTTTGGGTTCACCTTTTTCAGCAGGTCCACAATTAGGTTGGCCACCAGAATGCAGCCCAGCAGATGCCAGATGAACAGCAGCTTGTTGTTGTCGTAGGGGTTGGGCTGGAATAGGACAAACTCGCAGATGGTCAGAATGACCAGACCGCCGGCGTACATCCAGCGCAGTTTTTTGCCCGCCCACAAAAAGGCCGGGATCAGCAGCAGATACACCAGACCGATGTTTTTGATGTAGAACCAGAAATAGTTATCTCCATCGTTGGCCCAGTTGAAGGAAAAACGAAGGAAGTGGTTGCCGGAGCTTGTCTGCTGGAAAATGACGCCGAACAGCTGGGGGAGCCAGAGCGCCGCGGAGAGCGCCGCGTAGCTCAGCCAGGGGATGAGCGCCTTCCAGGAAAAGGAATGACGCAGCACAGCCCGCAGGAAAAGCAGCGCACTGACCAGAACCAGTGCCAGTGCGGAGTGGGTGTGCACCAGCGGAAGCGGGGCAGCCAGAACCACCAGCGCAGGCCAGAGACGGTATTCCTCATCCAGCGCAAAGCGTGCCAGCAGGGCAAGGCAGGGGAAGAGCAGCGCCCAGCCGAACAGAGTGGCACGCTGCGGAATCAACAGATCTGCAATGGGGTTGACCCAGCGGATATTCTCCTGCACATAGTTGGTGGGCGTTTCGTAAAAAGCGGTGAAAATGCGCAGGAAATTTTCCGTTCCACCATCCAGGAAATAAGCAAAACCGAATCCACTGCCAAGAAAGAACAGAACAAAGGCAAGGCTGGCCTTGGCACTGCTGTGCAGCAGAGTTTTGGCCAGCAGCCAACCGCCGCCAAATACCGCGGCCATTGCCACCGCCTGGGGCAGAAGGCAGGCGATTTTCAAAGGCGCGCCAAGCAGAAGAAACACGCTGGAAACGCTTTCGCACAGAAAGGGATAACCAAACAGACTCTGCCCGCCCAAAAGGGGATAGGAGGGCGGGAACAGCCCCTGTTCCGCGATGCTTTTAATAAAGGAAAGATGCATGGGCAGGTCGCCGTAGGTGCTCTGCCCGCACCAGTAGGCGCCGTCCTTGTAATAGAGGGTGTGCGTGTGCAGCAGCCAGATCGAAAACAGAAGCAGCGGCAGCACACAGACCCAGAAGGCCGGGATCAGGCTGGGGGAATAGCTGACGTTGGACGCCTGTGCGCTCTGCTTGCGAAATACCCGGCCGGAAGCAGAACGGCAGGAAAGAAATCCGGCAAGTGAAATTCCTGCCGCAGCGGCCAACGCCAGCAGGGCGGCCGGCAGGGTGACCCCCACTGCCAGCGCAAACAGCGCCGGCAGTGTAATCAGCAGTACCAGCCCGAAGGCAGCGGTGAATACCAGCTGTGTTTCCGGTCCGGCGGCGGGCAGTGTGCGACGGGCCAGCACAAAACCGGCGGCTAGAAAGACCGCCAGATACAAAACACTGAACACAATTCCCATATCAGACGCCCTCCAGATCAAAAGGCGGGGTGTATTCCTCTTTGGCGCTGCTCTTCTGCTGCATGTAGCCCTCGCTCACCCCCAGATCGACCGCGTAATTGACCACCTGCCGGTATTCCCAGGTGGAAATGCGCCGATCCAGCGGCTTCATCTGTGCCGCCTTGTGGAAGGGGGTGTACTGGCTCATCAGGCTGGGCAAAAAGCTGCCGGTCGGCAGGCTGGCCATAAAGTCCAGCACTGCTTTGGAATCTGTCAGTGCGCCGGGCAGGGCCAGATGCCGCAGAATAACGCCCTTTTGCAGCAGGCCGTTTTCGTCAAAACGGGGGGCGCCGGTCTGGTGGATCATCTGCCGCACCACCTGGCTGCATACCTCGAAATAATCCGGAGCAGCGGAGTAGCGGGCAGAAAGCTCCGGCGAAACATATTTCACGTCCGCCAGCCATACGTCCACCACACCGTCCAGAAGCTGTACGGTTTCCAGCGTTTCATATCCGCCGGTATTATACACGATGGGCAGGGTCAGGCCCTGTGCCCGCGCCTGCGCAAGAGCCTCCAGAACCCAGGGCAGCCACTGGGTGGCGGTGACCAGATTGATGTTGTGAGCGCCTTTTTGCTGAAGCTCCAGAAAGATCTGGGCCAGACGGGCTGCATCGATCGCTTTGCCCAGCCCTTCCTGACTGATTTTATAGTTCTGGCAATAGCAGCATTTCAGGCTGCATCCGGAGAAGAATACGGTGCCGCTGCCCTGTGTGCCGCTGATGCACGGCTCTTCCCAGTGATGCAGCGCTGCGCGGGCCACCATCAGCTGGTCGGCCGCACCGCATACCCCGGCGCGCCGGGTGCGGTCCGCTTTGCAGCGGCGGGGGCAGAGAGCGCAGGATGCGGGAATCTGCAAGATAAAACCTCCCAAAACAGGCGGCCTTTTCAACGCGCCTGTATAAAGTAAAATAGAACAATCTTTACTATACCATATTTTCTTGTTACTGTGCCACCAAAACTCCGGTTGACGTACCCCGTCAGTCTCCCGTATAATAACCAGTTGACGAAAACCGGTACACACCGAACAACAAAGCCGGGGAGAGTGGGGGAAAACGGAATGAAAACAGAACAGACCGGAACGGCCCGGAGTGTGGCGGCGTTGAATCTTGCGGTGCTGCTGTTTGGGCTGGCCGCGGTGATCGGCCGCTTTGTGCAGGCCCCTTCCGTGGTGATCGCGGGCGGACGGGTGATCTGCTCGGCGGCGGTGCTGCTGGCGCTGAGTCTGCTCAGCCGCACGCCGCTGCGGCTGGCAAACAAACGGGATCTGGGGCTGGCGGTGTTTGCGGGGCTGGTACTGGCCCTTCACTGGACCACCTTTTTTCAGGCAATTCAGGTTTCTTCGGTGGCAATGGGAACCATTGCTTTTTCTGCCTTTCCGCTCTTCCTTACGGTGCTGGAGCCGCTGGTGTTGCGGGAACGGCTTCGGCTGGAGGGTGTGCTGGAGGCCATTGCGTTGCTGGCAGGTGTAATGATCACCCTTCCACCCGACGGCTTGGGCAGCGGCGCGGCAGCCGGGGCAGCCTGGGGCATGCTGTCCGGTCTGGCTTATGCGGTGCTTTCACTGGCTAACCGGCACCTTTCCTCCCGGTATCCGGCCCAGGTGGTCTGCCTGTATGAACAGGGCACAGCGGCTGTCGCGCTGCTGCCTGCGGTTCTGCTCTGGCGCGGGGAGTGGACGATGGTCGGGCTGTGCAGCATCGGCGTGCTGGGGGTGGTGTGTACCGCCCTTGCCCATTCGCTGTATGTGGCAGCTCAGCGTCGGGTAAGTGCCCAGGCGGCTGGGGTGGTGTCCGGCATGGAGACAGTTTATGGAATTCTGTATGCGATGGTGCTGCTGGGAGAAGCGCCCACCGGCCGGGAGCTGGCAGGCGGAACACTGATTCTGGGCGTGAGTTTTGTGGCTTCTCTTCGGGCAGGCAGACGATAACAGAGATCGGCAGCTTTTTCTGGCTGCATCCTACCATTTTGGTGTGTTTCATGCTATAATGATGATACTTATCGTCCGCGTCAGGTGCAGTTTCGGCACGGCGGGATAAAACCATCATTGAAAGGAGGCGCTGCCAGTGCAGGATCCATCCGCCCGGGCGCGCAAAAATCTGAAATATCTCACACTGCTCGCCCGGGAATATCCGAACATTGCCGCCGCCAGCAGCGAAATTATCAATTTACAGGCCATTCTGAAACTACCCAAGGGCACCGAGCATTTCATGAGCGATCTGCATGGTGAAGCCGAGGCATTTACCCATATCGTGAACAATGCATCCGGCGTCATCAAGGAAAAGGTGGACCGGGTGCTGGGCCCGGGGGTACCGGAGCAGGAACGGGCGGAGTTCGCCACCCTGATCTATTACCCGGCCCAGAAACTGGATGAGCTGAAGGACCGCCAGACCGACCTGAACGCCTGGTACAGGCAGACTCTCTACCGGCTGATCGACGTGTGCCGGGTGGTTTCCTCCAAGCATACCCGGAGCTTTGTGCGCAAGCGGCTGCCCAAGAACTACGCCTATATTCTGGACGAGCTGCTCCACGCCCATTTTGAGGATCACGACAAGGAGTTTTACTACGGGCAGATTTTGTCCAGCATCATTGATGTGGGCCGGGCCGACGACTTTATCGAGGCCATGTGTGGGCTCATCAAGAATCTGGCGGTGTTCAAGCTGCACATCGTGGGCGACATCTTTGACCGGGGCCCCCGGCCGGATCAGATCATGGAGCAGCTGCTGAACCACCATTCGGTGGATATCCAGTGGGGCAATCATGACGTGGTCTGGATGGGCGCTGCTGCCGGCAGCCCCATCTGCATCGCCACCGTGCTGCGCACCAGTCTTGCCTACAACAATCTGGAAGCTCTGGAGGACGGTTACGGCATCAACCTGCGGCCGCTTGCTCTGTTTGCGGAAAGCGAGTACCGGGACTGCGATATGCACCATTTCTATCCCCGCACTGACGAAGCCCGGGGTCCATATCACCGCAGCGAGCTGATTCGCACCGCCCGGATGCACAAGGCCATTGCCATCATCATGTTCAAGCTGGAGTGCCAGGTCATCGACCGCAACCCGGATTTTGAGCTGGAAGGGCGGGACTTCCTGCGTCGCATCAATTACAGGGAGGGCACCGTGGAGGTGGAGGGCAAATGTTATCCTCTGCGGGATGACGATTTCCCCACCGTGAACCCGGAGGATCCGGCCCGGCTCACCCGCCAGGAGCAGGAGGTCATGGAAGCTCTCCAGCGCAGCTTCATGGAAAGCGAGCGCCTGCAGCGGCATGTACGCTTTTTGTTCGCCAAGGGCGGTGTGTATCACATTGAAAACGGCAACCTGATGTTCCACGGTGCAGTGCCCCTGACCGAAAGCGGCAGCTTTGCGGTGGAAACCTTTGAGCAGCATGGCTATGCCGGCCGGGCGCTGATGGACTACTGCGACGAGCGGGCCCGGCGGGGGTATTTTGCCCCCGAAGGCAGCGCCGAGCGTCAGAGCGGCGAGGACTTCCTGTGGTACCTGTGGTGCGGCAAGCTGTCGCCGCTGTATGGCCGCGATAAGATGACCACCTTCGAGCGCCTCTTCGTGGAGGACCCGGGAACCCATACGGAGACCAAGAATCCCTATTACCGGCATGTGAACGATTCCAAGATGGCACGTGCCATTCTGGCGGAGTTCGGGCTGGACCAGACCCACAGCCACATTGTAAACGGTCATGTACCGGTGCGGGCGGCCAAGGGCGAAACTCCGGTGAAGGGGGAAGGGCGCCTGATTGTAATCGATGGCGGCTTCTGCCGTGCTTACCACGAAAAAACCGGCATTGCCGGCTATACGCTGGTATACAACAGCCGGGGGATGTCGCTGCGGCAGCACGAACCCTTTGAAAGCGCCGAGAAAGCCATTCGGGAGAATCTGGATATTGCCTCCACTGTGGAGGTGTTCGAGACCTGTGAAAAGCGCACTCTGGTGGGCGATACCGACAATGGCCAGCGCCTTGCTGCCGATGTGGAAGATCTGAAGCTGCTGGTGCAGGCCTACCAGATGGGTCTGGTCAAAGAAAAAACCTGACCGGTCCGGTCAGCTGCAGGAATGCCTGGATGCTTACCGGCAGATGCTGGAACAGAACCCGGAGGTGCGCCCCATTCTGGAACTGGTCAGTGGGGTGCGGCCGGAGAGCATGCAGGCGGTATTCGATGCCATCGACCGGCGCTATGCCTGCATGGAGGATTTTTTTGCCGCCGAATATGGCATGGGGCCCGAGCAGCTGCAGCTGCTGCGGGACCGGTGCCTGGAATAAGGCCGGGGGTTCCCGGCCGCAAATAAAAAGCAACCAAATAGCAAAAGGAGAGTTGACACACTATGCCTACCCCTCACAACAAAGGCGAAATGGGCCAGATTGCAAAGACTGTTCTCATGCCCGGTGACCCTCTGCGTGCAAAATTCATTGCAGAGACTTTTTTGGAAAATCCGGTGCTGTTCAATGACGTGCGCGGTATGCTGGGCTTCACCGGCACCTATCAGGGCCGCCCTGTCAGCGTAATGGGCAGCGGTATGGGCATGCCCTCCATCGGCATCTATTCCTACGAGCTGTACAGCCAGTATGGTGTGGAGAACATCATCCGGATCGGCTCCGCCGGCTCTTACACCGACAAGGCCAAAATCTATGACGTGGTTCTGGCCACCGGTGCTTACTCCGAAAGCAGTTATGCCCGCACCCAGAATGGCTGCGAGGATGATACCCTGACCCCCAGCGCCGAGCTGTGTGATGCCCTGCGCGCCAGCGCCGCCAAGCTGGGCATTCCCATGGTGGAGGGCGTAATCCATTCCAGCGATGTTTTCTACCGCCACGATGACCGCACCAACCCCACCTACTGGGAGCGCCTGCGGGATGAAAAGGGCTGTGTAGCTGTGGAGATGGAGAGCTTTGCTCTGTTCCACAATGCCAATGTGCTGGGCAAGCGGGCTGCCTGCCTGCTCACCATTTCCGACAGCTTTGTGAGCAGCGAGGCCACCACTGCCGAGGAGCGCCAGCTCAGCTTCACCAACATGATGAAGATCGCACTGGGCGCGGAGGTGTAAGGATGGAAAAGGCTGAACTGGCGCGTCTGGCCATCCAGGCGCGGGAGATGGCGTATACCCCTTACTCCCATTTCAACGTGGGCGCCGCACTTCTGGCAAAGGACGGCCGGGTGTTTACCGGCTGTAACATTGAAAATGCTGCCTACACTCCCTCCAACTGTGCGGAACGCACCGCTCTGTTCAAGGCAGTGAGCGAGGGCGCACGGGAGTTTTCCATGCTGGCTGTGGTGGGTGCGCCTGCCGGCCAGCAGCCGCCCTTCCCGGTGACCGGCCCCTGCGGGGTGTGCCGCCAGGCACTGAACGAGTTCTGCGAGCTGGAGATGCCTGTTTTGCTGGTGACCGGCCCGGACAGCTGGACCGAGGTAACGCTGGGTGAGCTGCTGCCCTATAATTTCGGGCCGCGGGATCTGGCCTGAGCGGAGCAAACGGCAGTATAGTACGACTTATTTTGGTTAATGTTAACAAATTGTAATGCCATTTATTTGCAGTAACTGGTTGAAATTTGTCACTCTGATGGCTATAATAAAATAGCTAATAGGGAAATTCCCCAGAAACCGATGCCTGCTTGCGGCGCGGTTATTTCACAACAGAAAAAAAGGAGATTGAATCATGAAAAAACTGATCTCGATCGTACTGGCAGCAGCCATGGCCATGTCCATGGTGGCCTGCGGCGGTGCTTCTTCGACTTCCACTGCCACTTCCACCGGCGCTTCGTCCGGGGCTGCTTCCACTGCTGCTTCCGGCGAAGCGACCTCCGATAAGGAGATCTCCGTTGGTATGATCACTGACGTGGGCGGCGTAAACGACCGTTCCTTCAACCAGACTTCCTGGGAGGGTCTGCAGACTCTGGCCGAGGAGAACCCCAACATCAAGGTAAGCTATCTGGAGTCCAAGACCGACGCTGACTACAGCGCCAACATCGAGACCTACCTGAGCGAGGGCACCGACCTGATCATCTGTGTTGGCTACATGCTGGCTGAGGCCACCAAGGCTGCCGCCGAGGCCAACCCCGATCAGCTGTTCGCCATCATCGATGACGCTTCCATCGATCTGCCCAACGTTGCCTGCCTGATGTTCTCTCAGGCTGAGGCTTCCTACCTGGTGGGCATTGTGGCCGGCCTGGCTACCGAGACCAACACCGTTGGTTACGTTCAGGGTATGTTTTCCGATTCCATGAACCAGTTTGGCTGCGGCTTCATCGCCGGCGTTAAGTCCGTGAATCCCGAGGCCACTGTTCTGCAGTTCAACGCCAACAACTTCGGCGATCCCACCGGCGGTAACACCGCTGCTACCG
>Elaine_p2__coassemble_1545_pt1 | contig 11664 bp, 10 predicted proteins | sample Elaine_p2__metabat2_high_PE_054 | metagenome-assembled genome bin Elaine_p2
GGGCGCGAACCGGGCTTCCCGCTCGCGGGGCGTATAGCTGCCCAGATCCCGGGTCCAGCAAAGGCGCTGGGCACGGGTGAAGTGGGCCGTGTCCGGGTTTTCCAGGCAGTGGGCCACATAGTCCATGGGCAGAAGCTCTTCCATGCGGCGGCGCTGTTCCTCGCTCATCTCGCCGCCCCGCTGATCCACTGCCACAATACCGGTGGCATACACCTGCACCGCAAAGCCGTTGGCCGGGTGCTGCACCCCCAGAAGGGGCGCGGCCACGCCGTCCACCGCGAAGATGCAGGCGGCGCACACCGCCACGGTGGCCAGCAGGCCTTTCTGCCGGCGGCAGATGCCCCGGACCAGCAGCCACAGCCCCGCCGCCAGCACCAGCACAAAGCCGTTGTGGCGGAACAGGCCGGTGAAGGCCAGCGCCGCGCCAAAGCCGATCCGATGGGGCCAGGAAAAGCGCAGATCCCCCGCCAGCAGCCGCATGGTGTAATAGAGCACCACACCGGCACAGAGGGCGGCGGGCAGATCCTTGATGGGGCTTGCCGCCGCCTGACCCACCACCGGGCCAAGGCAGCCGCCGCACAGGCAGGCGGCCATGCCGAACAGCCCCATGCCCCGCCGGTAAAACCAGGCCGCAAAGGCGGTGAGCAGCCCGGCCAGCGCCAGCAGCTGCACCGCCACCAGCAGCCCCGGCTGCCCGCCCGCAAGGCCCAGCAGCAACGTGTGGGCCAGAGTGTGCACGTCGTTCAGGGGCAGCTCGCCCCGCAGCATCTCCAGCTGGTATTCCAGATCAAAGCTGCTCTCGTAGGGAAATACCCTCGCCCAGTAAAGGGCCAGCGAAACCAGCACCGCCAGAAAGAACCACAGCCCCGGGAAAGCCGGGCGGGTGGTTTCACGGGCCGAACGGGCCTTTCGGGCCATCCGGCGCAGCGCGCAGACCAGCGGCGGGCCAATCAGCATCCCCAGCACAAGGCCGAGGGCAAGGCCCTTGTAAACCGGCCAGTACCAGGCGGCATAGTAAGTGTCCGCAATGGGCTCCAGCAGCATCACCGCCGCCAGAACGGCCCCCAGCGCCAGCGTGGGCAGAAGCCAGCCCCGGCCCTTCCAGCTTTCGGCCCAGAAGGAGGGCTTCCACCATTGCCCGGCCACCGCCGCGGCTGCCAGAGCCAGCGCCCCGGCCAGCCAGGGATGGCCCAGCGCCAGCAGGCCGGCACAGCCCCAACCGCACAAAACGCCCGGCACCAGCGCCCGGAGAACTCCGGGCGCCGGCGGGGCGCAGTGCGCTGCCAGTTTGTGCAGCGTCTTGTTCATTCTTATACCTGCTCCAGAGCCTGAGCGATATCCTCGATCAGATCCCGCGCATCCTCCAGACCGCAGGACATACGCACCAGATCCGCGCCCACACCGGCGGCGGCCAGCTCGGCGTCGTTCATCTGGCGGTGGGTGCTGCTGGCGGGATGCAGGATGCAGGTGCGGGCGTCGGCCACATGGGTCTCAATGGCGCCCACCTTCAGGTGCTTCATGAACACCTCGGCGGCGGCGCGGCCGCCCTTGATGCCAAAGCTCACCACACCGCAGCTGCCATTCAGCAGATACTTCTGGGCCAGGTCGTAGTACTTGTTGCCGGGCAGGCTGCAGTAGTTCACCCAGCTGATCTTGGGATGCTGCTCCAGATAGGTGGCCACGGCCAGCGCGTTCTCGCAGTGGCGCTTCATGCGCACATGCAGGCTCTCCAGGCCCAGGTTCAGGATGAAGGCGCTCTGGGGGCTCTGTACGCTGCCCAGATCACGCATCAGCTGGGCGGTGGCCTTGGTGATGTAGGCGCCGGCCAGACCAAAACGCTCGGTGTAGGTCACGCCGTGGTAGCTCTCGTCCGGGGTGCACAGGCAGGCGAATTTCTCCGGGTAGGCGGTCCAGTCGAACTTGCCGCTGTCCACAATGCAGCCGCCCACGGCAGCACCGTGGCCGTCCATGTACTTGGTGGTGGAATGGGTCACGATGTCCGCACCCCACTCAAAGGGCCGGCAGTTCACCGGGGTGGCAAAGGTGTTGTCCATGATCAGGGGCACGCCGTGGGCGTGGGCCGCCTTGGCAAACTTCTCAATGTCCAGCACGGTCAGCGCGGGGTTGGCGATGGTCTCGCCGAACACGGCCTTGGTGTTGGGCCGGAAGGCGGCGTTCAGCTCCTCCTCGGTGCAGTCCGGGTCCACAAAGGTAACCTCGATGCCCATCCGCTTCATGGTCACCGCAAACAGGTTGTAGGTGCCGCCGTAGATGCTGGCGCTGCTCACCACATGGTCGCCGCAGCCGGCAATGTTGAACACGGCGTAGAAATTGGCCGCCTGGCCGCTGCCGGTGAGCATGGCGGCAGTGCCGCCCTCCAGCTCGCAGATCTTGGCCGCCACATGGTCGCAGGTGGGGTTCTGCAGGCGGCTGTAAAAATAACCGGATGCCTCCAGGTCGAACAGCTTGCCCATGTCCTCGCTGGTATCGTATTTAAACGTGGTGCTCTGGATGATGGGAATCTGGCGGGGTTCGCCGTTGCCGGGGGTGTAGCCGCCCTGGACGCATTTGGTATTGAAACGAAGATCCATGATCGTTTTCCTCTCTTCTTTCATTGGAATTGCGGCGCCGAAAAACAGACCGTATATTCAGTATTTTACTGGATTAAAGCACATCTTGCAAGAGCCCGCCCCCCTGCCGGAGCAAAAACCTTTTGCCGGAACCGGCCAATTTTCCTGAACAATGTTCACAATCGTTCGTATCTTGTGCCTTTTTCGTTTTTTTGCATTGACAGCATACCGGGATCCGGCTATAATGAACATCGTTCAATATCAATCCCGGGCCCTTTGGCCCCTTTCATTCAGAGAGGAGAACCAACCATGACCACTCAGCTGATTGCCGCCATTGTTACCATCACCCTTGCGCTGTGCTTTTACACCGTGGGCGTATTTTCCGAGCGCCGGGCCCACAGCCTGCAAAAGCGCCATGTGATTCTGTTCTGGTGCGGCCTTGTGTTCGACACCACCGGCACCACCATCATGTCCACCATGGCCCACGGCTCCGGCCTGCTGAGCCCCCACGGCATCACCGGCGCGCTGGCCATCGTGCTCATGCTGTTCCATGCGGTGTGGGCCACGCTGGTGTATGCCCGCGGCAACGCCGAAAAGCAGCAGAGCTTCCACCGGTTCAGCATCGTGGTATGGCTGATCTGGCTGATTCCCTATCTGCTGGGCATGTTCCTGGGCATGCAGGGCTGATGGAACGAACCCCATAAACGGCAAAAGCAGCCGTGCGGAAAACGCCGCATGGCTGCTTTTCGTTTTTGTATTCACGGATTCGCCTTGCTCTCCATCAGATCATTCATCTGGCACAGAGTCTGCAGGCAGTTCACCGCCAGTGTATTGAAGTAAAGGCTGTCCTCCAGGCGGCCAAAGGCCTGAGGGCTTCGGCCGGTATCGAAGAAGGGCACCAGCTCGTTTTTTGTGTAGCTCAGTTTGATGCGCAGGATTGCGTCCTCCAGGTTGTCCAGCGCCGCGGTAACGGCTGCCAGCGCCACATAGGCCAGCCGCAGCGTCACCGATTCCATCAGCCCCAGCCGCATCTGGGCCAGCGTCATGCCGTAGCAGGTGCTGTATACCGTCATGGTTCAGGAGGTAACCGGCGCGCAGTATATGAAGCAGGTCATCACCGGCATGGTGTGGAACAGCGACATCAGCAGCACCGACACCACCGCGCCGCCCAGCGTGCCCCGAAGATGCCCCAGATGGTGAGCAGCGCCGCCGCCCATTTCGCCCGGATGGACGGCAGCCGCCTGCTGGTGAACTCCTTCCAGAAGGCAGCCCATCTGCTCCCGCTCATCGCATCAGGCGGCGCACGGTGCGCTCGCCTTTTTCGGTAAAAGGCGGGAACGCAACGCGCATGGGGAAAAGCCCCCGCCGCAGCACGCTGCGCTGGTGGGAAAAGGTGAGAAAGCCCGCCTGCCCGTGGTAATTGCCCATGCCGGACTGACCCACCCCGCCAAAGGGCAGATTCGGGTCCAGAATATGGCCGATGGTGTCGTTCACGCTCACGCCGCCGCTGGCGGTGGAATCCAGCACCCGGCGCACCAGCGCCTTATCCCGGCTGAATACATACAAAGCCAGCGGCTTTTCGCCTTTGTTAATGATCTCCAGCGCCCCGTTCAGATCGTCATAAGCGAACACCGGCAGCAGCGGGCCGAACAGCTCCTCCTGCATGCAGGCCGCGTCCATGCTGTTTGGGCAGAAGATGGTGGGCTCGATGTACCGGTCGGCTTCGTCCACCCGGCCGCCGAACCGGATGGCTTCCCTGTCCGCTTCCAGAATGCGGCCAAGCCGCCGGATGTGGCCTTCGCTCACGATGCGGCCGTAGTCCGGGCTCTGCTGGGCATCCGGGCCGTAGAAGCGCCGGATGGCCACTTGCAGCCCCTGCAGAAATTCTTCCTGAATGCTCCGGTCCACCAGCACATAGTCCGGCGCCACACAGGTCTGGCCCGCGTTCATCAGCTTGCCCCACACGATGCGCTCGCAGGCGGTGGCAAGCTGGGCATCCCTTGCCACGATCACCGGGCTTTTGCCGCCCAGCTCCAGCGTCACCGGCACCAGATTTTCCGCGGCGGCCTGCATCACGATGCGGCCCACCCGGGGGCTGCCGGTGAAGAAGATGTAATCAAAGCGGCTGTGCAGCATCCGGGTGTTGTTCTCGATGCCCGCAGGCACGCAGCACACATACTCCGGCGGGAAGGTCTCGGCCAGCATGGCCGAAACCGCCTCGGCCACATGGGGGGTAAGCTCGGAGGGGCTGACCACCGCGCAGTTGCCTGCCGCCAGCGCCTCGGCCAGCGGCTCCAGCAGCAGCTGCACCGGGTAGTTATACGGGCCCAGAATGTACACGCAGCCGTAGGGCACCGGCTCCACCCGGCTGCGCCCCGGAAACAGCTGCACGGGCGCGAATTTTGCGCGGGGCTTCATCCAGCGGGCCAGATGGCGGCGGATGTGAGAGATGCCCGCCAGCACCATGCCGATTTCGCTGGTGTAGCTCTCGAACCGGCTCTTGCCCAGATCCTCCTTCAGGGCCGCTTCCAGTGCCGGGGCATGCCGCTCCAGCGCCTTGTACAGCGCCTGCAGCTGCCGCAGCCGGAATTCCAGCGGGCGGGTGGCTCCGGTGGCAAAATATGTTTTCTGAGCGTCCAGCAGTGCGCGGGCGGACGTTTCGGTCAGTCGTTCATGTTTCATTGGCTTCTCCTGCCTGGTACCTGTTTGTAGAGTTATTGTCTCTATTACTATACCATAAACACCCGGCAAACACCCGGCCGAGACAAAATCACGCCCCCTCTCCACAGAAACACGTCATTCTTTTCGTTCGTTGTTTCTCTTGTGAAACAACGCTTCCTGTGCTACAATCAAAAGAAAAAAGCCTGTGGCATCCACAGGCGAAACGGCGGAATCTCCGTAAGCTTCGACGCATTGATCTGCGCCGCCGGGTTCAGATTTTGAAAACGCATTTTTCCGGTGCCCCCCGCCTTTTCAGGGCGGTAGGGCACCGGTATTTCGGATTCATTCACGGGAGGGCTTGTTTATGAAACTGATGAAGACCGAGGACGCGGTGGGCCAGGTGCTCTGCCACGACATCACCCAGATCATTCCCGGGGTCAAGAAGGGCCCCGTATTCAAAAAGGGTCATGTGATTACTCCTGAGGACGTGCCGGTTCTGCTGAGCGTGGGCAAGGATCACATCTACATCTGGGAAAACGACGAAAACCACCTGCACGAGAACGACGCAGCCGAGATTCTGCGTCAGCTGTGCCAGAACGAATACATGAGCGCCAGCAAGCCCAGCGAGGGCAAAATCGAGCTGACCGCCCAGGTGGACGGCCTGTTTCTGGTGGACACCGAGCGGCTGTTCCGCCTGAACCGGCTGGGCGAGGTGATGGTAGCCTGCCGCCACGGCGGCTTCGCGGTGAAAAAAGGCGACAAGCTGGCCGGCATGCGGGTAATCCCGCTGGTGATCGAGACCGCCAAGATGGACGCTGCCCGCTCCGCCGTGGGAACCGAGCCCCTGTTCCGGCTGGTGCCCTTCCGGGAGCTGAAGGTGGGCGTGGTGACCACCGGCAACGAGGTGTTCTACGGCCGCATTCAGGATTCCTTCACTCCGGTGATTGAACAGAAGCTGGCGGAATACGGCTGCCGGATGGCCTGGCACACCGTTCTGAACGATGACCACGAGAAGATCACCGCCGCCGCCAACGAGATGCTGCGCGAGGGCGCGGACATGGTGCTGTGCACCGGCGGCATGAGCGTGGACCCGGACGACAAGACCCCGCTGGCCATCAGGAACACCGGCGCCCGCGTTGTGAGCTACGGTGCGCCGGTGCTACCGGGGGCCATGTTCCTTTTGGCCTACGCCGAGGGCGACCGCCCGGTGTGCGGCCTGCCCGGCTGCGTGATGTACGCCAAGCGCACCATCTTTGATCTGGTGCTGCCCTATCTGGTTGCCGGGGTTCCGGTCACCGCCGATCAGCTGGCCGCTTACGGCAACGGCGGGCTGTGCCTTTCCTGCCCGGTGTGCACCTTCCCCAACTGCGGCTTTGGCAAAGCCTGACCCATTCTTTTGATAAAAGGAGCATTCTTATGCCGTTTACCCATTTAAATGAAAAGGGCGAGGCCATCATGGTGGACGTGACCGACAAGGCCGTGACTCACCGCACCGCCGTCGCCTCCGGGCGCATTTCCATGAGCGCCGAATGCTATCAGGCCGTGAAGGAAGGCAGCGCCAAAAAGGGCGACGTGCTGGGCGTGGCCCGGGTGGCGGGCATCATGGCCACCAAGCGCACCTCCGACCTGATCCCCCTGTGCCATGTGCTGGCGCTGACCAAGTGCGCCGTTGATTTTACTCTGGATGACGAAAGCCACTCCATCACCGCCCGCTGCACCGTGCAGTGCGAGGGCAAAACCGGCGTGGAGATGGAGGCGCTGACCGGCGTTTCCACCGCGCTGCTCACCGTTTACGACATGTGCAAGGCCATGGACAAGCGCATGGTCATCTCTGATATCCACCTCTGCGAAAAGCAGGGCGGCAAAAGCGGCGACTTTGTATTCTGAGCCGCGCATTTTCCCCCGCGATTGTTCCTTTTGCTTCAGCTCTGTGTAAATCCACAAAGATTGAAAGGAAATATCCCTGAAATACGGGAAAAGGAGTTTTATCCATGAAAAAGGCATTCGCACTGGCCGCAGCCTTCGCGCTGGCGTTCTCGCTGGCAGGCTGCGGCGGCGCATCTTCCGCCGGTTCCGGCGCGGCGTCCGCTTCCGCTTCTCAGGCCGAGACCGGGGGCGAACCGGTGGAGCTGACGGTGTTTGCCGCCGCCAGCCTGACCGAGACCCTGAACCAGATCGCCGAGGACTACAAGACCGTAGCCCCCAATGTGACCCTGACCTTCAACTTCGATTCCTCCGGCACCCTGAAAACCCAGATTCAGGAGGGCGCAGTCTGCGACGTGTTCCTCTCCGCCGGGCAGAAGCAGATGGATCAGCTGGACAAGACCGCTGACGCCAGCGTGAACACCGAAGGGCTGGACTTCGTGGCCGAGGGCACCCGGGTGAACCTGCTGGAAAACAAGGTTGCCCTGTGCGTGGCCGAGGGCAGCGACGCAGCCATCGCCAGCTTTGACGATCTGGCGGGGGCACTGGAAGGCAGCGACATTTTGATGGCCATGGGCAACAGCGACGTGCCGGCGGGCCAGTACACCCAGCAGATTCTGGCCTATTATGGCCTGAATGAAGAGGAACTGGCAAACGCCGGCAAGATCACCTACGGCTCCAACGTGAAGGAGGTCACCACCCAGATCACCGAGGGCAGCGTGGACTGCGGCGTGGTCTACTGCACCGACGCCTACAGCGCCGGAATCACCCCAGTGGACTACGCCACCGAGGAGATGTGCGGCCAGGTGATCTACCCCGCCGCCGTGCTGAACGTTTCCCAGCACAGCGAGGAGGCGCAGGCCTTCCTGGACTATCTGCAGACCGACGCGGCCATGCAGGTATTTGAGGAAGTGGGCTTCTCCCCTGTAATATAAAAGGCACCTCCGCACAATTTACGCCCAAGGGCTCAGGTGGAGCCGCCTGAAACAAACAAAACGGGGCAAGGCAGGCTGCCTTGCCCCGTTTTTCGGATTGGAGTTTTTTCCATGGACTGGTATCCCCTCTGGAACTCGCTGCGCATTGCTGCCATCAGCAGTGTGCTGGTGTTCTTTTCCGGCATCTTTGCCGCCTATTATGTGGCCCGGCTGCCCCGGCTGGTGAAGGGCCTGCTGGACGTGGTGCTCACCCTGCCGCTGGTGCTGCCCCCCACGGTGGTGGGCTATTTCCTGCTGCTGGTGTTCGGGGCCAAACGGCCGCTGGGCATCTTCCTCGCCAATTTCGGCATCAAATTCGTGATGACCTGGTACGGCGGCATCCTCACCGCGGCGGTGGTGGCCTTCCCCCTGATGTACCGCACCGCCCGCGGCGCGTTCGAGAGCTTCGATGAGCGTCTGGCGGACGCAGGCCGCACACTGGGGCTTTCCAACACCTATATTTTCTGGCGGGTGCGCATACCCGCCTGCCGTCAGGGCATTCTGGCAGGCGCGGTGCTGGCCTTCGCCCGGGCGCTGGGCGAATACGGCGCCACCAGCATGCTCATCGGCTACACCCCCGGGCGCACCGCCACCATCTCCACCACCGTATACCAGCTCTGGCGCACCGGCGATGACGCGGCCGCCTTTGCCTGGGTGCTGGTAAATCTGGCCATCAGCGCGGCGGTGCTGCTCACCGTGAACCTGCTGGAGCAAAAACAAAGGAGGCGCGCCCCATGAGCCTGTTTGTGGACATCGAAAAGGATCTGGGTTCCTTTCATTTAAAGGTATCGCTGGAAACCGACGGCGGCATCACCGGCCTGCTGGGCGCTTCCGGCTGCGGCAAAAGCATGACCCTGCGCTGCATCGCCGGGGTGGAAACGCCGGACCGGGGCCGCATCGTGCTGGATGGCCGCACCCTCTTTGACTCCGAGCAGCGCATCAACCTGCCGCCCCAGCAGCGGGGGGTGGGGTATCTGTTCCAGAGCTATGCCCTCTTCCCCACCATGACCGTGCGCCAGAACCTGCTGGCCGGGCTGCACCGGGAAAAGGACAAAGCCAGAAAGCAGGCCCTCTACCGGCAGGCGGTGGAGCTGCTGGGCCTTGCCGGGCTGGAGCAGCGCCGCCCGGTTGAATTATCCGGCGGGCAGCAGCAGCGGGTGGCGCTGGGGCGGATTCTGGTAAACCGGCCCCAGGTGCTTTTATTAGACGAACCCTTCTCCGCGCTGGACAGCCATTTGCGGGAGCAGCTGCAGCTGGACATGCTGCGGGTGCTGAAGGATTTTTCCGGCGACGTGCTGCTGGTGACCCACAGCCGGGACGAAGCCTACCACATGTGCGGCCGGCTGGCCATTCTGGACGAGGGCCAGCTGCTGCGCTGCGGTGCCACCAAGGAGGTATTTGCCGACCCGGGCAGCCGGGCGGCGGCGCGGCTCACCGGCTGCAAGAACATCGCGGCGGCCCGGCGCACCGGCCCCAATACCGTCTGGGTGGAGGACTGGGGCATCCAGTTCACCACCACCCGCCTGGTGCCGGAGGACCTGTGCGCCATCGGCATCCGGGCCCACTACTTCCACCCAAAAGCCCCGGCCAACCGGTTTGACGTGGAATACACCGGCCAGATCGAGGAGCCCTTTGAGTGGATCATCCAGATGCGCACCCCGAACCAGACCCCCGGCACGCCGGACATCTGGTGGCGCATGGCCAGGGACAAGCGCCCGAACCCTCTGCCCGCCCAACTGGGCGTGGCCCCGGAAAATATTCTGCTGCTCACCCGCTGAGGATTCAGCGGTCAACCGCCCGCCCATGCTGTTTTCCAACGGCGTGGGCGGGCTTTTCTGTGCCCGCCACACGGAAAAATGTTAATTTTTCGTGAACCCTCTTGACAAGTAAAAGCAGCGGTTCTACAATGTTAGCAGTCGAGGCACGAGAGTGCTAAAACAAATAAGAATTCTTGCTTTGTTCGGTAATGAAAAGGGGGCTTGCCCAATGAACACCAACAAATTTACACAAAAAACGCTGGAAGCGCTGCAAAGCGCCCAGCAGGCCGCCATTGAATACCAGAACCAGACTCTGGAGCCTGAGCACTTGCTCTTTGCGATTGCTAATCAGGAACAGGGCCTGATTCCCCAGCTGCTGCAGAAGATGGGCGTGGAGCCCGGCAACTTTGTTTCCGCCGCTGCCCAGAAGATTTCCCTTCTGCCCCATGTGACCGGTTCCGGCCGTGAGGCGGATAAGATCTACATCTCCGCCGCCACCGACAAGGTGCTGAACGCAGCCGAGAGCACCGCCACCGCCATGAAGGACGAATATGTGAGCGTGGAGCATGTGTTCCTCGCCCTGATCGAGAACCCCAACAGCGCGGTGGCCGAGCTGATGAAGCGTTTCTCCATCGACAAGAACAAATTCCTGAGCGTTTTGTCCGGCGTGCGGGGCAACCAGCGGGTGACCAGTGACCACCCGGAGGATACCTACGACGTGCTGAAAAAGTACGGTCAGGAACTGGTTGAGCTGGCCCGTCAGCAGAAGCTGGATCCGGTGATCGGCCGTGACACCGAAATCCGGAACGTGATCCGCATCCTGAGCCGTAAGCGCAAGAACAACCCCTGCCTGATCGGTGAGCCCGGCGTGGGCAAAACCGCCATCGCCGAGGGCCTTGCCCAGCGAATTGTTCGGGGCGACGTGCCCGAGAACCTGAAGGACCGCAAGGTATTCAGCCTGGACATGGGCGCTCTGGTGGCCGGTGCCAAGTACCGGGGCGAATTTGAGGAGCGTTTGAAGAGCGTATTGCAGGAGGTCAAGAAGAGCGAAGGCCAGATCATCCTGTTCATCGATGAGCTGCACACCATTGTAGGCGCAGGCAAAACCGACGGCGCCATGGATGCGGGCAACCTGCTGAAGCCTCTGCTGGCCCGTGGCGAGCTGCACTGCATCGGCGCCACCACACTGGACGAGTACCGCCAGTACATCGAGAAGGATCCGGCACTGGAACGCCGGTTCCAGCCGGTGATGGTGGATGAGCCCACCGTGGAGGACACCATCTCCATCCTGCGTGGCTTGAAGGAACGCTACGAGGTGTTCCACGGCGTAAAGATTCAGGACAGTGCCCTGATCGCCGCGGCCACCTTGTCCAACCGCTATATCTCTGACCGGTTCCTGCCGGATAAGGCCATCGACCTGGTGGATGAGGCCTGCGCCATGATCCGCACCGAGATGGATTCCATGCCCGCCGAGCTGGACGATCTGCGCCGCAAGATCATGCAGCACGAGATCGAGGAGGCCGCCCTGAAGAAGGAGACCGACACCCTGAGCGCCCAGCGTCTGGCCGCCCTGCAGAAGGAGCTGGCCGAGATGCGCGAGCAGTTCAAGGCCATGAAGGCCCAGTGGGACAACGAGAAGAGCAGCATCGGCAAGGTGCAGAGCATCCGCGAGCAGATCGAGCAGACCAACGCCGCCATCGAAAAGGCCGAGCGGGAGTACGATCTGAACAGGGCCGCCGAGCTGAAATACGGCAAGCTGCCCGAGCTGCAGAAGCAGCT
>Elaine_p2__coassemble_1718_pt1 | contig 10545 bp, 10 predicted proteins | sample Elaine_p2__metabat2_high_PE_054 | metagenome-assembled genome bin Elaine_p2
TAGGTGTGGCTGCGAACTCCCGACACTTGCAGGTTAGTTTCGCCCGACCCGAATACCGCCTTCAAACGGGCGGATCAGGCCCTTTATCAGGCCAAGGCCGCCGGCAAAAATCAGGGCTGCATTCTCTAAAACGCAGCTTCCCCGATTTTTTTGAAACACAGCAAAAACACCGCCCGACCGGCTTGTTCCGATCAGGCGGTGTTTTTTGTTTTTTACAGCTGGCCGTCCAGCAACAGCTGGCGCACCTCGTGCAGATCCCGGCAGCAGCGGTTGTACAGTGTGCGGATCTCCTCATCCGGCTGGGCAATATCCGGCACCATCACCGTCACTGCTCCGGCCGCATGACCGGCACGCACACCGTTGAAGCTGTCCTCCAGAACCAGGCATTTGTGGATATCCACGCCCAGACGGCGGGCCGCTTCCAGAAAAATGTCCGGAGCGGGCTTGCTGAACCGCACATCCGCAGCGCAGACTACCTGCTCGAAATAGCGGCTCATCCCGGTGGTTTCCAGGTTTTTCAAAATCAACGCCCGGGGGCTGGAGCTGGCCACAATCCGGGGAATTTTTTTCTCTTCCAGTGTCTTAAGCAGCTCCTCAAGGCCCGGCTTGCAGGGCACGCCCTGCCCAAACCGTTCCTCCGCCAGCTCCCACACCTTCTCCACAATCACCTGCGGATCGATCTGGGGGAAATATTTTTGAATATGTTCGTTCAGCTTGGTGCCCGCAAGGCCCCGGCCACCGGCCAGAAATTCCTCAAGATTTGCCGGCATGGCCAGACTCAGCGCCTGGCAGGCCGGCTCCCACAGGGTATCCCACAGTCGCTCGGTGTCGAACATCAGGCCATCCATATCAAAAATAACCGCTTGTATCATAAAAACTGACCATCCTATCCTTCCGCGCAGCTCTTCGGAACACGCCCGGCCGCGCCCTTTTTCGCAGCCTTTATTTTACCCTATTTCCTGCCACTTGGCAACCGGGACAGGCCGCTCAGGAATCCTGAATCACAACATCGGTATCCAGATCCTGCCAGTAATCCTGCTGGTCAATGAGGGCCAGTGTTTTGGGCCGGTATCAAAATCCCGGCAAACCAGATACCGCCCCTCCACCTGTGCCAGAATCCGATTGCCCCGGTTCAGCCCGGAATAACAGGAATGAACGGACGGCTTCAAATTTCCCCCGGTGCAAAGATAATAATCGGCTGCCAGATTGACAATCAGGTTGTTTCCCTGCACCGTGGAAATCAATACCTGCCCCGGATAACGGCCAAACAGCGGATCAGTAACCAGCGTTTCGCACACTCCGGTGTTCAAATCCATGCTGACCACGCTGCTTTCGATGCTGTTTAAAATCACCAGCCGCTCCTTACCCACCAGAACCTCATCGCCGCAGATTCCCCGCACATATTTCAGGTTGACCAGATAGCAGCTGCTGCACCGTGCAAAGTTTGCCTGCTCCAGCAGTGCTTCGTATTTGGAAAGGCTGTCCCACTGGCGAATCACTCCGTTATCGGTGTGAATGAGCAGATCGTGGTTAAAAATCTCGATGTAATCGATCATGTCGGACGTCAGGCGCAGGTGCTCCCTGCGGGTGCGAATGTTCAGAACCAAGCCGGAACTGCAGCGTGCCAGCGCCCGGAAGGCACGTTCCAGCCAGGCCGAAAGCCGCTCATACGAAACGGGTTTTACAATATAGTCAAAGGCCTGCACCTCGTATGCCTCCACCGCATACTGCGTCTGCCCGGTCACAAAAACGATCATTACGCTTCGATCCGTCCGGCGGATGCGGCGGGCTGCCTCCACACCGGTCATATCCGGCAACTCGCCCCCCAGAATCAGAAGATCAAAATCCTGTTCATAATGCGCAAGAAGATCCCTTCCGCAGCTGTAATGCTGCATTGTATAAGCAAATTCCGGGCAGTTTTGTTGATAGCGATTCAGAACATTTTCCATCCACCGCGCCTGCTCCTGATCCGCTTCCAGAAGCCCGATTTTATACGTCATGTTGTTCACTCCTTTGCAATAGTCAGGGAACTCCTGCACACGCTGTTTCTTTATTCTGCTGGACATTGAACTGCCCGGAATGAACGGGATGGAGATTGCCGAGTGGATTCGACCAAGGACAAGGACAAGGACAATGATAATGTATGTTACCGCTTGATGTCGTGATCCTGATTTATAATGCGGCGAATCACCTGCACGTCACCGATGATGTTGCAGTCGCCGTGGATGGTGTGCTTGATCACACTGCTGGCCACTGCAAAATCAGCAATTTCCTGCGGCTCATATCCGTGAATGATTGCATAGATCAGACCGCCGGCGAACGCATCGCCACCGCCTACTCGATCCAGAATGGTAAAGGTGAGCAGCTTGCTTTCCCAGGTTTTGCCCTGATACCACACACAGGCTTTCAGGCTGTTTTTGCTGCCGCTGTGGGCGTACCGAACATGGCGGGCAATGCACTTCAGGTTGGGGTAACGGGCGGCAAACGCCTCGAATACTCGCGTCTGCTCCTCCAGCGAGGGCTGCTGGGGGATTCCGTCCTTCCAGTCGCCTTTTTCGTGATCCTGCTCGTCCTTCCACAGGCGGTAGGGTTCAATGCCCAACAGCACATCCACACAGGGAAGGCAGCGGGTGCAGAAGTCCCGTGCTTCCTCTCAGGTCCACAGGGTGCTGCGGAAGTTGCCGTCAAAGCTCACGGTCACCCCCCTTTTCCTTCGCCACCTTCAGGCAGATAAGGATCAGGTCCGCGCAGTTTTTGCCCAGCGCCGGGGTGATGCCGCTCAGGTGCAGCCAGTCATGCCCATCCAGCAGACGCTCCACGTCCAGACGGCTGTAATCATATTCCACAAACGCACTGTGCTTGCGGTCGTAAACCACCTGACTGGAACGAACGCCAAAGCCGGTTTCCAGAAAATAAACACCCAGACGATGGCTGGGGGGGCTGCTCCGGAGTGCTGAGAATTACCGGCGCGCAGTTCACGTTGTTGCTGCGCAGCATGCGCAGAACGCTTTTGCCCAGGCTGTTGTCCGGCACAACCGTAAAGACGGTGCTCTCCACCCCAAGGTTGGCCAGCGCCACCGCATTGATGGAAAGAAAGAACGCGAAAATGAAAAAAGCATGGAACATTATAAAAAATATTCTGGTCTGGCTGATTTTGATTGCAGCTATCGGAATGATGATATTTACCATCTTCTCCGTAAACACCTTTGACCAGAGCCACCGAAGCATATTCGGTTATAAATTCTTCATCGTACAGTCTGATTCTATGAGTGCCACAGACTTTGATGCCGGAGATATTATTTTTGTGAAAGAGGTTGACCCTGCCACTTTGCAGGAGGGCGATATTATTGCCTATACCTCTCAGAATACCCACAACTACGGCGAAACAGTCACTCATAAAATCCGCAGCATCGTAACAACCGAGGACGGAAACACCGGATTTATTACATACGGTACAACCACCAACACAGATGATGAAACAGTCGTTACTTACCCTTATGTGTTGGGCAAGTACACGGGTAATCTTCCAAAGGCGGGAACATTCTTTACTTTTTTGAAAACCACACCGGGTTATATACTCTGCATCCTCGTGCCGTTCCTTTTGCTGATCGGCTACAACGGACTGAATTGCATTATGCTCTTTCGCCGTTACAAGCGTGAACAGATGGAAGAATTACAGGCAGAGAAAGAGAAAATTGCAGAGGAACGCAGACAGTCCGCAGAAATGATGAAAGAACTGCAAGCCCTGCGTGAACAGCTTGCTCATAGTGACAGTCCAACATCGGAAGACCGTTCCGATACTTAACAACGGTATGCTCTCCCAAATGGAGATAACATACATTTCGTCAGCGAAAATAAAAATAAGGAGGTAAAAAGCAATGACGAAAAGCAAACAAACTAAGAGCGCATTGTTCAGCAGTGTGGTAGTACTCCTTCTCTGCTTCACAATGTTGCTCGGGGCCACTTTTGCGTGGTTCACAGACAACGCTTCTTCAAGCGTAAACAAAATCCAGGCTGGTACTTTGGATATTCAGCTTCTGGATGCAAACGGCAACAGCCTTAATGGTAAAACTCTTTCTTGGCAGAAAGCTGCAGGACATGAGAACGATGAAGTTCTCTGGGAGCCGGGTTGTACATACAACTTGCAGACCATCACCATCAAGAACAATGGCAATCTCGCTCTGAAATACAAGATTGAGATTACCGGTATTCAGGGGGATGCAAAGCTGAATGAAGCAATCGACTGGAAAATTACCAACAGCAATACAACAGTAAGTGAACTTGGTGCAGACCACTCTCTGGCTGTTGGTGCATCAGACACTCTGACCATTTCCGGTACAATGAAAACTACTGCCGGCAATGAGTATCAGGGTCTTTCCATTGACGACATCGCTATCACAGTTCTGGCAACACAGGATACTGTTGAGTACGATAGCCAAAACAATCAGTATGATGCAGATGCTCTTTATTACGGTGAAGCTCCCGAGGGTGCAGTCGTTGTTTCTTCCGCAGAAGAACTAAAGACTGCTGTTGCTGGTGGTGCAACAACTGTATATTTAAAAGCAGGTACGTATGACGTTGCTGAATGCAAAAACGCTACCTTGACTATCAACGGTCTTACCGAGGGTGTCGTTATCAAAGTTATGAACGAGGGCGAAGACGGTTGTGACTACGGTTTTGATAATTCCACCGTTATCTTTAACGGTGTTACAATCGATACCACAGCAAACACCGGGAATTATAAAAGCTATGCTAGAATGGCCGCAACCTTCAACAATTGCGAATTCGTAGGCGCATACGCTGCCTTCAAAGACAACACCTTCAACAACTGTACCTTTGATTTCCAGAATGGTTATTTCTGGACTTGGGGTGCTGAAACCTTGAATTTCAGCGGATGCACCTTCAACGGAAACAGCAAGGCCATTCTTGCACATGGTGGAAATTCAACCACAATCAACATTGTGAACTGTGCGTTTGCCGCAACCGAGAAAGGTTATACTAGCTCCGGCGACAATACCGCAGCGGTTGAGATGGATCCTACGGGTAATAACACCTATACCGTCAATTTCTCTGGCAACAACACAATTACTGAAGCGTATAACGGATGGACTCGTGTGAAAGATGGCTCCACTGGTCATACTATCACTGGTTTGAACTAAAACTTAAAGTATCCCTCCTATCCCCTCGTGGGATAGGAGGCAATCAAAGGGCATAACGAAAAATTATGCCTTTTGATTGCCTGAGATGAAAAGAAAGGAAGGGGGTTCGCCTGTTTGAAAAGAATATATAAGGAATTTTTCTATGTTCCCAAGCACGCAGAAGTGTCGGATAGAGTTTTAAAGACAAGAACTATCCTTTCGTTCTTAACGAGCTTAGTCTGCTTCATGATTTTCTGTTCCTCTACCTATGCGTGGTTCAACTCCAATCGAAATTGTGATATTCAGCCGATACAGACTGCAGAAGTTTTGCTGACTGTTCAATCGGGTGAATGGAATGGTATGTCAGACAATGAAGATCATGTGACTTATATCTGCCCTCTGGCAACAAATGATATCCACAGCTTCACGATTGCGAATGTCGGAACTGCATCGACTGGTTATTGTGTAATAAATGCAGGTGGCGAAACATTCAGCACCGTTCAGATTGAAAAAGGCGACAATTTGACGCTGACCATACAGGCTGCTGTGGGAACAGAAATCATATTTTCCGCAAACTGGGGCAGCTATCAGAACGCTACTGCAACCTATTCCGTCAGCGAGGGAAACAGTTATCCTTTCTATGGGGATGGAGATTGCATCGTGATCTCGACAACTCCTTATGAAGTTTACACAGTAGCCGAGGGCGTAACGATTGATATGCTTGCCGAGTATTACGGTGTGTCCGCTGAGGAAATTTTGAATTTTAATAATATCACAGAACTCATTGTGGGCATGGAAATCAAGATACCGAACACGACCGTCACAGAGCCGTTTGTGTTGGAAGAAACCCCGGCTACAGAGGACATTGCCACACCGCCGAACGCAACACCATCCGATGCCGAGGAAACTGTACCAAATGAAGATGAAATCGTCGTGCCGGGTACAGAGGAAACAACCGAGCCGACAGAAGCTACGGGCGAAGAAGTGACAGAGCCAACCACTTCTACTGAACCGGAGCAGACCGAGGAAAACACCGAGCCGGAAACTGTTCCCATAGAAACCGAAGCTCCAACAGAAGAAACTTCTGCTGAGAAAACGGAAGAAGTAATCGAAACTGTTGTTGCTTCCACAGATGAAGTCACAGAGTCAACTTCCTTTCCGGAAACAACGGCAAGTGAAGAAACTACTTCTGCAACTGAAACCGAAACAACCGATGCACAATAACTTTCAGCCCGTCCGTGTGGCGTAAAACGCATGGATGGGCTGAAACTGTATTCTCCCGATTTTGAAAGAGTGATATTTTTTGAAAAGAGCATTGACTACTCTGTTGCTTATAATCTGCACACTATTATTCTTGTTTGCTTGTAGTCAGCTTGTTCAGACTTATAGAGAGTATGAGGATGGAACATCAGCATACGAAGAATTGGATGATGTATATACGACAATCTTGCCGCCAAGTACCAAACCGCAGATGCAGGAAAATGATAAGCCGCAGATCGTGCAGGAAACCGCACCTATCACAGTTGACTTTGAAAGTCTGACTGCCCAATATCCCGATGTGGTTGCATGGATATATTGTCCAGATACAATCATCGACTACCCTATCATGCAAGCGAAGAACAACGAAAAGTATCTCCGCACCCTGCCCAATGGCACATGGAATATTGCAGGAACGCTTTTTATGGATTACCGAAATGCGAAAGATTTTTCTGACAGCAATTCTATCATCTACGGGCATGACATGAAAAACGATTCCATGTTCGGAACGCTGCCCGATTACAGCAGTCAAAAATATTACGAAGCAAATCCGCATTGGTATCTGCTGACCCCGACAGCAGATTATAAAATTGAACTCATTGCCGGATATGTGACACACTCTACTTCCGAAGCCTACTCCATACCGGGAACGCAGGAAGAAAAAGAAAAACTGATACAGACAGCTTTTTCAAAATCTGATTTCACTGCTGATGTAGAAATTGCAGAAAATGAAAACCTCATAACCCTGTCCACTTGCAGTTATGAATATAATAATGCCAGGTATGTTCTTGTGGGCGTTCTAAAAGAACTCGCAAGACTGAATAGTGACTAAGCCAAAGGCGATCAACCGTAAAAAGTTGGACTAAATGGAGCCCCACGTCTTTGTTCTATACTCTGCTGGACTTAGTCCGCCAAGAGACAGCTTTATTCGTGTATCCCGGTACCAAACCATATACGAATCAATATGCTGCATAAACTTCTCCTGTGTGACGCCTTGCCACGAACGACCGTAGAACATCTCATTCTTCATTCTCCCGAAAAAACCTTCACAGGCTGAATTGTCTGGCGAGCATCCTTTCCTCAGAAAGAGCGCTTCATTATTGCTCTTCGGTCATCATATGCATCAATTCGCAAGTGGAGTCATAGAGCTTATCATATATTGCCTGATACTTCTGGTAGATTTTATATTTTTTGAAATCAGGCTTATATACTGTTCCCGTTTTGATATGCTGAACCAAGCAAGAAAAATTCTCAAATCCCGGATGTCTCACTCCTACTGCGGCCATCATGGCATCGCCGTAACTCGCTCCCACTGTGACGTCCGGCGTGTTGATCTCTCTGCCCGTTACATCCGCCACAATCTGCATCCACAGCGCATTGTTCACCCCGCCGCCCACAGCAAAGATTTGATCGATGGACACATCCTCATGACTTTCCATCAGGCGTAGCTGCTGCTGAATGGAATACGCTACTCCTTCCAGCGCGCTGCGGTATAAATGCCGACGCGTATGGGAGATCGTGAGTCCAAACAAGATACCACATGCCAGCGGATCATTGACCGGTGTGCGTTCTCCCGCAAAATAGGGCAGCGTGATCAATCCGTCCGAACCTGGCGGTACCTGATCCACTCCCTCCAGCATCAGTTGATAGGCATCAATCCCCGTCTTTTTCTCCTGTTCTAATGCATCACTGAACAGTTCATCTCTATACCATTTGGTCAAACTTCCACCAGTGTTCGTACCCGCAGAGATATCGCACAGTCCGGGCACAATGAATTGCTCACGCCACAACCGCTCGTCGTCTACCAGGTGTCTGGTACCCAGAATCATATAGATGGAGGAACCAAACTGAATCATCATTTTGCCCGGCTCCACCACGCCGGCGCTGATAGCTTCAGCACCAGAATCATCTGTCCCCGTGATCACTGGTGTTCCCGGGGCCAGGCCCGTCTCTTTGGCCGCTGCCTCGGTTACGTAGCCCGCTAGATCCGTTGCCTCCTGTACCTTCGCCAACTGGTCCGGTCGACAAACAGGCGCGCACAGTTCCGGGACCGGTCGCCAGGTTTTCGGATCATACAACGGATTGAAACTGGCCAGTCCCAAGAAACGATCCACCACATAATTGTCTGTCAGCTTTGCCGCAAGAAAACTGGAGCCAGTTAAAAATTTGTAAGTTCTGGCATACACCTCTGGCTCGTTATTTTTGATCCACAGGATTTTGGGCATTACATCGCTAGAGCACAGCGGACGGCCATACCAGCGGCGGATTTGTTCTGGGCCATACAGGCTGGTCAACTGTTCAATCTCTTTTCCTGCTCGCGCATCAATGCCATACAAAATGGCCTTGCGCAATGGACGGCACTGTTCATCAACTGGAAGGCAATCAGCTCCCAATGCGCTAAGCCCCACTGCCTTGATCTGAACCGGATCAATCCCGGATTTTTTCAATAGACCTTGGCTAATACGACAGAAATCGCCCCACCAATCTTTTTCGGCATCGTGTTCGAAGTGATTCGGCTTCGGATTGGTCATCGTGTGCTGAGTAGAACAACACGCCACTACATTGCAATCCTCATCAATGATCACACCTTTGCTGGAATTTGTTCCCGTATCAATTCCCATAAAATATGTAGCATCCATGCAATTCAACCTCCTTGACAACTATTCGCACAGTTCATTGAATTTCTTCGAAAAAATGTGCAACAATATGGGCCACTGTATCTTCATTATTGCAAAAAGGCGATACATAATCTGCCGCCCCCTTGACATGAGGCTGCGCATTGGCCACTGCTACACCGATGTCACTGTTCTTGATCATTTCAATGTCGTTATCGTAATCCCCAACAGCAATGATCCGGAACGGTTGAACCGGCAGCAGCGAAAGCAGGCGACAAATACCGTTCCATTTGCTGATTCCCGGGGCCATGATGTCTACACTGGTAGGGTCGCTTGGCGTAACACTGAGTGCAAGCCCCTTGCGCCGCACAAACTCCCACACGGGCTTCCAGTCCTGGGTCACAGTAAAGCCCTCGATGTCATCCAGCGGCAACTGATCACAGTGTTGAAATCGGCTGGGCCAAACCCCCAACTGATCAGCATACTCTCTCAGACTGTCATTTTCCTTATTCACCGCCCATAACGGTCCGGCCAGTACATGTAACAGATAGTCATGATGCAAGCAAAATTCCACCAGCTGCCGAGCCGACACTGGATCAATTCGTTCCCGGAACAATACCCGGCCACTGCCGGTCTCTACTAGCTTACCCCCGTTGTTCAGCAACAGATAGTCGGCACAGTCAGACACGTCTCCCAGTGGAAGCATGTCCACCTCTCGACGACCAGTGGCAAAGCAGACCATATTCCCCTGACTACGAACCCATTGCAACGCTCGCCGGTTCTCCCTGCTGATGTTCCCCTGGTCATCGCAAGTAGTGCCATCCAGATCCAGAACCAACAGGGCCGGAACTCTGTTGCTATCTTTATGCCCCCTCATCTGGCTCGCACCTGGTACACTACCTGCATCAGCTCCCTGACCCGGTCAGCGCACACCCGCACATTCTCCAACTGTTCGTTTTCCAGTCTACCGCCCTCCTTGAAATAGGTTCCCACTACTGCTCCATCCGCCACCGCCAGCTTACGGGCAATGGTATCTGGCCGACATCCTGTATTGCACAGGATCACCGTTTGAGGCGCAGCCTGTTTAACACTGGCAATCAGCTCCTCGTCCACATCTTGTCCGGCCGCATTGGCTGAAACACATAATCCATCCGGATGGACCTTGAAAATAGTGGATCGAGCAATGTCTGCCAACGGCCTGTTATCTAGGTTTTGGTCGGATTCCGGATTGATAAAATACAGCATCCGAAGCTGCTGCAGATGCAGCTCCGCACGCCGGCGCATCAATTTGGAAAAATCATTGTTATACAGGCCTCCATCTCCCACATACACGCCGGAAAAGGTCCCACGCACAAAGTCTGCATCCACCGCGGCGGCCAGCTCAATCGTGGCGCGCCCATCCGAGATGCAGTCCACGCCAAAGGGGACTCTCAGATCCTGCTTGAGCCGCCCCACCACATAGGCCATGGCCGCCGGGGTCACAAAGTTCATCTGTCGCTCATAGGGCAGGCTGAACTCGTTGCTGATCAGCACCC
>Elaine_p2__coassemble_1750_pt1 | contig 10395 bp, 9 predicted proteins | sample Elaine_p2__metabat2_high_PE_054 | metagenome-assembled genome bin Elaine_p2
GGGGCTTCCTCTAAATTATTTTTCTGTGTCTACTTTTGCTTGACAATTGCAGCCCTCCGTGCAGGGCAACGCACTCTTTTTGTTCTTCGTAATTAATATACAGTTAAGTGGAATCAACCGAAGCAGCCAAACTCACTTTTCTGCCCGCATGGCCAGAATTTTGTCCACAATGCAGCCGGCCACCTGAGCCTTGTCCATCTGGGGCTGGGGCTCCGCGCCTTCCTTTGTGATGAAGGTGATCACATTGGTGCCCGCACCGAAGCCCGAGCCGGCCACCTTCACGTTATTTCCTACCACCAGATCCAGATTCTTGGTCTCCAGCTTTTTGCGGGCGTTCTCCTCCAGATTCTGGGTCTCCATGGCAAAGCCGCACAGAAACTGCCCCGCGGGCTTTGCTTCGCCCAGACTGCGCAGGATATCCTGCGTGCGCTCCAGCGGAATGGCAAAGCCGCCCTCCGCCTTCTTGATCTTTTCGCTGGCCACGGTGGCCGGGCGGTAATCCGCCACGGCGGCAGCCTTGATGATGATATCCTGCTCCGCGGCACGGCTGGTCACCGCTTCATACATTTCCTGGGCGCTCACCACCGGAACCACCTTTACGAAGGGGGGCGGGGTCAGCGCGGTGCGGCCGGTGACCAGCGTGACCTCAGCGCCCCGCAGCATGCAGTTGCGGGCCAACTGATAGCCCATGGTGCCGGTGGAATGGTTGGTGATATAACGCACCGGGTCGATGGCCTCCTGAGTAGGCCCGGCGGTGACCAGCACCTTCAGGCCCTGCATGTCCTTTTCCAGAGCCAGATCCTGCAGGATGTACTGGAGCATCACCTCCGGCTCCACCATCTTGCCCATACCGCTGTCGCCGCAGGCCAGATGGCCGGACACCGGCTGGATCAGCTCCATGCCGTAGTGCTCCAGCTTTTTCAGATTGTCCTGCACGATGGGGTTTTCGTACATCTGGGTATTCATGGCCGGCGCCACCAGCTTTTTGCACTTGCAGGCCAGCAGGGTGGTGGTGAGCATATCGTCCGCCAGACCATTGGCCAGCTTGCCGATCACGTTGGCGGTGGCAGGGGCTACCAGAGCAATGTCCGCCTGCTTTGCCACCGACACATGCTCCACATTGAACTCAAAGTTCCGGTCGAAGGTATCCACCAGACATTTGTGGCCGGTGAGGGTCTCGAAGGTGATGGGGTTGATGAAGTTGGTGGCGTTTTGGGTCATCAGCACCTGAACGTCCGCGTGCTGCTTCACCAGCAGGCTTGCCATGGTGGCCATTTTATATGCCGCGATGCCGCCGGTAACCGCCAGCACCACATGTTTTCCCTTGAGCATGTTGCCGTTTCTCCTTTTTCGGGGCCGCAAAAGCCCGGTTTTGTCTGTTTTCTATTATAACACAAAAATGCACCGGCGGAAGGTGTTGGCCCAAAGCCGCTGCCGGGCAAAAAAATTCCATTCTTTTCTTGTTTTGCTTCGGGTTTGGTGCTATACTGAACAGCGTATTGTATCCCGATTTCGGGAATAATAACAAGGAGGACAATTGAACATGTACAAAAACGGAACTGCGCACAACTCGCGCGGGCTGGTGCAGCTCGCCCTTTTTTCGGCCATTATCATTGCTATGGCCATGGTACCCTTTCTGGGCTACATCCCGCTTGGCTTCATGCGGGCAACCATCATCCACATCCCGGTAATTCTAGGCTCGGTGCTTCTCGGCCCCCGCAAGGGCGCGGTGCTGGGCGGCGTGTTCGGCCTCACCAGCCTGGTGAACAACACTGTGGCCCCCAACGTGACCTCGTTTGTATTCACCCCCTTCTACAGCCTGGGCGATGTACACGGCAGCTGGGCCAGCCTGGTGATCGTTCTGGCGCCCCGTATTCTGGTGGGTGTGCTTCCGTATTTTGTATTTAAAGGTCTGAAGCGGCTGCTGGGCTCCACCCCCGGCAAGCTCACCGTGAGCCTGGGTGCCGCCGGGTTTGTGGGCTCCATGACCAATACCCTGCTGGTGATGAACCTGATCTTCGTGTTCTTCGGCGAAAGCTACGGCGCAGCCAAGGGCATTGCGGCGGACGCGGTTTATCCCTTCATCCTGTCCGTCATCGGGCTTCAGGGCGTGCCGGAGGCCATTGTGGCCACCATCATCGTAGCTCTGGTGGGCCGCCCGCTGCTGCGCTTTGCCAGCAGCAAGACCTAATCATCCATACATCGAACAAGGAGTTTTGACATATGATCCTTGCACTGGACATCGGCAACACCAACATCGTGATCGGCTACCTGGAATCTGAGGAGAACATCGTGTTCGTGGAACGGCTCTCCACCGATCTGGGCAAGACCTCGCTGGAATACGCCATCAGCATCAAAAACGTGCTGGAGCTTTATAATGTGGACATGAACACGCTGGAGGGTGTGATCATCTCGTCGGTGGTGCCGCCCATCACCAATCTGATCTGCCAGGCGGTGCGCACCGTCACCGGCCATGAGGCTATGGTGGTGGGCCCCGGTGTAAAGAACGGGCTGCACATCAAGATGGACAACCCCGCCCAGCTGGGCAGCGACCGTGTGGTATGCGCCGTGGCAGGCATCCGGGATTATCCGGTGCCTCTGGTGATTGTGGATCTGGGCACCGCCACCACCGTGGAGGTGCTGGACGCGGAGAAAAGCTACATCGGCGGCATGATTCTGCCGGGCGTGAATGCTTCGCTGGAGGCGCTGGTGCGCCACACCTCCCAGCTGCCGAAAATCAGCCTGGATTCTCCCCGCCGCCTGATCGGCAAAAACACCATCGAGTGCATGAAGAGCGGCATCATCCATGGCAACGCCGCCTGCCTGGACGGTCTGATCGACCGTATTCAGGAGGAGCTGGGTGAGCCGGTGACCGTGGTTGCCACCGGCGGTCTTGCCAATGTGATCGTGCCCCACTGCCGCCACAAGATCATCATCGATGACGCGCTGCTTTTGAAGGGCCTGCTGCTCATTTACCAGAAAAACCAGCAGAAATGACAAAAACAGACTGCCGCAATGCTCAAACGCTTTGCGGCAGTCTGTTTTATAACGAAAGGAAAGAGAGACCGATTTCTCCAGACGGCGAGTATCGGTCTCTCTTTTTTATGCCAACCGTTATGAAGCCTCTATTGGCAGCCTGCCTTCAAGCGGGAATTGCGACACTTTTACAAATGTGCAGTCCCACTCATTTTGCCATACTCCGATGCAGAGCCATTGTAGATTACTGTCCGTTTGGCCACATCATGGGCAATGCCCTCCTGAGACATCCGCCGTAAATCCTACGGCGTTGTCCACAATAATCTACAGAAACAAGGAATGGTATATATGGGGGAAAACACCTTCTTTGTTTAAATGAACTTTCTGCGCAGCACAAACCAGCCAAAGCAGCCCCCCAGCGCCACGGCAGATCCCAGCACGCCACCGGCAACTGCAGGAGACTCCATATTCAGACCGGTTTTCGGCAGGATCTTTTCATTGTTCTGAGCAGGAGCATCCGCTTTGACTACCGGGTCTTTACCGCCGTTGCCGCCGTCGCCGGGTTCAGTGGGATCGGTCGGATCCGTGGGGTCGGTAGGATCCGTGGGGTCGGTAGGATCCGTGGGATCGGTGGGATCCACCGGGCCCTCGTCAATCGCCTTTACAGGCACATCCAGAGTTTTGCCCTCTGCTGCCATAAAATCACCGGCGATGGTCATCTCATAGCCTGCAGGCACATACTGTGCCAGAATGCTGTAGTTCTGCACGCCAACGGGCAGCAGATAATCGCCGCCGGCAACGAAGGTCTCACCATCCATAAAGCGGATGTTCATGACCACCTGGTTGGAGATCTTCTCCACGGGCACATCCAGCTTGCCGCCCTCGGTCACCATGAAATCGCCGGAAACGGCCATCACGTAACCCTCGGGCACATACTGTGCCAGAATGCTGTAGTTCTGCACGCCAACAGGCAGCAGATAGTCGCCGCCGGCAACGAAGGTCTCACCATCCATAAAGCGGATGTTCATGACCACCTGGTTGGAGATCTTCTCCACGGGCACATCCAGCTTGCCGCCCTCGGTCACCATGAAGTCGCCGGAAACGGCCATCACGTAACCCTCAGGCACATACTGTGCCAGAACACTGTAATTCTGAACACCCACGGGCAGCATATAGTCACCGCCGGCCACGAAGGCATCGCCCTCCATGAAGCGGATATTGACCACAACATCCTTCACCAGCTTCTCCACCGCAACATTCAGCTTGGCACCCTCTACAGCCATGAAGTCGCCGGAATCGAGCAGTTTATAGCCTTCCGGCACGGTCAGTTCGCTGTAGTTATGGACGCCTTCCGTAAAGGTATAGTCGCCGCCAGCCACAAAGGTCTCGCCATCCATAAAACGGATGTTCATCACAACATTCTTTACGATCTTCTCCACCTGAACGTCCAGCTTGGCGCCCTCTGTAGCCATGAAGTCGCCGGAATCGAGCAGTTTGTAGCCTTCCGGCACGGTCAGTTCGCTGTAGTTATGGACGCCTTCCGTAAGGCTATAGTCGCCGCCGGCTACAAAAGTCTCGCCGTCCATGAAGCGAATGTTCATTGTGACATTCTTCACGATCTTGCTTACCGGCACATCCAGCACAGCGCCCTGTTCAGCCATAAAGTCGCCGGAAACTGCCAGCTCGTAGCCATCAGGCACATCATTCTTCAACTCATCAAATTTGTGCGTACCGCTCGGTAAGACCAGGTCGCTTTTCGACACAAGATTTTCACCTTCCATAAACCGGAAGGTCATTCGTACCATGGCCGCTTCGGCCGCGCCATCCTCCGCGAAAACACTGGCCGGCACACAGCACACCAGCATAAAAATGGCCACCAGCAGCGCAAGCAGACGATTGAAACGACTACTTTTTTGCATTGTTTACAACTCCTTATTCATTCTATTTCAAAGCACATGCCGGCGATCCCCCCATGAAACCGCCTTGTGTGTTTGAACAAAATTATAGCCACCGGTCTTATTCATTCCGTGGCCAGCGCAGCGGCAAAAGCGGTTCCGGATTGACCGTCACCGGATCGGCCTGCTCACTCTCGTTTTCCCGCATAGGCCTAGCCACCACAACCAGCCTTGCGTCTGGCATCTCATAGGTGCAGGTACACAGGGTCAACAGCGTTTCCTCCTCATGGGCGAAATCGCCGGCCATATAAAAAGCCCGCTGCGCGATTTGTTCCATGTAGCGCTGCCGGGCATCCGAATCGGGAAAATCGATCAATTCATTGAAAGCAAAATAATCCGCATCCTCTGTGCGCGCGGTCAGCCCAAGCACCGCTGTTACCTTGTAGCGCATCGTTTCATGCGGTGTATAGAAGTAGATCACCGGATGCTGGGAATAATATTCCGGATCCCGGTAATGCTGGAGAGAGGAAAAACGTTCCTCCCTGCCTTCTCCCATGTTATGTCCATATACGATAAGCTGGTCGCTCTCTTCCAGACAACACTCATAGTCCAGAAATGGCAGCCCCAGCCGATCGTATTCTCCATCCAAACCATGGTGAAGATAAAATTGGTTGTCCGTTGTCTGCATCACCGGAAAATCGATGGGTGTCTCCGGGATACGGATCCATCCTACAACCTCCGGGTTTCGTTGCTTCAGATCACTGAAATCCATCAATGGCAATTGGTCCGATTCCACACTGGAAGGCGTTTGCATCGCAACGACCTGAGAACTCACCTGTTCCGACTCTTGTGCCGGGGAGATAGAGCGACTCAGGAGCTGCGTCAAAGCCAGCAGCAAACAGATAAATGCAAGCAGATCCACAAGCAAAACACGCAGATGTCTCATAGTGGGATCTCCACAAAGTAAGCATTTCCCGGTTTCCCGCTGGCTCTTGTCTCCTGATAGGCCAGAGTCACCGTGGTACATTCATTTGGAATCAGAAACAACATCGTTCCCTGCCGTGAGTATCCCGGCTTTAGAGAATAGTCATCCGGCAATGTATCAGTGCCCATATCCAGCAGGCAGGTCCCAAAATCATCGCCCCCAGGTCCCCACTGTATCTGAAAATCTTCCGCAAACATGGTATATGTTTGGTCGCTGGTATTTTCTATGGTGAGCCAAACCTGCAGCAGCTGCTTCCCCTGCGGGATCTCAACGCCCGGATACTCCCCCAGCACCTCCGGGTCGTGAAACGAGAAACGAAACAGCGCCGTGCTGACCATCTCCCCAACCTGAGCAGGTGGTTCCGCAGCGCCGCACCCAACCAGAAGGAGCAAAAGACAAACGGCAAGCCCATACGCAACTCTTCCAAACCTGCGTCCAAGCGTATCGTCTGCAATAAAAACGTGTTTCAGCATGAATGCAATCAACAACTCCAATAGCTATAGTTTCTATCATACTATCACTATAGATATAGTTAGTCAATAGCTATAGATGTTTTTGTTCCCTATTTCTCTCTGTTACCATATCAATTGTTATAGTTTCCATTGCTTGCAAAGGAGGAATTCCGCATGGCATCTGATTCACAGCTCAACAGGGAGATCGGGCTTCGTTTGCGCAGCCGCCGCGAGCAAAAATCACTTACTCGAGAGCGTCTTGCGGAATACGCCGATATTTCCGTTCAATTTTTGGCCGATATCGAGACCGGCCGCAAGGGAATGACCGTTCAAACCTTGCGAAAGCTTGCGGTCGCTCTGCACTGTAGCTCAGACGACATCGTGTTCGGGCCCTCCGAAGCGAAATCTGGTACTGCCGCCGCGCTTCCTCCCATCTTCTTGAGGCTCACACCAGCACAGGCAAGCCTAGCTGCAGATATCATGGATCTGGTTTTCAAAGTTCTTCCTCCCCAGCCGGATGCCGAACCTTCGTAAAAGTGACTTTGCCGCAATCACGCCCCGTTCTCTCTCCCTTCTTTCCATTGACCGATTACTGGGGCTGTGTGACTTTAAAACAAAAACCGATGCTCCCGAGGGGAGCATCGGTTTTTTGCTAACCTTTTGCAATATATATGAACCGCTATCCACTTTTTCTTCAAAATGTGGCAACGGATTGTTTTTTCTGCCCTTTTATCAGGCCAACACCGCGCAATTCACGCCTCCCGGCTCAAGCGGCGCATCACGCCGAAATTTCCCGCGATGTTTTCCAAAAATGCTGGCCGACTCACCAAGGATCGCCTGCACTTTTTGGTTCATATCACAAAAATTTTCTGACGCGCTCCACCAGCTGGAATCATACGGTATTGCTCCCCAGGTTGAGGACATTGGACATTACGTTTTGTACTGTACCTGCCAATTTTGAACTATCGCTGAATAAACCGTGTGACAGCGGTGAAAGATCAGCTCACTTTATGAAGATGCTGTGATATTGTGCTTTTATGGCGTACAAAAAGGCCCGCTTCGGGGAAATCTCCGAAGCGGGCCTTCTGCATTTATCGTTCGGCCAGCTCAGTCCAGCACCACCGCAGTGCCGGACACATTCACCATCAGCATACCGTTGTCGCTGCCCAGTACCTCGTAGTCCACGTCCACGCCAACCACTGCATCTGCGCCGAGGCGGGCCGCACGGGCACTCATCTCCTCCAGCGCCTGGCTGCGGGCATTCTGCAGTTCTTCCTCATATCCGGCACTGCGCCCACCGAAGATATTGCTCAGCCCGGCGCCGAAATCCCGGAAAATATTCACGCCGGAAATAACCTCGCCGAATACAACACCCTTGTATTCTCGAATGGTGCGTCCCTCCACCGAGGGGGTAGTGGTGATAATCATCAACAACATCTCCTTTTTTGCGCGCCAGAGCCCGCTTTTTTCCATTTTAGCATCCCGCTGTGAAAAAGGCAACAGAACCATCAAAAAGCCCTTTGCATTACCCGGCGGAATGTGCTACAATCGGTAGCGGTCACGCCCGAAAAAAGGTGCGGAACCAATTGAAAAAGAAGGCATCTTTTATGGCAATTTCTCAGCGGGACGCCCGGTTTGACAATCTGAAGGGCATCCTGATTTTTCTGGTGGTATTCGGTCATTTGCTGGAGTTGGTGGGCGGCCCTGCCGCCGCCTGGCTGTACCGGCTGATTTACTCCTTCCACATGCCGGCGTTCGTGTTCTGCTCCGGCTGGTTTGCCCGGTTCGATGCGGAACGGTTTTTCCGGCGGCTGCTCTACCCCTATCTGGTGTATCAGACACTGTATCTGCTGTTTGACCGGCTGGTGCTGCATGGCAAGGCTCCGCTGCAATATACCACCCCCTACTGGCTGCTGTGGTATCTGTTTTCCATGATGCTCTGGACACTGCTTCTTCCCCTGATCGACGGTGTCAAAAATTCCCGGGCTGCTCTGCCGGGCTGCCTGGCAGCGGCCATGGCCGCTGGGTTTGACCCGACCATCGGCTACGGCATGAGCCTTTCCCGCACGCTGGTGCTGCTGCCTTTTTTCGCTGCCGGCCACCTTGCGGCGGGCGGTGAACTGAAAAGCCTGCACAACCGGCTGGCGCAGATTTCCAATTTCAGACTGTTCCCGGTACTGGGCGGCTGGATTCTGATTTCCGGTGTAATGCTCTGGCTGCGACGGGCGGCGGTGCGCAGCGTCTGGTTCTATGCCAGCTGCTCTTACAAGGGCGCACATTATGATCTGGAACTGCGGGTTATCCTGCTGGCCACCGGCGCCGTGTGGATTCTTCTGCTTTTGCGCATCGTGCCCAAACACCCGCTGCCCTTCCTTGCGTCCCTTGGGCAACACACGCTGCCGGTGTTTCTTCTGCACGGGTTCTTTGTTCGGTCGATGGGCGTGCTTCATCCCGGGCCAGGTTCCGCGGAGGGAATTGTTTTGGCTGCATGTACAGCACTGTTTCTCTGCGCTGCTCTGGGCAACCGGTTTACGGCCGCACTGTTTGCCCCTACCCTCTGTGCCCCCCGACTGAACCTCCTTTTCCTTTCGCGGAAAGGCCTTCCGTCAAGTCGCCCCGCACGCTGATTTTTATTTTCCCCCGCATCCATCGGTCGCCCCGAGCCGGTTGCGGGGCTTTTTTGCGCCCATGCCGTTGTCTTTCTCTACCAATGTGGTATAATATAAACAACCATTTCCCGAGTGGTTTGCCCGGGATGAATCTGAAACAAAGGAGTCTGTATCCATGCGTTCTGTGCCCGCTGAATGCGACGCGCTGCTCACCTGCTGCCGGGAGGAGGGCGGCATTGCCCTGCTGCGCTGCGAGACCAACGCTCCCCAGCTGCTTTTGCCGGATGAGCTGGATGGTCTGCCCATCATCCGCCTGGGGGATTACGTTTTCAGTGCCCGAGAGCCCAAACAGCTGCCGGAGGGCGCCTTCAGGCTGCGGCTGACCAGCGGCGGCGAGGAACTTCCCGCCCATGATGCGGCGGCCCTGCGGATGGTACGCCTGCCCCAAAAGGCCCTCTCTCTGGGCAACTATGCCTTTTACGGCTGCATCGGGCTGGAGGCGCTGGAGATCGGCGGCCATTTGCAGACCGTAGGCACCGACGCTTTCATGAACTGCTTTTCGTTGCGGCGGATGACCCTGACCGCACCGGCGGAGGAATGCCGCTGCCTGCGGGGGCTGCTGCAGGAGTATTCCGGCAAGCTGGAGCTGTGCTTTGCCCCCGCCGCCGGGCCGGAGTGCCGGCTGTTTTTCCCAGCCTACGACGAGGACTACGAGGAGATGGCCGCCCCCCACATCTTCCATTACAACATCCGGGGCGTGGGTTACCTGTGCCGCCAGAGCTTTGATGGTCACTGTTTCCGCTATGACCAGTACGACGCTTCGCTGGATCTTTTGCTGCGCACCCACGAATTTTCGCTGGCGGTGCGCATGGCGATGGACCGGCTGCGCTTTCCGGTGCAGCTGAGCGAAACTGCCCGCGCGGCCTATCTTTCCTGTTTGGAACAGCACACCGAACAGGCGCTGGAGCTGGTGCTGACCGAGGCGGACACCGCTCCCCTCTCCTTTTTGCTGAGTCTGGATCTGCTGGGCCGGCCGGCGCTGGCCGAGGGCTGCGAGATGGCCCGCACCGCCCGCCGCACCGAGGCTCTGGGCCTTCTGCTGGAATACCAGAACCGGCGGTTCGGCGCGCCCCGTGCCCGATCCTTTGACCTGTGAGGCACTTTATGATGCAACAAGAACAACGACATGACCCCTGGCCGGAGATTGGCCAGAAAATTCTGATCGCAGCCCGCAGCGAGCTGTATCTGAACCTGCCCTTTCTGGATGCGGCGCTGTGCAGCCTGCCGCTGAGCACCCGCGAGCCCACCCAGAGCCTTGCCACCGATGGCATCGGCCTTTATTACAACGGAGCCTGGCTGGCCCAGCGGTACGAGCGGGCCCGCAGCCTGGTCTGCCGGGCTTATCTGCACAGCCTGCTGCACTGCATGCTGCGTCACCCGCCCAAAAAGGCCGGGCGGGACGGCGAACTGTGGGATCT
>Elaine_p2__coassemble_1842_pt1 | contig 10014 bp, 10 predicted proteins | sample Elaine_p2__metabat2_high_PE_054 | metagenome-assembled genome bin Elaine_p2
GGGATCGCTGCCGTGCTGCTTTCTCTGCAAAACTGTTATGCGGTTTGTGATCTGGGACTGCAGCTTTCCTTTGCCGCCACGGTGGGGGTGCTCTGTGCAGCCAGAGTTTTCCCTCCTGTCCGGATGGATGAACAGGAGGAACATCCCTGGCGCTTCCGGCTGCGGCGTGTATGCACCGCCTTGCTGGTGCCTCTGTTTGCTGCGATATTTACTCTGCCGCTTCAGCTGTTGCATGGATTGTCAGCCAGTGGGGGTTCGGTGCTCACGAATCTGCTGGTCATGTCTCTGGTCGGGCCAATCGTCTGCCTGGGGCTGATCTGCGCGGTTACCGGTCTGATACCTGCTCTGTATGGTGTCACACGGGCTGTGATGCTGCTGGCCGGAGTACTGGTCAAATTACAGAATGCCATTGTGTTTTATATGGCTTCGCTTCCGGCGGCAAAGCTGGTTTTGCCGAAAGCATTTACTGTATTTGCGGTGCTTGTTTGCGGGGCGGCGCTCTGGTATGCCTGGCGGCTGCATCGTCTGCGCTGGGCAGTACCGGTGCTTTGTGCGGGGCTGGTACTGTCGGCTAACTTATACGGTGCGCTGACACAGGATGTGGTCACAATTCGCCTTTTGGGCAGTACATCAAGCCCCTGTGCGGTAATTGTTTCAGAACAGCAGGCGATGGTTTTGTTTCGTGGCGGAGAAAGCAACCGCCAGCAGGTACAGGATTGGTTGGATGTTCAGGGGATAGGGACGGCAGAGCTTTGGGTGGATCTGCGACAAAATCCCGGCGAGCTGAATGTTCAGGGGCGTTTGATTTACACAGAGGATCTGCCAGAAGGGCAGCAATGGATCGAAGAATTTCACGGAATTCGACTTTCTCTTCTCAACCAGAGTGGAGCAAATCTTGCATTGCTGGAAATCAGCGGTTATCGTGTGGCTATGATCACCGGTCGGCTGGAAGCAGGTACGCCATTGCAGGTTGATCTTCTGCTTGCGGGCGCTTCCAATCCCGGCATGGTAGACCCGGTACAGGTGCTCACCGCCAAATCGTATGACTGGCACGCCGAACAGCCAGATGTCCACTGGAAATACGCCCCCTTGGGCGGTACTGTTTTCATCCGCCCCGGCAGGGCAATTACATTTGAGGGGGTAACCAATGCTGCATAACGAACAAAAACAACAGGCCGCGCTGCAGAAAGGCCTGCCGGTTTTTTACTACTATTCTTCCGATCCATTCCTTGCCCGTGCCGCCGCAGAAAAAACGGCAGCGGCCCTGCTGCGGGAGGAAGGGGAGAGTACCCGACTGGATGGCCCGGCGCCCACAGTGGAGGAGCTGGTGATGGCAGCGGGAACCATCTCATTTTTTGGAACCCGCCGCATTGTAGAGCTGCCCATGCTGCAGCCCTCAGCCTACTCGGAAAAAGACATGGCGGAATTCTGTGATGTGTTGGCCAGCACCGAGAATGCTGTGTTTGTGATCCACAGTGCTTTTTCAGAGGAGCGGGGCAAGCTCAAACTGTCCAAGCAGGCCAAAAAACTCATAGAGACCTGTGAAACACTGGGATATGCTGCTGAAGTGGCCTATCCCGGTGTGCAGGAGCTGCGTCGAATGCTGCGTCAGCGTGCCGAGGGCATGAACACCGCCATGAGCGAAAGTGCGGCCGGCCTGCTGCTGGAACGCTGTGGTCAGGATCTGTTTCTGCTGGAAAATGAGGTGGATAAACTGGCTGCCGCCAGTGGTTATACCGAAATTACACCGGGCCTGATTGTGGAGATGAGCACCCAGAATCTTGAGGCAGACGTCTTTGACATGGTTCGCCTGATCACCGGTAAAAACGCCGCCAAAGCCTGCGAAAAGCTGAACACCCTGCTGCGGCTGCAAAACGATCCGATTGCCATCACGGCAGCCATGATCGGCAGTTATGTGGATCTTTACCGGGTCAAGGCCGGGCTGGCGGTAAAAAAGAGCTACGGCCAGGTGCATAAGGATCTGGGCTATAAAGGCAGCGATTACCGGCTGAAAAAATCTGCCGAAACCGCCGCGCGCTACACACTGCCGCAGCTGGAGCAGTGCCTGGAGATTCTGCTGGAGCTGGACCAGGGGCTGAAGGGTTCCCCGACGGACAGCGCTGTTTTGCTTCAAACCACACTTTGCCGTCTGGCAGCCGCGGGGGTAACACGATGAGTGAAAAACTTCGCATCCAGCAGGTGATCGTGGTGGAAGGCCGGTATGATGCAGCGGCCCTCAGCGCAGTGGTGGACGGTCTGATTATCACCACCGATGGCTTTGCCATTTACAAAGACAAGCAGACCCAGTCTCTGCTAAAAGAGCTGGGCCGTCAGCGTGGGGTTATCCTGCTTACTGACCCGGATGCAGCGGGCTTTCGCATCCGAAACTTTTTGTCCAACCTGATCGGGCACGAATATGTGAAGCAGGCCTATGTGCCTGCCATTGCAGGCAAGGAGTCACGCAAGGCGGTTCCCGGCAAGGAAGGTCTGCTTGGTGTGGAAGGTCTTCCGCCGGAGGCATTAAAAAAGGCCCTTCTGGATGCGGGGGCCAGTGAAACTGCTGCCCGCAGCGGTCGGGCCATTACCTACACCGATCTGTATCAGTGGGGGCTTTCCGGCACGGCCGGCAGTCAGGAACAGCGGTTTGCTTTTCTGCGCAGGCTGGGCCTTCCGCCACGTCTTTCCAAAAAGGCGCTGTGTCAGGTGCTCAATCAGTTATATACCTACGAGGAAGCCCAGGCATTGGCTGAACAAATCGAAGAATAAGCAAGAGGCCCGGGGCCGCGAAAGGAGCAAATTACTCCTCGCGTGGCCCCGGGCCTCTTGTTTTATTTCAGTTTACCTTCCAGCAGCTGCTGATTCCACCAGGGCTTTTCAGCCTGAAAGCTGCGTCCGCTTACCCCCTGCAGCAGGGGATTGGTCAGAACGGGGAAGGTGAGCTGCCAGGCACACAACGCCTGATATTTCAGCTTCAGTTCCCGGTTGGCGGCGTTATTGCCGTATTTGCTGTCGCCCAGAATGGGGCATCCAATGCTGGCCAGATGCGCCCGAATCTGGTGTGTCCGTCCGGTAATCAGTTCCACCTGCAAAAGTGCCAGACGGCCGCTCACCGCAAGGGTTTTATACGATCTCCTTGCCGCCGGGCATTGAACGCTCACTTACCCGTACCAGCCCTTTGCCTGCATCCTTCACCAGATATCCCTGCAGGGTAGCCTGCTCGGGCCGGGGCCGTCCAAATGTAACACACAGGTATTCCTTGCGGATTTCCCGGTCCCGAATCAGATCGATCAACAGATGTTCGGTTTGCGGATCCTTTGCAATCAGCACAAGTCCACTGGTGCCGGTGTCCAGCCGATGGCACAACGCAGGTGCCAGGCCCTTTCCGGGTTCCCATCCATGCTCTCTGTGCAGATAAAGCATGGCCCGGTTGATCAGTGTATCCGGCTCGGTGTCGTGGATTACGGGCAGGCCGGCAGGCTTATCCACCAGAAGAATGTGTTCGTCTTCATAAACCGGCTTTGCAGCGAATCGGGCACGCAAAAATGCAGGTCCCTGAACAGCTGCCGGATTGAGCTGCTCCTCCGGCAGAAACAGCCGGATCTCGTCTCCGGTCTGAACCCGGGTGGAAAGGGGTTGTTTTTTGCCGTTCAGTTTGATTTTGTTTTCCCGCAATGCTTTATTTAACCTGCCAAAGGTCAGGGCGGGGAATTGCTCCGTGAGGTATTTGTCCAGCCTTACCGGGGTAAGGCTTTTCACTGAGATAATCTTCATGAAAGAACCTCCAGATCCTTACACTGACCGCTTTCGTTATACAGACAGTGCGCATCGTCAATTTCCAGTGTGACCATCAGCCAGCCGGCATCCTGATCACTTACTTCAAGAATGGGATACACCCCGCCCTCACCATCGGAAAGAGCCGTGGCTCCCTCCAGCTTCTGGCGGGTAAAGGGAGTATCATAGAAAAGAACAACCCTGTTGGCATCCTCCTGCCGTCCGATACTTTCCAGATTCAAACTCAAAATACCGTGATCCCAGAAGTCATCGGAGTAATCGGCCAGATGCAGCGGATAATTCTCACTGAATTCCATTGCCAGCGGATGGGTAAACTCCTCCAGTCCGGGGGCGATCACATAGACAAGAGGAGAACGGGTTTCGTCGCCGGTTTGCTGGTACAGTACCCCGCACCAGGCACCCTGATCCTGCGCCGCCTGTGCCACAGCCAGGAAGGTTTCCTCCTGTTCGGTAAAGAAGATGCAGTCCTGCGGCATTGCGCCTTCGGTAATGGCCTGTACAAATTCCTCCTGCCGCCGCTGGGCCTGAGCTTCATCATAGCGGGCAGTAAAAGATGTGTCGCTGCTGGTCATCTTCTCATCTGCAGTGTAAAGGGCCAGGCTCAGGCCGGTGGTTTTCAACGGACCCAGTGCCACCAGATGCTGGTAGCGACCCTCGGTTGCATTTAACAGTGCTGCAAGGCTGCTGTCTTGCTGGCTCAACAGGTTAAATCCCGCATCCGAATAGGGACGGAACGAACCCGCCTTTTCCAGCAATGCCGGGCTTAAATCCACCAGCTGTACAAGGCACAATACCCCGATCACAGCAGTTTGCACCCATTGTTTCTGGTATCGGGTCAAGCGGATCAGTGCAGCTACGCAGCAGGTAAAAATCAGGTAGTATACCGGCCAGAACAGACGCCCGCTGGAGCGCAGAGTGGTTGCCAGCTGTATCACAAACTGGGGCAGGGGAATCAGGGCAAGCACAGCGCCGTTGGCGGTAATCACATTGCTGACCGCAAATACCGTCAGGCAAAGCACAACAAACAGCAGTCCAAAACGATTTTTCAGGCATTTGAGGATGCTGAATCGATGCCAGCGCAGAACAACAATTACAACTGCCACGCTGCACAAAAGCATCCCAAGGCCCAGATAATTGAAGCCGTCGTAATTCCCCAGTGTCTGATTCTGGGCGGGCAGGAACAGGCTCCATTTGCCCATACCACGGCTGACCGGGTTCCAGAGCGCGTTCAGATTCATGCAGAAATGCCCATACTGTACGCCGCTTCCTCCGGATGCGGATCCTCCGCTGAACAATCCGAACAGCCAACCCACCAGTGCGGTGCATCCAAGATTGGCCGCCAGCAGTGCGGCCGGCTTTACAAACTGTTGGTGAAACACCGCATGTTCTGCAAAAAGCGCAAAAGTAAGCGCATACGTCATGGGGGCAAAATAAGGGTGAATGGCCAGCGTCAGGCAGTTCACAGCGAACAGCCCCGGGTAGAAAAACCGGCCTTCCCGCCGCCCACGAATGTAATAACACAGTGCTGCCAGAATCAGGAACTGCGCGGCCAGCGCAGTATGGCGAAACGCTCGCTCCAACAGAACAGGGCTGAAAACAAAGGGAACTGCGCCAAGCAGTACAATGGGCGTTCTGCGGCTGAACAGCCCCACCAGCAGGCAGGCAAATCCTCCCTGCAATACAAAGCAGAGCAGCGTGAACAGCCCGAAATACTGGAACACAGAGGGCAAAAAAGGTTCCAGCAGCCGAAAAAGCGCAGCAAACAGCGGGATGGAGTCGGTAAATGCCACGCTCAAACCAAAGGGCCAGTTGATGCGATCCGAAAAGCAGAAGGGAATTGAAAACTCAGACTTCCGGTAGAACATCCAGCCCGCATAATGCTGCTGAATGTCTGCCTCGATGTATCCACCGCGCAGCCAGGCGTCGTTTGTCACATCCAGTGGCGAAAGTCCATACAGCAAAAAGAATACCGCTGCGCCCAAAAGGCAGCCAAGAGCAAACAGCCGCCGACGCTCGTTTTTTTCATAACCAGGCATTTGAATCAAAGCCACGTCCTTTCCGTTCCTGCAAACCCCGACACAAAAGAGATTTGCGCAGGCATGGTTGCTTTGTTTATTATAAACGATTCCCCGCTAACCTACAATTCTTTTGTTTGAATCGAAGGGATATCCCATCGGAAAACATTGACAACGCAATGTATTTGGTGTATTATAATTAGGCTTGCCGCTGTGGCGGAACTGGCAGACGCAAGGGACTTAAAATCCCTCGCCCTAATAAGGCGTACCGGTTCGATCCCGGTCAGCGGCACCAAGCTGGAGCAAAGTAACCTTTGCTCCGGCGTTTTTTGTATCCGAAGAAGGAAAAAGCTCCCTGCCAAAATATGAACTGGCCCAGATGGTACAGACAGCATAAAAAGCCCTGGGTGTAGGAATATTCAGTTTTAGCAGGAGTGGCGCAGCGTCAGCGGCGCCACTCCTGCTTTGCTTTGGATACGCTCGTGGTTGTAAAAATGGATATAGCGGTCAATCATTTCATTTGCTTCGGAGAAGGTTTCCGGTTTGTGACGGTAGATGCACTCTGTTTTTAGGATGGAGAAAAAGTTTTCTGCCATTGCGTTATCATACGGGTTCCCACGTCTTGACATCGAAGGTGTAATGCCGTATTGTTGAGTTAGCTTGAAATATGCTTGGGATGTGTATTGAAAGCCTTGGTCGCTGTGGAGCTGCAACTCCGCAGCGGCCTTCTTCTTTTCTCTACACACTGCCTGGCGGATGGTGTCCAGCACCAGGTTCACCGTTTGCTGTGTCCCAGTCTTGTAGGACACAATACTGTTGTCATACAAATCTCGGATCATAGACAGATACAATACGCCTTGCTTGGTTTTAATATAGGAAATATCGGTTACCCACTTGCGATTGGGTTCTTCAGCATGAAAATTTCGGTTGAGAAGATTCTCGTATGTTACCCCATTCGGATGGCAGGGCAGGGAAATCTCGCTCTGCCATTTTTCTGTGTTCAAATTCTGTGTGGTTGACGGCAAAAAGTATGTCTTTACCATCATGGAAGTTTTAGCCGCAAATCTGTTTTTTTCGGGTTGTGCGAAACCTGGATTTATACTATAATAAGTTCGAAAATCAGGTATCGATCCACCCGTGCCGGAGCACAGTAAAGCTGCCGACACGCCGCTGGGAAGCTGCAAAAGAGGAGCGTTTGCAATGAAAGAATATCAGAGCATGACCAGGCAGGAGCTGCAGGAAGAATACGAGGCGGTTCTGGCACAGTATCAGAGCTATCAGGCAAAGGGACTGAAACTGGATATGTCCCGCGGCAAACCCTGTGCCGAGCAGTTGGAGCTTTCCAACGGGCTGCTCAACCAGAATGAGTATGTCGGAGAAAATGGCGAGGATGCCCGTAACTACGGTTTGCTTGCCGGTATGCCCCAGGCCCGCCGTTTCTTTGCCGAGCTGATGGGTGTGGAGGAAAATGAAGTTATCGTGGGTGGCAATTCCTCGCTCACACTCATGTATTATATGATCGATCTGGGCTGGCGGGTCGGCTTTGCGGACAGCGACCATCCCTGGCGCACCGAGGAAAAGCTTAAATTCCTGTGTCCTGTACCCGGCTATGACCGTCACTTTGCCATTACGGAGTATTTCGGCTTCGAAATGCTGCCCATCCCCATGAAAGAGGATGGCCCGGACATGGATCTGGTGGAGCAGTTTGCCGCTGATCCCAGCGTGAAGGGAATCTGGTGTGTGCCGCTGTATTCCAATCCGGATGGCTATATTTACAGCGCGGAAACAGTACGCCGGCTTGCCAGCATGAAAACCGGTGCGCCGGATTTTAAGATCATCTGGGATAACGCATACTGTGTGCATCATCTTACCGATGAGCATTGCTCTGTGCCCGATATCCTGACCGAGTGCAAAAAGTATGGCACGAAGGATCGTCCTCTGCTGGTATGCTCCACCAGCAAAATGACCTTCCCCGGAGCTGGTGTTGCCGCGCTGGCCGCCAGTGAGGCCAATATCCGCCACATCCTCACCCAGATGGCTCCCATGGCCATCAGTGCCGACAAGATGAATCAGATGCGCCATGTGAGCTTTTTGAAAAACAAGGCGGGCGTACTGGCACACATGGAAAAACATCGTGCTATTCTGGAACCCAAATTTGAACTGCTCAAGGAAGCCTTTGCCTGCCAGCTGACTCCCTGCGGGGCCATTGCCCGCTGGACCAACCCCAAAGGCGGATATTTCATCAGCCTGTATGTGATGGATGGCTGCGCAAAGCGCGTGGTTCAGCTGTGCAAGGAAGCCGGTGTGATTCTCACTCCTGCAGGTTCGGCTTATCCCTACGGCAACGACCCGCAGGATCATCACCTCCGCATCGCTCCCTCGTATCCCACGGTGGCCGAACTGGATCAGGCCAGCCAGCTGCTTTGTGTCAGTGTTCGTCTGGCCAGTCTGGAAAAACTGTTGCAGGCATAACAAAAACCAATTGCAACGGCAGGCGAATCTGTGCTATAATAACGGAATCTTAAACTGCGGTGCGGGATAATGCGGCCCGGCCGTTCATCAAAGGAGGACCCCATATGAAGTGCCCTTACTGCGGCGAACTGGAATCCAAGGTCATTGATTCCCGCCCCACGGAGGACGGCGAGAAAATCCGCCGCCGACGGGAATGCCTGCGCTGCGGCAAGCGTTTTACCACTTATGAAATCGTGGAAACCGTGCCTTTGATGGTCATCAAAAAGGATCGTTCCCGCCAGGTGTTCGATCGGCAGAAGCTCCTGGGTGGCATGCTTCGAGCCTGCGAAAAACGCCCGGTCAGCTATGAGATGCTGGAGCGGGCGGTGGATAACATCGAGCAGTCCCTTCTGAACAGCTATGAGCGCGAAGTCACCTCCATTCATATTGGTGAGCTTGCCATGGAAGAGCTGAAGAAGATTGATGAAGTGGCGTACGTACGCTTTGCTTCGGTTTACCGGCAGTTCTCTGATTTGAACACCTTCATGAATGAGCTTAAGGAAATGCTCAGCAAGCGTTCAGAGCAGCCCGAAAAATAATCGGCGCACACCGTTCAGCTGAGATTTCAGCTTTCCCGTTTCGCAAAGAAGATCCTGCAGATAGTCCGGGTGTGCATAGGCGTTCAGGCCATACAGTGCACTTTCCAGTTCATGAAGCTGATCTTTTCGAACAAACACGGCAAGTACCGCCTGCTGCTTTTGATAGCCCTGTGTCATATATCGGATTTGCTCCCGTGCTTGCGGATACTCTCCACAGATGCAAAGGCTTTCCACCCGTACAAGCCCCTTATCCAGCGAATCGAGGGAATCCGATACCAGACGCTGACCGATGAGTGTGAGCAAACACAATGCCGCAAGAATCATTGCGGCTGCCCGCAACCGTTTCATTTCTGTCCTTTCCACAGCCCTCTGGTCCGCTTTTGCGGCAGGGGGCTGTTTTCTTTTGGAATCAATCTGTATTCGCCTCCAGCCCGTACCAGAAGAAGCAGTACCTGTTCTCGAGTGCATTTTTCTTTCCGGAGAAGGAACTCCAGCCATTGGGCGTCCTTCCTGCAGAGCGGAAGTGCCCCCTTCAGAAGCTGTCCATCCGCAATTACCGGAATAAAGGGATCGCCGTCCTCTGTTTTGCAAACGCTGATGCTGCCGTTGGTCTCAACCACCGCCCAGCTTACCTGTGCCGGGTCAAACACGTCCTTACCGCGCAAGGCTTCCAGAAGATCCCCGGTCCCGAACCGCAGCGATCGCAGAGTTTCGCGGCAGATCTTTCCGTCTCGAATCACGGTAACAGGGGAGCCGAACAGCAATCGTGCTGCTTTGGGCCGGCAGAAACACAGCCCGGAGAGGAAAAGTTCCAGTGCCACAATCAAAAACACAGGAACAAGGCTGGCAGTAAGTGGCAGCTCCGGCGACTCGATGGAGATGGACGCAAGGTTGGAGATCAGAATAGTGGAAACAAGCTCGGCGGGCTGTAATTCTCCCAGCTGACGTTTTCCCATCAGGCGCATGGCCAATAGAATGAGCAGATAAACCATCAGGGTTCGCAGCATCAGAATCAGCATTCCTTATCCTCCGTCTCTTTGAATCGCCTCACTGCCTTTTCGGTTTGCAATGCGGTCATTTGGGGTATACTAAGCCCCGGAGGTGACGCCGATGCAAACGGAAGAAACATTGAAGCCGCAACTTCAGCAAAATATCGA
>Elaine_p2__coassemble_1893_pt1 | contig 9788 bp, 8 predicted proteins | sample Elaine_p2__metabat2_high_PE_054 | metagenome-assembled genome bin Elaine_p2
TTGATGTCCGCCCAGAAGGCGGTGGTGCTTTCGTAAATGGTCTTGTAGCTGTGGCTGTAGCTGTGAAGGCCGATCTGATGCCCCTCTGCGGTCATGCGCTGCAGCAGCGGCAGATATTTCTGGTTGTTCTCTGCCCCTACCACAAAAAAAGTGGCGCAGACCTGCTTTTCCTTTAAAATATCCAGCACCGATTCCGTGGTGGCACTGGGGCCATCATCAAAGGTCAGAAACACCCTCTTCTCGCCTTCCGGCGCATTGCTTTGTGCCGCCACCGCAGGCACCACCGGCACATTGGTAAGATCCGCGTTGCTGCACACCGCACTCTGGCCGGCAGCCCAGATCATTGCTCCTGCCACGGCTGCACAGCATACGCCCCACGCGGCCAGCCAGAAAATACGCTTTCGTTTCATGGATGCTTTCATATCCGATCCCCTCGTTTTCCATTGTTGATTTGCCCCGGCAAACCTTTTATACTTATATCTATGAAGTTCGGGGATGGGTTATCCCCTTTTTTAAAGGAGAAAAATATGGAAATCGCAACTCTTGTGCTGGCCGCTCTGGCCTGCGTGTTCAGTCTTTTGGCTTTGCTGCGCCGCCCGCCGCAGAGCGATTTGTCCGGGGAGGATCTGGAAAAGGTTCGGCAGGATCTGCTGGCGGAAATCCGCCAGACCCGCCAGGAGCTGAGCGGCCGTGTAATGGCCGGCATGCAGGCGGGCGCCAATCAGACTGAGCAGAAGCTGGAGAGCATTCGCACCACCATGGAGGTCCGGCTGAACTCCATGCAGGCCAGCAACGACCGGCGCCTGAACGAGATGCGGCAGACTGTGGACGAAAAGCTGCAGAAAACGCTGGAGGACAAGCTGCAGAAGAGCTTTGGTCTGGTGAGTCAGCAGTTGGAAATGGTCTACAAGGGGCTGGGCGAGATGCGCACTCTGGCTGCCGGAGTGGGCGATTTGAAGAAGGTTCTGAGCAATGTAAAAACCCGGGGCATTCTGGGCGAGATTCAGCTGGGGGCCATTTTGAACGAGATTCTGGCCCCGGAGCAGTTTGCAGAGAACGTGGCCACTGTGCCCGGAAGTTCCGAGCGGGTGGAATTCGCTCTGCGGCTGCCCGGTGACGGGGACGGCCAGGTGTGGCTGCCCATCGACGCCAAGTTTCCCTCGGACGCTTATTCCGCTTTGCTGGCCGCCTACGATGTGGGCGACCGGGCGGCAGTGGAAACTGCTGCCAAGGAACTGGACAAGCGCATTCGCAGCTTCGGCAAGGATATTCACGACAAATACATTGCCCCGCCCCACACCACCGATTTCGGCGTGATGTTCCTGCCGGTGGAAGGTCTTTACGCGGAAGTGGTTCGCCGCGGCATTGCCGAGCGGCTGCAGCGGGAATACAAAATCGTAGTGGCCGGCCCCACCACCATGGCAGCGCTGTTGAACAGCCTGCAGATGGGCTTCCGTACCCTTGCGATCCAGAAACGCTCCAGCGAGGTCTGGAAGGTTCTGGCCAGTGTAAAGGCGGAATTCGACACCTTCGGCCAGGCACTGGCACAAGCCCAGAACCGGCTAAATCAGGCCAGCCATGAGCTGGAGAATCTGGTGGGTGTGCGCACCCGGCAGATTCAGCGCAAGCTGCGGCAGGTAACGGAACTTCCGGCAGACAGTGACGCTGCCACCATGATCGGTCAGGGTGCTCTGGAAGAAAATGAAAGTTAAGTATTGACTTTTTGCTGTAAACCTGATAAACTATTTCTTGCGGTCGCAATCGGCCGCAGGATTATGCGAGGGTGGCGGAATCGGCATACGCGCATGTTTGAGGTGCATGTGGTTTTTACCTTGAGGGTTCAAGTCCCTTTCCTCGCACCAAACGTAAAGAACCCCGGTCAATGACCGGGGTTCTTTTTTGTTATTCTGTGATGTTTCGCCTTTTTTCTCTCAAGTCAATCCGTGACGGCTTTTGTTGTTTTCTCACTTTAAAAGGGATATAATGCCATTATATCCATATCCGGGAAATCTCTTCCTGCTTGCGGTTTTGGAAGGAAGAGCGGAAATCTTTGTGCCTTTTCTCGCGGGCACATCACAGGAGGAATTGCAAGATGAAACGAATGCTGATTATTTTATCCGCACTCATGATATTACTGAGCGGATGTACATCTGCTCCCGTACAACAGACCCCCGCAATAGAAATGCGGGTTTCCGAGGGCTGGATTGAATACACCAGCGACGGACAGACCTGGACCCAGCTTGTCGCTCTTGACGAGCTGAAGGGTCAGGATGGGCAGGATGGACAAGATGGAAGCAATGGGCAGAATTCCCAATCCACAGATACGACTACTTCTGATGTGACCGTCATACAGCGCGAAAAAGGCGACAAGGGCGATAAAGGCGAGCCCGGCGCTGCGGGCCCGGCTGGGGCACAGGGAGAAAAGGGCGATACCGGTGCGCAGGGGCCTGCCGGTGAAACCATCGTTATCACACCACAGCCCACCAGTGCCCCCAGTGATCTACAGCTGGAAAGTCTGAGCATCGGCGGAAAACCGTTTGTGGGTACCAGCGGGGATTATGTAGTTCTTGTGGCCTGCTTCTCCCCTTCCGACTCTACTCCCGCATTTGAATGGAGCTGCAGCGGTGGCGAAATTCTGGGCAATACTGAGACCGTGCTGTTTGTGGCTCCGCCCAACGAAGGATTTACAGACAAAACCTACACCATCACCGTAACTGCCGGCGGAAAAACCGCTTCCAAAGATATTGTGGTAAAAGGGCGACCGCTGCCCACCGAAGCTCCAACTCCGGCGCCTACCGAAGCTCCGTTGCACACCCTGGCTCCGACGCCTCTGCCCACAGCTGCACCCACACCAGCACCTACTCCTGCACCCACTACTGTACCTACCCCAGTCCCAGTACCCACAGAAGTCCCCTCTCCCCGTTGGTAAAACAGCTTTCTTGTGCAAGAACGCAGAAGAAGCAAAAGGCTCTGCACACAAAAATCTTTTTCCAGGCATGTCCGCCTTTGGCTTTTTTCAGAAAAAAGTGCTATACTATAATTAAAGAAATATTGCTCGCCCTGCCCGTAATGGAAAGCCCGGTTGCGGGCAGGGTGCAGGCATTTTCCCGCGCTTTGCTGCTGATGAATCAGCGGCAAGGCGCTTTCTTACAGGCAAAAATCACACGGGCTTGAACTGCGAGGTGGAACATGTATCAAATCGGGCAATATATCGTTTATGGCAGCACCGGTGTATGCCGGGTGGAAGGACTGGTGGAAAAGCCTCCTCTTGGGTTTTATTATGTTTTAAAACCCCTGTACGAAAGCGGAACCATTTATACTCCTGCGGAACACCCCAAGGTGTTCATGCGGCCGGTCATCAGCCGCGAGGATGCAGAGGCTCTGATCGACCAGATCCCCGGGATTGTCGCCCAACCGGACCGCACCAAAAATCTGCAGGAGCTGCGGGAACATTACCGCACTGCCACATGCAGCCATAACTGCGCCGATTTGATCCGACTGACCATGTCGATCTACGCCAAAAAGAAGGAACAGGAACAGATGGGCCGTCGCTTCGGCCAGGTGGACGAGTGCTTCATGAAGCAGGCGGAAAGCATCCTGTTTGGCGAATTCGCAGTGGCGCTTGGAATTTCCCGGGCGGAAGTTCACGATTATATTTCCCGCCGGGTGGAGTGTCTGCGGGCTGTTCAGGTTTAATTTTTTGTGAGCCGCACTTGCATTTTGACCAAGGAGTCGATGCAAATGCGGCCCTTTTTCTACTTTTCATAAAACATGTTCATCATTCCGCCAGAATTTTGTACAATTGTTTGTTTAATTTATCAATTGAAACAATTGCGCAAAATATTTATACTATATATTATCAAATCAACCACTGAACAACAGATTTTAGAAGGGGGTGTACGGAATGAGCGAACCTACCGCACGCGAACTGTTGGTTCAGCTGACCCAGGAGACAGAACGTCTCCGGCTGTTGGATTTGGCCGATCGCTGCTGTTCTTTGGATGAACTGAAGGACTGCCTGCGCGCCATGCTGAAAGGCGTTGTTTGATTATATCGTTTCTTTTGCTCTCTATCATCTCTACATAGCGAAAGCCCCGGGCCATTGGCCCGGGGCTTTCCTTTTGTCTTTTTATTCCGATTTTTGTGATCTGTCAGACGCTTTTTTCAGATAACGCTGTGTAAATTCCTCCGGCGGAATGGGGCAACTGTAGAAGAAGCCCTGACCGTACTCACAGCCGATGGAATGAACAAATTCTTCGTCCTGCTGCACCTCCACGCCCTCGGCAACGGTGGTGATCTGCAGATCCTTTGCCAGCTTGACCACATTTTTCAACGCCAGCTTGTTCTTTTCCTTTTTGTCCGGCGCGCTTTCCAGCAGGAAATCCTTATCGAATTTCACCTCGTCCACCTGAATCCCCGCCAGTACATTCAGGGAGGAATAGCCGCTGCCGAAATCGTCCAGCGACAGGCGGAAGCCTTTTTCGTGCAGCTGAGCCAGCGTTTTGTTCATCTGCTCGATGTTTTCAATGGCCAGCCCTTCCAGAATTTCCAGCTGGATGTATCCATGGGGAATGTGATAGCGATCCATTACCGCGCACAGACGCTCCACATAGTCCGACTGATAGAACAGCAGCCGGGACTGATTCACCGAAATGCAAATCGGCTCATAGCCGGCATCCATCCACTCCCGCAGCTGGCGGCAGGTTCTGTCCACCATATACAGATCCAGACGGGCACAGAACCCGTTTTTCTCAAACGCCGGAATAAACTCGTTGGGATAAACCAGCGTTTCATCCGGCCGAATCCAGCGCACAAGAGCCTCGGCGCCTTCCACCTGGCCATTCTCCAGCCGCACCTTGGGCTGGAGGAACAGCTGAAATTCCTGTTTTTCCAACGCACTCTGCATGCTGCTTTCGATGCTGTTCTGGAAGTTTTCCTTCCGGTGCATGGCCCGGTCGTAAAATGCCAGCACATTCTGGTATTTTTTCACTGCATGCTTCTGGGCAAATTCCGCCTTGTGCAGCAGATCCCGCACCAGCTCCTCCGGCGGGGCGCTCTCCTGTACCATTGCGGCGCCCGCATACAGAATAACGGGGTAGCTCACATTCAGCTCCTGGGCGATGGTTCCCGCCTGCTCCATGATTGCCTCCACGCGGGCGCGAACCTGCTCCTCCTGGCTGGAATGCAAAAGCAGATAGAACTGATCCGCATTGGAGCGGCAGAAGCACTCCTTCTCACCCATCACCTGCCGCAGCAGAGCTGCCATCTTTTTCAGCACCTGATCCGCCTGTGCCTTGCCCAAAATCTCGTTGATGTACTGGAACTGACGGATATTCATGGTAATGAGCGCATAGTTGCTGTTCTCTGCCAGAAGATCCTCTGCACATTGCGTGAACTTTTCAAAATTATAGGTGCCGGTCAGTCGGTCGTAGTAGGCCAGCTTCATAAGCTCTTTGTTGCTGCCCCACATGGCCCACCGCACATAATACAACAGGCCCAGGCAAAGCAGGATGATCATTCCACTGAGCACATTGGACGTGATCAGAATGGAGTAAATCGGGCTTTTGCCGGAATTGATCGTATCGGCATAGCACAGATACCAGCCATTCATACCAAATGGCTGCATATAAACCGTTTGCTCCTTGCCCTCCAGCTGAATGGTAAAATGGAACGCCTCGTTATTTTCCATCTGCTGCAGCGCCGACTGAGCCACCTGCTCATCCACACCGGCCTGACTGAGAAAATTCTCCGTGCCCTGTGGTGCCAGCGGAGTGCTTTCCGAGGCAGCAATGATGCGGCCACTCTGATCCACCCACACCACATCCAGCTTGCTCTGAGAAACTGAAGGCCGCGTGAAGATTTCCTGAAAGGCACTCAGATCCTTGGATGCAGCCACCACACCGGTCACGCTTCCGTTGGCCGCCTGTACCGGTGCGGCATACATGATCAGCTGTTGCCGCATTCCTTCATCGTAATATACCTGCGACGCGGATTTTTTGCCCTGCAGCGCATAATTGATCAGCTGCTGCACTTCCGGCTCCAGCGCCTCCATTGGGATATTCTCTTCCAGAGTACCATCCGCCCGTACCCGGCTCTGCATACCGGTTCGGGTGTAGTAGCCCATGCGCAGGAAGGAATTATCCTGGCGGGCATCCTGCAGATCCATCGCAAAACCGCGAAATTCCTCGCTGGATTTCCCCTGCATGTATTCCGCCATAATCTGCAGCGCTTCCCGGTTAGTTCCCATTCGATTGCGCATCTCAAGCCAGTATTCATTCATGGAGGTCTGCAGCTGTGTATTATAGGATTTCCGGTTCGCCTGCTGAATGGATGCAATGCCCATACAGGAAACAACAATCAGTGAAATACCGATCAGCACCGTGGAAAGGGTAATCTGCAAAAAGCGCTGATGCATCCGGGGCCTGGACGCCCGTTTTTCTGCTTTATTTCGTTTTAAAAGCGCCATCTCCCGCCTCCTCTCCCGGCTTTTTGGGATAAAAATCCAGATGGTTCTATTTTACCGCATCCGGCACATTTCCCGCAAGAGCGTTCCTGCCATCCTGGCGAACCTTGCAGAATTTTGCCGGATATTTTTGTTTTTATTATATAAGGTATTCCATATCTGCGCAACGCAGGCGGCGCAAAAAAGATTCAAATTTTTTAAGTTTTCCTCTTGACAACTCCCGGATTCTTGCTAAAATATACTTAAATAATTTTAGTTAAATTATTTTAATTAAAATTACGAAACCATTTTTCTGCACATTTCAACAACACAAAAACAACATAAGAAAGTGAGAGTTTATCATGTTTGAGAAAGTACGCGACATCATTGTGGACACCCTGAGCTGCGACGCTGACAAAGTTACCATGGAGGCCACCCTGGCCGACGATCTGGGCGCTGACAGCCTGGACGCTGTTGAGCTGAACATGGCTTTGGAGGACAACCTGGGCGTTGCCATCTCCGACGAGGAACTGACCAATATGAAGACCGTTGGCGACATTGTGAATTACCTGGAGGCCAACGCCTGATTTTTGCGGCGTAAGGCAAGGCGCCCCTTCACCGGCGCTTTGCATCAGCTCTGGCAGGGGCGGCCGGGAGGCGGCGATCCGCCGTTCCGGCTGCTTTTTGCCGGAGCTGATTTTCTTTCGGCACCAGGGCACGCATTGCGCACCCCCTGCCGCCTATCACGATTTATAAGGAGGTTCCCGGCATGACCTTGGAACAAATCACCAGCCTGCTGAAGGCGTTTGACGAAAGCTCCGCCAGCCGTTTGAAGTACACCTGCAGCGAGGAGCAGATCACTTTGGAAAAAGCAGTCACCCAGATCGCCGTCGTCTGCGCGCCGGCCATGGAGGCTGCCCCTGTTGCTGCCGCCCAGCCCGCAGCTGCGCCCGCCGCCGCTGCCCCTGCTGCCGGGGCCACCATCGACGCCCCTCTGGTGGGCACCTTCTATGTGGCCAGCGCCCCGGGTGAGACTCCCTTTGTGCAGCCCGGCGACACCGTGCACAAGGGGCAGACCATTGGCCTGATCGAAGCCATGAAGATGATCAACGAGATCCCCGCTCCCTGCGACTGCATGATCGAAAGCCTGGTCGCGCAGGATGGCGCTCTGGTGGGCTTTGGCGATCCGCTGTTCCAGATCCGGGAGCTGTGAGCCATGTTCAAACGTATTTTAATCGCCAACCGCGGCGAGATCGCGGTGCGCATCATCCGCGCCTGCCGTGAGCTTGGCATCGAGACTGTGGCGGTGTATTCCACCGCCGACGCCAGCGCCCTGCATGTGCAGCTGGCCACCAAGGCGGTTTGCATCGGCCCCGCAAAGGCAGCACAGAGCTACTTAAACCAGACCGCCATTCTGACAGCGGCAGTGGAAAGCGGCTGCGAGGCCATCCACCCCGGCTACGGTTTTCTTTCCGAAAACGACGAATTTGCGGATCTGTGCGCCCAGTGTGGGCTCAAATTCATCGGCCCCAGCGGCGATGTGATTCGTAAGATGGGCAATAAGGCCGCCGCCCGCGAACTGATAATCAAGGCGGGCGTACCGGTGGTGCCCGGTTCTGACGGCGTAATTGAAAGCGCCGAGGAGGCTTTGAAGGTTGCCGAGCGCATCGGCTATCCGGTGCTGCTGAAGGCCAGCGCCGGCGGCGGCGGTCGCGGTATGCGCCGGGTGTTCAGCCCGGAGGAGCTGCCTGCCGCCTTTGCCTCTGCACAGGCAGAGGCTGTGGCCTGTTTCGGCAACGGCGAAATGTATCTGGAAAAGCTGGTGCTTTCCCCCCGGCACATCGAGTTCCAGATCATGGCCGACCAGCAGGGCCATGTGGTTCATCTGGGCGAGCGCGACTGCTCGATCCAGCGCAAGAACCAGAAGCTGATGGAGGAATCCCCTTCCAAGGCCCTTTCTCCCGAACTGCGTCAGGCCATGGGCCGGGATGCGGTAAAGGCCGCTCAGAGCTGCGGCTACGAGGGTGCGGGCACCATTGAGTTCGTGCTGGATCCGGACGGCAACTACTACTTTATCGAGATGAATACCCGCATTCAGGTGGAACACCCGGTCACCGAGATGGTCACCGGGCAGGATCTGGTCAAGGAGCAGATTCGTGTGGCTGCCGGGCTCCCTCTCTCCTTCACGCAGGAGGATGTGAAGCTGAACGGCCATGCCATCGAGGTGCGGATCAACGCGGAGGATCCCGCCAGGAATTTTGCTCCCATGCCCGGCAAGACCGAGTTCGTGCACTTCCCGGGCGGCTGCGGCGTGCGGGTGGATTCTGCTTTGTACAACGGCTACGAACTGAGCCCCTTCTATGATTCCATGGTGGCCAAGCTCATCGTGCACGCCCCCACTCGTCTGGCTGCCATCCGCCGGATGCGCCGGGTGCTGGAGGAGTTCATTGTGGAGGGTTACCCTACCGGCGCGGAGCTGGCCCATCTGATCCTGTATCACCCGGATTATCTGAAGGGTGACTACAACACCTCTTTCATTGAAAACAATCTGGACGAGGTTCTCAGCTGGATGGAGAAGGGCGCGCCTCTGGCCGACGAGGAGGAACGCTAAATGCTGAACGAACGATTTTCTGACCGGCGGCAGCGGCTGCTGCGCCTGAAGGTAATGAGGGAGGGCGGACGTCTGCCCTCCTCCAGCCGCATTGACGCGCCGGCCATTTTCGAGCAGTGCCCTGCCTGCGGCGAAGCCGTGAGTAAGCGGCAGTGGGCCGATCAGCTGTACGTCTGCCCCCACTGCGGCCATCACCGGCCCATCGGCGCATACCAGCGGTTGGCCCTCACGCTGGATTCCGGCACCTTTCAGGAGCTGAACGACGGCATGTGCGCCGCGAACCCTCTGGGTTTTGAAGGCTACGACGCCAAGCTGGACGGCCTGCGCCGCCGCACCGGGCTTTCCGAAGCGGTGGTCACCGCCAAGGGCCGCATCGGCGGCTGGCCCGCTGTTGTGGCTGTAATGGATGGCCGCTTCCTGATGGGCAGCATGGGCGTTGCGGTGGGTGAAAAGGTGGCGCTGGCCGCCGACACCGCCCGCAAGGCAAAGCTGCCTCTGGTGATTTTCTGCGCTTCCGGCGGCGCCCGGATGCAGGAGGGCATCCTCTCGCTGATGCAGATGGCCAAGACCGCCGAAGCCATCACCCGCTTTCAGCAGGCAGGCGGGCTGTACATTGCCTGCCTGACCCATCCCACCACCGGCGGCGTAACCGCCAGCTTTGCTTCTCTGGGCGATATTACACTGGCCGAGCCCAAAGCCCTGATCGGCTTTGCCGGCCCCCGTGTGATCGAGCAG
>Elaine_p2__coassemble_1896_pt1 | contig 9774 bp, 8 predicted proteins | sample Elaine_p2__metabat2_high_PE_054 | metagenome-assembled genome bin Elaine_p2
CTGCGGGTGTAGATGCACCAGTCACCGGTGCCTCCGGACAGGCAGGCCAGCGCATTGTTGAGACCATATCCGTGCTCATTCAGGCGGCTGTTGGTCAGCGGAGCACTGCCCAGCTGAAGCGCATTGGTGAGTGCGGCAAGATCCATGCCACAGCCCCAGTCGGCCACTGCCAGGTGAATATAGTTCTTGTCCGCATCAGGTGCCAGCGCCACGCAGATCCGAGCCTTTTCGCCCGCCAGTGCGGCTGCAAGAGCATCATCGCACCCCTCGAGGACACCCTGATGGAAGAGCATTCCCTGACGGGCCAGCCCGACAAAAGCCTTGCGGGTGATGTTGATGGCGATTTCGTGGCTCTCGTTGGTGGTAGCGGTGATGTTGTTCATGTTCTGGTTGTTCATATTGAATCCTCTCTTTCTTATTTATAAGGAATGTGATTGATCCACTGCCCTTTTCCGGCTTGTTTTGTTGCGGCCAGCATGTTATGATGAGAGGGCAGAATGGACTTATTTAATAGTGGGTTGATTTTGCGTTTGCCGTGTTCGGGTGGCAGCCCGAATGCGGCTTTTTTCGTGTGGGGAAAGCAATCTTTATCACGGCCAGCAGGCAGGGACAATGGCCAAACTGTCTGCTTCGGTGATCCGGGATGTTGTCCGCTTCATAGATGAAGTGGGTGTTGCCTTTCACATAGATACCTCCTATCTAGTTGGTGTTAGGGAGTGTGTTCCCTTGTCTGTGATTTAATTATAGCATACTTATATCAGTATGCCAATTGACAAAACGCCAGAATACTGCTATAAGTATGTAGAGCAATTGTACAACGTGCATACTTATAGCAGTATTTTGCAGAAAAGAGGATCCTTATGAGTGGAAAAACTTCCAGCGCTGCCAAAAATCGATATAACGCTAAAGCATATGACCAAATTCCGCTTCGAGTCAAAAAAGGCCAGAAAGAAATCATTCAGAAGCGGGCGGAGCAGCTGAATAAGAGCGTGAATGGCTATATTACAGATTTGATTGAAGAGGATCTGGCCGGCAGCGATTTGGCGGAATATGCAGAAGCCAATTCTGAATCAATTTAAATCCGACCTACAGGAAGATGTCGGTTTCCCTGAGCACAAACCGACACGTTCAACTATAGAAAAGACGATGCTTGGGAAATCCAATGCCTCAAGAGACCACCGCACCAGCCATAAACCAAGCCTGCTTACATATTGCGAGATAAAGAACCTTACATAAAGCAGAGGAACCTACCCAGAGCCTTGATTGGTACCGGGTAGGTTCCTCTTTTTATAATTTATTAAATCAACTGCCGTATCTGTCCATTGTCCTCTCGGCTCAGCTTCTTCAGACAATTATCTTCCACCAGGATTTGCAGATGCTCCCGGGACGCAAGATCATACAGATTTTTCAAGTCTCTGTGCGTATCATCTGTCATCAGAGCCCTCAGGGACGACAGTGTCCACTTCCAGCGTGAAGTCAGACGGGGAACCTAACGTTCTGTATGATCCATCCGGTCAGTATCCAAAACAGACCGCACACCGAAGCCCACTGGGTGCCGATCCACATTCAGGATCATGGCGCTCTATTCCACTTCCACAAATTTTGCTGTATTGGCGTTCAATAAGTAGCAAGACCAGGATGAATTTATGGAGAGCAGTGCTTCATATACTCCTGTTTCAGATCTGCTTTTGTAGCTGCTTCTGGAAGAACTTCGTGTTGTACAGCTTCAGCGCAACCGGTACATTCAGCCGGCTCTTCTTGTAGCCCAACACAATCTGACAATTGTTGGCCATATCCACAATCAACAGTTGACCAGAAACGAATCGGGCCATCGGAGAGTTTAAAAACAGCAAGGGTTCAGCCATCTCGGCAGGAGTAGCCAAACGACCGGCTGTACCATTTTCTTTTAGCAGCGCCTCTTTGCCTCCGGCCATTTTTTCGAATTCCTGTTTCATGCCTGTATCGGTGGAGCCGGGCAGTACCGCGTTTACACGGATTCCACGAGAAGCCAGATCCACTGCTTTCTTATTGGTGTAGTAGTTCATCGCACGCTTGGAGAGCGAATAGGCCATGATGCCCACGCCATTTTTGGGCGCGACCTTTTTCATAAAAGCAGCCATCTCTTCCCAAGTGGAGCAGTTCATTACGGCACGGTATTCTTTCTGCCATTTTTCCCACAGTAAGCCGCCGGTGGAGGTAACATAGGCAATCGCATCGCCTTCCTTCATCCGTTTTTCCAGATAGGCTTCCGTAATATATTTGTTCGCGCTGAAGTTTACAGTAAAGGTAGTCCACCAGTCGGTCTTGGCGCCGGAGAGACCCGCTACGCCAAAGAAGCAGTGGATGTGTTCCGGCAGAAGGGTAAAGGCATGGTCAATGCTTGTTTTGTCAGAGAGGTCAGCGTGAATGAACTGTGCCATGCCCTGGGGCACATATTCGTTGCAGTCTAACCCATAGACAACAGCCCCCTGGGCAATCAAGAGCTCACACACAGCTCGACCAATACCGCTGGCAGATCCGGTCACCACACACACCTTACCGGTATAATCCATCAGATTGTTTCTTTCTTCACTCATAGTCCGATTCTCCCTTTCAGTAGACATTTGTCTCTATTGTGAAAAAAATTATATAATAAAAAAAAGCGGCGCGTAAAGCGTCTTGAAGTCAAATGAAACAGAATGGAGGAAACTGGCTCATGCCTCAAAGCAGAGTGCAGGAATACATCACGATTGCGATGTTTGAGCTTCTGGGAAAAAAAGACTATGCACACATTACCGTGCAGGATCTGGTGGATCGGGCCGGGGTATGCCGAGCTTCTTTTTATCGCAACTACTTCACCAGGGATGAGGTGATCGAACGCTTTCTGGATGGAATTTTCACCGAGGCATATCCCAGAGAGAGTATGTCTTCTGCCAATGTGGAGGAATGTATCCTGCACTTCTTCAAGACAGCTCTGAAATACCGCCGACAATTACGGGCATTGCTTCAGCGCGGGTTATTGGATCGAGTAAGCATGGCTTTCTATCGGCAAACACTAGAGCAGATCCGGCATTTACAAGTGCTGAACAACAAATATCAGCCATATTTCTTTTCAGGAGCTTCTGCAGCCATGCTGTGTGCCTGGGTGGAAAATGATTTTTCCGAACCCCCTGAGGAGATGGCGCACATTTTCATGGAGTCATTGCAGGGATATATGGAGCTGGCATAATCGGATAGCGGGATATCCCGGGAACTGTGGATGTACTTATAGTGTAAGATAAAATTTCCGTGTATAATAAAATCATTACAATCGATTTACCGGATTGAAGTGTTACGAATTGGGGGGCAATCAAAATGGCGGATGTTTCTTTTGTCTGGATTGAATTTTATTCTGAGTTCGCAGATCTACTGCGTCAGTATGCACAGGATCGCTCGCTCCTGATTGAAAAAATCAAGAATGTATACGGTTCAATTAACATGAAACTGCCCACCTTGGAGAAGGACAACCAGCTGGAGGATATTGACCCGTTCACTGTGTTTGGACTGTTCAACAAAGGAATCACGGATGCAAACCGTGTGAAGATTATAACTGGATTTGCAAAAGCGTTCGGCATCAAAGCAAAGATTCCGGAACAGTTTGAAGGAATCCCTGTGCTCAATAATCAAATGGCTACTTTTTACTGGTTCAAGGATAGCCGTGGAGAGCAGGATATCAGCAACTTGTGGAACGTTTTCCTTGCGGCGCTGGATTATTCCAAAACACATTCCATAGAATCTCGACAGCGGTTTATCCGGTTTTACTCAGCAGCAATTCTGCAAAAGGGTGTAAAGTGGAATCTTACGATGGGGCTTTTCTGGATTGCTCCCTACGAGTTCATCAATCTGGATTCACGCAATCGCTGGTATATTCTGCTGCCGGGGCATATGCCTTCCCAGCTGGTGGCTTCACTTGGCACGCTGAAAAGCATGATTCCTGCTGAAGAGTATCTTACTCTGTGTGAGCGTGCGCATGAAGCACTTGCACAGGGCAAATATGCATATAAAAATTTTCCAGAGCTTTCTTTCCAGGCTTGGGAAGCATCACAAAAAGTCAACGAAGCGAAAACAGGCCAACCAGCCACCACCACACCTTCTGTGGGCAGCGGGCTTGCAAACCGTGGTGTAAATACCGTCCATTACTGGCTCTATTCCCCCGGCAACAATGCCTGTATGTGGGATGAATTTCGCAGCAGAGGAATCATGGCGATTGGCTGGGGAGAAATCGGTGATCTGAACGCATTTGATTCCAAGGATGCGATCAAACAAAAAATGAAGGAAGTGTTTGACAGCACCAAAACGTATAAAAACGCCGCGCACGCTGTATGGCAATTTCTGAAAGAGATGAAGCCCGGAGATATTGTGTTCGTTAAAAAGGGACTTCACAACATTGTGGGCCGTGGCATTGTACAGTCGGATTATGAATATGAGGCGGAGCGCGAGGATGAATTCCGCCATGTGCGGCAGGTAAACTGGACGCATAATGGGGAGTGGGAACATCCCGGCCAGGCTGTAATGAAAACCCTCACGGATATCACTCCATACACGGACTATGTGGAAAAACTCAAAGCGCTTTTTGAAGATGATGACGCAGACGATGAGGAGGAAGAGGAAGTAGAAGTTCCACTGTACACATGCGAAGACTTTCTTGATGAAGTGTACATGACCAAGGATAGCTACGATACGCTGTGTGGCTTACTAAAACGGAAAAAGAATGTTATTTTGCAGGGAGCGCCCGGCGTAGGAAAGACCTATGCAGCACAAAGGTTGGCATACTCGATTATGGGAGTCAAAGACCAGAGTCGGGTAATGATGGTGCAGTTTCATCAAAATTACGGGTACGAAGATTTTGTGATGGGATTCCGTCCCCGGAAAAATGACGCAGGCTTTGAGTTGAAGGAAGGACCTTTTTACAAATTTTGCAAAGAGGCGGAGATTGACAGCGAAACCCCCTATTTCTTTATTATTGATGAAATCAACCGGGGCAATCTGAGCAAGATATTCGGAGAACTTTTCATGATGATCGAAGCTGATAAGAGAGGGAATTCTCTGCGGCTTCTGTATTCAGATGAACTGTTTTCCATTCCGCAGAATGTGCATATTATCGGTACGATGAACACAGCTGACCGCAGCCTGGCCTTGATTGATTATGCCCTACGGCGTCGGTTTGCTTTCTTTGAAATGATGCCTGCATTCGAAGCGGATACATTTATGCAGGCTGCCGCACAAAAGCAGAATCAGAAATATCAAAAGCTGATTCAGACCGTGAAGGCATTGAATGAAGAAATCAAACAAGATGCCACGTTGGGCAAAGGATTCTGCATCGGACACAGCTACTTCTGCACGGAGACCGCTGTAGATGATGCATGGCTGTCCGGAGTCGTGGAATATGAACTGATTCCTCTTCTTCAGGAATACTGGTTTGATGATCCGAACAAGATAACCGAATGGGAGAATAAACTTCGCGAGGCGATTCGATGATCCCGATCCGAAATATCTACTATATGCTGGCATATGCATTTCAGGTTCTTCAGGAGCAGGAATATGCTTTTTGCGCCACAGAAAAGTTTGACAATGCAGCCGATTTGCTGGCTGCGATTCTGGCCAAGGGAATTTCCTCACAGATAAAACGCGGACTGAACAGGGTGTATTTGCCACGAACCGATGCATTGACTTGTCCACGAGGGAAATTTAATATCAACGAATCCATCAAGCAGCAAAGTGGGATCCGCCGGAAAATGGTATGTACATTTGACGAGTTCAGTGAGAACTCTTACCACAATCGTATTTTGAAAACGACGATGCAAGTTTTGCTGCACAGCGATGCAGCAGCAAAACGGAAAGAGTCGCTTCGAAATTTGCTCCGTTATTTCAGCGAGGTGGATTGTTTGCCGCCACAGGGAATTCGATGGGACCTTTCCTATAATCGCAGTAACAAGACCTATCAAATGTTGATTGCTGTTTGTCAGATGATAATGGAGGGGCTTCTTCAAACCACTGATGACGGTTCAGTAAAGCTCCGACAATTTCTGGATGAACAGCGAATGTACCACTTGTATGAGAAGTTTGTGTTCGCTTATTATCAAAAGCATTATTCGCATCTATCCCCCAAGGCAATGTGCATTGATTGGGCACTGGGCGGCGGTGATAACCTGTTGCTGCCACGTATGAAAACAGATATCACGTTGCGCTGTGGAAATAAATACCTGATTATTGATACAAAGTATTATTCGACCGTAACTCAGGTGCACTTCGGAACACATTCAATCCATTCACACAACCTGTATCAAATCTTCACTTATGTGAAAAATCTAGCCGCAAAGGGGTATGAAGTTTCCGGTTTGTTATTATATGCGCAAACAGATGAAGGCACGCAATTTTCCCAAAAGTACAACATGTCTGATAACTGGATCCATGTACAAACGTTGAACTTGAATTGCGACTTCACAGAAATTCAAAAACACCTGGATGAAATCGCCAACCAATTTGTAATCACATAATTGTCGCAATGTTACCTGCCAGATACATCTCGATGAGAACTTCTTTCACACTGATTTCGCGGCGGCGGTTTCAAGAGGTCGTTCCCATGGAATTGGCATACTACCCTGTGTATGCTATACTTTAAACAGTCTGAAAGTGTGGAAGTGGTATCCATGAATCGTGCGGAATTGAAACGGTTTATTTTCGAAAATTATAATGTAGAATCGGATTTTCCCTGGATGAAATATCCCAATTATGAAGTATTTCGCCATAGCAACAATCAAAAGTGGTTTGCCCTGATTATGGATATTCCCAAAAACAAACTGGGATTGCAGGGCTCCGATCTTTTGGATGTAGTAAATCTCAAGTGCGATACCCTCCTGATTGGCTCTTTGAGGTGCGAACCAGGCTTTTTCCCAGCATATCACATGAACAAGGACAGTTGGATTACGGTTGCTCTGGATGGCAGCGTTTCAGATGACAAAATCAGAATGCTACTCGATGCAAGTTATGATGCAACCACATCAAAGGCAAGGCCCAAGAAACACTAAAGAACATTTGCGCTCAGCAACAAATAAACGGCACAGGCATCACTGATACAGTGATACCTGCGCCGTTTATTTCAGGTTACAGATTCGATGGTCATTCATCCTTGAATTTCAGATCTTCCCTTGTCTCGTTGCACAAGCGTAACACTTGCCGCTTCTTTTTCAATATTCACTGCTACTTACTTTTTCTCAAACAAAAACCAGCAAGAAACCCGCCGGGCAGGCTTCTTGCTGGTCAAACAGCTACTTCTGTTTTTTCTTCTCGTATGCCTTGTAAATCGTGATGGAAACAATTCCAATACAGCCCACAAGCAGAATAGTCAACCAGCCATACAAAGCAGTGTCGCCTGTTTGCGGCAGGAATGGAATTCGAATTGGTTTATCCACTTGATCTGACGGCGTTTGCGGCAGAACAGGCGAATCCGAGTCTTCGTCAGAGCCTGTGTTTTCCTCCCAAACGAGGACAAACGGAGAAAAGCCACCGGGTTCAGCAGTAAAGCGAATTCCCTGAAGCGTATTCTCAATAAAAACTTTTTCCGGCTCGACCGCCATAATATCTTCCAGATTATAACCAGATTCCATCGCGTCATCCGTGCCATCCCGGTGCAATCCCCGGAAATGCCAAAGCGTAAAGGATGTATTCGCATCGGTTCCTTCCGGATAACCCCAATAAATTTCAACCGGATTAGAAGCCATGACCCAGGCATTGCCGTTGTTCATATCCACCAAGTCCAGATATTGGCTTTGGAAATGCCTCGTGGCTCCCGGCTCAAGTTCCGGCATACATTCATCCGCCTGTGCTTCCAGCAGCGACTGCCGGTCATACACTTCATTCATGATGTCATCAAACAGCAGGCCCACATCCATTTCGGTAGAATCGCCGTACAGATTCTCTAATTCAATGTCCGTTTCATTCAAGGTGTAGGTTGTTCCTTCCGGAGCAACCACAACACCTACTCCTGCTGGAATCTCAGGAATCGTTTCCTCCTGCGCAAATACACGGGTCACAGGATTTTCCGGGTTGCTGATGATAGATTCTCTTTCCACACCTCGAACCGTTAATTCAGCCGTCCCACGCTGTATAGGATAAAAAACAGACCCCTCTTCACTGGTAACATATGCCACAAGCACTTCGCCTTCACTCAGCGGAATGCCCGTGGTATACATTTTATAAAGCTCTTCTTCCAGCTCCGGCTGAAATTCATCAATTTGTACCGATTCTCCGTCCGCATAATACTGAACATGGAAATTTTCATCCGTGCCATCCTTGCGGTCAAGGCGGTAGCACACATTGCCCTCTTCATCCTTACCGATTTCCACTGGCGTCCACTCGAATCGCTTGCCGGGGTTACCGGTATAGTTGGGGTCATCATGATACAGTAATGTCAGATTTTCCACAGCTACACCCTCGGGAGCTTCGATCACAAACATCGGTTTCGGCAGAGAAGTGGTTTGCACACCGCCAACCGCATCATAGCCTTCATTGCCGCCCATGTAAATGGTCACATTGCAGGGCCGAAGCCGGATGCTCTGATAATCGAATTTCGGTACCGCGGTCAACGTATATTCCAGTTTGCCATTCACAATGGTAGGAATGTCCACCAGAAACGGATCCAGCGAGCAGGCACGGTTCGCCACATCGACCTTCGTTCTGACCATCAGGTACAGCGCCGGCTCCAGCTGAGAAAAGGTCAATTCACCATTTCTGTCTGTGATTTTCGTAGTGGACAACAGCTCTGGCTGTTCCTGAGCAAACGCCGCCAGCTCCTGAGCTGCCTGACGACGCGCATTGTCGTCAAGGTTCGCCCAGTCGTACTGGAAGGAAGAAAACTTCTCCGTTGTTTTGTAAGTCAGTATGGCCGGGCTTTCCTGCACAGTAATATCTGCGATTTTCACAATAGCATATGTATCGTTCGCAAGCGGAATGGACCGGCCATCCACATTCACATGGCAATCCAGCTGAAGGCTTCCCGCCAGCTGCTGCGCATACACCGGCCACTGGAGGGATGCCAACAGCATTACTATCAAAAGCAGAATGATCCAACAGCGATTTTTCGAGGAAATCCTGTTGCTATTCATGTTGCTGTTTCCTCCTTTTCACAAAACCTGCAAGCGCAATTACGATCCAGCGCAACAGCAAAACCACCACAAGCACAGCGGCTCCGGTAAGCATGTGCCGATACTGGATCGGCATACGCTGCCAGACGGAAAGCTGTTCCGCTGTTTCTTCCTGATGTTGCTGCGGATCATAAGGCGTACGCACGCCGCGCACCAGCAGCCGATGAGAGTTGATCCCGTAAGGTGTACAGGTAATCAGTGTCACATAATCCTTTCCTTTTTCAATGGCCAGTGCGTCCATCTCCGAAGGGAGTACGGTCAGAATCTGATCCACTGTATAACACAATGTCTGATTCAGCACACGAATATAAAAGATGTCGCCCACTTCCAGCTTGTCCAGATCGGTGAACAGGCTGCGGGTGGGCAGGCCCCGGTGGCCGGACAGCGCCGCATGGGTGGACTCGCCCCCTACCGGCAGGGAGGTGTTCTGCAGATGGCCCACGCCAATCTGCAGAACTGCCTCCTCAGTGCCATGATAGATGGGGATGGTGGTGTTCAATTTGGGGATCTCGATGTAGCCCATCATGCCGGTGGAATCCACATTGAGAAGATCCCAGTAGCTCTCCGGGGTGATCGGGTTTCCATTGTCATCGCTGAGCGGAGCCTGCCCGGC
>Elaine_p2__coassemble_2006_pt1 | contig 9301 bp, 6 predicted proteins | sample Elaine_p2__metabat2_high_PE_054 | metagenome-assembled genome bin Elaine_p2
GACCTACCCCATGAACTGGCCCATCGGCTGCGGCAAGGAGTTCAAGGGCGTGTTCGACCGGGAAAGCCGTCACATTCTGGCCTTCCAGAGCGACGGCAAGGCCAACGGCGTGAAGATTCTGGACAAGATCGAGGCCGAGCTGGGCGATCCCAGTTTGGACGAGCTGATCACTGCCCCGCTGCATGAAAAGCTGGCCGAGGACATCGAGCTGCTGGACGGCGCCAGCTACGACTTCGACATGGAAGCCGTGCAGACCGGCCGCCTGAGCCCGGTATTCTTCGGTTCCGCGCTGACCAACTTCGGTGTGGAGCCCTTCCTGAAGGAGTTTTTGCGCCTGTCTCCCAGCCCGCTGCCCCGCAAAAGCGGCGACGAGCTGGTGGAGCCCGCCCAGAACACCTTCTCCGGCTTCATCTTCAAGATTCAGGCCAACATGAACAAGGCCCACCGGGACCGCATCGCCTTCATGCGCATCTGTTCGGGCAAATTCGAGCGCGGCATGGAGGTCACCCATGTGCAGGGCGGCAAGAAGATCAAGCTGGCCCAGTCCACCCAGCTGATGGCCCAGGATCGGGCCACTGTGGACGAGGCTTACGCCGGCGACATCATCGGTCTGTTTGACCCGGGCATCTTCTCCATCGGCGACACCCTGTGCACCGGCAAGGAAAAGATCCAGTATGCGGGCATTCCCACCTTCGCGCCCGAGCATTTTGCCCGGATTACCCAGGTGGACACCATGAAGCGCAAGCAGTTTGTGAAGGGTATGGAGCAGGTGGCCCAGGAGGGCGCCATCCAGATCTTCCGCGAGCTGAACGGCGGCATGGAAGAAGTGATCGTGGGCGTTGTGGGTGTTCTGCAGTTCGAGGTGCTGGAGTACCGGCTGAAGAACGAGTACAATGTGGACATCCGCATGCAGAAGCTGCCCTTCGAGTACATCCGCTGGATCGAGAACGAGGATCTGGATCCGAAGGATCTGGACCTGACCAGCGACACCAAGCGCATCGAGGACCTGAAGGGTAACAAACTGCTGCTCTTCACCACCCCCTGGGCCATCAACTGGGCTCAGCAGCACAACGAGGGCCTGGAACTCAGCGAGTTCGGCAACGTGTGATTTTCAAACAGGGCATTCGGCCGCTGGCCGGATGTCCTGTTTTTTTTGCCGCAAAACGGTGGAGGTCTGTGGTACAATAAAGGAAAGGTACGCCGCCAGACGGCAAAAAGGAGGGCGCGAGGCATGGGAGTGAGTGATTGGGAGGATCTGATGAACGGGGTATTCGGCCCCGGCGGACGGCTGCGCGCAGGCACGGCAAAGCCTGCCCGGAATGAGAAAACGGCAGAGACCGCGCAGCAGACGCTGCAGAAAAACCAGAAGGCGCTGGATGAGGCGCTGGCCCGGCAGGCGCAGGAGATCACCCGGCTGGGCGGCGAGCTGGAGCATACCATGCAGCGGGACGGCCTGCTCACCGAAGCCGAGACTCAGGCGGCCCGTCGCACCGTGCCCGTCCCCGTGCAGGCCGACGCCTTCGACGGGCTGGAGCAGGCGCTGGGAAAAAGCGTGCTGGGCCAGCCGGAATTTCTCAAACAGCTGGTGCGGGCTTTCAAGCGGCCCTTCGTGCTGGGTACGACGGGAGAAACGGCCCGCGGGGTGCTGCTGGTGCATGGCCCGGCAGGCACCGGGAAGCATACGGCACTGAAGGCCATTGCCCGGGAAATGGCGGCCCGCAAGCTGCTCAGCGGGCCGCAGATCGCATGGATGGATCTGGGCCTTTACCCGGGGCCCGGGCAGGAAAAGCTGTTTTTGCAGGATCTGTATGCCGCGCTGAACGGGCCGGGGCAGATGCTGGTGTTCTGTAATTATGAGCGGTGCCATCCGGGCTTTCTGAACACGCTGGCGGCACTGGTGCAAACCGGCAGCGCCCCGCTGAACAGCCGCTATGCGGTGCAGAAGGGCATGCTGGTGGACGTGGGCACCGCGCTGGTGCCGGACGCGGTGAGCGCCCTGAGCCCCCGGGGCAAGTATCTGGTGTTCCTGAGCGGGAAGGGGCCGGAGAAGATGGCGGACCGGATGGGCGCGGGCGTGGTGAACGCACTGAGCGACGTGTGCGCCACCCGGCCCTTCACCGAGGAGGAGCTGGCGGAAATCGCTGCCCGGGGGCTGGAGCAGCTGACCGAACACGCGGCCCGGCAGCTGAAGCTGACCGTTACGGTGAACGAAGAATTTCTGGCGCTGGTCCGGCGGCAGGCAAGCCCCGGCCGGGGAGCAGCGCCCATCGGGGAATTTTTTGACCGGTGCTTCAGGGCACTGGCGGAATACAAGCTGGAAGAGGAGCCGGTGGCGGGTGCGGTTGTTGCCCTCAGCGCGCCGGAGGGCCGGGTACTGGCGGCGGCGGCCGGCGGTCGGCCGGTGGATCTGCTGGGCCTGCTGCGGCAGGAATACACCGGTATGCTGGATGAGGTGGACCGGGAACTGGAAAACATTGTGGGCCTTGACGAGGTGAAGGACTACGTGCTGCGCCTGAAGGACAGTGTGCAGGCCAATCAGCGCCGGGCCCAGGCAGGCATGAAAACCGGGTCGGTTTCCATGCACATGATCTTTGCAGGCAATCCGGGTACCGGTAAGACCACCATTGCCCGGCTGGTGGGCAAGTACCTGAAGGCCATTGGTGCGCTGCGGGGCGGCCAGCTGGTGGAGGTGAGCCGGGCGGATCTGGTGGGCCGTTATGTGGGCCACACCGCGCCGCTGACCAATCAGGTGATCCGCTCGGCGCTGGGGGGCGTGTTATTCATCGACGAGGCCTATTCCCTCTACCGGGGAAAGGACGACAGCTTCGGGCTGGAGGCCATCGACACGCTGGTGAAGGGCATGGAGGATCATCGGGATGATCTGGTGGTGATCCTTGCGGGCTACTCCAGAGAGATGGAGCAGTTTCTGACCGCCAACAGCGGCCTTGCTTCCCGCTTTCCCAACCGGATTGAATTCCCGGATTACACCGGCGAGGAGCTGTGGCGGATTCTGGAGCTGAGCGCAAAGGGCAGGGGTTACCGGATGGCCGAGGGCTGCCGGGAACCGATCACCGGATATTTCACCCGGGCGCAGGCGGAAAACGCCGCTGAAAACGGCAACGGCCGCATGGCCCGCAATTTGCTGGAGCGGGCGATTCTGAACCAGAGCCGCCGGTTGGCTGCCGAGTCCCAGGCCGCGCTGGACGAGCTGACGCTGGGGGATTTTGCGCTGGACGAAATTGAATAAAACAAAAAAGAAGGCCTGCTGCATTCGCAGCAGGCCTTCTTCTGGTTTTGCGAAAGCCGATCAACAGGTGGTGCCCACAGGCCGCAGCGCCCGTGCCAGCCGCCGGCCCACCGTCAGGGCCAGCGCCAGCTTGATGCAGTCCGGCAGGATGAAGGGAATCACACACATGCCCAACACGGCCGGCAGGCTGTATATGCTGCCGTTCATAGCCGCCACCTGGATGAACCAGAAGGTGCCGAAGCCATAACAGACGGCAAGTCCGGCCAGATTTCCCGCAAGGCAGCGGGCCAGCTCCGGCAGGGGCAGCCTGTCTGCCAGCAGGCAGACGGGGCCGATGAGGGCAAAGCCCACAATGTAGCCGCCGGTGGGGCCCAGCAGCGCCCCCGGCCCGCCGGAAAATCCGGCAAACACCGGCAGGCCCACAAGACCCAGCAGGATGTAGACAATGACTGCCGCACTGCCCTGACGGGCCCCCAGCACTGCCAGCACCAGAAAGATGCCGAAGGTCTGCAGGGTAAAAGGCACTGCGGCCGGAATGCTGATCCAGGCGCACAGCGCAATGATCACTGCGCCCATGGCGGTGCGGGTAAGGGTTTGCGTCTTGGTCATAAAATACAGGCTCCTTGGTCAGAATTGGCGGATCAGAAGAACAGTCCGCCGGCTCCGCGCCAGGCATCCCAGGGGTTCACCGGAATATCGCCCACGCGCATTTCGCAGATCACATGGCCCTGGGTGGTGCCGATCTGCTGGCCCTGGGTTACGAAGTCGCCCTCGTCCACATCCCGGCGGCCCAGCAGATAGAACAGGCTCTTCACACCGCAGCCGTGCTCGATTACCACCACACGGCCCAGGCTGCCATTGGTCTGGGCGTAAACCACCCGGCCGGCGGCGGGAGCTACCACAGCGCTGCCGGAGGTGGTCTCCAGCGTCACGTTAATGCTGCGCCGGGGGGCGATGTTGGCGTTGTAGGCTGCGATCTGATCCAGCGGGATGGCCGCGTTCAGCGGGTCGGTGGGGTCCAGACGGTCGGTGTATTCCAGTACCGCGTAATCCCGCAGGATCTTGCCCTGCACCGGCTGGATAAAGGGGCCGTCCCAGTAGATGTCCGGGTCATTGATCTCCCACAGAAAATCCATGTTGCCGGGCAGTGCGCCCACATAGGGAATGGCAGAGGTGCCGTCGATGGTATAGGTGTCCAGTTCACGGCGCTGCCGCCCGTAGACCTGCACGGTTTCGGTAACGGTCTGGCCGTTCACAGTGGCGCTGATGTCGTAGCTGCCGGCCATCTGGTTGTAGTCCACCGGCACAAAGGCCCCCCACTCGCCCTGATACAGGGTGAAGGGAAGCTCGGCCAGCTCGGTAGTCAGCGAGGGGGCCATGTCGCCCAGAACGCCCTCCAGCCGCACACCGATCACGCTGCCCTGGGCCACGCCGGTGGCAGAGAGCACCAGCCGGGGCTGGGCCTCCAGCTGGAAGTTGAACTGATAGGTGTAGGAGCCCTGCGCGGCGCCGGTGGTTTCCGGCGAGGTGACCGTGAGGGTGACGGAATAGGCGCCGTTCTCGCTGAAATGAAATTCGTTGTAGGCAGTTGTGTCGCCCTCAAACAGGGTTTCACCCACCTCGTTTTCAATGGTCAGAAGGGCGGTGGTGTATTCCGGCAGCTCCAACGACGGGTGGCTCTCGCTCACCGGCTCCAGATCCTGCCAGCTGCTGCCCGGCTTTTTGGAAAAATCCCGGTGCAGAAAGCCCATCACCGGAACCGACCAGTCGTAGCCGGCGGCTTCCAGCGTCTGGCCCGCCCAGCTCACATTGTACTGGGGCAGGCTGTTCAGGCTCACGCTCCGGTACATGCTGAAGAAGGTGCCGCCCAGAATCAGAGCCAGCAGCACCGCCACCAGCACGATCCACCGCAAAAGGGAGGTGGAGGCGCTGAACAGGCGTGCGCCAAGGCTGAGGGGGGCATCCTCGTCCTCCCAGTCTTCCTCCTCATACAGATCTTCTTCGTATTCGTCCTCGTCCGAACCGGCCGCTTCGCATGCGTCGGCTTCCGTGTCTTCCGGCCGGGCGGAGGATTCCTCCTGCACGGCAGGGGAATTGGCGGTCTGCTGCTCGCCGGTTTCCTGTTCGTCGGGCTGAAGAGCGCCGTCCGCCGGCTGCTTTGTGTCTTTGTTCAATGATTCCACCTCACATCAAAGGTTTTGGGCCGCGCAGTGCGCGGCGGATTCAGGGCTGGAAGAACAGCCCGCCTGTGGTTTGCGTCAGCTTGGCGGGGTTCACGCTCTTGTTGCCCACCCTGACCTCCCAGATCAGGGTGTTTTCCGCGTGACCGATCACCTGATCCTGCGCCACAATGGAACCCACGGAAACATTCAGATCCTGCAGGTGATACAGATAGCTCTTCACACCGCAGCCGTGGTCGATCACCAGCGTATTCCCGGTGAGCAGCAGGTTTTCGGCCAGCAGCACCTTGCCGGGGGCCGGGGCGATGACCTCGTAGCCCGGTGTGGTCACATAGGTAAGGTTGGCGGCTTGTCCCGCCCGGGAGCCGTCGGCTGCAATAAGATATGCGCCGTAGGGCTGGAATATGTTGCCCTGCACCGGAGGCGAGAACCGCCCGGTCCACAGCTTTTCATTGGTGCCCTGGGTGTAAAAGCCGTAGATTTTATCCCGGAACTGGGCATTGGCTTCGGCAGTGGCGTCGCCGCCGCTCAAGGTCGTGGTGGTGTACTGGCTGGCCCCCACTGTGAGGGTGGCGGTCAGGGCTTCGCCGCCCACCTCCACCGTGATGGTGTGGTCACCGCCGGGGGCGTTGTAGGGGATGCCCAGGTAGCCGATCCAGCCGCCGCTTACCGGTGCAAACCAGACCTGGCCCAGGTCGGTGTCGGCCACCGGCGGGTCGGACTGCTGACCCAGAAGGCCACTCACATAGATGGCGGCCGTGTCGCCCTGGCGCACCGACTCGCTGGAAAGGGTGACGCTGGCCGCGGCACTTACGGTGAAGCGGCACTGATACTGATACCAGCCGTAGGCTTTGCCCGGGCGCTGGCCGGTGTCCTCACAGCCGGCACGGATGGTGAGCAGGTACACGCCATCCTGCGGGAAGGTGTAGTCCTTCCACTGGTCGGCTCCGCCCTCGAACAGGGTTTCGCCCTCGCTGCTTTGCAGCAGCAGGGTGGTGGCGCTTTCGGTCATGCCCTCGGCCAGTACCAGTTCGGCGCTGGCGGTGGTAATGGGCTCGTCCAGTGTCTGGATGGCGGAGCCGGGGCTCAGGTCCAGCTCCCGCCAGACCATTCCGCCCAGAATGGGCAACGTCCACTGGTAGCCCACCGGTTCGTCCAGCGTCTGACCGGCCAGGGTGATGGCCTTTTCGGGCAGGTCTTCTTCGGTGATGTGGTAATACAAAAAGGCGAGGCTGCCTCCAACAATCGCCCCGGTGAACAGAACGACCATGAGCAGCCACAGGAACAATCGTTTCATCCAGCGGCCTCCTTTTCAGGCAGTCGGTAAAATGGGGCACAACTCCCCATAATATTTACCATTATACCATATTTGCAGGCGATGCACAGTAAAAAATGATACAGGGAACGCCCCGCTTGACACAGTGTGCACAGCGGGGCTAGAATCAAAAGCAGCAAAGGGAGGAATGAAACCATGACCTATCAGGAAATGCTCGCCACTGCCCGCACCTGCAGCGGCCCCTACTGTAAGGTGTGCCCGGTGTGCAACGGCAGGGCCTGCGGCGCAACCATGCCCGGCCCCGGCGCGAAGGGCACCGGTACCGTGGCCGCCGCCAACTATGCGGCCTGGCAGAAGATCTGCGTGAATATGGATACCATCTGCGACAATAAGTCCGTGGACACCCGGTTCGACTTCTTCGGCCAGACCTGCGAGCTGCCGGTGCTGGCTGCGCCGGTGGGTGCGGTGAAGCTGCACTACGGCGACAAGTTCACCGACGAGGAATACAACCGGATTCTGGTTCCTGCCTGCGCCGAAGCGGGCATTGCCGCTTTCACCGGTGACGGCACCGACCCGGAGGTGTTCCGCGCCGCTGCCGCTGCCATTGGCGCAGCCGGGGGCCGGGGTGTGCCCACCATAAAGCCCTGGGATCGCCAGACCCTGTTTGCCAAGCTGGATGAGGCCAAGGCCGCGGGCGCGAAGGTGTTCGCCATGGATATTGACGCCGCCGGCCTGCCCTTTTTGAAGGGGCTGAACCCGCCCGCCGGCCCCAAGACCGTGGAGGAGCTGCGGGAGATCATCGATTACGCGGGCGTGCCTTTTATTCTGAAGGGGATCATGACGGTAAAGGGCGCCGAGAAGGCGCTGGAAGCCGGGGCCGCGGGCATTGTGGTTTCCAACCACGGCGGCCGCGTGCAGGACGGCGTGCCCGCCACGGCACAGGTGCTGCCCGCCATTGCCAAAGCGGTGAAGGGCCGCATGATGGTTCTGGTGGACGGCGGCATCCGCAGCGGGCTGGACGTGTTCCGGGCGCTGGCGCTGGGTGCGGATGCGGTGCTGCTGGCCCGCCCCTATGTGACCGCCGTATACGGCGGCGGGGCCGAGGGCGTGGCGCTGCTTACCAACAAGCTGAAAAGCGAATTGCAGGATACCATGGCCATGTGCGGTGTGCACAGCCTGGCCGAGATTGGACCGGAGCTGCTCTGGCAGGAGTAAGCCGGAAAACAAACGAAAAAATGCCGCCGGGGAATTTCCCCGGCGGCATTTTTGTGCATTTGGTTGGATCAGGCCTCGTCCACGGTCTCCTGAACTTCGTCGGCGGCGTCCACGTCCTCTTCGGCGCTGGCGGGCTCGTCGTCAAAGTCCTCGCTGAACAGCAGCTGCTCGTACTCGTCCAGCTCCTTTTCCCGGCGGCGGATGTACAGCCAGGCAGCAGTCAGCGCACCCACGGCGCTGGCAAGGAACAGCAGAACGGCAACAAAGGTAGAATGCTTCATAATCGATTCCTCCTTGATAATGGCCGGGCAAAACGGCCCGGGCCGGAATTCGTTGAATATAGGTTTATTATATCCCGCCAGGCGGTGGAATACAATACGCTTTTGTGAACATGGCCGAAAATCGACGGGTCAGACCGTTTCCTCCAGCAGCGGCCGGTAGGCCTTGAAGGCGCCGGGCAGGGTGTACTGCTGCGTCAGTGCCGCCCGGTCTGCCCACACATAGCCCGGGGGCAGAGGGCAGGCATCGGCTTCGGCCTGCCAGCCGTTCATGCGCCACTCAATGTGGCTGAAAATGTGCTTGGCGGGCTTGAGGGCGCTGCCCTGCCGCACAGGAATGCCCAGGGCTTCCAGCCGGGCGGCCGCCTCGGCCCAGGGAAGGGACTCTTCAAACAGCGCCGGCTGCCACAGCCCGGCCAGCAGGCCGGAGTCCGGGCGGCGCTGGAGCAGCCAGCCCGCCTCGCTTTTCACCAGCAGAACAGTGATCGGCTGCACCCGCCGGGCCTTGGCGGCCTTTTTCACCGGCAGGGTGTTCTGGGTCCCGGCCTGCCGGGCCCGGCACAGATGAGCCAGCGGGCAGAGATCGCACAGCGGCTCGCCGTTGGGCAGGCAGACCAGTGCCCCCAGCTCCATCAGGGCTTCGTTGTAGGGGCCGGGAGCATCCGGCGGCTGGTGCTCCATCACCCACTGGGTGTAGGCCTTTTTGGTTTTTGGGTCGGCGATGTCCCGGTCATCGTTGTACAGGCGGCTGAACACCCGCAGCACGTTGCCGTCCACCGCGGGCACCGGAAGGTGGAAGGCAATGGAGCCGATGGCCCCGGCGGTGTAGTCGCCGATGCCGGGCAGCGCCAGCAGCTTTTTGTGGTCGGCGGGCAGCTGGCCGCCGTACTCCTCGCACACAATGCGGGCGGCCTTTTGCAGGTTGCGCACCCGGCTGTAATACCCAAGGCCCTCCCACAGCTTGTGCAGCTTTTCCTCGTCGCATTCCGCCAGATCCCGGATGGTGGGCAGGGCCTTCATCCAGCGGTCGTAGTATTCCAGCGCGGCGGCCACCCGCGTTTGCTGCAGCATAATCTCGCTGACCCAGATGTGGTAGGGGGTGGGG
>Elaine_p2__coassemble_2312_pt1 | contig 8198 bp, 6 predicted proteins | sample Elaine_p2__metabat2_high_PE_054 | metagenome-assembled genome bin Elaine_p2
GTGTCCGACCTGGACGTGAACAAGGAAGTGGAATATTTCCACATGCTGAAAAGCAACAAGGTGGCAGGGGTCATTCTGGCCAGCCATACCCAGAACCTGCCGGAACATGTGAACCTGAGCAACCTGCCGCTGGTCACCATCGACCGCACGCTGGCGGATTCGGTGCCCAGTGCCTGCGCCGACAACTATGCCGGCGGACGGCTGGCGGCGGGGCATCTGCTGGACGGCGGCTGCCGTCATCTGGCCTACATCAGCGGCAGCGCGGGCATCGAAATGGACGCCAACAAGCGCTGGGTGGGCTTCTGCGACGTGTGCCGCGAGCGGGGGGCCGAACCCCCGGTGATGGTGGACGCCAGCGAGCGGGACTTCATCGCCATGCGCTACGAGCCGCTGATCCACCAGCTGTTTCAGGAGCACCCGGAAGTGGACGGGGTGTTCTCGTCCAACGATATCATTGCCGCCCAGGTGCTGCAATATTGCAGCCAGCAGGGCATCGAGGTGCCCGGCCGGATGAAGGTGGTGGGCTACGACGACACCGATCTCGCCTGCCTGACCACCCCGCCCCTGACCACCATCCACCAGCCGGTGGAGGACATCTGCCGCTGGGCAGTGGAGCGGATCGTGGCCGGCGAAAGCGCCGGGGAACCGGAAGCGAAGGTGTTCCCGGTGCGGCTGATTCATCGCCAGAGCAGCTGAGCCGTTCGCTTCTTCCTCCCCCATCATAAAAGATGCGGGGCAAAATGTCAATCGTTTGACATTTTGCCCCGCATACAAAATATGCCCCCGCTTTTGTGGATTTTTACCAAAAGCGGGGGCATTGTTGTTTTGGAATCCGCTTCGGAAGCGGTCAGGCCATGCCCTGCTGCTCCAGCACATGGCGGGCCACTGCCGCATTGGTGTCGATCCAGGCGCCCCGGCTGATCATGTAGCCGATCAGGGTGCGCAGCATCTGCACCCGACTGGCCCGGCCGATGAACTGGGGATGCAGCACGAAGTTGATCATCCGGCCCTCGTCCGCCAGAAAATCAAACTCCTCCTTCCAGATCTCCAGCATCTGGGCGGGGGATTTCAGCTCGTAGCGTTCGGGGGCGCTGTCGGTATAGAAATCGTAGGCGGTGTCGTCAAAGATGGAATCCTTGGGCACCTCCACCAGCGGCACCGGTTTGCCGTTCACGCTGTGCAGAAAGGGGCCGTCGCTGTCCCGCCAGTTGGAGCTGGCAATGTAGCCCCGCTCCACCAGAAGATCCACGGTGTAGTCGTGAATCACCCCGCCGGGGGCCCGGTGGCTCACCATCTGCTGGCCGGTCAGGTTCCGGATCAGCGCCTCGCACCGCTCCATGGTGGCCTGCTCCTGGGCGCGGGTGGTGGTGGTGAATTCCTCGTGATAATAGCCGTGGAAGCCGATCTCGTGGCCCCGGGCGGCAATCTCCTTCACCGCCTGGGGGTACTGGTCCGCCACCACGCCGGGCACAAAAAAGGTGGCCTTCAGGCCGAAGTCATCCAGCATGGCCAGCAGGCGGGGCACCCCCTGCACCGGGCCGTAGGCGCCCCGGGACAGGTTGGTGATGTGGTCGGCGTTGCCGTCGCCCCGGGTGGTCCACATGGTCTCGGCGTCCAGATCAAAGCCCAGCATCACCGCAATCCGCTTCCCTTCGGGCCAGCGAATGTTCAGATCCCGGTTACCCGGCCAGTTCTCGTACAGACTGCTGCTCACTGCGCATCTCCCCCTTCCCATTCCAGTACATGGCGGGCCACCTCTTCACAGGTGGCGATCCAGGCGCCCCGGCTTTTCGCATGGGCGATGAAATCCCCCAGCATGGCCGCCCGGCTGGACCGGCCGATCATCTGTGGATGCAGTTTGAGCACAAAAATCTTGTCGCCCTCCTGCGCCAGCGCGTCCAGCTCGGCGCACCAGTCCGCCAGCACCTGCCGGTTGGGATACATGCTGCGCACCGCCGGGTCGCTGAAGGTAAAGTAATAGTAGGTGAAGTCATCCAGCATCACGTCGCCGGGCAGCTCCACCAGCGCCCGGCCGGTCTCGTCCTGCGGCCACAGGTAGGCCCAGTCCCGGTCCTTCATGGAAGAACTGTACAGGTACCCCCGCTGGCGCAGCAGCTTCGGGGTGAAGGGATGGATGATGCTTTCCGGCCCCCGGTGGCCCACCGGCTTTTTGCCGGTGACGGATTCCAGCAGCGCCTCGCTCTTTTCCAGAATGGCCTGCTCCTCCTCTTCCGAAATGCCCCGCCGGGACTCGTGCAGGTAGCCGTGGGCCGCCAGCTCGTGGCCCGCTGCGTGAATGCGCTTCACCTGCTCCGGGTACCGCTCCACCACCGCGCCGGGCACAAAGAAGGTGGCCTTCACGCCATGGTTCTCCAGCACCTGCAGGCAACGGGCCAGACCGGTGTGGGGGCCGTACTCGCCCCGGGACTGGTCGGTGAAGCCGATTTTGGTGCCCTTACTCTCGGCCCGGGAGATGCGCAGGAACTCCGCGTCGAAATCGAAGGTGAGCATCACCGCCACACGGGCCCCGCCGGGCCAGCGGATGCCCGGGCCGTTGGTTTTGCCGTCCGCTTCAAATTGCATATATTCACACTCCAAATCAGTAAATACACAGAAATATCGCAGGCAATCTTCCTGCGCCTGCTTTTTAAGTATAGCACAACAGCTCAATAAAGCAAGACAAACTTTTATGTATTTTCTTGCAATGTTTTCCGCCAAACCACCATTAAAATCAATGTATATACATTTAATATGAACTGTTATCTTTCTCATTTGCGGCATCCCGCGAATTTTTCCGCCCGGATATCCCCCAGAAAAATTTTAAAAAAAGCTTGCATGTTATGAATATTTATGCTATTATTCATACATTGCACCGTGCTATGGTGCTAAAGTGGCCCGCCGGAAATCTTCCCCCGGGCCCCATAACAGGGATTCGATTCGAGAGGAGAACATCATACCATGAAAAAGATTGCATTGAGCATCCTGACCGCCCTGCTGGCGGGCGCGCTCTGCGCCTGTTCCGGCGCGGCAGCCTCCGGCAGCACTTCCGCTTCTGCGGCTCAGAGCACCGCTTCCAGCGCTTCCGCCGCCACCAGCGCCAGCCAGACCGCCAACGCGGAAAACCCCTTCGCGGGCAAGACCGTGAAGGTGGGCTGCTCGGCCACCTTCGTGCCCTTTGAGTCCATCGAGATGGCCGCGGACGGCACCAAGACCTATGTGGGCATGAACATCGACATCGTGAAGGCAGTGGTGGAAAAGAACGGCGGCACCGTGGAATTTCAGGACATGCCCTTCAAGAGCCTGATCGCCGCCATCCAGGCCGGCCAGATTGACTTCTGCAGCGGCGGCATGGCCCCCACCGAGGAGCGCCAGCAGACCCTGAACTTCTCCGAGGTTTTCTTCTACCCCAGAAACGCCATCGTCTACCGTGACACCGACAGCTACCCCACCCTGGACAGCCTGCAGGGCAAGACCGTTGCCTATGTGTTCGGCACCAACTACCAGCAGGTGGCCGAGAGCATCGAGGGCGTGAATGCCGTGGGCATTCAGGGCAGCCCCGCCTGCATTGAGGAAGTGAAGAGCAAGCGCGCAGACGCCTGCATCATCGACGGCGCCGGCGCGGTGGAATATCTGGGCGAGAACAGCGACCTGGCCATGAGCCTGCTGGACAAGGACCCCAACGACTGCTTCGCCATTGGCTTCCCCAAGGATTCCCCCTACTACGAGACTTTCAATAACACCCTGAAGGAGATGATGGAGAACGGTGAACTGGATTCCATCATCGCCAGCCACCTGAGCGAGGAGTTCATCGCGGACTGACCGCGGCTCTTTGCCTGACACTGAATGGGAACTGACTGCTATGAATCTGGATTTTTCAATCGTCTGGCAATACTGGCCGTTTTTGTATCACGGCGCCCTGCTCACGCTGCAGATGACCTTCATCTGTGTGATCTGCGGTTTTGTTCTGGGCGTACTGCTCTCGCTGATCAAGATCAGCAAATGCACCCCGCTGGTCTGGTTCGGCCGGTTCTACACCTCCATCTTCCGGGGCACGCCCCTGCTGGTGCAGCTGTGCATCGTGCACTTCGGCCTTCCTCAGCTGCTGGGCGTCACCTTCACGACCACCCAGTCCGGCATCCTCACCTTCTCGCTGAACTCCGCTGCCTATATCTCCGAGATCTTCCGCGGCGGCATTCAGGCCATCGACAAGGGCCAGTATGAGGCCGCCATGTCGCTGGGCGTGGGCTACAGGGACATGATGAAGGACATCATCCTGCCCCAGGCGGTGCGGCACATCCTGCCCAGCCTGGTGAACGAGGCGGTGGCCCTGCTGAAGGAAACCTCCATCCTCAGCTACGTGGGCGCAGTGGAGCTGCTGCGCGCCGCCGATCAGATCACGGTAATGACCTACCGCTTCTTCGAGCCTTATCTGGTGATCGCGGTGATCTACTATATCTTTGTAATGATTCTGTCGGCCCTTGCCAGCCGGCTGGAAAGGTGGGTGAACCGCAGTGATCTCGTTTGACAAGGTACATAAGAGCTTCGGCAAGCTGGAGGTGCTCAAGGGCATCGACCTGCAGATCCCCAAGGGCCAGGTGGTCACCCTGATCGGCCCCTCCGGCTCCGGAAAATCCACCATTCTGCGGTGCATCAACGGGCTGGAAATGCCCACCAGCGGCACCGTGACCGTGGACGGTGTGAACATCACCGACCCCAAGGCGGACATCCAGAAGGTGCGCCGGAACATCGGCATGGTGTTCCAGCACTTCAATCTGTTCCCCCACATGACCGTAATGGAGAACATGCTCTACGCCCCCACCCATGTGGCGAAGGTCTCCAGGGAGGAGGCTCAGGCCAAAGCCATGAAGCTGCTGGAGCTGGTGGGCCTGACCGAAAAGGCGGACGCCTACCCCAACAAGCTGTCCGGCGGGCAGAAGCAGCGCATCGCCATTGCCCGCGCCCTGGCCATGGAGCCCCAGATCATGCTGTTCGACGAGCCCACCAGCGCCCTTGACCCGGAAATGGTCAAGGAGGTGCTGGAGGTCATCAAGGGCCTGGCCCACACCGGCATCACCATGGCGCTGGTCACCCACGAAATGGGCTTTGCCCGGGAGGTATCCGACCGGATCTGCTTCATCGACGACGGCCAGATTCTGGAGGACACCACCCCCGACCAGTTCTTCCGCCAGCCCGCCACCGACCGGGCGCGGGCATTTCTGGAAAAGGTGCTGTGAGCGCCGCATCTCAAAACAAGCCAACGCGGCGGGCGTTTCTTGCCCGCCGCTTTTTGAACCCACACGCAACACAAAGGAGGAACGCCCCACGGGCGCTGACGAGCTATGGAAAAACTTTGGGCAGGGCGGGCGCAGGCCGCCACCAGTAAAATCGCGGACGATTTCAACTCGTCCATTCACATCGACTGCCGCATGTACCGGCAGGACATCACCGGCTCGCTGGCCCACGCGGCCATGCTGGCGGCACAGGGCATTTTGAGCAAAGCCGATCTGGATGCCATCACCACCGGGCTGGAGGGCATTCTGGCGGATCTGGACAGCGGCGCGCTGGCCATCGACCCCACCGCCGAGGACATCCACATGTTCGTGGAGGCGGAGCTGACCAAGCGGGTGAGTGACGCGGGCAAGCGGCTGCACACCGCCCGCAGCCGGAACGATCAGGTGGCCACCGACCTGCGGCTCTATCTGCGGGACGCCTGCGCCGGGCTTCAAGTCCAGCTGAAGGAGCTGCTGGAGGCCATTTACGGGCAGGCCAGGGCCAATCAGGACGCCATCCTGCCCGGCTACACCCATCTGCAGCGGGCGCAGCCGGTGTGCTTTTCCCATCATCTGCTGGCCTGGGCGGCCATGCTGCAGCGGGACGTGACCCGTCTGCAGGACGCGGTGGCCCGCATGAATTACAGCCCCCTGGGCAGCTGCGCACTGGCAGGCACCACCTACAACACCGACCGGGCCATGACCGCCGCAGCGCTGGGCTTCGACGGCGTGTGCGGCAACAGCATGGACGGCGTATCTGACCGGGATTTCTGCGTGGAGATTCTGAGCGCGCTGGCCCTTGTGATGATGCACCTTTCCCGCTTTTCGGAGGAGATCATCCTCTGGTCCAGCTGGGAGTTCAAGTTCGTGGAGCTGGACGATGGCTTCACCACCGGGTCCAGCATCATGCCCCAGAAGAAAAACCCGGACATGGCGGAGCTGGTGCGTGGCAAGACGGGCCGGGTGTACGGCGATTTAATGGGCACGCTGACCATGCTGAAGGGCCTGCCGCTGGCCTACAACAAGGACATGCAGGAGGACAAGGAGGCCATCTTCGACGCCATCGACACGGTGAGCCAGTGCCTTGGGGTGTTCGCGCCCATGGTGCGCACCATGAAGCCGCTGAAGGCGAACATGCACGCGGCGGCGCAGAAGGGGTTCATCAACGCCACCGATCTGGCGGATTACCTGACCTGCAAGGGCATGCCGTTCCGCAGCGCCTACAAGCTGACGGGCCAGCTGGTGGCGAAGTGCATCGCGGAGGGCAAGGTGCTGGAGGATGTGACGCTGACGGAATACAAGGTGCTGAGCGAGCTGTTTGATGAGGACGTATACGAAGCCATTGATCTTGCGGCCTGCGTGGCCCGGCGCACCAGCGAAGGCGGCACCGGCCCGGCCTCGGTGACCGCCCAGCTGCAGCAGCTGGAAGCGTTTTTGGCGAAGATGTGCGTTTGATAGAGGTTCGATGGAGAAAAAGAGGAGCACCCGCTCAGGGTGCTCCTCTTTTGGTTATTTCTTGAGTGCTTTGATTTTTTGAACAATCAGATTTCGTTTAACTGCCGCAATCACGAGAACAATCAGGATGAACGCATAGCGAATGGGCGTGCCGTATAACCAAACGCCAGAACCGCCATCCGTACAAAGAATACCAGCATGATCAGACACATCTGCCGGATGTTCACAATGCTCGTGGGGCAGCCGTTCTTTTTGCAGATACAGCAAAGCTAAAATCATTAACGTAAGCCCAAAAGGCATGCCAGTTATACTGTTTATCAAATCTGGTATTGCCAAATATGCAATACTGGTAATTGTAAAGCTTAATCCTTGTATTGACATTGATTTTTCTGCTGGAAATCCCCCTTCTTTTCCTCGTTTTCCTTGGATGGACATATCCCTGTACCCCCATGCTTTTTTGCAGGATATTCCACCGGATTTGCTCCATCGGCTTTTGCCCCGTTTCACCCGCTTCAAACTGGAAAATTTTCCTTGTTCATTCCATGGAAAAATAGCGCATTTTATTGACAAATGTGTCAAGCTTGTGTACCATTTCAACTAGATAACCCGGAAACGCATCTTCCTATTAAAATAAGTAAACGGAATGCAAAAGGAGAACATCATGAGCCAATCCAAACAGACCACCCTGGTTATTATGGCAGCGGGCATCGGCAGCCGTTTCGGCGGCGGAATCAAGCAGCTGGAGCCCGTGGGCCTGCACGGCGAAATCATCATGGACTATTCCATTCACGACGCCATTGAAGCAGGCTTCAACAAGGTGGTCTTTATCATCCGGCACGACATTGCCGAGGCCTTCCGCGAGGCCATTGGCGACCGGATTGCCGCCACCTGCGCCCGCCTGGGCGTGGAGATTGCCTACGCCTATCAGGAGAAGGAAAACCTGCCTGAGGGCGTATCCCTGCCCGAAGGCCGCACCAAGCCCTGGGGCACCGGCCAGGCGGTTCTGGCCTGCAAGGGCCTTCTGAACGAGCCCTTCGTGGTGATCAACGCCGACGACTACTACGGCAAGGAAGCCTTCGTGAAGATCCACGACTTCCTGATTCAGGACCACGGCGACAGCGAGCTGTGCATGGCGGGCTTCGTGCTGAAGAACACCCTGTCTGAGAATGGCGGCGTGACCCGCGGCATCTGCCACATGAACCAAACCGGCTACCTGACCGACGTGGAGGAGACCTCCAATATCGTAAAGACCGCCACCGGCGCCGAGGTTGAGGGCAAGCCCGTGGACGCGGACTCTCTGGTTTCCATGAACATGTGGGGCCTGACCCCCGCCTTTATGGATCTGCTGGACAAGGGCTTTGTGGAGTTCTTCGCCAACACTCCGGATGACAAAATTCTGAAGGCCGAGTACCTGCTGCCCATCTACATCGACCAGCTGCTCAAGCGCAGCGCGGTGTCGGTGAAGGTGCTGAA
>Elaine_p2__coassemble_2334_pt1 | contig 8109 bp, 9 predicted proteins | sample Elaine_p2__metabat2_high_PE_054 | metagenome-assembled genome bin Elaine_p2
CTGAAAAACGCCACCGTCATCGCCACCGACGTGGCTGAACTGGACATCACCGACCGGGACGCCACCATCGCCTTTGTGCGCCGCCACCAGCCCGATACCATCATCAGCTGCGCCGCCTTCACCAACGTGGACGGCTGCGAGACAAACCCCGAAGCCGCCTTCAAGGTGAACGCCATCGGCGCTTCCAATCTGGCCCAGGCCGCCGAGCGCATCAACGCCCGGCTGATCCACGTCTCCACCGACTATGTGTTCCGGGGCGAGGGCGACAAGCCTCTGGACGAGAGCGAGCGGGTGGACCCCAAGAGCGTCTACGGCAAAACCAAGGCCCTGGGCGAGGAATATGTGAAGAATTTCTGCCACCGGTACTTTATCGTTCGCACCGCCTGGCTGTATGGCTACGCGGGCAAGAACTTCGTGAAAACCATCGTGAACGCGGGCAAGAAGTTCGGCAGGCTGGAGGTAGTCAGCGACCAGCTGGGCAACCCCACCAACGCCGAGGATCTGGCCCATCACATCCTGCAGCTGGCCGTCAGCCACGACTACGGCGTCTACCACTGCACCGGCGAGGGCGTCTGCTCCTGGTATGAGTTCGCCAGCGAGATCATCCGCCTTTCCGGCGTGGACGCCACCGTGGCCCCCTGCACCAGCGCGGAATATTCCACCAAGCACCCCGCCGCCGCCGACCGCCCTGCATGGAGCGCGCTGGAAAACCGGATGCTGGCCTGCACCGTGGGCAACCACATGCGGGACTGGAAAGAAGCTCTGGCCGATTTCTTCGCCCACTGGAACGGCGAATAACTGATAACATAAGGAGTATATAAGCGATGAAACGCTATCTCATCACCGGCTGCGCCGGCTTTATTGGTTCCAACTTTGTTTACTACATGTTGAATAAATACAAGGAAATCCAGCTGGTAAACCTGGATAAGCTCACCTACGCGGGCAACCTGGAAAACCTGAAGGGTGTGGAAGGCGACGAGCGCCACATCTTCGTGCAGGGCGATATCTGCGACCGTGAGCTGGTCAGCGGCCTGTTCGAGAAATACGATTTTGATTATGTGATCAACTTCGCCGCCGAGAGCCATGTGGACCGCTCCATCACTAACCCCGAAATCTTCGTGGAGACCAACGTGCTGGGCACCGTGAACCTGCTGCAGTGCGCCAAGAACGCCTGGTTCAAGGACGGCAAGTGGGCCGAGGGCAAGAAGTACATTCAGGTTTCCACCGACGAGGTGTACGGCTCCCTGGGCGAGGAAGGCTACTTCATGGAGACCACCCCGCTGTGCCCCCACAGCCCCTACTCCTCCTCCAAGGCCAGCGCCGACATGTTCGTGATGGCTTTCCACGACACCTACGGCATGCCGGTGAACATCACCCGCTGCTCCAACAACTACGGCCCCTATCAGTTCCCCGAGAAGCTGATCCCCCTGATGATCAACAACGTGAAGCATCACAAGCAGCTGCCCGTGTACGGCGACGGCATGAACGTGCGCGACTGGCTGTATGTGGAGGACCACTGCAAGGCCATCGACATGGTAGCCGAGGGCGGCCGTGACGGCGAGGTCTACAACGTGGGCGGCCACAACGAGCGCCCCAACATCTTCATCGTCAAGACCATCATCAACCAGCTGCACGATCGCCTGAAGGACGAGGGCATCAACGAGGGCCTGATCAAGTATGTGGCCGACCGTCTGGGCCATGACCGCCGCTACGGCATCGACCCCACCAAGATCAAGGAAGAGCTGGGCTGGTACCCGGAGACCACCTTTGAGGTTGGCATCGTAAAGACCATCGACTGGTATCTGGCCAACGAAGAGTGGATGAACAACGTGACCAGCGGCAACTACCAGAAGTACTACGAAGAGATGTACAAGAACAAGTAAACCGCAACAAAACGGGCCCTTCGGCAGCACGAAGGGCCCGCTGTGGTATCAAGGAGGAATACGCCCATGAAAAAACGGGATCTGTTGATTCTGGCCTTCCTGCCCACCGTGGCGGGCATCGTGCTGTTCAATCTGGTGGTGCTGCTTGACGGCAGCGAAGCGGCTTTGTACGGGCTGCAGACCGTGCTGTCGGTGGCGCTGCTGGCCGGCTGGTACGGCGTGGGCCGCTGGGCTGCCGGGCAGGACAAGCGCCCCTGGCCGGTATTTGCCCTGCTGCAGTGGTGGGGCGCGGTGAGCGTGGTGTTCGGTTTTGTGCCCTCGGTGGCGGTGCTGGGCTCCCTGAGCCAGATGTACGGCGCCTGTATGAGCCTGCTGCTGACCCCGGCGGCCGATCTGCTGGGCGGGGCGTATCTGCCCCTGCAGGCGTTTCTCACGCTGGCCCTCACCAGCGCGGCCTACCTGCTGGGCTTTGCCGCAAAGCAAAGGAGGAGCCTGTGAGCGAATTTGTAATGCAGCGGGCCACACGGGCGGATCTGCCCGCCATGAAGGCCCTGTACGCCCATGCCAGAAAATTTATGGCCGAGCAGGGCAACCCGGGCCAGTGGGGCGACTCCTACCCGGACGAGGTCCAGCTGACGGAGGACATTGACTCCGGCTTCGCCTGGCTCTGCCGGGAAAAGGGCGAATTGCTGGCCGCTTTCTATCTGGCCCCCGGCCCGGACGAGGACTATGCCGTGATCGGGGACGGCAGCTGGCTGGAAGAAGAGCGGCCCTACTGGGTCGTGCACCGGGTGGCCTCCTACGGCGGCAGGGGCGCGGCGGCCTGGTGCCTTGACTGGTGCTGGCAGCGGTGCGACAACCTGCGCATCGACACCCACCGGGACAACCTTCCCATGCAGCGGCTGCTGGAAAAATGCGGCTTCGGGCTGCGGGGCGTGGTGAGCTGCCGCCACGGCGGCGAGCGGCTGGCCTACCAGAAGTTGCGGTGATCGAAACAGAAAAGAGCGCGTGCCCCTGAGGACATGCGCTCTTTTTGCAGCAAAATCGGCGATTCCCGCCTTCCGGGAGCGAATTACAGCCCAACGGGGTGGCGGCGGGAGGGGATTCCTGCTACAATGAAGCCGTAACGAAAGGAGGGGCCGAGGATGGAACCCGGAACGGAATTCAGAATGGAGCAAAGCTTCAGCGAGCGGCTCAAACGCTACCGCAAGGAAAGGAATCTGACCCAGCAGCAGCTGGCGGATGCGCTGGGCGTGAGCAACAAAAGCGTCTCCCGCTGGGAGTCGGGCGGGGGCTACCCGGACGTGCCGCTGCTGGTGCCGCTGGCAAGGGCGCTGGGGGTCACGGCGGATGACCTGCTGGATGCGGAAAAGCCGGTGCGGGCGCTGACCCGGGCGGACTGGCAGGGGCTGCTCTCCTTCGCCTTTGCGCTGGGCGGCGGGCTGCTGTTTTATCTGCTGGCCACCTTTGCGCCGCTGCTGGTGTGCTATGCGGTGTATCTGGTCTGCCTTTGCTACGGGGCCTATCTGCAGCGGTATTACGCCCGCCACAGCCGGTGGTTCTGGCTGGGGGCCGCGGGCATGAATGTTGCGGTGAATTTTTCCGCCGCGCTGGGCTTTGTGGCGCTGGCGCAGGTTCTGGTGCAGATGGGCCCGGCGGCGCTGCTGGCACAGATTGAGATGGACCTGGGCGCCGGCAATCTCTGGATGACGCTGCTGCTTTCCGGGGCGCTGGCGGTGGGCGTCACCGCCCTCACTGTGACCCTGCTGCACCGCCGGTTTGCCACCGGTGCGCCGGAGGGGGCCGTGCTGGGCTGGCACATGCCCCGGGGCCGGGCGCTGCTGCCGCTGTTCGGCTTTGCGCTGCTGGCCGGGTTCTGGGCCATGTATCTGTGGCCGAAGCTGCCGCTGGTGCTCTGGCAGCGGCAGGGCTGGCTGTTCGCCGGGCTGCTGGCGGCGCTGGCGCTGGGCTACGGGCTGGCGCTGAAACGGAAGCCGCTGGAGCTGCTGCTGGCCTGGCTCACCCTGACCATGAGCGGCGGGGTCTGGTGGCTGCGGCAGCTGAATGGAATTACCTGGGCGAAGAGTCTTTCCACCGGCAGGCTGTTCGAGTGGAATACCGACCTGAACCCGGAACGATATCTGCCGTTGATTCAGCCGTCGCCCGCCCTCTTCGCGGCGCTGGCGGCACTGGCGGCGGTCTATCTGCTGGCGGCAGGGCTGACACTGCGGGAAAACAAGAAAAGCGGCGGGGAATGACCCCGTCGCTTTTTTGTGGCGGAAAGGCGCGGCGGCCTGCGCGGTATGGTGGAAAGGAAGGCTCCCTTTGCGGTAGAATAAAGGCAAAGCAGACCGGAAAAGAGCGAGCAGGGGAAGCGGGTGAGTGTATTGAATCAACAATTTATACAAAGTATATTATTTGATTGGGAGAAAGTCGGGCGCGGCAGTTATCTGCGAGGAATAGAAGCATTTCAGGGGCTGGAGCGGCTGGAGCTGGACCATTCCATCACTTTCTTTGTGGGGGAAAACGGAAGTGGAAAGTCCACCCTGCTGGAGGCGATCGCAGTGGCCCATGGCTTCAACCCGGAAGGGGGGAGCAAAAACTATCGGTTCTCCACGCGGGATACCCATTCGGAGCTGTGGGAAGCGATTCGGCTGGTGAAGGGGCACCGCAGGGAAAAATGGGGATATTTTCTCCGGGCCGAAAGCTTTTACAATGTGGCAACACAGGAGGAAAGCTATGCAGACGTGCTGCACCCTTCCGCCGGATACCACGAAAAATCCCATGGCGAGAGCTTTCTGGTGCTGGCGCAGAACAATCTGAGAGCGAACGGGCTGTATCTGCTGGACGAACCGGAGGCCGCATTGTCGCCGCAGCGGCAGCTTTCGCTTCTGATGCAGATCGACCGCTGCGCAAAGGACGGCGCACAGTTTTTGATCGTCACCCATTCCCCGATTCTGCTGGGAATTCCGGGCGCGGCGATCTACTGCTTTGACCAGGGCAGGCTTCACCCGTGTGAATACGAGGAGACGGAAAGCTACCGGGTGACCGAGCTGTTTATCAACAACCGGCAGGCGCTGCTGAATCGGCTTTTGAAGGAATGACAACCGGATTGCCGCCGCGCCGGGCGGCGTGCTACAATGGACAAAAGACTCCAAAGGAGGCAGAACGAATGAGGTTGGCACGAATCCTTTCGCTGGTGGTACTGGTGGCGGTGCTGTTCGTCACGGTGGACCTGGGCATCAACTGTCTGGGGGCGCTGGTGCCGGAATTGCAGGACGGCATCCCCTATTACAGCCTGTTGCAGCGGTGGTTCGGCGTGTGGGAGGGGCAGATGCGCACCCGACCGGATTTCTTCTTTGTGTTCAGCCGCTGGCTGTGGATCTCGTTTGCGGTGTTCGTGGAAAATGCTGTGCTGTGGGGCATCAGCATCTGGAAACAGGGCCGGTGAACATTTTTTGCGTGAATTTTTAAAAAACCATTGACCTGGCATCTGGTGCATCCCTTATGCTGAGGTTGCAGAACAGAGAACAGGAGGCGAATTCCATGAACGCAAAGCAAACCGAAGCGGCCACCGGCATCTCCCGGCGGAACCTGCGCTTTTACGAGGATCAGGGCCTCATCCACCCCCAACGCAACCCGGGCAACGATTATCGGGACTACACGGAACAGGACATCCGGGACTTAAAGCTGATCCGGGCGCTGCGCATGCTGGATGTGCCGCTGGAGGAGATCGGGGCCTGCCTGACAGGCAAAACCACGCTGGCCCAGGTCTCCACGGCCCAGCGGTTCCGGCTGGAGCAGCGGCGGAAGGAGCTGGAGGCGGCCATCCGCTTTTGCCGGGAGCTGCAAAGCGCCCCGCAGCCGGATGAGGAATTTCTGGACGGACTGCTGCACCGGATGGACGCGCCGGAAAACCGGGCGGGCCTGTTTGCAGAATGGACCCGGGACTACAAAAAGGTGGCGAAGGCCGAGGGAAAAAAGGTGTTCACCTTCACGCCGGACGACCCGGTGACAAACCCGGCGGAGCTGACCATGGCCCTCTGCCGTTACGGCGAGCAGCAGGGGGTGAATCTGGTGGTGACAAAGGAGAGCATGGCCCCGGAATTTGAGATCGACGGCATTCCCTATACCGCGCAGCTGGTCTGGCGGCGGATGGGGCCGGGGATTTTGCTGATTGTGCGCTGCACCGCCCTGCACCCGGAGCAGCTGGAAAGCGACGTGCCCAAAGCCCGCAGCCGCTGGATGAAGCTGGTGCACTACGGCTCGCCGGTGGCGCTGTTCGTGCTGCTGTGGGCGCCGCGGGTGATCGACGCCGACCCGGCCAACTGGCCGGAGGTGGCACTGGCGGGCGCGACGCTGGCCGTGACCATCACGGCCATGTACTGGGTGTTCCACCACTTCAAAAGCTGAAACGGCTTGCGCGACGCGGGCCGCCATGGTATGATGAGGGCAGAAATAACGGAAAGGAGGGCGCGGCCATGGGATGGAAAATGCGCACGGTTCGTGTACAAAAAGGCAACGAAATGGCGGTTCCGGCTCGAAGTGCGCCCTTTTTTCGGTCAGAACGCTGCCGCCGGAGCCGCCGCCACCTTCTGGGACGGCGTGCTGGAGGTGAAGATGACCGCCCGCCTGAACCGGGATTTCCCCAGCGACCGGCGGGCCACGCTGGTGAGCGTGCAGAGCATGGCGTACAGTCTGGCCATGCTGCCGGTGAGCCCGCTGGCGGGCGCACTGTGTGACAGGCTGGGCTATTCCGGCGGCATGGCGGCGCTGGGCCTTGGATTGCTTTCGCTGGTGGCGGCGGGCATGGCCGCACATCGTTGCAGAAAAGGGAGGAAACGGGAATGAACTGGAAAAAACACGTCCGCACCGGGCTGAATCTGTTTATGGGAACCATGGCCGGGGTATTTCTGGGCAGCAGCCTGTACACCTGTTGGGAGCGGGTGGCGCGGCCGGGGCTTTACGCCATGATGAGCGTGCCCTGGTACACCTCCATCCTGCTGCACGCCCTGGTCACGGCAGTGTGCATCGGTCTGGCACTGGTGGTCAGGCGGGCGCTGCGCTGAGCATCCTCATATAAAAAAGAAAACAGAACCGCCGCACCGCTCCAGGGAAAAGAATGGAGCGGTGCGGCGGTCTGTTTTGGGTGTTGCGGGAAAACGCGGGCAAGGGAAACGCTGCGTCAGGACATTACAGAGCCTTGGCGGTCTCGTAGCCGGCGCCGATGGCGTCCTTGATGGTGCCAACCTTATTGGCATCACCGATCAGGTGGTAGCTGGCGCCGGCAGCCTTCAGCATCTCCTCCAGCGCCGGGTCGGCCTTGTAGCCCATGGCCAGAACCAGCGTGTCCGCGTCGGCAATGCAGTGCTGCTGGCCGTCCCTGGTGTACCAGATGCTCGATTCGTCCACCTTCTCCACCTTGGCGCCGCAGATCATCTGCACGCCCTTGGCCATCATGCGCTGCACCAGCAGGCTGCGGCCCGGGCCGGATTCGCTGGCCATCACGCCGGGAGCCATCTCCAGCAGAGTGATTTCCCGGTTGCGGGGATACAGATCGTTCACCAGCGGGGCCAGGTAGTCGGCGGTCTCGCAGCCCACCGAGCCGCCGCCGATCACAACGATCTTGCGGCCGGGGAAGGCCCGGCCCGCCAGCACGTCGTCGGCGGTCATCCACTGCTTGAAGCCGGTGAAGGCAGGGATTACAATGGGCTGTGCGCCCGCGCCGGCGATCACCTCCCAGCCCTTGAACTCGCCCTCCAGCATGGCTTTGTCCACGGTGCAGTTCAGGCGTACCTCCACGCCTGCGCCCTCCAGACGGCGGGCCATGTACTGAATCAGACGGGTCAGATCCTGCTTGGCGATGGGCACCGCGGCAATGCGCATCAGGCCGCCCAGCTCGGCGTCCTTCTCGCACAGCACCACATGGTGGCCACGCTTTGCGGCCACAAAGGCGGCTTCCATGCCGGCGGGGCCGCTGCCGATCACCAGCACGTTCTTCTTCTCGGCGGCGGGGGCGAGGGTGTCCTCATTCTCCAGCTCGAAGGAGGGGTTCACGGTGCAGGCAACCCGCTTGCCGAACATGATGCCGTTCAGGCAGCGTAGGCAGCCGATGCAGGGGCGGATGTCGTCGGCCTTTTCGGCGGCCACCTTGTTGGCAAACTCGGGGTCGCACAGGTTGGCGCGGCCGATCATGCAGATGTCTGCCTTGCCGTTGGCGATCAGC
>Elaine_p2__coassemble_2693_pt1 | contig 7098 bp, 6 predicted proteins | sample Elaine_p2__metabat2_high_PE_054 | metagenome-assembled genome bin Elaine_p2
CTTCACGATGGTGGCGATGTTCAGCCCGTAGCCCACCTTAATGTGCAGTTCGATGGTGAGCTGGCGGTCCGACTGGGTCACGCGAACGCCCTTTTCCGGGAAATCGCTGCCGAACACCAGGCTCTTCAGATCGTCGCCGCGGCCGCCGGTGGCCATGCCCGCCACGCCGTAGCAGCTGCGGGCCGCCTGGCTGACCAGCTCGGCGAAGTAGTCCGACGTCATGCTTATGGTGCCCATGGGGTTTTGCAATGTGATCATAAACTGCCGCTCCTTTGCAATTTGTATCCGCCCGTGGGCGGTGGGGTCTGTTATTCGGCCGCGTCGAAGCGCAGGCCTTCCAGCGAATAGAATACGCTGCTGATGGAACAGCTCAGCCCGCTGATGCCGCTGCTGTGCACCACCGTGCCGTTGCGCCACACCAGCGGCACAAAGGGCATTTCGGCGGCGAAAGCCGTTTCCAGCGCGCCGGCGGTGTTCTGGTCCGCTTTGAAGGCGGTGTAGGCGGCGGCGAGCGCCTCGCTCTGCACGATGCCCACGCTGGCCTGTCCCCCGTCAAAAAAGGGACTCATATCCATATTATTATACAACTTGACCTCGCCGATGTACAGGTCAAAATCACCGGATGCAACTTTTTGGGTGTAAACGTCAAAATCCGACGCTTCCTCCACCGTCACATACAGCCCGGCGGCGGCCAGCTGATCCTTGATCAGGCTGGCGGCGTAGCGCTTGTAGGTGTTGCCGCTGTAAACCAGCAGCCGCAGGTTCACCCGCTGGCCGTCGGCGTCCTGATAATAGCCCGCCGCGTCCAGCGTGTAGCCCAGCGCGGCCAGATGTGCGGCGGCCTGCTCGGCGTTCACTTCGGCGGTGGACTGGATCACATGGCTGTCGGCCACGCAGTCGTAATGGTCGTTAAGGCAGCCGGTGGCCGGGTAGGCCCGGGCATAATAGCTTTTCTGGGCGATCTGGGTGCGGTCGATCAGCTGGCTGAGCAGCGCCCGGCCCGCCGCGGTGGTGAGCAGAGGGCTTTTGGTTCCGCTTTCCGGCGGGGTGGCGTTCACGCCCAGAAACACCAGATTGTTGGTTTTGTAATAGTCCGACACGCTGGAAAAGCCGGCGCTGGTCTGGGCCGAGTCGCTGGCGGTGTACAGGTTCAGGCTGCCCACCGCAAAGCCGGAGACCATCTCTTCATAGCTGCTCACCTCGGTGAGGTAGATGGTGTCCGGCCCGTTTTCCGCGAAGGCGCAGGAGGAATTGCGCATCAGGCTGCCGCTGTCGCCGTAGGTGTAGCGGCCGTTCGGCGTGGGCTGGGCCGCACCGGTCTCGGCGGCCTTCAGCACCGGAATGTCGCACAGGTAGGCGAACATGGAATCCGGCGAAGCAAGGGTCACGGTCACGGTGTCGCCCTCGGCCTTCACCTCGGTCACACCCGCAAAGCGGGCTGCGTAGCGCTCGCTGACCCGGGCGGCCTCCAGGCTGGCGGCGGCGTCCTGGGCGGTGACGGGGGTGCCGTCCGCGAAGGTGCAGCCGGAGCGGATATGGATGGTCACCGTTTCGCCCGCGCTCACGATGGAATCCGCCAGCCGGTATTCCAGCGAAAGCTCCGGCGACAGCTCCACCAGGCATTCAAACAGCAGCCCGGCGTTCTGCTCCACCAGATTGGAGGAGGAGGTGTAGGGGTTGAAGCCCGCCGAGGGGGTGTAGCCCAGCACCAGCGCGGTGGGCGCGCCGGCGCTCTGCTCGGGCACAGAGGCCGCGCCCGAAGCGGCAGAGGTGGAGGAGGCCGCCTGTGAGGCGGAGGAAGCCGCCTGCCGGCCGCAGCCGGCAAGCAGGGCAAAACACAGCGCAAGGGCCGCGATGCGGCGAAAACGTGCCATGGAAAACACATCCTTTTCTGGTCAGAATCGGTACCTTAAAGCATATCATAAAACGAGGCCGTTGACCAGCAGAACCGGGCAAAAAGCACCTTTGCACCGCCCGGCGCCGCATTCATAAGTTTTTCACACCCCGGGGCGCGAAATGTGTTAAAATAAAGATACCGAATCATGAAATTCCGGGCCGGAGCCTTCCGGCTCGTTTTTTGAGAAATGCAGCGCATAAAGTGAGGTTTTGTGAGTGAATTTGCTGTTCTTTTTAACGCCCAAGCAGGATGTGGCCTTTCTGTATGAGGATTTCACCCTGCGGCAGGCGCTGGAGAAGATGGAGTACCACCGGTATTCCAGCATCCCGGTGCTGAACCGGGTGGGCGAATATGTGGGCACCATGACCGAGGGCGACCTGCTCTGGGCCATCAAGAATCAGGGCATCGATCTGGACGACGCGGAGGACATCCCCCTGAGCAGCATCCCCCGCAAGCGGGACTACAAGCCCGTGGCCGTGACCACCCAGATGGATGAGCTGGTGGCCGCCGCCATGACCCAGAATTTCGTGCCCGTGCTGGACGACAAGAAGAGTTTTATCGGTCTGGTCAAGCGCAATGCGATCATCCAGTACTGCTACGACCGCTACCGGGCCGTGGCCCCCATGCTGGACGGCCAGAAAACCGGCAAATCGAGCGAAAGGAAGGTGTTTTGAACAATGGAGTACCGGAAAATCGAGCCCGCCGCCATCACGGGCAATCCCTTTGAGCTGATCGGCAAAGAGTGGGCGCTGGTGAGCGCAAAAAAGGCCGGCGGCACCGTGAACACCATGACCGTGAGCTGGGGCTCCATGGGCGTATTGTGGGGCAAAAATGTGGTGCAGATTTTCCTGCGCCCCCAGCGCTACACCAAGGAGTTTGTGGACGAGGCCGGCCGCTTCACCCTGAGCTTTTACGGCGAAGGGGCGAAGAAGGAGCTGGGCTATCTGGGCAAGGTGAGCGGCCGGGACGAGGACAAGATCGCCAAGGTTGGCTACACCGTGAAGGACTTCGACGGCGCGCCCGCCTTCGATGGGGCCCGGCTGGTGCTGGTCTGCCGCAGCCTGTACGCCCAGACGCTGGAGCCGGAGTGCTTTTTGCCCGGCAACAGCTGCGATGCGGACTGCTACCCCCAAAAGGACTACCACACCATGTATGTGGCCGAGATCGAGGCCGTGTACGAGAAGGCGGAATAACCTCAATCAAAAGCAGCAAGGCCCCCGGAGTTAGCCGGTGTGGCACAAGAAAACGACGGTTCTGCCGTAGGATTTTGGCGCACAAAATGTTCAAAGGGGCGGGCAAGCCACCAAGGCTTGCTCCGCCCCTTTTCGCACTTTCTGCATCCAAAATCCTGGGGCAGAACTGCGAAGCACCGGAAAAAGCCCGATTTTGATGGGAGTGCAAGGAAAAGACCCGCAGGCACCCTTGGTGGTTGTCAAGGGGCTTTGACGCTGCAATCCCGCAAAAGCGGGCCTTTTCCGGCGTCGTTTTCTTATGTCACCCCGGCTCTTTCCGGGGGCCTTTTTCTGTGTGCTTTAAAAGGGTCGTTTATCGGATTTCATTTTGCCGCAAAATGATGCAAAGTACAAATTATTGGACTTATGTTCTGATAGAATAAGACCATCGGAAGGGGGCGCGGCCCCCGAAAACACAACATCGACACAAACAAGGAAAGGCAGGGTCGGGTATGGATTGCATCATTCGGAACGTGGGGTCTCATGTGGAGGTATACAGCCGCAGCGGCGTGTTTCTGTTCTCGGCCGACAACACCCGCGAGGCCATGGAGGAGCTGGGCCAGGTGGGCTGAGCCTGTAAGGCGGCGATACGCCCGGCGCGGCGGATGAAAAATCTGCCGGCAGGGGGCGAAAGATGAAATAAAAGGCCGCTCCGGCCCGTTCTGTGTATGAATGGATCAAACGGAAAGGGAGTGTGCCGCCATGACAGAGAAAAGCAGCGTAAACAGAAGAAAAGGGATCACCGCCGCGCTGGTGCTGGCTCTGGCGCTGGGGCTGCTGATGGCAGGCTGCGGCGGGCAGACGGCGAACCCCGGCGAAGGCGGGGCGGACCGGAACGTGGTGTCCGGCAGCAGCACACCCCAGACCGCGCAGGACGCCATGGCCTTTCTGGAGGGCAGCCTGCGCCCCTGCGAGGGCGGCGTGGAGTTTACCCTGCCCGAGGGCTGGCCCGGTGAGGACTGGAACATTCAGATCTGCGGGCGGGCCGCCATGGGCGAGGACGGCATGAGCGTGCATCTGCTGGAAAAGGAGAACGTGGAAAAGGACTGGAAGCCGGGGCAGACCTATCAGATCGAATGCGCCGAGGGCTATCTGGAGCTGAACATGAGCGCGGCGCTGGATTCGGACGACAGGCTGGAGCCGCTTTCGGTGGATCTGCTGGCACTGGCGCTGGGGCAGCCCCAGCCGGAGCGGCCGGATGCCCCCGAGGCACAGCCGGTGGAAAGCCAGCCGGAAAGCGCCAGCGAGCAGGACATGACCCAGCGGGTGAGCGCGCAGTTTCCCGCCTATCAGGAGGGGCGAAACGAGTTCAACGGGGAATATTACGATCAGGCCCCCTTCACCGCCAGCTTCCTGTTGCCCCAGGGCTGGAGCCTGACGGAGCCGGAAAAAAGCGAGCGGGTGTTTGATCAGGGCATGAACACCCAGCTGCTGGTCTGCGACAGCGCGGGCAACGCCGTGGGCCGCATCGGCTACGGGTTGATCGAGCCCACCGAGCCGGGCAACGAGCCGGAGGAGGGGGAGTATTACAAGCTGGTGTACAGCTATCTGCGCACCCCGTCCAGCTGCTTCTGGGAGGATTACCGGGTGGTGAAAAAGACCGCCGCCGGTGAAAACGCGGTGGCCACCGTGTATTTCGGGGAATCCGAGCCGGGGTACGCCGCCGAAGAGCGCACCGCCCACGGGGCCCTGGCCTACGATAAGGAGCTGGGGGTCTATGTGGCCCTGCGCATGGAGGAGGATTCCCCCCTCAATGCAGACCAGATGGAAACCCTGGCCCAGAGCCTGACGCTGGCAGCCGCCGCCTGATTCATTAAAAATAAAAACACCGCCGCAGCCCTGTGCAGGAGCTGCGGCGGTGTTTCTGTTTGCGTTGAAAATCCGGGGGCGAAGCGTTACTTCAGGCCCGCGGCGGCGCTCTCGCCGGCAATGCGGCCGAACACGATGGTGTCGGTGAGGGCATTGCCGCCCAGACGGTTGGTGCCGTGGATGCCGCCGGTCACCTCGCCCGCAGCGAACAGACCGGGGATGGTGTTGCCCTCAGCGTCCAGCACCTGGGCCTCGGTGTTGATCTCCACGCCGCCCATGGTGTGGTGTACGGTGGGTACACGCTCGGCTGCGTAGAAGGGGCCGTTGTTGATGCCGTTGTTGATGCCGTCCACGTCGGTGAACAGGGTGCGGCCGAATTCGTCGGCCTGGCCCTCCAGATCACCGCCGGTGCAGTGGCGGTTGTATTCGGCCACGGTGGCGGCCAGGTTTTCGGCGCTCACGCCGATCTGAGCGGCCAGCTCTTCGATGGTATCGGCCTTGTAGGCACGGCCTGCGGCCACCAGATCGTCGATGTGCTCACCGAAGTTGTTCAGCTCATCGCCGTTGGGGTAGGTATCGCTGTCCATGATCATGAACATGGTGCTGTCGGTCTGATCGAACAGGGCCAGGGTCATGTCGTCACGGCGGCCGCCCTCGTCGGTGAAGCGGTTGCCGTCCTTGTTTACGAAGATGTAGCTCACCGGACCGTGACCGATGTTGCCGGACAGGCTGCCGGTCTTGGGATCGCCCAGGGGCAACAGCTGGATGTTGTACATCTGGATCAGGTTTGCGCCCACGGTCTCGGCCATCTGAATGCCGTCGCCGGTGATGGAGGAGGTGTTGGTGGTCTTGACCACGTCGGTCAGCTCGGGCCACTTATCGGTCTGGGACAGGGCCTCGTTCACCATCTCCCGGTTGGCGGCAAAGCCGCCGGTGGCCAGAACCACGCCGTTTTTGGCTTTCACGGTAACGGTGTTGCCGCTTTTGCCCTCGCAGATCACGCCGGTGACCACGCCGTCCTCCAGGATCAGCTCCTTGGCGGTGGTGTTGAACATCACCTGCAGGTCCTCGTGCTCGTCCATGTAACGCTGATAGGCAGTGAAGAAGCCGGTGCCTTCGGGCTCAACGGGCTTCTGGCCGCGCTGCCACAGACCGCCCGCCACGGTGACGGGGGTTTCCTCGAACTCCATGCCCAGGGACTGGAGCCATTCCACCGCGGACCAGGCGTTGTCCGCCAGAATGCGTACCAGCTCGGGCTTGGCCTGCTGGTCACCGCCGTTGAAGGTCTGCTCGTAGTGCAGGTCGGTGGAGTCGCCGGTGGAGGCGGCCATCTCGCTGCCATCCTCTACCGCGTTGAACGCGCCGCCGGACAGGATGGTGTTGCCGCCCATCTGGCTGCTCTTTTCCACCACCAGAACGCTGCTGCCCGCCTGGTTGGCGGTAACAGCCGCTGCCATGCCCGCGCCGCCGGCGCCGATCACGGCCACGTCCACTTCAATGGTCTGGTCCTCGGCCTGTTCGACTTCGGGAGAAACCGCTTTCAGGGCCTCCACGTCGCCGCCGGCCTGCTCCACGCAGTCGGCAACGCCCTGCAGAATGGCGTTGGAGGTGAGGGTGGCGCCGCCCACGATATCCACACCAAGGCCCTGGCATTCCAGAATCTGGGCCGGGATGGACTGGGTAGCAGGCTCGCCGATACCGGGGGTTTCGGAGTGATCGATCTGGATGTCGGTCATTTCGTTGTCGCTGAAGGTGACCTGAACGGTCATCTCGTGCATGCCGGTAACGGTTGCGGAGTAGGTGCCTGCGGTGTAGCTGCCCGTGGTCCCGGAGCTGGAGCCCTGAGCCGGCGCAGAACAGGCCGTCAGGGGCAGGCAGAAAGCCAGAGTGGCTGCCAAAAGGCGTAATTTGGTGTGGTTCATTTTACATCTCCCGTGTGATTTGTGTTTGAATTGTGAACATTTTGTGTCGATTTTGTGACACAAATATGTAGCAGTAGACATATTATCATCAAAAAATTCACAAGTCAACCGTTTGGCCAAAGATTTTCAAGGAACCCAAACGACAAAAACCAGCCGCCGCAACATTCCGGTTGCGGCGGCTGGTTTTGTTTTGGGTAGCTTGAGCGAGCGACAACCACCAGCTAAGCTGGTGGAATAA
>Elaine_p2__coassemble_2835_pt1 | contig 6821 bp, 7 predicted proteins | sample Elaine_p2__metabat2_high_PE_054 | metagenome-assembled genome bin Elaine_p2
GCCCGATGGTGGCGGTCTGCCAGTAGGCGGCGTTGCCGCTTTCGCGCACCTCCTCCAGCAGCTGGCGCTTGCGGGCCCGCCAGCGGGTGCGGGCTTCCTCGCCCGCCGCGGGGAAGAACATGGCCAGCGCATCGTAGCTGGCCACCGCGTTGTATTGCAGGGCGGTGCAGCCCGGGTACTGGTGCAGCAGTTCTTCCAATTGCTGCTCGGCGGCCTGCCAGCCGTCCGGCATTTGGTTCATGGCGGCGGTGAGCAGGTCGTTTACCCGCCGCACCACCTCTTCGTCGCTTAATGTCTCCTCAAATTGCAGCAGCGCGTCCACGCTGGTGCCCAGCGCCCGGGCCAGCGGGCAGAGCAGGGTGATGTCCGGGTAGGAGGTGTCGGTCTCCCACTTGCTCACCGCCGGGGCGCTCACCCCCAGCCGGGCCGCCAGCTGCTCCTGGGTCAGGCCCTTTTCCTTGCGGCGGGCCGCAATGGCCGCGCCGATCTTCATTCGGTTCAGTTCCATGGTGTGCTCCTTGTTCGGGTTAAATGGGTGGATGTGCGCCGCGCTTCTTCCTGCTTTTATTGTAGACCATCCCGCCCGCCGCCACAAGCGACGGATCGTTACGCGCCGGGCAGGTTTTTGTAACCGCCGGTTACAAAAAAGCCCCGGCGGCCGAGGGCTTCGGCTGCCGGGGCAAAGGAAAACCGAAAGGGGTCAGCGTTCGGGGCGCAGCATCCGGCGCAGCGCCAGCAGGGCGGCGAACAGCACCGCCGCCACCGGCCAGATGATCCAGGTGCGGGCCCAGTGGCCGGTGTAAAAGCTGGAGCCCAGATAAATGGCGGTGATCAGGCACCAGTAGAAGCCGGTGAAGGGGTCGTTGCGCCGGTTTTCCGCCTTGTGCTCCCGGGTGTAGTCACCCTCCTCCAGCAGCTTTTCGTAGCTCTCCCAGGGGCAGGCCACCCGGACGATGATATACACGCCCACCGCGATGAGGGCCAGCAGCAGGCAGACCGCGAACACGCAGGCCAGCTCGGCTTCCAGCGCCATGCAGAAAAACAGCGGCACCACGCTCAGGATGCACAGCACGATGCCCACCACCAGACCCTTGTGGTAGATGGGGGCAAAGGCTTCCCGTTTGGTTTCCACAATACCCGCCACCCCGTATTCCGGGGCGATGGGCTCCTTTTCCAGAAATTCATACCGCTCCAGCTTGATGCCGCTGGGCAGCAGAATGGCCACCCCCGCCGCCACGATCACGAACAAAAGCAGTAGGCCGACGGCGGCGGCCACGTCCTCGCTGAGGGCGATGCGGCCGTATTCCGCCATGCCGGTGATGGCGATCAGCGGCACCGGCGACAGGATGAACAGCGCCACCGCCAGCGCGATGAATTTGTGGCAGCGCTCGCTCAGCTCCAGATAGAAGTTGGCCTCCTCCAGCGAGATGGGCCGGGGCGCGCAGCCCTCCTCTTCGGCGGCGTTGTCCTTCAACAGGTAATCGGTGCTCACCCCGAACAGCTCGCTCATTTTTAAAATCTTGTCCAGATCCGGCATGGACGCCATGGACTCCCACTTGGACACCGACTGCCGGGACACCCCCAGCCGCGCCGCCAGCTCCTCCTGCGACCAGCCCTGCGCCTTGCGCAGCTTCATGATTTTTTCTGCTAAGATCATATTCCCAACTCCTTCTTTTTATCGTCGCTTTTGCTGCTCTCATTGTAGCAGAAGCGCCGGTTACCCGCCATCCAGCCCGCTGGGCAATTTGTCAACCGGCGGTTGCGGATGGGCAAAACCCGATGTGCACCGCCTGTTTTCGGGCAGAAAAAGGCCGCCCGGCCCCGCTGCACAAAGGCAGGGGGCCGGTTTTGGGGCTTATTCCGTGGGCAGGGCTTCCAGCTCCCGCTGGATCAGCTCGTTGGCAAGGGTGAAGGCTTCGATGCGCCTTCTTGCCAGCGTGAGCTGGGATTTGTACCGCGCCGGATTTTCCTTTGCTTCAAGGGTTTTCACGGTCTGGCGCAGCTTGTGCAGGGTGGAGTCGATCTGGCGCTTTGCTTCGGCCAGCTCCTCGCGGGTGTAGTCCATGGGGTGTCCTTTCTTTTTGGGGGATGCGGGTTACATCTGGCCCTTCCAGACCCGGGCCAGAATGTCCTTCAAGACCAGAAGTGCGTCGGTGGTGTTGCAGCCGTATTCCGCCTGCGGCTGGGTGAGCATCTCCCGCAGCTGGGGGGCGTAGTCGTCGATGCGCACCGTTTTGTGGTAGGTGGCCAGCACCGGGTACTTTTTGCTCCACACCCTGTTCCAGTCGATCTTCGCCTGGGCTTCCTCGCTCACGCTGCCGATCATCTCCCGGGCCTGCTGCTCGTCGAAATCGTATTCCGCCAGCTCGTCCAGCGTGATGTGGTACAAAACGGCCAGCCGTTTGGACTGGCGGATGTCCGGCAATGTTTCGCCGGTCTCCCATTTGAAGATGGTCTGGCGGGAAACGCCCAGCTTTTCGGCCACATTCTCCGGGGAAAGGCCGCTCTTTTTGCGGGCGTGATACAAACCGCTTGCCAGGCTCATGGGAAAAAACCTACTGTTTTCTGTTTTGGCTCTCTCAGTATACTGCCCAAAGGGCCAAAAGGCCGCCAACCAAAGCCGACGGTTTCGCCCGGTTTTGTAACATCACTTGACCATGGCGAACTGATAGGCTTCTTCGGCCCAGTCCAGCAGCTCGGCGTCGGTCATGAACACACACCTGCCTTTTTGTTTTTCTTATTATATTATAGCCCCGGCGGGCGGGGCAGGGCAACGGCGGTCAGCCCTGCAGGTCCTTCCGGGTGGCCAGTGCCCGGCGGCGGAAATACAGCTTGAAGAAGCCAAAGGCGCCTACGGCGGCCAGCGCCAGATTCAGCCAGCTGAGCTGTTGCAGATGGCTGTTGGCCAGATTGGCAAAGCCGGGCAGCACGTTAACCGCCATCACTACGCCGCAGAGGGCCATGACCCCGTCCAGATGGCGCAGCACGCCCTCCAGATCCGAGAAAATTTCGAAGGGCTGGCCGTCCGATTTCTTTTTTAAATAGATCCAGTTCAGGCAGCGACCCACCACCTGAATGCCGGTTTCCTCCAGAAAGGCCAGATAGTCCGGGTCGGTTTTGCGCAGCAGCTGCAGCTGGTACTGGTATTCGCCCGGCTCGCCCTGCTCGAATTCATACACGAAGAACCCGGCCCGGCACAGTTGCCAGCCCTGGCGGCTCATGTCGTTCAGCCAGTCGATTTCCCTTTCAAAATTCCAGACAAAAAATGTGCGGTGGATGATCTTTTTCATACCGGATTCCCTCCTGTGACCTGTTCGCCGTTTTTCACCAGCTCCTTCAGCCGGGCCAGCTCGTTTTCCACGGCGGCGCGGCCTGCGGCCGTGATGCGGTATTCCTTCTTCCGGCTGCCCGGGGCGCAGGGCAGCGCCTCAATCCAGCCCTTGTCCTGCAGGGTGTTCAGCGCGCCGTACAAAGTGCCCGCCGCCAGCCGCACCCGCCCGCCGGAACATTCCTCGGCCTTCTGCATGATGCCGTAGCCGTGCAGCGGCTCGTACAGCGAAAGCAGAATATAATAAAAGGCTTCGGTCAGTGCGATGTGTTCGTTCATCTGCGGTCCTCCTTTTTTTGTTTGCTCGGCAAGTGTTATATCGCCTTCCGATATAACTATATCAGGTACCGATATACTTGTCAAGAAGTCGGGGACCGGCAGTAGGGTAGGATAGGGGATGATTGCGACAAAAATCTATGGCAGAGAGGGCGGGAGAAATAAATTAGCACTCTAAGATGTAGAGTGCTAACAATTAACAAAATGTTCATAAATCCACCGATTTTATGTCACAAACCGGCGGTAGAATATAATTGTCAAAAGGGAACGGGACCTGAAGGCAAGAGCCTTTGGAAGCGACCCGGACAATTCCGATTGACAAAGCGGCGCAGCCCCCGCGTACCATGCGCACCGCATTACAACAAAAATCTATGGTAAATGGCGCGGAGCAAAGGAGCATTTTATGTTTGGTATGATTCCGTTTGGCCGTGAAGAAAACAGTCTGTTCAACTATCTGGATAACATGGAGCGCAGCCTCTTTACCGGTTTTGGCGATATGAGCCAGTTCCGCTGCGACATTCAGGATAAGGGCGATTCCTACCTGATGGAAGCGGAGCTGCCCGGCTTCAATAAGGAGGACATCTCCATCGACCTGAATGGCGACAGCCTGATGATCACCGCCCGCCACAACTCCGAGAGCGGCGAGAAGGACGACAAGGGCAACTATGTGCGCCGGGAACGCAAGTTCGGTTCCTTCAGCCGGAGCTTCGACGTGAGCGGCATCGACACCACCGCCATCAAGGCCGCTTACAACAACGGTATTCTGGAGCTGACCCTGCCCAAGAAGGGCGAAGTTACTCCCGCATCCCGCAGCATCCAGATCGAGGGCTAAGCGCAGAGCAGAGCCCCACGGCAAAAGCACAAAAGGCCCCGGCCAGCAAACCCGCTGGCCGGGGCCTTTTTGCGTATCCGGGCAGAATGACACATCCGGCGGGCGGAATTCCCGTCCGGTGTGCTGGAAAAACCTATCGCCCTGCTATGATAGAAACAGAAAAAAGGAGGGCGATGGAATGAGTCTGGCAAAACGAATTGCAGCCTGCCGCAAGCAGGCGGGGCTTTCGCATGGCGGCGGCAGTGGCAGGTGGCGTGCGCATCCGGCGGGAATACCGGCAGCTGTAACGGCGTTACAGCTCCCACACCGCCGGGCAGGTGCTGGACACCGCCGCCGCACCCGCGCCCAGCGCGTCGATCACGTCCTGCTTGTCGGCAATCAGGCCGCTGGCGATGAGCGGCGCATCCAGCTCGTGGCTTAAGCGGGCGATGAGCTTCGGCATCAGGCCGGGCAGAATCTCGATGAGGTCCGCCCACTGGCTGCCGCCGCTTTTGCGCAGGCTCTGCAGGGCCATGTTATCAAGCAGAAAGGTGCGGTACACCCCCGCAAGGCCCAGCGCCTTTGCCCGCCGCACCAGCGCCGCCTTGGTGCTGATCACTCCGTCCGCCCGGGTGGCCCCGGCCAGATATTCCACCGCCGCTTCCCGGGCGGAAAGGCCGTCCAGCAGGTCCACGTCCACAAACACGGTTTTGCCCGCCTGCTTCAGCCGCTGCACGATGGCCGGAATGCTCACCACAGACCCGTATAAAACGAACACCACCGGCTTCGGGTTTTGAAGGCAGCGGGCAAGGCCCTCCTCGTCCTTGATGGCGATGATGATGGGGTTTTCTTCCAGCAGTTCTTGCAGGCGGGCGTCCATGGGGCATCCTCTTTTCCGGTTTGATGATACCTTATTATTATAGCACCCGCAAACCGGGGGCGGCAATGCCGGGGGGCGCTTTGTGCGCATGCCACAAAAAACCGGGGATAATTTTTGCGGGTCTGCCCATTGCGCCCCGGCGGCCCAGCCCTCTATAATAATAGCATGACCAATAAACGCGGCCGACGCGCCGCCAGAAAAATGCCCGGGGCTTTCGGCAGGCTCCGGCCTGTGCAAGAGTGAAGAGCAGCAGAACAAACGCCAAGGCGTGTTTCTGCTGCTCTTTTTTTATTTGGGCGCTGCCACGGCCTTTATGCCTGACGGCTCAGGCGGCGTATCGCACCAAAATTTTCCGTGGAATTTTCCAAAAATGCTAGGCAATCCACCAAGGATTGCCTGCGCTTTCTGGTTCATTCCGCAAAAAATTTTCCGGTGCGCTCCACCATCTGAAAGGCCGCGGCACCGCCCATTGGGCGCTGCCGCCCCAAAATTCAACAATTGCAGCGAGGTGCATAATGACAAAGCAGAAAAAATGGTTCAAACGAATCGGGCTGGCTCTGCTGGCCCTTGTGCTGGCGCTGGCGGGCTATGTGGGCTGGCTGCAAAGCGGCTACTACCGCATTCCGGACGGGGAAACGATGGAAATCACCACCCCCCAGCTGGAGCCGCTGGCCCCCGGGCAGGAATACACCGCCCTCACCTATAACATCGGCTTTGGCGCCTACGGGCCGGATTACAGCTTCTTCATGGACACCGGCACCATGGCGGACGGCACCCCGGTGCAGGGCAAATGGGGCAAGGCCCGCAACCGGGAATCGGTGCTGGCCAACACCCGGGGCGCGCTGGAGACCATCGCCGCCCAGGACGCAGACTTTCTGCTGCTGCAGGAGGTGGATGTGAAGGCGGATCGGAGCCATCAGGTGGATCAGAGCGCCATGCTGAAAGACGGCCTGCCCGGCTATGGGGCGGTGTTCGCCTGCAACTTCCACACCCGGTATCTGCTCTACCCATTCCACGACCCCCACGGCGCGGTGAACGCGGGCCTGCTCACCCTGAGCCGCTACTGCATCGACGAGGCAGTGCGCCGCAGCTACCCGGTGGACGAGAGCTTCTTTGTAAAATTCACCGATCTGGACCGCTGCTTTGCCCAGCTGCGCATTCCGGTGGAGGGCGGCGGCGAGCTGGTGCTCATCAACAGCCACATGTCCGCCTACGACGAGGGCGGCACCGTGCGGGCCCGCCAGCTGGAAATGCTCTGCGGCGTGATGCGCGAGGAATACGAAAAGGGCAATTACGTCATCGTGGGCGGCGACTTCAACCACGCGCTGGGCGAGGGCATGGCCGAAGCCTTTGAAAGCGGCCAGCAGCTGCCGGGCTGGGTGGCCCAGCTTGCCGACGCGGATCTGCCCGAGGGCTTTTCCATTCAGCGGGCGGAAAACCAGTTCCAGACCCCCACCTGCCGCACCGCGGACCTTCCCTGGGAGCCGTGGGTCAACTACACCACCGTGCTGGACGGGTTTATCGTT
>Elaine_p2__coassemble_2872_pt1 | contig 6736 bp, 6 predicted proteins | sample Elaine_p2__metabat2_high_PE_054 | metagenome-assembled genome bin Elaine_p2
GCGTCTGCAGCGTGCCGCAGCTGAAGTAGGAGATGATGAAATCGTCGATAGAATAGGTCAGGCTGATCAGGAAGGCGGAGAGGATGGCGGGCATCAGCTCCGGCAGAACCACCTTGAAGAAGGCCTGACGGGGATTGCAGCCCAGATCCAGCGCCGCCTCATACATGCGCACATCCATGCGGCGCAGCTTGGGCGCCACGTTGAAAATCACATAAGGCACGCAGAAGGTGATGTGGGCAATCAGCAGGGTGCCAAAGCCAAAGATATTCTCCGGCAAAAATTTCAGGAAGCCGGGCACCGACGGATTGGTGTTCAGCCAGTGGGCGATGTTCACGTACACCACGAACAGCATCATCAGCGAAACACCGGTGATGATCTCCGGGTTGACCACCGGCAGATAGCTCACGGTGTTGATCACACCCTGGGTGCGCTTTTTCATGCCGCTGATGCCGATGGAAGCCATCACGCCCAGAATGGTGGCCACGGTGGCGGCCAGGAAGGCCACTACCAGGCTGAGCCACAGTGCTTCCAGAATCATTTCGTTGTGCAGCAGACTCCGGTACCATTTCAGGGTGAAGCCGGTGAACAGCGCACGGCTTTTGCTTTCATTGAAGCTGAACACCATCATTACCGCGATGGGTACATACAGGAACGAGAAGATCAGGCACAGATAAACCTTTTGCAGGGCGGCCAAATGTTGCTTTTTCATTACACCACGCCCTCCATATCCTCGTCGTCAAAGCCGTTGGTGAAGCTCATGCACAGCAGCACGATCACCATGAGCACCAGACTGAGCGCGCTGCCCAGGTTGTAGTTGTAGCTGTTGCCCAGGAACTGCAGCTCAATCAGATCGCCGATGAGCATGTTGGAGCCGCCGCCCAGCATCCGGCTGATGATAAAGGTGGAAACACTGGGCACAAACACCATGGTGATACCGGTGGCAATGCCGGGAGCAGACAGAGGAATAAGCACCCGGGTGAGGGTGTTGAACATGCCTGCGCCCAGATCCTGCGCGGCCTCGATGACGCTGTTGTCGATCTTGGTCATGGCAGTGTACAGCGGCAGGATCATGTAGGGCAGGAAGTTATACACCATGCCCAGCACCACCGCGCCGCTGGTATAGATCATCTGGAAGGGGCCGATGCCGAAGAAGCCCAGAATCCGGTTAATGATACCGTTGTTCTCCAGAAGGCTCATCCAGGCGTAGGTGCGCAGCAGGAAGTTCATCCACATGGGCAGCATGACCAGCATGAGGAAGATCTTCTGCTTGGCCGCACGCTGGCGGGAGAGAAAATAGCTTACCGGGAAGCTGAGCACCAGACAGATCACGGTAGCTTCCGCCGCCAGCAGCAGGCTGCGCACAAAAACCGTGCTGTACTGCCCGATGATCATCAGGTTTTCCAGTGTAAAGTTGCCCGCCTTGTCGGTAAAGGCAAAGTAAGTGACGATGGCCAACGGCACCAGGATGAACACAACCATCCACACCAGGTAGGGCGCGGCCAGTTTACGGTTCTTGATCATGGCCTTAACCCTCCGTGCGGGTCATAATGTGGATTTCATCCGGCCCGATGCACATGCCGATCAACTCGCCGGGAGCGCTGGCCTGGGTGGAATGGATGATCCACTCGTAGCCGGCCTGCTCCACGCGCATCTCGTAGTGAACGCCCTTGAAGATCACTTCCTTGACCACGCCGGTGAGCTGGCCCTGAATGGCGGGCACCACCTGAATGTCCTCCGGGCGGATTACAACCTGCACCAGCTCGTTGTGGCCGAAGCCCTTGTCCACGCAGGTGAACTCGTTGCCGGCAAATTCCACGCAGAAGTCCTTGAGCATGATGCCGTCGATGATGTTGCTCTCGCCGATGAAGGAAGCCACAAAGGCGTTCTCCGGCTCGTTGTAGATATCGATGGGGCTGCCGATCTGCTGGATGTTGCCATCCTTCATGACCACCACCGTATCGGACATGGTGAGCGCTTCTTCCTGATCGTGGGTCACATAAATAAAGGTGATGTTCATGGCCTGCTGCAGCCGCTTAAGCTCCAGCTGCATCTCCTTGCGCAGCTTCAGGTCCAGTGCGCCGAGAGGCTCGTCCAGCAGCAGCACCCGGGGATGGTTCACCAGACCGCGGGCGATGGCCACACGCTGCTGCTGACCGCCGGACAAATTGGTGGTATCGCGGCGTTCGAAGCCCTTCAGGCCCACCACTTCCAGCATTTCCAGCACGCGGCTGCGGATTTCCTTCTCGTCCATCTTCTTCAGCCGCAGACCGAAGGCCACGTTCTCGTACACATTCAGGTGCGGGAACAGGGCGTACTTCTGGAATACGGTGTTCACCTGACGCTTGTAGGGCGGCAGATTGGTGATGTCCTGCCCATCAAAAAAAACATTGCCGGAGCTCGGCTGAACAAATCCTCCGATGACCCGGAGCGTCGTGGTCTTACCACAGCCGGAAGGGCCCAGGAAGGTAACGAACTCCTTGTCGTGGATGTCCAGCGAGAGACCGTTGAGCACGTTCTCCCCGTCGAAGCCAACAACAATGTTTTGCAGTGATACGATCTTACTCATTGTTTTTTGATTCCCCCTTTGCGGAATTTCGCCGTGGTTTTACATACACAGGCGGCGCACATGGTACCACCCCGCAAAAGGTTTGTTACACCAGTCGAAGCCCTGTGGCTTCGGTGGTTGCAGCGGTACGTCCAGCGCCTGAAAGCCCGGCAAAAGAGCGCACTTCCCCCTTATAGAGTGCCGGGCACAACTGCTACTATACAAGCTGGGCCTGACAATGTCAAGCAGTTTTTCAAAAAATGCAGAAAAACGCTGGATTTCCCGGCCTTCAAGCGGAAATCCAGCGTTTTACGGGTTTATTTTTGGTTTGCTCTGCTATCCTTGCATTTACTTTGATTCACCGGGATTTTTCTTTGCTTTTACGCAGATTTTATCCCTGTTTTTTGAATGCCTTGCGTGCAGCACGCTCCACCCTGGCAAGCTCCACCCCGGCCCGGGCGGCTGCGGCGGCCATATCGCCGTATTCCACCTTGCACTTTTTCACCCCGTAGCCGGTTCCCTGCTTGATACGGATCATGCCGTATTTGGTTTTCACCGGTACAATACGGGTGGCGAGCACACTGCGGCCCATGGCGCTGGCGCGCACCCCCCAGGTGGTGGTATGGCGCAGCATCAGCTGGGTGAGCTTGTCCTGCTCGGACGGATGGCACAGGCAACACAGAAGCACCGCCGGGCGGCTCTTCTTCATCTGGATGGGCGCGGTGTATACATCCAGCGCACCTGCTTCCAGCAGCAGCTCGCAAACGTAACCGATGGCCTCACCGGTCATATCATCCAGATTGCAGCAAAGCTCCACGATCTGATCCTTTTTCGTTTGCTCCTGCTCGGCGTCAGTGCCCCAGAATACCCGCAGCACGTTAGCAGCTTCAAAATCCTTGCTGCCCACGCCGATGCCTACCTTTTCGGTGACCATGACCGGCATGGGGCCGAAGGACTGTGCAAAGGTCTTAAGCAGAACCGCTCCGGTGGGGGTGCACAGCTCGCCCCGGATGGTGCCGGTGTAGGCGGGAACCCCCTGCAAAATGTAAGCCGTGGCGGGGGTGGGCACCGGCAGGATGCCGTGGGCGCAGCGCACCTGACCGCTGCCCAGATGCACCGGGCTGGCAACGATTTTTTCCGGCGCAAGGATATGCAGCAGCAGGCAGACGGCAGTCACATCCGCCACCGCGTCCAGCGCGCCCACCTCATGGAAGTGAACCTGATCCACCGGGCAGCCGTGGGCTGCACTTTCCGCCTGGGCGATGGTGCGGTAGACCTCCAGCGCCTGCTCCTTCACCTCCGGGGGCAGACCGGTTTCCTGAATGGCATGCTCCACCCAGGCCATGGTGGCGTGATGATGATGCCCGTGACCATGTTCGTGCTCGTGGGGATGGTCATGGCCGTGCTCGTGCACATGGTCATGCGGATGTTCGTGCTCGTGTGTGTGGCTGTGCTCCTCTGCCCCGTTTACCAGCACATGCACATGCAGGCCCTGCACACCGCATTTCTGCGCCGGATGAACCTGCATCTGCACCCCCGGCAGCAACTGATTCATCTGCTCCAGAAAAGCCTGCTGCTCCTCCGGGCTCAGCAAATCCAGCAGCGCAGCGGTGAGCATATCCCCCGCCGCACCCATGGCACATTCTATATACAAGGTTTTCATCGCGCATTTCCTCCCATGTGATTGATCATACTGGCCAGATAGCCTGCACCGAATCCGTTGTCGATGTTCACCACGCTCACCCCGCTCGCGCAGGAGTTAAGCATGGACAGCAGCGCCGACAGGCCGCCAAAGTTGGCCCCATAGCCTACGCTGGTGGGCACTGCGATCACCGGGCAGTCCACGAGACCGCCCACCACGCTGGCCAGTGCGCCCTCCATGCCTGCCACGGCAATCACCACACGGGCCTGCATGAGCACATCCAGCCGGGACAGCAGCCGGTGCAGCCCGGCCACGCCCACATCGTACACCCGCTCCACCTTGTTGCCCATGGCGATGGCGGTGCGGGCGGCTTCTTCACAGACAGCCATATCACTGGTGCCTCCGGAAACCACGGCAATGTAGCCGGGCGCGGTGATTTTGCCGGTGGGGCGCACGATGCCCAAGCGGGACATGGGGTCGTAGTCCATTGAATGGCGCTGGGTCACATAATCCGCCGCCTGCTGGCTCATGCGGGTCACGATGATGTCAGTCGCATCCCGTTCCTCCATGGCAGTGAGGATGCCGTCGATCTGCTCGGCAGTCTTGCCCGCACCGTAGATCACTTCCTGCGCACCCTGACGCAGGCCCCGGTGATGATCCACCTTGGCATAACCCAGATCCTGAAAGGGCTGCAGCTTCATCTGAAGCAGCGCCTGCTCGGGCGTAAGCTCCCCCTGCTGCACCTGTTCCAGCAGGGCCAGCATCTCCTGTTTTTCCAATGTTATTCCTCCCCTCGGGGTTCCAGATCCAATACAACCGCCGGAAAATGCGGTTTCAGAGCCTCCACAAGCTCTTTTCGCTGTTCCAGTGCCTTGCCGAACTGGGCGGCGGGCAACTGCAGCTTTGCGGTATCGCCCACGCAGCGCACCCGGAAATTGGAAAAGCCCAGCCGGAACAGCTCGTTTTCCGCCGCTTCCACCCGCTGCAATGCCTCGGGGGTAATGGCGGTTCCGGTGGGAATGCGGGTGGCAAGGCAGGCATAGGCGGGCTTGTTCCAGGTGAACAGGCCCAGCTCCCGGGATGCCTGCCGCACCTGAGCTTTCGTCACGCCACACAGCCGCAGCGGGCTGTACACCCGCATCTCTTCCAGCGCCCGCATGCCGGGCCGGTCGGAAGCGTCATCCGAGGCATTGGTGCCGTCGATGATCTCATCGAAACCGTCCGCTTTGGCGGCGGCCAGAATTGCTCCGAACACCTGCTTTTTGCAGTAATAGCAGCGCAGCGGGCCGTTCTGCCGCACATTTTCGTCCGCCAGCGGCTGGGCGGGCAGCACCTTCAGCTCCACCCCCTGTTCTTCGCACAGGCGGCGGGCATGCTCCAGCTCAAAACGGGGCTGGAAGGGACTGTCCACAAAATAGGGCTGAATCCGGCAGCCGCAGCGCACGGCCTCGGCCAGCAGATAGGCAGAATCCACCCCGCCGGAAAGGCCCAGGGCCAGGCGGGGATGCTGCGTGAAAAACTCCTGCAATGTCATGGTGAGTGGTTGCTCCTTGTTTTTCTTATTATACACTGTTTGAAAAGGACTTTACAGCTCGATCCAGCGGGTACAGACCCGGTCCAGAAGCGGGGCGGAGTGGCTTACCGCCACCAGACCGATACCCCGGCGGGAAGTCTCTTCCACCAGAAAGCTCCACAGCTGTGCCTGGGTCGCCAGATCCAGCATGGCACTGAGCTCATCCGCCAGCACAAACCGGGTGGCAGGGCCCAGCGCCCGGGCGATGCAGAACCGCTGCAGTTCGCCGCCGGACAGCTCCGCCGGGTAACGGCTGAGCCATTCCGGCTGAATGCCCAGCGCCTGCACCAGCCGTTCTTCCGGCTCCCCTGCCTCCCGCAGGGTTTTGCCCAAAGTCAGTCGGGGATCCACTACCTGCTCCGGGTGCTGCCAGATCAGCTGCACCGGGCAATAGCCCCGGTAACTGGTCAGAGGTTTGCCGTCCAGCAGCACCTGACCGGACTGGGGCTTCTCGTAGCCCGCCAGCAGCTTGCACAGGGTGGTTTTGCCCCGGCCACTGGGGGCAAAAATGCCCACCCGTTCGCCACTTTCCACCCGCAGAGACAGGTTTTGCAGCACGCTCCGCCCGCAGGGGTAGGTAAAGCTGAGATTCTTTGCTTCCAGCGTCATGTGTTTTCTCCTTCCGGGTGCAGGCAGCGCACATGACCCGCACCCCGTTTTTCATAGGCAACAGCACCTTTGCGGCATTCCGGCCCCGCCTTGGGGCAACGGGGCGCAAAGGCACACCCCTCCGGCAGCTGGCCCACCGGCTGGGTGCCGGGCAGCGGCACAAATCCATGGCTGGGACTTGCCTGCCAGAGTGCCTGGGTATAGGGGTGCTGCAGCAGCTCCTTTGCTGCAAAGCTGGCCGCCGGAGCCTCTTCCACCGCCGCGCCTGCATAGAGCACGATTACCTTGTCCGCCACTTCCAGCGCGGCCTCCAGGTCGTGGGTGATCAGCAGCACACCCGCGCCTGCCCGAGCCAACTCCTTAAAGT
>Elaine_p2__coassemble_3032_pt1 | contig 6394 bp, 8 predicted proteins | sample Elaine_p2__metabat2_high_PE_054 | metagenome-assembled genome bin Elaine_p2
GAGCTGGCCCGGAGCCAGAGCTTTGATCTGGCTTTGCTGGACGTGATGCTCCCCGGGCTGGGGCTTTCGCTCTGTTTTGCCATCGCCCGCCGCCATGGCGCTTTGCTGGAATTCGAGAGCAAGCCGGGCCACGGCACCCGGGCTACGGTGACTTTTACAACTTCGCAATAAGTTTTTACCGCTTCGCAACACACCACAGCTTTTGCGGCAACAGGTGAGCAGTAAACTGAAGCCAGAAAACAGGCCGGGGCCTTCTTCCCCGGCTGCGCCAAGGAGGATGTTATGATGAACCGTCGCCCCATTGCACTCGGCCTTGCGGCCACCCTGGCTCTGGCCGGCTTTTCCGCCTGCTCCGCCCCCGGCAATACCCCGGTGGCCGTGAGCGACCCGGTGAGCACCGCTGCCAGCACCTCCGCCGACCCGGTGGATCAGGCAATTCAGGCGCTGAATTACACCTATTTCGATGTGACAGAGGAAATGACACAGGGGGAATATCACGATCCCCTTTTCACCTATGCACCGCCATCGGACGGGCATCCGGATTCTCAGGCACTGGTCAACCAGGCAGCCGCCATCTTTGAGCAGGCCTGCGGTGAAAACTTTTCCGATCAGGAATTCATCCTTTACTACTACAGCTCTCCTTTTTCCTATGATCAGCAGACGGTGGCACACATTCAGACCACGCTGCCCAGCACCCGTTTGCTGGAGGATGAACAAATTCCAAAAGAACGGTACGAAAACAAAAAACCGGAAGCACTCTATAAACAGCATGCCAGAAACATGACCATCGTTTCGCTGGATCTGGATGTGGAACAGGGCTCCGTGCTGCATTTCGGCGGTGCAGGCCCCTTCGACGCTCTGGACGAGCTGCCTGAAAATTACGATGAGCTGCGCAAAGCATTGTGGCCGGATCAGATCTCCAGTTTCTGCGAAGCGGCAAATCTGGGCACACCCGCTTCTGTGAAGTTTTCCAACGATCGGGCTTCCTCGGTATGGGTTACACTGGAGAACGGAGACATCTGCCGCTTTTCTCTTTCTCTTGCCGGAATTGTAGGTTTTGACAATCTGACCCGTGCCGGTGGAGATGAAGCCGTGCAGTCTGTTTTGGACAAAGACGCCGGACGCTGAGGAGGGATTTACCATGAAACATCGTTCTGTTCTTGCCGCCCTCTGCGCCGCCCTGCTCCTTTCCGCCTGCTCCGCCCCCGGCAAAGCACCAGTAGCCGTGAGCGACCCGGTGAGCACCGCTGCCAGCACCTCCGCCGACCCGGTGAGCGCCGCGCTGGACGCCTGCGATTACGCTTACCACGACTACACAGAAGAATTTGTGGCCGAGCACCCCGACCCGGTCCAGCTCAACAACGGGCTGGACGGTGCGCCGGATTACTACAAAAGCTATGTTCAGCCGGACGAGGCCTGCATGGATGTGCAGCAGGCAGTGAACACTGCCGCCCGCTGGATGGAAGCCGCCAGCGGCATCCCTCTGGCGGAATACCAGTTCACCACCTATGCCTTCCGCCGCACCGACTACCAGAACGGCGAGCGCACCATCTGGAGCGTGGACTGCTGGCAGGCCCCGGACGGCACCGACGAGTACAGTTTCCACTTCGCTGCCCTGCTGGACGCCATCAACGGCCAGCTGCTTTCGCTGAATGTGAAGTCTCCCCTGAACAGCGGGCTGTACGCCTCTGATTCCTCCGATTCGCTGGAGCTGTTTCGGGCCATGCTGCCCGCCCTGTTTGAGGAGATGAGTCTGCCTGCGGTGAAATCCGTGCAGCAGGCCGAAGATTCCTCCAACAATCTTGCCCCGGTACTGATCTCCACCGCTTCCGGCAATTACCGGGCCGACTACGAGGTTTCGGAGGAAACCGCCCAACTCACCTTCCTCGCGCTGGACGGCGCATTTCTGGTCTGATCTGCCCACATGATAAACGCAGCCCGCCATGGCTTTTGCACCATAGCGGGCTGCGTTGTTTCTGTTTGATTGTGCAACCGGTCAGGCGGCCATTGCCCGGCGGCCCACACGGCCCGCCCAGGCCAGCGGGCCCTGATACACCACCCGAAGCGGCTCCAGATAGGCAAAATCCTCCGGGCGCACCAGACTGGGATGATCCGGCAGCTCCAGCGCACCCGCCTCCTGCAATGTCTGGGCCACAAACTGGCTGCACACGAACTTGTTGCGCCGCTGGTGGGCAATGCCCAGCCAGGCCAGCGCCAGCCCCAGCACGTCGTAGCCGTAGTCCAGCTGGCGGCGCTCCATCTTTTCCAAGCGGCGGGCGATGCGGTCGTAGGCCTTCTGGCTCACCGGCAGCTCCAGCACAAGGCTGTCCGCCGTGCCGCTGCGGCCGTATACCCCGTCGTACAGATTCTCCCGGATAAAACCGGCGGGCAGAGGCGCAATCTCGTAGCGGCGGGCAAAGCTATACATCTGCTCCAGATCCCGGTCCAGCGCAAGGCTCACATGAGTATAGCGGTTGCCGGTCAGGCCGTGCATGGCCCGGGCAAACAGGGTGTCGGTGCGGGATAACAATAAGTAAATATTCGGCATGATTCTGGCTCCTTTCGCCGCAGCTCTCCGGGGCGGGATTCCCCGCGTCCGAGCGGGCGGTTTGCGTTCATCCGGAAGTCCCTACCAGTTCAGTAGGTTTCCCTTTGTCCATATAACGAGCCTGAATCCGATGTTTCTTCACCTTTTTTCAAAAGAATTGACACACTGCCCGCTTGCACCTATAATAAAAGCACTTTCCCCGGCAGCGGGGTGTAAGGAGGGGATTTTCCATGCGCCATCTGGGCACACAGATTCTGACAACCGAACGGCTTATTCTGCGCCCGCTCACCGCCGCGGACGCCATTGCCATGTTTGAGAACTGGGCCAGCGACCCGCAGGTGACCCGCTTTCTGCGCTGGGAGCCCCACAAAGACTGGCTGGAGACCGCCCAGCTGCTGGCCGGCTGGGAAGCCCTTTACCAAAACCCGGACTACTACCAGTGGGGCGTCTGCCTGCGCGGGTCGGACGCGCCCTTCGGCAGCATCAGCGTGATGGAGGGCGAGGAGCAAAACCCGGCCCTCTGGCATACCCCGGGGCTGGACCATTCCGCCGGTGTGTGGGAAGCGGGCTACTGCTATGGCCGCGCCTTCTGGGGCAAGGGCTACGCCACCGAGGCCCTGTGCGCGGTGCGGGATTTCTGGTTCCAGCAGGTGGGCGGGCAGTGGATGGCCTGCTGCCACGCGGCGGAAAACCCCGCCAGCGGCCGGGTGATGGAAAAAGCCGGCTGGGTGTGGGATCACGACAGCATCTACCACAAATTCGACGGCACGCCAGTGGCCTGCCGGTGCTATGTGAACCCAAACCCCTGATTTCTGATTTGATAATCTGACGCGATAAAAGGAGCTTTTATGAGTGAATTGATGATTCAAGACAAGGAACCCGTGAAGGTGGTTCTGCTGGGGCTGGACCTGGGCCAGTTCGATGCGGACCGCAGCATGGAAGAGCTGAGCGCTTTGTGCGAAGCCAACGGCATGGAGGCGGTGGCCCAGATCGTGCAGCGGCGCGCCGCCCCCGAGGCGGGCACCCTGCTGGGCGAGGGCAAGCTGGAGGAGGCAAAGCTCTACTGCCAGAATCTGGGGGCCGAAGCGGCCATCTTTGACGGCGAGCTCTCCGGCAGCCAGATCCGCAACCTGTCCGAACGACTGGACGTGGAGGTGCTGGACCGCACCATGCTGATTCTGGAAATCTTCCGCAGCCGGGCCGTAACCAATGAGGGCAAGGTACAGACCGAGCTGGCCATGCTGCGCTACCGGCTGCCCCGGCTGCAGGGTCTGGGCGAGAGCCTGTCCCGCCAGGGCGGCGGCGGCGGTGGTGGCGGCGGCGCCCGGCGTGGTGCCGGTGAAAGCAAGCTGGAATATGACCGGCGGCACATTCACCGGCGCATCGAGGCGCTGGAGCAGAAGCTCACCGAGCTGGAAAAGCGCCGTGGCGAGAACCGCCGGGCCCGCCAGAAGGCAGGCACCCCGGTGATCAGTCTGGTGGGCTACACCAACGTGGGCAAATCCAGCCTTTTGAACGCGCTGTGCGGGGCCGAGGTGATGGAGGCGGACATGCTGTTCGCCACACTGGACCCCACCGCCCGCAAGCTGACCCTGCCCAGCGGCCTGAATGTGATCGCGGTGGACACAGTCGGATTTGTGAGCCGCCTGCCCCACAAGCTGGTGGAGGCCTTTAAAAGCACGCTGGAGGAGGCCGCCTATTCCGACGTGATCGTAAAGGTGGCGGATGCCGCCGACGAGGAGCGGGAGGAACAGCTGGCCATCACCGATCAGGTGCTGGCGGAACTGGGCTGCGAGGGCATCCCCCAGCTGACCGTATACAACAAGTGCGACAAGGCCGGCGCCACCCCCTTTGACCCGGCGGTGATTCTGACCAGCGCCAAGACCGGCAAGGGTCTGGATGATCTGCTGGCCGCGCTGGACGCCGCCCTCTCGGACCGGGTGCGGGCGGTGAAGCTGGTGCTGCCTTACGACAAGCTGGGTCTGGCCGAGGCCATGCGCAGCCGGGGCAGCGTTTCGGTGGAGGATTACCGGGAAAACGGAGTCTACTTCGAGGGCTTTGTGAAGAGCAGCGACCTGCACATTTACCTGCCTTATTTATTGGAAAATTAAGATAGAACGCAGAAAGGCCCGCCGGAAAACCGGCGGGCCTTTCTGCATAGAGGGGTGGGAAAGTATAATAAGTGAGAAGTTATCATATTAGGTGGTGCCTGTCTGGCACTGTCTTTAGTATACCCATTTTTCTTAATATGTCAAATTGAAAAGCCGGTTTTCTCTTTCCTGTTTCCCTTTACTTTTGCATTTTTACTTTATATAATTAAGGAAACTCGCAAAATTCTTTCCATCTTTTTTAATTGTATATTTTCTCTATATTTTTTCTTAACTTTGTCAACTTTTTGTGTCACTTTGTTGTCATCCGGAAGGGAGTTGTTTTTTTGGACGATTTAGACAAAAAGATCCTGATACTTTTAGAGCAAAATGCCCGTATGCCTGTGAAGGACATTGCCCGCCATGTGGCGCTTACCAGCCCGGCGGTGTCCAGCCGGATTCGGCGGCTGGAGGAGCAGGGCGTGATTGCGGGTTACACTGCCCTGCTGCGGGATCCCCAGCGCCAGAACAGCATCGACGCGCTGATCAGCGTGTCCATCGCACCGGCAGACCGGGAAGAATTCCTCACGCTGGCCCGGGCCGACGGGCAGGTGCGCCAGTGCTTCCATGTGACCGGCAGCCACAGCTTCATTGTGAAGGTGAGCTGCGAAAGCATGCAGCAGCTGGAGCAGCTGATCACCCGGTTCCAGCGCATGGGCCCCACCAGCACCCAGATCATCCTGTCCACCCCGGTGGAGCGGGGCTCTTTTTTTAGCCCGGCGCAATAATCCAGGGGTCTGCTTCGTATTCCAGTCACAGGGGCAAACAAACGGCTGTTTGCCGGCGTCATGTTTCATGACCGGCCGGCCTTTGGGGCATACTTGCAGCAAAGGGCCGTTTTCTCCCGCCGCCGGCGGGGCTACCCATTGACAAAGGAGTGTTTTTATGAAACGTTTGATTTCTATTCTGCTGGCCGGTGTGCTGGCTGCCGGGCTGGTGGGCTGCACCTCTTCCGGCGCGGATTCCGCCGCCAGCCATACCCCCGCGGACTACACCGCCGCTCTGGCGGACAGCCGCACCGAGGAGGACAACAGCAACTACACCATCTTCACGCTGGAGGATGGCAGCTACACCGCCAGCAAGGGCTACGCCGAGCATCTGGACTCGGAGGCCATTGCCAGCCAGGGCCAGATGAGCCTGGAGGTGCTGGGCCTTGCCGCCGAGGACGTGCAGAGCGCCGCGTACAGCGTGTCGCTGATGAACGTGAAGGCCTATGGCGTGGCCATTGTGAAGCCCGCCGAGGGCAAGACCGATGCGGTAAAGGAAGCCCTTTCCGGCTTCATCGAGGCTCAGAAGTCCGCGCAGGAGAATTATCTGGCCGACCAGTACGCCATCGCCAAGGCCGCCAAGCTGGAAACTTTGAAATCCGGTGAAGTAGTGCTGGTGATGTGTGAAAATCAGGACCAGGTGTTCCAGAGCATCGAGACCGCGCTGAAATAACCCAATGAAAACAGCTCCGGCCCGCAATTCCCTTTTAAAAGGGACGCGGGCCGGAGCCTTTTGTTTGCGAATCAGCCGCTGTTTTTCCGGATGTAAATACGCAGCGCCTGGATCAGCAGCAGCAGAACCCTGATGCTCAGCACCAGCACCGCCACACCCAGCGCCACCAGCGCCAGATTCACCAGCACCATCAGCCAGCTGAAAATAGCGCCGATTCCAAAACCAATGGACATGGAACACTTCCTCCCTTTCTTTTCAA
>Elaine_p2__coassemble_3122_pt1 | contig 6224 bp, 5 predicted proteins | sample Elaine_p2__metabat2_high_PE_054 | metagenome-assembled genome bin Elaine_p2
TCCTCCAGCCCAGCGCCAGCACGAAAGGTGTGCTGGCCGGGCTGGAAAGCTGTGCTTTTCAGGTAATTCCGGCCCTGTTCCCCTTTTTTGTGGTCACCGGGCTGATTCTGGAAAGTCCTCTGGCGGAATGGCTGGGGCTGGCGGTTTATCCAGTGACCCGGCTGGGGCTGGGCATCCGGCAGCGGCGGGCTTCCACCGTTCTGCTGCTGTGCTGGCTGGGCGGGTTTGCGGTGGCTGCATCGGCCATTTCCCGGCTGTACCAGCAGGGCAGGCTTTGCCGCAGGCAGGCCATGCTGCTTCTGGTATGCGGGGTGGGCTCCGGCCCGGCCTTCGTGGTGAACACGGTGGGCCTTTTGATGCTGGGCAGTGCCCCGCTTGGCGTCTGCCTGCTGGGAGCCATGTTGGCGGCCAATGTATGCACCGCACTGATATTCCGGATTTTGTTTGCCGTTTTGCCTGAAAAACGCGAACCGGCTGCGTCCGTTCTTCACAGCGCCGAGGAAAACAACCAGCCCGCCGGGCTTGTGGGCTCGATTCAAAATGCGGTTCATTCCATGCTCACCGTGTGCGGCTTTGTGGTGTTTTTCCGGTTTCTCTGCGAAACCGCTGCACAGGCGCTTTCGCTGGGTGCCCCGGGCTTTTTTGCCCTGTGTGCCGGACTGGAGGTAACCAGCGGCTGTGCGGCAGGGGCAGCCCTGCACGGTTGTGCCGCCATGGCCTGCTGCGCCGCGCTGAGCGTGCAGAGCCTTTCGGTCTTTTTGCAGGTGCGGGCGCTGCTGTGCCGGGAGCTGCCCATCTGGCCGCTGGCCGTGGCCCGCCCGCTTCATCTGGGCTTTTCCCTGCTGTTTTTCCGGCTGTTTGTTCGCTGGCTTTCCGGTGCAGCCGAAGCCATCAGCACGCTGGCGCCCCGGGTCATCTGCCGCACCCGAACTGCACCGGATGCGGCACTGGTCCTGTTCGCCTTCTGCTGTCTGGTACTCTTTCGGCTGGAACAGGGCAGCCGCCAGCTGCGCCGGAGCAAACAGGCATAACAAAAGCCCCGGTCGTTTCGCCTGTGTGGCATTGACCGGGGCTTTTTCCGGAACGCACAGCGCACGTTCCCGCATGCTTTTTACTCAGATTTTTCCAGTGCTTCAAACACTGCGCACCGCAGCTCCAGCAGATAGCTTGCATCAGTGGGGTATTTTTTGAAGGTCATCTTCTCCATTCCCGCATTCCGGTCGATCATCTGCAGCACCGCTTCCCGGCCCGGATGGACGACAGCGGCTCGCCATCCTTGCCCGGATAGGCCAGATACGGATCGCCCGAGGGGAAGGCATAGTCGCAGTGCGGGAATGAACTGCTCCAAAAAGCTGCGGTACGCCGGGCTGTCGGCAGGAACATCCCAGACGAAAATCCGTTTTTCCGCTCCATCCACCGTAGCCATAATCTTGGGCGTGGCCCGGGACTCTGGTCAGATAGTTCTCGTCACCATCCGAATCCTCCCAGCAGGGGAAATCCGAAGGAAGCAGACGCACTTCACTGATTTCCGGCTGCACCGGCGCGCCACTGACGGTTATACGGAAGGTTTGCAGCAGACTGGTTTGGCCGCAGGATACTCCCCGGTAGACCGACGGCAGCGCGGGTGCCCACCCAGGTGCACACATCCTGCTCCAGCGGGGCCGGCCGCTGCTGCGGGAACACTTTTTCAAGTGAGGACGCAAGGAAGAATTCATATTGATTCACAGAGATACACACTCCTTTATCATTATCCTTTTACACCGGAAAGGGCGATTCCTTCCACAAACTGCTTTCGCAGGAAGATATACAGAATAAAGGGCGGCAGGCAGGCCAGAACAGATCCCGCCATTACCAGACCGTAGTTAGTGGAATAATTCCCCTTCAGTGCCGAGATGGCCAGCGTCAGCATCTGCATATTCTGATTGGTGCAGGTTACAAGAGGCCACAGGAAATTGTTCCAGCTTGTGATGAAGGTGAATACCGTAAGGGATATGATGACCGGCTTGATCAGAGGAATCACAATTCGCAAAAACAGCCGGTTTTCGCTGCAGCCGTCGATGCGGGCCGCCTCCAGCAGATCATCCGGAACGTTCATTATGAACTGCCGCATCAGAAAAACGCCGAACGCATTCACAATCGGCAGCATCAGGGCCAGATGGGTATTCATCAGGCCCAACTGCTTGATGATCAGAAATACAGGGATCAGTGTGACCTGACCGGGGACCATCAGCGTTGCAAGGTAAAGTGCAAACACCTTGTCCCGCCCGGGCCAGCGCTTTTTGGAAAAGCCATAGGCAGCCATGGAGCAGATCACACAGTTCAGAATACATGCACCGCAGGTAACAATTACACTGTTGAGAAAGTTGCGGGCAGTGTTCAGATTTTTAAGCACCCTCACATAGTTGTTGAAATTGAAATCCACACCGGCAAAATTGAGATCCAGCGTGCTTTTCTGGGTTAGCGAGATTACGCACATATACAAAAACGGCGTAAAGGCCAGCAGTGCCAGAAATACCAGCACAAGAGCGATGAACCCCCGAACCAGATTGCGCTTTATCGCAGTCACTGCCTCACACCTCCTTTGCTGATGGGCAGGAAAGCAGACAGTTCGGAATGGAATTTTTCCATGATGGCCGGGCTGGTAATGTGCTTCATCAGAGAAGCCGCCAGCTCCTTATTCTCACTGGCTGCGTTCATGATCAGTGAGTCCGCCGCGATTCAGGTGGCCTTGGTTTCGTCCTCCAGACTGGGCACGAAGTCCCAGTTGATGCCGGCTTCATCAAAGATCGAAGCCACGTTTGCAGACATGCTGGCAACTGCTACGTTACCGCCGGCAAACTGGTCGCGAATGTCATTGCCGGTCATGGACATGGATTCATCCGGCAGAATTTCGCAGGTGTAGCGCAGATCATACAGGAACTGAGCCGCCTTCACCGCAGCATCATTCTCTGTCAGCGCAACTTCTCCGTTCTCGTTGAAGATATCGCCGCCTGCCTGCCACAGGTAAGGATAGAACAGGTTATTCAGGGCACCGATAGCCAGATCGGCCCATTCCTGTGCAAAGGGGATAACGCCCTCCAGATTGGCTTCCTTCACCTGAGTGCACAACATCCACCAGATCCTGCCAGGTGGTGGCAGCTCGGTAACGCCCGCCTCGTTGAGGATATCCATATTGAAGTAAAGGATGCGGGCATTGCCCACGATGAACGGAAGGGCGTACTGTGCGCCCTTCACATTACATTGCCCAGATCATAATACAAATAATTGGAAATCTCTTCTTCTGTGAAGCATTCATCCAGTGGCTCCAGTGCGCCCATGTCGATGAAGTCGTTGTACATTTCCAGATACATGTATCCCACGTCGGAACCCTGACCGGAAGAGAACGCCGTCAGATATTTTTCCTCATAATTGCCCCAGGGGGGGTGATCTCGATGGTAAGATTCACATTGTTTTCCTCGGCCCAGGGAGCCAGAGTCTCTGTCCACCATTTCTGATCCAATGCTTCACCGCCTGTTGCATAGGGCGGCAACCAAAGCAATATGTCTGTTTTTTCTCCAGTCGGCGTACTGCCGCCGGTACCGAAGCTGGCCGTTGTTTCCGTCTTGCCGCAGCCTGTCAGCAGAAGGGTTACCATCGCAATGCTCAACAGAATACTAAGCAGCTTTTTCATTTTCACATCTTCCTTTCTTCATGTGAATTCCTCATGCTTCCTGTGTCGCGTCAAAGTGACCCAGCCCATTTCCGCACCTGTATACCGTCTATACGACTCCATTCGTGACTTCGTGGATTCCAATGCCCTGGCCCTAGGGCCTGTACATCTATTATCCTGCTCTGGACTTTTCTGTGGGCAATCTGGGGTACTTTTCCGCCGATGCCTATCGTGCGCTCCAAACCATCCCACAGCGGGAGCCGGATGGAAAATGGACCAGCCAGCTGATGCAGATCGAGGAGCCCACTCTCCTGCTGGATCAACGCTCACAAACTGAGGAAGCCGTCCTGTGCTATGTGCGTCCGCAAAAAATCGATCGAAGCTGCCGGGCCGTAATGGTGATGGAGATCGACCGTCAGGCACTGGTCCAGGTTTTCTCTCCGGCCCAGGAGTTGTTTCCCGAGGCATTCCAGCTCAGTATTCTGTTGGATGGTGAGGTTATTGCCTCCAAAGGCGACGAGGTGGATGCAGCGACCGTGGAAACCATGTTGGCCCAGTGGAATCAGGAAAACGACCATGCGCTGACCCACGGCGATACAGCTGTCTATTTCAGCCGTTCCATGCTGTCCGGCCTGTACTATGCCAGCTTCTATAACGCCGGCCGTACCATGCGCACCGTGCGCACCACCATTGCCATCTGCGCCGTGTGCGCACTGCTTACACTGTTGATTGGTTTTGTCGGTACATTTTATGTAAGCATTCTGAACGTTCGGCCCGTTCGCAAGCTCCTGCATCGCCTGGGTGCACAGGAAAACGATGAAACAGATGCCTATGAACTGCTGACAGAGCGCGTGGATCAATTGATGCAGGCCAACGAGCAGAGCTCACAGCGCATTTTTGAACACCAGATGCTGCTGGATTCCAACTTCTTTGTCACTCTGCTGCGCGGCGAACTGCGCAGCGAAAGCGCAGTCGTACTGGCAGCCAACCGCTACGGAGTGTTTTTCAGTGAACCCATGTTTCAGGTGCTGGTTGCCGCCAACGAAAAACGGACTCTACCGGATGGCGACGGCTGGCAGCGAACCATTTACGAAACAATGGCCGCCCATAATGTGGAGGGACTGTGCACTGCATTCCGTGGTCGGCTGTGTATCCTGCTTAACTCGGACAAACCTTATTCCCAACCGGTTTTACAGAGTCTGTGTCAGGACATTATGAATCTGTACTACCCAAATGAACCGGCAGCCGCCGGGATCGGTACCTGCTGCGACAGCCTTACTGCCATCATCACCAGCTATCACTGCGCTCGCTGGGCGCTGCTGGCCTGTACGCCGGATTGTGCACATCCTGTATGCGTCTATTCGCCGGAACATGCACAGGGACATCACGGTGATGCCCGGGTGATGCAAAATTTCTGCAATTTCATCTATCAGAAATCGTATGCACAGGCGCGGAACATGCTTCCTCAGCTTTATGAAGAATGCTTAACTTCCGGCGTGGTTCCCTCGGCTAATCTGATGCGCCAGCAGGCGGTGACCAGCCTTTTGGCAGATGCTGCCTGCGAGACTCTTTCGGATGGAGACGCCGCGGAAGTTACTCGCGTTCTGGCCACGGCTCAGTCCGCCAAAGAATATCGGCAGCGTATGGAACTGGTTCTGGAACGTCTGGACAAACAGCAGAATCACAATGCACCGGAAAAGTAAAAATGTCCTGTAACGGCTCGTGCCAAGCAGATCATTGATGAATCTTACAACGCCCCTCTGATGGGGCTGTATCTTGTGAGCGAGCAGCTGAATGCGAGCAACTCCTATCTGTCCACCGCCTTCAAAAATGCCTATGGCGTAAGCCTGGTGCAATACCTCAACCGTCTGCGGGTGGAGCATGCGAAAAAACTGATTCTGGAACCCCCCATGAGCATCAAGGAGATCGCACTGGCTTCCGGTTTTTCCAGCGACATCAATTTCATTCGTGTGTTCAAGAAGCAGGAAAACACTACTCCGTCCATGCTGCGCAAAAAGCCGCCGGAAGAGCCCGCACCTGCCTGAGTGCCGCTTCGTTATCAACAAAAAGGTCTGACTGATTTTTTCAAATCAGTCAGACCTTTTTCTTTTCGGATAAATTGACCGCGCATTCGCAAGCCATTCGATCATTTAAGAATAATTCGAAATTGGGCAAATGTGATCAATCTGCTATCAAAGAGGATTTTCAAGAGGCACAAACCCAGTGTTTATGCGGATTTGCGGGCTCTTATATCCACTTTTACCTTATTCGAACTCGCAAAGTTCTATTTGCTTTGTAGTACTTTCAAGTTGTTTTAGTTTTGAAACAGTTCATTTTCGAACTGTTTTGTATGTATTTGCTATGTTTTTATCTGATTGTATTGTCATTTTATTGTCAGCAATATGCTATACATTAAAATCAACTAATAATCTTAAATACTATAATATTCATAAAGCACTTCCATTCCCCTACAAACTGGAAGTTATCTATTTCTCCTCTTCGTTAAGACCTAGTTCATTACATATTACTTGCTATCCCTGATACCTTATTCTTTCTACCAGCGTTTCCTTTTTCA
>Elaine_p2__coassemble_3144_pt1 | contig 6181 bp, 8 predicted proteins | sample Elaine_p2__metabat2_high_PE_054 | metagenome-assembled genome bin Elaine_p2
TTATGCCCTTCTAGGGCTTACTCAAGCCACCGGCTCAGCCGGTGGTTTTGACTGCCGCCACAGGGGCACATAGGGTAAAAAACGGCGAAAAGCAGGGCGAAAAAAATGTTTTTTTTGCCTAAATCCACAAATCACAACTTGCTATCAACACCACTTTGTGTTATTATGTTAGCATAGGTGTATTGAATGCGCCTGTGTTTTGTTTTGGCCGTGATTCCGGCCTGACCAGCCGCAGAAAAAGGAGGGCACACCCTGTGGCCGCACAGATCATTATGGTGGCCTCCGGCAAGGGCGGCACCGGGAAAAGCACCGTTTCGGTGCTTCTGGGAAGCCGGCTGGCAGCCGCCGGCAAAAAGGTTCTGCTCATCGAGCTGGACAGCGGGCTGCGCAGCGTGGACATCATCGCCGGGGCCGCGGGCCGCACCGTTTACGACATTTCCGATGTGCTCTGCGGCCGGTGCGACTGGCGCAAGGCCATTGTGGAAAGCCCGGTCTACAAGGGGCTGTCGCTGATCAGCGCCCCCTACGAGCGGGGCAATGTGCAGCCTCAGCAGCTGGCAAAGCTCACGCGGAAGATGGCCAGACACTACGACTTCATTCTGGTGGACACCGCCGCCGGCCTGGGCGCGCCCTTTGCGGCGGCCATGGTGGTAAGCCAGATGGCGCTGCTGGTGCTCACGCCGGACCCGGTTGCCCTGCGGGATGGCCACATCGCCGCCGACGTGCTGCTTGAGGGCGGGTTTACCAACGTGCGGCTGGTGATGAACCGGGTAGGCCCATCCACCTTCGACAAGGGCGCGGTGGCCGATCTGGACGAGTGCATCGACACGGTGGCCGTGCAGCTGATCGCCGTGATCCCCGAGAGCGCGGCTCTGCTGAAGAGCACCGCCGCAGGCGAGGCGCTGCCGGAGAATACGCTGGCATGGCGGGCCTTCGACAATCTGGCCCGCCGGATTCTGGGCCAGCAGGTGCCGCTGGCGGTGCGCTGAGGCGCGGGCCGCAACCATTTGTGTTCCACATGCCGCGGGCATGTTTTTCTGTTTCTTTCACCGGCGGAAGGCCCCCAAAAAGGCCCGCCGCCCACAGAGCTTTTATAGAGGTTTGGAGAAAGCGCGCAAGCCGCGCACAACGTCAGTTTGTTTTGAAGAAGGAGGGCGTTTCGTCCATGAATATCGCATTGATCGCGCATGACGCGAAGAAGGAATTGATGGTGCAGTTCTGCATCGCTTACTGCCGGGTGCTCAGCCAGCACAACCTGCTGGCCACCGGCACCACCGGCAAGCTGGTGAGCGAGGCCACCGGCCTGCCCATCCAGTGCTTTTTGTCCGGCGTGCACGGCGGCGACCAGCAGATCGCGGCCCGCATCGCCTGCAACGAGATCGACCTGCTTCTGTTCTTCCGCGATCCCATCAGTGCGAAACCGCACGAACCCAACGAGATGAACCTGCTGCGCCTGTGCGACGTGCGCAACATTCCCATCGCCACCAACATCGCCACCGCTGAAGTGCTGATCCACGGCCTGGAGCGGGGCGACCTGGAGTGGCGCAACATTGTCAATCCGCCCCAGCACTGATATGCCGGAGCGCCGAGACCAAGCAAAAACGGGGCTTTTCGGTATCTGCCGAAAGGCCCTTTTGCGTTTACGGGCGGGGATCGACCGGCTGGGGATTGCGCCCCGGCGGGGAAAGCAGGCCCTGCTTGTGGTGGGGATCGGGGCGCTGTATGCGCTGGAAACCCAGACCGTAGGCCTGTTCGTGCCCTGCCCCTTCCACCGGCTCACCGGGCTCAAATGCCCGGCCTGCGGCATCACCACCGCCATTCTGGCCCTGCTGGGCGGGGACGCCGGGGCGGCCTTTGCCGCGAACCCGGGCCTTGCCCTCAGCCTGCCGGTGCTGGCGCCCTGGCTGGTCTGGGTGTTTTTGGGCTGGCTGCGGGAAACCCCTGCCCGGGGCCGGGCCGTAAACGGAGTGGGGCTGGGGATGATTATCTATTTTGCAGTCTGGGGCGTATGGCGCAACCTTGCGCCCCTGCTGGGCTTTTGTTGAAGCCTTGAATTTTTTCGCTGACAGCGAACCAGAGAAGGAGAGTTTTCCCATGACAAGAAACATTGTGGTATGCATTATACTGAGCATCATCACCTGCGGCATCTACGGTCTGTACTGGATGTACACCCTGAACGAGTATGCCCGTGCGGTGGCCCCGAACGAGTGGCGCACCAGCGGCCTCACCGTGATTCTGCTGAGCATCATCACCTGCGGCATCTATGGCCTGTACTGGAACTACAAGATGGGCAAGGCGTACATGACCGTGAACGGCGGCAACGACAACAGCCTGCTGTTCATCCTGCTGAGCCTGTTCGGCTTCTCCATCGTGAACTGGGCCATCATGCAGAACGACATCAACCACGCTGCCGGCATGCAGGGCTAACCCTGTGGAACGGGCACAGCGTATCCTGTACCGGCTGGCCATGGGCTGCGCCGTGGCGGGGCTTGCGGTGCTGGGCGGCGTAATACTCAGCGGCAAAGCCTGGCCGGATCCGGTGTTTGCCATCGGTGCGCCGGTGGGCCTGGGCCTTGTGGCGCTCTGCCTTGTGTGTCTGGCTGCGCTCTGGGCGCTGCGCTTTGGCGGCGCGGTGCGCCGGGGCCAGCTGTGGCAGGCCGCCGCGCTGGTGGCCGTGGCCATCGCCTGCCTTGCGGGCTTTTTCCTGCGCCGGTGAAGCGTGTGCAGGATTCAGAAAACAAAAAGAACCCCGGCACCCGGAAATGCTCCGGATGCCGGGGTTTTTGCGCATTTTGAGCCGACGGAAACGAAACGCCGCCGGGTTTTCAACGAGGAGCGGGGCCGGATGTGGAAAAGCCGGGCAGCGTTACGCCCTCGTGGGCCAGCAGCCAGCGCTTTTTGTCCAGCCCGCCCGCATAGCCGGTCAGGCTGCCGTTTGCCCCCACCACCCGGTGGCAGGGGATGATGATGGAAATGGGGTTGCGGCCCACCGCGCCGCCCACCGCCTGCCCCGCCATGGGGCGGCCGGTCTGGGCGGAGATGGCCCGGGCCAGCGCCCCGTAGGTGGTGGTCTGGCCGTAGGGGATGGTCAGCAGCAGCGCCCACACCCGTTTTTGAAACTCGCTGCCCTCCGGCGCCAGCGGCAGCTCCGCCGGGCTGGGAGCATCCCCCGCAAAATACCGGTTCAGCCAGTGCTCCGCCCGGGCAAACAGGGCAAGATCGGCCCGCCGGGGAGCATCCGGCGGCAGATGGGCCGCATAGTGCATCTGACCGGCCAGCCACAGGCCGGTCAGGTGGGTTTCGGTGCCCGCCAGCATCATCGGCCCCAGCGGGCCGGTCAGGGTGGTGGTGTACAGCATAAGGGGCCTCCTTTTTGCAATCATTCCTCCGGCTCCACCGCGAAACAGGTCTCCCCGCCATCCCGGCGGAAGGTGATGATCTGCCCGGAAGGCTCTCCGTTTTCGTCCAGAATGTCCAGCCGGAATCTGCCCTCGCCCAGATAGGCAAGGCCGCTGGGGCTTGCGGGGGTGACCTCGATGCCCAGCGGCTGGAAGGTGCCGTCCGCCGAAAGAAACGCCAGCCGCACGTCCGTGTGCTCCGGCTCCGTGTACAGCACCACGCCCACCAGCTCCTCGCCGCCGTCCGGCACCGCCACGCAGTCCAGCACCGTGCGCCGGGCGTTCTGCTCCTGGGCGAGAAACAGCTCCATCACCGCTTCGTCGGTCCATTCCGGGGCCTCCCTGGCGGCGCTTTCGCCGGCAGGCTGCGAGACAGACGCCGGACTGCCGGAATCGGGCAGGGAAGTGGAGGACGGTGCGCTGGAAGCCGGGGCGCACCCGGCCAGCAGCACCGCCGCAAGGCAGCAGGCAAAAGGCAGAACGATTTTCTTCATGGGGGAATCCCTCCTTCGTTGGCGGCCCTCAAAGGGCGCGGTGCAGCCCCACCGGCGAACGGCGCGGGGGCCGGAAAAGCTCTTCTGCCCCCATTGTAAGCGCCCGGCGGGCAAAAAACAAGCCGCAAAAGCCGCTTTTTCTTGTAATATGTTGCCGAAAGCGGTATAATAGCCGGGAACGGCTATTACACCGTTATTTTTATGCCCTTTTTCTCGCCCCTTGCGGGGCAACCGAAAAAGAAGGCGAATTATACCATTTCGCTTCGCTTTATGGTATAATAAAATGGTCTAAGAGTTTGCGGAGCCCGGGGGTTCTCGGGCTCCAGCGATTGAAATAAAAGGGGTATTATTGATTATGGAAACCATGGGAAATCTGCGCCGCACCCGTTATTGCGGCGAAGTGCGTCTGGCCGATGCGGGCCAGGAGATGGTGGTGGCCGGTTCCATCGCCAAATGCCGGGATAAGGGCGGCATCATCTTTGCCGACCTGCGCGACACCACCGGCATTCTGCAGATGGTGTTCGACGACTCCACCGACCCCGCCGTGTTCGAGAAGGCCAGCAGCCTGAAGAGCGAGTATGTGGTCATTGCCAGGGGCGTTCTGCGCGAGCGCGACGCCAAGACCGACAAGATCGCCACCGGCGACGTGGAGCTGTATGTGACCGAGCTGCGCGTTCTGAGCGCCGCCGAGACCACCCCCTTCGAGATTCGCGACGAGGTGAAGGTGAAGGACGAGCTGCGCCTGAAGTACCGCTATCTGGACCTGCGCCGCCCCAGCATGCACGACCCCATCGTGCTGCGCAGCAAGATCTGCCAGATCATCCGCAACTACTACTGCGACAACCACTTCTGCGAGATCGAGACCCCCATGCTCATCAAGAGCACCCCGGAAGGCGCCCGCGACTATCTGGTGCCCAGCCGGGTGCAGCCGGGCCACTTCTACGCCCTGCCCCAGTCTCCCCAGCTGTACAAGCAGATTCTGATGCTGTCCGGCTTTGACCGCTACTTCCAGATCGCCCGCTGCTTCCGCGACGAGGACCTGCGCGCCGACCGCCAGCCCGAGTTCACCCAGGTGGACCTGGAGATGAGCTTCGTCACCGAAGAGGACATCATGACCCTGAACGAGGGCCTGATCAAGAAGCTGTGGAAGGAAATCCTGAACATCGACGTGGCCACCCCCTTCCAGCGCATGCCCTGGGACGAGGCCATGGCCCGCTACGGCTCCGACAAGCCCGACACCCGCTTCGGTCTGGAGATCATCGACGTGACAAGCGCGGTGCGTTCCAGCGAGTTCGCTCCCTTCAAGGGCGCCATCGAGGCAGGCGGCAGCGTTCGCCTGATCAACTGCAAGGGTCTGGCCGACAAGCTGACCCGCAAGACCATCGACAAGCTGGGCGACGTGGCCAAGACCTACGGCGCCAAGGGCCTGGCCTACACCCGCCTGACCGCGGACGGCGAGACCTCCAGCTTCGAGAAGTTCCTCACCGAGGAAGAGAAGGCCGCCCTGCGCACCGCCGCCGGCGCCGAGACCGGCGACGTGCTGCTGGTGGTCAGCGACGCGGACAACGTGCGCGCCTGCACCGCTCTGGGGCAGGTTCGTCTGGAGGTTGGCCGCCGCTGCGAGCTGATCGACCCGGACAAGTTCAACTTCCTGTGGGTGGTGAAGTTCCCCCTGTTCGAGTACAGCGAGGAAGAGGGCCGCTACATGGCCATGCACCATCCCTTCACCATGCCCACTGAGGACAGCATGGACAAGCTGGAAACCGAGCCGGGCAAGTGCTACGCCAACGCCTACGACATCGTGCTGAACGGCTGCGAGCTGGGCGGCGGTTCCATCCGCATCAACGACCCTGCCCTGCAGGACCGGATGTTCAAGGCCCTGGGCTTCACCGAGGAGAAGGCCCGCGAGAGCTTCGGCTTCCTGATGGACGCCTACAAGTACGGCGCACCCCCGCACGGCGGCATGGCCTACGGTCTGGACCGCATGGTGATGCTGATGCTGAAGCGGGATTCCATCCGCGACGTGATCGCCTTCCCGAAGGTGCAGAACGCCAGCGAGCTGATGAGCGGCGCCCCCGAGACCGTGGACGAAAAGCAGCTGCGCGAGCTGAGCATCGCCACCGTAAGCGCCGAGGGCTGAGGCATACAGTAAAACCGGAGAGCTCCGATTCCCCCGAATGGGGGGATCGGGGCTCTTTTTCTGTTCTGCGGCAGAATTGGGGCGGGCAGCAAAATTGGCCGCCTTTCTTTGTGCAAAAGAAACAAAGAAGAATGGAAAATGGAAAAAAT
>Elaine_p2__coassemble_3280_pt1 | contig 5947 bp, 4 predicted proteins | sample Elaine_p2__metabat2_high_PE_054 | metagenome-assembled genome bin Elaine_p2
GCTCTGGAAGGAGTACTGGCCCAGGACCCCCGCCCCTCTTATCAGGATGACCCGGAGCGGGTCTACGGCCTGACCTTTGCCGGGCTGGAGATCAAATTTACCGTAAGCGACGGCGTGCTTACCGTCTGCCGGGTTACCCCGGCGAACGGCGCCCCCCACACCGGACGCTGACCATACACAAAGCATCAGGCCCCAGACGGGCCCGGGAAAGCGAGGTTTTTACAATGAAACGTGCCTGTGTATTTATGGCAAACGGAACTGAGGAATGCGAAGCCCTGCTCACGGTTGACATTCTGCGCCGTGCCGGGGTAGAGGTGGTTACCGCCTCCGTAAACCAGAAGCCGGAAATTCTTTCCAGCCACAACGTTCGCATGGATACCGACGCTGTTGCGGCGGACATTCAGGCGGCTGATTTCGACCTGATCGTGCTGCCCGGCGGCATGCCCGGTACCATTAATCTGAAGGAAAATGAATTTGTGAAGGCCGTCTGCCAGCAGGCAGCGGCTTCCGGCAAACTGGTGGCCGCCATCTGCGCCGCTCCCAGCGCGCTGGCCGCTTTCGGCCTGCTGGAAGGCAAAAAGGCCACTGCCTATCCCTCCTTCACCGACCAGCTGGCCGGGGCCACCGTGGTCAAGGAGCCTGTGGTGGAGGACGGCGACATCATCACCGGCTGGGGCCTGGGCGCGTCTATCCCCTTCTCTCTGGCGCTGGTGCGGCGGCTCTGCGGCGCGGATGCCGCCGAAGCGGTGCGTCAGGCCATTGGTTACCCCTACGGCTTCTGATTACAGCATACGGCTTTTTGGGCGGGCCAGCCACACGGCCCGCGCTTTTTCTTCACTTGGCCTGTTTTTCGCGGCTCTTTCCGCCCGCCTGTGCATAAATTATCTCATGGCGCCGGCTTTGTTTCCTGCATCTGAAAAGGAGGTATGCCCTTGAGCGGAATTCTTCTGCTGACCGGGGTGGTAATCCTGGCCTGCATCCTGGCTCATCGCTTTACTGAAAAGCTGCCCATCCCCACTCTATTGGTATTCATCGGCCTGGGTATGCTGTTCGGAGAGAACGGGTTGTTTCGCATCCGATTCAACAACTATTCCCTGGCTGAAACCGTCTGCTCTGTGTGCCTGATCTTCATCATGTATTACGGCGGCTTCGGCACCAACTGGAGGGCCGCCCGGCCGGTGGCGGTGCAGTCGGTTCTGCTGTCCACCCTGGGCGTGCTGCTCACCGCCGGGCTTACCGGCTCGTTCATCCATCTGGTGCTGCGGCTTTCCTGGCTGGAGAGCCTGCTCATCGGCTCGGTGATTGCCTCCACCGACGCAGCCTCGGTGTTCAATATTCTGCGTTCCCGCAGCCTGAACCTGAAATTCAACACGGCCAGCCTGCTGGAGCTGGAATCCGGCTCCAACGACCCCATGTCCTACATGCTCACGGTGGTACTGGTAACCCTGATGACCGGCGGCGACATCTCGGTACCGCTGATGCTGGCAAAGCAGCTGGTGTTCGGCATCCTGTTCGGCGTGTGCATCGGTTTTGCGGCCGCTTTTCTGCTGCGGCGTACCCATGCCACCATGGCCCAGGGCGACACCATCTTCGTGTTTGCCGCCGCCCTCATCGCCTATGCACTGCCCTCCATGCTGGGCGGCAACGGTTACCTGAGCGTGTATCTGTGCGGCATTCTGATGGGCAACGCGCCCATTGCCCAGAAGCGGGATCTGGTGCGCTTTTTTGACGCGGTCACCGGCATCACCCAGATGATGATCTTCTTTCTGCTGGGTCTTCTGGTCACCCCGGCCCAGCTGTCCCGGGTCTTTGTGCCTGCGCTGTGCATCCTGGCCTTTCTCACCCTGGTGGGGCGGCCGGTGGCAGTGGCGGCACTGCTGGCCCCCTTCCGGCCCAAAGCCGGGCAGATCGCGCTGGTCTCCTGGGCGGGTCTGCGCGGTGCAGCCTCCATCGTGTTCGCCATCTACGCGGTGCTGCACAACGCACCGCTCACCTACGACCTGTTTGATCTGGTGTTCTGCATCGTACTGCTCTCCATGGGTATTCAGGGCACCCTGCTGCCCCACATGGCCCACCACGTTGCCATGATTGACGACAACGCGGACGTGCGGCATACCTTCAACGACTACCAAGAGGAAAGCGACATCTGCTTCATCAAGCTCCATCTGGACGAAGGCCACCCCTGGGCGGGTAAGCTTCTGCGGGAGATCGTGACCCCGCCGGACTTTTTGGTCAGCCTGATCATCCGCCGGGGTGAGGGCGTTCTGGTGCCCAGCGGCTCCTCCCGGATGCTGGCGGGGGATCTTCTGGTCATTGCCGCCCGGGAATTTGAGAACCGGGCAAACCTGACTCTGCAGGAGGTAAGCATCGACGCCTCTCACAAGCTGTGCGGCAAGCAATTACGGGACGCACCTCCTGCCCCCGGTACGCTTGTGGTAATGGTGCAGCGGGATGGCCAGACCATCATCCCCACCGGTGACACCGGCGTACAGGCGGGCGACACCCTGGTGGTGGCCCGTTATTGAGCCACATTTTCTCTCGGAACATAAAAAAGCTTCGGGGTGCATGGCACTCCGAAGCTTTTTGTTTTGTATTCTGCTCTTTTGGGAAAATCACTCGTGCCGGATGGCCTCCAGCGCGCTGATCTTGGTGGCGCGGATGGCGGGCCACAGGCCGCTGAGCACACCCACCAGAGTGGAGAAGCCCAGACCCAGCAGCACCAGCCAGGGCGGGATCATGGAGATGGCAGCACTGCCGCCGTCCATACCGTAATAATAGCCGCCGCCAAAGCTGCCCATCAGACCGCTCAGATCGATCGATCCGCCGAACAGCGCTGCGATCATGGTCAGATTGTTCAGAATCGCACTGGCCGCATAGCTGAGTGCCACACCGATCACGCCGCCCAGCAGACCGATGGCACCGGCCTCCACCAGGAACATGTTGCGGATCTTGCGCACCTCGCAGCCCAGCACCTTCATCACACCGATTTCCTTGGTGCGCTCGTAGATGGACATCATCATGGTGTTGGCAATGTTCAGCGCCGCCACCAACAGAGCCACAGCGGCGGTGCCGCCCAGAATCATCTGGCTCTTGGCCACGCTGGCCTGCATCTCCTCACGAATCTGGGTCATGGAGTAGGTTTCATACCCCAGATCCTTGATCTGCTGCTCCACATCGCTCACATTGTCCACATCGTCTACCTTCACGTAAACGTTCTCGTAGCCGTTGTCCTTCTGTTTGAGCTGCTGCCCGCTGCTGGTGATCATATAGCTGCCACCGCTGTTCTGCTTGTTTCCGGACAGCTTCTGGTACGCTTTGCTGAGCATTTGCACATCCGTTAGGCGCATGGCAATTCCGGAGTTGGTGAAATACTGCTTGGCATCGTCCTGTTGGAATACGCCAACCACCACCAGCTGATAGTCCTCGGTTTTTTCATTTCCGTTGCTGTCGTAAGCGGTCAGTCGCAGGGTAAGCTTTTCCTTCTGTATGTCGAAGAAGGGCTCCACCGGGTTTCCCAGAGAGTCGGTCTCGCCCCAGTAGCGCTGACGCTTACCGCTGTTCGGGCTCTTGCGGGTATCCTGGAATTCATAGGCAAAATGCTCGCCAATCAGCACCGGAATCTTCTTTTTGCCCAGATTCAGATCATCCGCCACAAAACTGCCGCTGATCAGCTGGTAATCCATGGCCTGCAAAGCATCCATGTCCACGCCATACATATTCCAGGCATAAGCCTCATAGCGGTCGTTCTTGCCCGCGTAGATCTGAGCGTTCAGGTTATTGTCCTGATACATGGGGGTCACCGCCACCACATGCTCGTAGCCGCGCAGCTGCTCCAGCATCTTGTCGTCCAGCACCGGCACATCGCCGCTGGCCGCGCCCCACTGGTAGTTGTTGATGGTGATCTGGGTCAGATCGCCCCAGCTTTGCAGCATGGCTTCGTTCTGGGCATTGCTGGCAATGCCCAGGCTGATCATTACGATGATGGAAAAGGTGCCCACCACCACACCAATTACCGTAAGAGCGGTGCGGCCTTTGCGGCGGCGAAGATTATCCGTGCTGAGACGCAGCAGATCAGATATCTTCATCTTCATCCTCCAACTGAGCCAGTTTCTTTGCTTTCTGCTTCTTCTTCACAACAACCGCGACCACAACGACCACGGCTGCAACGCTCACCACGATGAGCACCCAGCCCCATACCGGCATACCGGGAGCAGTCTCGGTCACGGTGGGATCCATCATACCGGGATCCATCGGGTCAATGCCCATATCCATCATGGGCTCTACGGTGCAGGAGAATTCCTTCTCCAGAGTTTTTACTTCGCCCTTGGCATCCTCATAGCTCAGGATAACCTTGCCGTTGATGGTGCCCTCAGCCGCAGCCAGAACACTGAAGTCCACCGAATTCTCGGTACCGGCAGCGATGTTGCCCAGGAACTGGCTCTGGCCGGGGTTGGCCAGGTTATCGCCCTGGATCTCGGCGGAGAGGTTGTTGATGGCACTCTTGCCCTTGTTCACGAAGGTAACGGACAGATAGCCCTCCTCGCCCATCATGATGGTTTCGGGGGCTTCCATGTTGGTGATGTCGAACCGCTCGGGCTGGGTCACCGGGATGGAGATGGGAGCGGTGGCGGCCTCGCCGTTCTTGCTGGTCAGGTTCACATTGATGCTGATGGCGCCCGGCTCGATGGTGGCGTCGGTGATCATCTTATAGCTGATGGTCTTGGTAGTATTGGGAGCCATCTCGCCCACATAAGTATTCATGCTGCCGCTGGCCAGAGAAACACCTTTCAGCTCGCCGAAGTTCAGGCCCACCATCACGTCCTGCAGGTTGGCGTTGCCGCTGGTGGTGAAGAGGGTCAGCTCCAGGGTGAACTCCTTACCGGCCTCCACGCTGTTGCCGCCGAAGGAGAAGTCCTTCACCAGAATCTTCGGGTAGTCATATTCCGGCTTGGCGGTGGGTTCCGGAACCGCAGTGGGCGCCGGGGTGGCATAGGGGTTCACATCGTGGCACTGGGCAATGGTCTGGCTCAGGCTGGTCACACCCTGGTTGGGCAGAGTGATCTCCAGCTCCATCAGAGCGCCGCCGCCCTCATAGGTCACGTTGGGGATGGAAACTGAGAAATTCATTCCATCGCTTGTGGAAGCAATATAGCTTTCACCTTTTCCAGTAAAGGTGCCATTGTTGACCATTCGTACCGTTACCGCATTGCCTCCGCTTAAATCAATAACCGTATCCGATGCAAAATGGAAAGTCAGATCCGCATGCTCGGTCTGGGCCCAGTTGCTGCCGCCCTCGTGCACCCGGTCCACCGTGTAGGAGGACAGGGTAACAACCGGATTCGGCACCGGGGTGGGAGTATCCCCCTCATTTCCCGAACCATCACCCGAACCGTTATTTTCATTTCCTTCCGTCAGCGCCACCACGCTGGTGCTCTGGGGCACGCTGGCCGGGGCGGTGCTTTCCCCCTCGGCAAATACGCCGAAGGCGCTGAATGCGCTCAGTGCCATGGCCATGGCCAGAACGGCACTGATCCGTTTAATGCTCTGTTTCATGTGTTTCTTCTCCTCACTGTTTTTCGCTATTCAAAGGCACCGTGGTGTTGGGTTCCGCCGGGGCCTCCTGTTCCATAATATCGCTGAACATCTCGGCCATGGCCGCCGCCTTGGCCGCAGCATCCATCACCATGTCGCTTTCCACCTTGCCGTCCTTGATGGTAACCACCCGGTCCGCCACCGCGGCCAGATCCCGTTCGTGGGTAACCATTACAAAGGTGATGTTGTTTTCCTTTGCCATATTCAGCATCCGGTAAAGCACCTGCTTGGTGGTCTGACTGTCCAGGTTGCCGGTGGGTTCGTCCGCAAAAATGACCTTGGGTTTTGCCACAAAAGCGCGGGCAATGCCAACGCGCTGCTGCTGGCCGCCGCTCATCTCGGTGGGTTTATGGCC
>Elaine_p2__coassemble_3924_pt1 | contig 5091 bp, 4 predicted proteins | sample Elaine_p2__metabat2_high_PE_054 | metagenome-assembled genome bin Elaine_p2
GTACGAAAAGGGGCGGAGCAAGCCTTGGTGGCTTGCCCGCCCCTTTGAATATTTTGTGCGTCAAAATCCTACGGCAGAACCGTTGTTTTCTTATGTCACACCGGCTTTTCAGACGGCATTTTTTGCGTTGTTTAAAAATAAGTGACCAGATCCAGCGCGGTTTCCAGCAGGTTGCGGCGCACGGTGTGCTGCCGATCCCAGCCGCGGCTGTCCCAGGTGTCGGCGCTCAGATCGTCGCCCGCGTAGAGCAGCTGGGCCAGCGGCAGACCGTGGAACTGGGCCGCGGCGAAAAAGCCTGCGCATTCCATCTCCACTGTCAGGCAGCCCTCGGCGGCCCGGCGGACAATTTTGCCCTCGGTTTCCCGGTACAGGGCGTCGGTGGTCCAGGTCTTGCCCTCCAGCACCGGAACCCCCAGCGCCGCCAGTCCCCGGCGGGCGGCGGCAAGGCCCTCGGCGGGGCAGGCGGCTTCCCGGCCGGGCTCCAGATAGTGGTAGGAGGCGCCCTCGTCCCGCACGGCGCTTACCGGCAGGATGATCCGCCCCAGTTCAAGGCCGGGAGTCAGGCAGCCGGCGCCGCCGCAGACCACGAATTTCTCTGCACCCAGTGCATGCAGCTCTTCCAGTGTGCAGACCGCACCCGGCGAGGTGGCAAAGGGAAGAGCGACGCATACCGGCTCACCACGCCGCTCCAGCCGGTAGATGGGCAGATCCACAATTTCGGAATGAAGATGGGCGATGGGGGAAAGGTTCTGTTCCCGCACCAGCTCCTCCAGTGCTTCCCGGAAGAAGGTGATCGCGCATTTTTCCGGCAGCAGGGGAGCGTCGGGCTGCTCCGGGCAGAGCTTGGCCCGGCGGTCTGAGTCAAATTCCAGAATGGGAAAAGGGGAATGGTTCATTTGTGCAGCCTCCGTTTCGATTTCCTGTATTATTTCTATATTATAGAGAGCAGAAACGGTGCTGTCCATCCAAAAAAGACTTGCGGCGAGGGCGAAAATGTGGTACCATAGTCGACGCTGCCCAAAAACGGACGGCGCGCAGAACGTTTGGTTTTATTGGAAACGACACCGGAGCAGCCCTGCTTTCGCGGCCTGCACGGCTAACGAACAACACAGCGTTGCGGACACACAAACATCCGAAAAAACAATGTGGAGGAGTATTCGTTATGCCGAAAACCAAACTGGAAAATGTTGTTTTTACCCTGATGATGGCCTTTGTGATGGTCTATGCCATGATCTGCTACAACATCGCCCTGAATGTGGGCGGCATGAGCAATCAGGTCTTTGTCATGGCCTTTGGCGAGATGGTCATTATGTGGCCGGTGGCCTTTATTCTGGAGTTCTTTGTGGTGGAGCGCCTGTCCCGGAAGCTGGCCTTCCGTCTGGTCACCCCCGGTGTGGATAAGCCGGTCTTTGTGATTCTGGCCATCTCCTGCATGATCGTCTGCCTGATGTGCCCCATGATGAGTCTGGTGGCCACCATCCTGTTCAAGAATCCCGGCAGCCAGATTGTGGCCGTCTGGCTGCAGACCGCGGCGATGAACTTCCCCATGGCCCTGTGCTGGCAGGTGTTCTTTGCCGGCCCGCTGGTGCGCCTGGTGTTCCGGGTGCTGTTCCGCCGGGACGAAAAGGCTACGGTCAACGCATGAGACAATGAATTCAGGCGGGCGGTTCCCTTGCAGGGAGCCGCCCGCTTTCTGTATACGGGGCGGGTTTGACAATTCCACTCAAACCTGATATATTTAACTATATCATTAAAGTATAGTTATTGCGGGGCGCGGCCCTGCACGGCGGGCCCGGTTTTGCCGCCCGCGGGAAAGGAGAAGGCGTTTATGCACATCACGCAGGAATCGGATTACGCCATCCGTATCATTTACTGCCTGGCCAAAAACCAAAAGAGGATGGACGCCCGCTCCATCAGCCAGGAGATGAGCGTTTCGCTGCGCTTTTCGCTGAAGATTCTGGGCAAGCTGGTGGCCAGTGGTCTGGTGCCAGCTTCAAGGGCAATCGGGGAGGCTACGAGCTGGCCCGGCCTGCGGCGGAAATCACCATGCTGGATGTGATCCGTGCGGTGGAGGGGCCCTATCAGCTTTCCCGCTGCCTGGAGGAGTGCGGCGAGTGCAACCGGGGTGCCTCCGGCATCTGTGCCTTTCGGCAGGTGTTCCGGCGCATCAGTGAGCAGGTGAACCGGGAGCTGGGGGCGGTGGATTTCGCCCAGATCGTGGCAAGCGAGAACCAATGCCGCTGAGAATCATCAAAAAGATAACACCGGCCCTGGCGTATCATGCCCGGGCCGGTGTTTTTTAAAAAAGCGAAAAAATGGCTTGACACCGGGCTTTTTGGCCATTATACTGTTATGGTATACCATAATTGGATCAACACGCCCTAAAAAAGGCAGCATGTACAAAAAACTCGCAAAAGTTTGTGAAAAGTACACAAAACTCTGCGGGCCCGTATCACTGCCCCGGCGGGGCGTGCTCAATCATGTAAGTAGAAACAGGATAGGAGTGGAAGCTTTTTATGATGAAGGTCAAGCCCACAACCCTTGGCAAAACCGAACGCATGAGCTTTTCCCGCATCGATGAGGTTATCACCATGCCCAACCTCATCGAGGTGCAGAAGAACTCGTACCGCTGGTTTTTGGACGAGGGTCTGAAAGAGGTTTTCCGCGACATTGCCACCATTGAGGACTTCACCGGCAATCTGGCTCTGGAATTCGTGGATTATCATCTGGGAGAGCCCAAATACACCATCAAAGAGTGCAAGGAACGCGACACTACCTACGCGGCGCCCCTGCGCGTTACCGCCCGGCTGCTGAACAAGGAGACCGGCGAGGTAAAGGAGCAGGAGATCTTCATGGGCGATTTCCCGCTCATGACCGACGCGGGTACCTTCATCAACAACGGTGCGGAGCGTGTCATCGTCAGCCAGCTGGTTCGCAGCCCCGGCGTTTACTTCGGCGCCAGCTACGACAAGACCGGCAAGAAGCTGTACACCGCCACCATGAACCCCAACCGCGGCGCCTGGCTGGAGTATGAGACCGACTCCAACGATGTGTTCTATGTGCGCATCGATAAGAACCGCAAGCTGCCCGTTACCGTGCTGCTGCGTGCTCTGGGCATGGGCAGCGACGCCCAGATCCGGGAGTTCTTCGGTGAGGACGAGCGCATCCTGGCCACTCTGGACAAGGATACCACCCACAATGAGGAAGAGGGTCTGCTGGAGACCTACCGCAAGCTGCGTCCCGGCGAGCCCCCGACGGTGGAGAGCGCCCAGACCCACCTGAACAACCTGTTCTTCGACCCCCGCCGGTACGACATGTCCCGGTTCGGCCGGTACAAGATGAACAAGAAGCTGGCTCTGGCCCGCCGTATCACCGGCTTTGTGGCCGCCCGCGACATCATTGCTCCCCTCACCGGCGAGCTGCTGATTGCTGCCGGCGAGAAGATCGGCCGTGAGGCCGCCGAGGCCGCCGAGGCCGCCGGTGTATCCGTGGCCTTCATCATGGCCGACGACCGGGAGCGTAAGGTGATCACCAACGGCACCGTGGATGCCCAGAACTTCTTCAACTTCGACGTTCTGGAGTGCGGCATCAACGAGCGCGTGACCTTCGCTGAGGTGAAGGCCATTCTGGATGCCACCAGCGACGAGGCCGAGCAGAAGGAGCTGCTGGTCAAGAACCACGACCGCCTCATCAGCAAGACCGTCACCCTGGACGACATCTTCTCCTCCATCAACTACCTGAACGGTCTGGATCACGGCATCGGCGTTACCGACGACATCGACCACCTGGGCAACCGTCGTATCCGCAGCGTGGGCGAGCTGCTGCAGAACCAGTTCCGCATCGGATTCTCCCGTATGGAGCGCGTGATCCGCGAGCGCATGACCCTGCAGGCGCAGGACATGAACGAGGCCACCCCCCAGAGCCTGATCAACATCCGGCCTGTGGTTGCCGCCATCAAGGAATTCTTCGGTTCCAGCCCGCTGTCTCAGTTCATGGACCAGAACAACCCCCTGGCCGAGCTGACCCACAAGCGTCGTCTGTCCGCTCTGGGCCCCGGCGGTCTGAGCCGTGACCGCGCCGGTTTCGAGGTGCGTGACGTACACTACAGCCATTACGGCCGCATGTGCCCCATTGAGACCCCCGAAGGTCCCAACATCGGTCTGATCTCCTATCTGGCCAGCTTCGCCCGCATCAACGAGTACGGCTTTATCGAGGCTCCCTACCGCAAGGTGGACAAGGAGCGCGGCGTGGTCACCGACGAGGTGGTCTACATGACCGCCGATGTGGAGGACGAGTACGTTGTAGCGCAGGCCAACGAGCCTCTGGACGAGGAAGGCCACTTCACCAAGGCCCGCGTCAATGCCCGCCGCCGTGACGAGATTCTGGAAATCGAGCGCGAGCGCGTGGACTACATGGACGTAAGCCCCAAGATGGTTGTGTCCGTGGCTACCGCCATGATCCCCTTCCTGGAAAACGACGACGCCAACCGTGCTCTGATGGGTGCGAACATGCAGCGTCAGGCCGTGCCTCTGCTGGTTACCCAGCAGCCCATCGTGGCCACCGGCATGGAGTACAAGGCTGCCTGTGACTCCGGCGTCTGTGTTCTGGCCAAGAACGACGGTGTTGTGGAGCATGTGGATGCGGACAAGATCGTGATCCGCACCAGCAAGACCACCACTGACGAGTACGAGCTCATCAAGTTCATGCGCTCCAACCAGGGCACCTGCGTGAACCAGCGCCCCATCGTGGAGAAGGGCGAAGAGGTGAAGGCCGGTCAGGTCATCGCCGACGGCCCCGCCACCAAGAACGGCGAGATCAGCCTGGGTAAGAACGCCCTGATCGGCTTCATGACCTGGGAGGGCTACAACTACGAGGACGCCGTTCTGATCAACGAGAAGATCGTCCGTGAGGACGTTTACACCTCCATCCACATCGAGGAGTACGAGACCGAGGCCCGCGAGACCAAGCTGGGACCCGAGGAGATCACCCGCGACATCCCCAACGTGGGCGAGGATGCCCTGAAGGATCTGGACGAGCGCGGCATCATCCGCATCGGCGCCGAGGTCAAGGCCGGCGACATCCTGGTTGGTA
>Elaine_p2__coassemble_4063_pt1 | contig 4945 bp, 6 predicted proteins | sample Elaine_p2__metabat2_high_PE_054 | metagenome-assembled genome bin Elaine_p2
GGCAAATGCAATGACCTGTGCCTCTGTAGCGGGCTGGATCTGACCCGATTTCCACCCATAACAGGCAACCTTGTGAGTTTTCACATCATGGATTTTTTGGCGAATCTCATCGCCGCACTTTTCGATGTTGGTGATAATGTTGCTCAGGCTTTCCGCCTTCTCGTTTACCGTGTTGACATCCTCAGGAGTTCCACCGGGAGTCCAGAGTGCAACATCTTTTGCGCGCTGCTCAAGACCTTTGAATCGCTCTAGGTCACTTTCCAGCCCGACCCACTCCATATCGTCAATGTTACCCCGGAACTCCGGCGCTTCGGGAACCTGTACAGAGCGGATCTGCTTGAGCTTATCGGCAACATAGGCGCGCTGCTCTTCGGCAACATGGCTGGACATTGCAGCGCGAGCAAACACACAGGTTTGCTCATAGGCGGGGAAAGTTACCACAGACACGTCCCAAAGTTTTCCTATTTTGGTGATTGTTCGCGTGTGGGTTTCACGGCAATATGTCTCTTCGGCAATGTTGAAGGCGAAAGACATTTTTGACAGGTTCCCAGCCTTGACCTCCTCCCATACTTCGTGGCCTCTGGTAGTGCTCAGAGTGGCGCTCACTTTCAGTCCGTAATCGTCGATTTTGAGGGACAGGTTCCCGGCTTTTGTTCTGGCGATCGGCGCTCCTTCATGGTCTACATTGAGAACCACGTCCGAAAGATCACAGCCGCTGAAGGCGTTCCTGTCAATTACTTCATAGAATTCCGCGCCGGTGAACTCGTCCCGGTCAAGCATCGTCCTTTGATTGAATACGACGGCATATCCTTCGATTTTGTCTCCCTCTGGAGTTAAATCGAATGAACGGTATTGCCGCCCGTCTTGTGCGCTTAGAATAAAAATCACCTCGCAATGATGATAGTGCCGATCCCTCTGGTGATATGGCCCTCTCTAGGGACATATCAGGCACTTCTTGTATATAAAACAGGCTTTTGCCCGCTTTATCGTTACCCCTTTTATTGGGTTTCCCTTCAGAGTTGGAAAAAGTCCCTCGCGCCACCAAGGAAATAATATTCTTCAGAGCTGTGGGGTGGGGGGGCAATCATCACGCCCTGCGCTGGCGCTCTCTTCCTGTCTGCAATCGCATTTCTCGCCCGGGTCAAGGTTCGCCCCACAATATGGGCAGGTTTCATAATACGCCGTTCTGATCGCCCTCTTTCTTTCTCTTATCCATCTTCTTGGAGCAGCTGGGGCAATACACCTGAGTGCTGCACAAATCCCCGTCGGTAAAAACATCATGCAGATTCACACGATGTTCTTTGCCACATTGAGGGCACACGGTGTAGACGTTTTCATCTGTGATATACACCTTGCTACCGCAGTGTTTCAGGTAGAAGTTGGAGTTCGGGAAGAAGATGTCTTCTTCATCCTCTACCAAATCTCTGTGCAAAGCCAAAGCCTTTTCCTCGCTAATGCAGAGAGCGTCACAGATAAGATGCTCGTTGCCTTTCGGAAGGCTTTTGCCCATAAGGCCACGAAGGTATCCCAAAACGCTTCTGGCAATCTTGCTGTCGTCCAAATTATGATTTCCCATTTTGAAAACTCCTTTGTCTTGATGATGTACTCTGTGTCGTTCGGTTCATTATGCTCTACGCTCAGATCCTGCCCGGCAGCATCCAGCAGCGCCAAAGGCCCACAGGATGCACAGCGCCAGCCCGGGAACGATGCCCACCAGCCCCTCCATAATGGCCCCAAGCTGGCCCATGGTCAGCAGGGCATAGAACACAGTGGCAGTGAGAAAAGCTGTCTGACGGGCATTTTCTGCGGCTTTTCTGGGGTGGCTCTTACGTTTCATTTGATTTTTCCCTCCAAATCGTTTAAACTAAGAGGGTAAACAGCTCGGTTAAATCTGTTTTACCCTTTGCCGCTCTGGGTGTTGGTAGCACCTGGAGCGGCTTATTTTTTTGCGTTCACATCCACGAGGGTGCGGGCCAGACTGGTGCGGGTGATGTACCGGCCAAGACCATGCCCCACAAAAGGGAAGATGCGGGCAGCCGTCTTGCGGTTGATGCCGGTGTATCCGGCCACCTCCAGCACGTTCAGACATTCTTTGTCGGGAAAGGCTGCAATCACGCTTTCCAGTTGGTCGCGATATCCGGGTAACTCTTTCGCCATGGTTCAATGCTCCTTTCGTTTTTCTTGCGATTCACTTTTCAAGCCAGCACGCGAAAGTGGTGACTCTTGCTATAAAAGCAGAGTCATTTCTTCGCAGGATATAAAGAAGGTCTAAGAGCCGCTGGTCTGCACCGCTGCGGCCCAGCAGCTCGATGACTTGTTCAATGGCTTCTTTGATGGATTTTTCGTTCATTTTGTTTTACCTCCTCCTTGATTTTGAATCTGGGCCAGATTGTCATGACCCTATAGAGTGATGGTGGTGATAGTCTTCATCATTTTTTGGCTTTGTGGTGTGGTTTGCTTGAAGATTATCAGGGTGATAACCTTGCATAGTTGATAATCTTGGGTTGAAGATTATCAGGGCGGGAAGATTATCACGTTGATAATCTTCCCCTAAACGGCTTAACAAGGCCATTTATTGAGCAAGATTATCACCTGTGTCACCACGGTAGAAGATGTACCATTTTTGGACGCCCCCTTTTGTGCTCAACTTCTTTGGATAAATCGTGCCATCGGCCTTTAAATCCTTTCGAGCGCGGTTATAGGTTGCTTCGCCGCAACCGGTCTCTTCCATGACTGCAAGTCGAAGCTTATCGCTTTCCATGCTGCCGGATTGGCTTTCGTTGAGTATCGAGATAATAGCCTCTTTGGCTTCGTCCTTGGATGCTGCCGGGCGTGTGGGCTTGTCCATGATGAAGTCATAGTCCTTTTTATCGGTGGTGCCCCGATACACGGCTACGGCGGTCTTAACGCCCTCCACTGCGGCCCCTTCAATATCGAACAGCGTTGTCCGGCATTCCGGGGCGTAGCTGTTCTTCTCGTTGCTCACATAGATTTGCTTTGTCTGCCGATCTCGCCCCATCATGACCACGCATCGGGAAGCGTCCCACAGGTCTGCGGAGTCTGCCAGCCGCTGGCGGCCAGCCACAGCGCCCTTTTTGTTGGTGTGCGCTACAAGCAGCCCGGCGGCGTTGGTTTCGCGCAGAACAGCCCGGAGCGGGGTAGTAGCGCCGCGCATCTGGTTGCGTTCAGCCATCTTCACATCCATCGAGAGAAAAGCCTGGTACGGGTCTACTATGACCAGATCGGGTGCAGTGTTGCGGATAATCTCGGCCATTGCCTCGCTGTCGATTGAAAGCAGATAGCCGTTCTTTCGAAAAAAGCTGTCCGAAGTTTCAACAAACACTTGCCCTACATCCGCCCCGGCGGCCAGAAGCCGCGGGCGCAGCACCTTTGCAGGGTCATCCTCGCCGGAGAAAATCAGGGTTCGGCACGGCTTTGAAACGGTACCATGAAAGAAGCCGTTTTCTTTGCCGGTGGTTGCGTGGGCAATCAGCTGCGCTTGCCATAGACCTTTGCCGGTGCCGCCATCTGCGCCCAGCACAGACAGTTCACCACGCGGGAACAGGCCCGGGATAAGCCACTCAACCGCCGCCGTCTGAATCTGGTTCAGGCCAATGGGGGTAAGTTTTGACGCGATGGCACCGGCTTGCCCGATATGCTCAGTTCTGCCGAAAACGTCCCCACCGGCAGCTTTGTGGGCTGCTCGTGCGGCCTGTTCAAATTCTTCCTCTGGGATTCCCAGCACGACCGCCCGCCGATAGATGGTGTCCAGATAGCTTTTTCGTGAAATTTCGGTAGGCTGCTGAAAGGCTGGTAGAAAGGATTTGGGCTGTAGCAGCTCCGCCGGGGTGCTGATCTTGTCCACCATGGTTTGATATTCTTGCCCGGTCAACGCATCACCCCCGGTGCCTTTGGTTCGGTTGGCTTCTGCTGAATCTCGCTGTAAATCTCAGCCTTCAGCGCCATAAGTGCCTTGAATTCATCTGGATTACGCTGCTCCAAAGGGGTGCATATGTACCGCTCGGCGCGTTCCAGATACTCCAAGACCTTTTTATCGGTACTCATTGTTTCACCTCCTCCAAAATCTCAGAAACATCAACACCCAGCGCGCGAGCAATTTTTCCAGCTGTTCTAGGCAGAACATTCTTCCCGGCGTTGATATTTGATAACGTTTGGGAAGAGGCTGCGCCCGCCTCACGTAAACGTCGCTGATTCCAGCATTTTTTTGCTAGGGCAATTTCCAACTTGGATTTACATATCTTCAAAAATAGTCACACCTCCTTTAGACCAATAGTGGTCTGCATGAGAGGATTATAGCAGATACGAAATGGTCTGTCAAGATGCGATTTTGTTTGTGTATAGATAAAATTTGGTCTAGACTTTTATGCGATTTACTGATATTCTGAAAGACAAGGAGGTGGAGTAATGACAACGGGCGAACTTATCAAACAACAGAGAAATAGTGTTCATATGACGCAAAAGCAATTGGCGGATTTGTGTGGTATGGCGGATTCAGCAATTCGGAAGTATGAATCGGGGCGCATTGTTCCCAAAGTTCAGACTTTGGAGAAAATAGCAAAAGCACTTGATTGTAAGTTGTCTGACCTTATTCCAGGAGCAAGATATTCAACGAATGAAAGTCGTCGAAAAATAGAACAAGAGTATGGGTTGGAGGAAAACGCACTGGAAAATATAGGGCGTTTGGCATTAGAAGCACAAAATGAATCGTTGTTCTGGGCGTACGTTTCGGGAGCGTTTTCGGCTTATATTGAGTCAAATAAATTAGCTCCGCAAGGCAGAAGCGCACCGGAATTCTATTCTGAGCAGCCCACTGCCGAAAAAGTGAGAGAAATAGCGGATGCATGGGGGATCCCGAGTAAAACGCAAGATGAAATTATTGAAACGTGTTCGGAATCCTATAAAAAAGTAAATCTTGAACCGAAAG
>Elaine_p2__coassemble_4265_pt1 | contig 4758 bp, 4 predicted proteins | sample Elaine_p2__metabat2_high_PE_054 | metagenome-assembled genome bin Elaine_p2
GTGGAGCAAATGGTTTCCATCAGATGAAACAAGCGCAGATCTCCTTTCCTGCGGGCGGCATGCAAAAGACGATAATATTCCTGACGGGTCAGTTCCCGGCGCGGTTCTGAATAATTCCTTCGCTGTACCCGGACCGGACGCACCCGGCACTCCTGCCAACCCATAAAATTGAAAAAGCCGTTTAGCGCTGCCAGTGCCACACACGCTGGCCGGCGAATATCTCTCCATCAGCCATTGCTTGTAGCATACCGTTATTTCCTTTGTTACTGCTCTTCCTCCCACCCATTGCGCAAACATGCGAAGCTGCTGCTGGTATCGTTCAATCGTTTCTTTGGCCCGTTCTTTTTCAAACAGCTCTTTGGAAAAACCAATGACAGCCGCTTCTTTCATGATATGTTCCATGAATTGGTATCACCTCCGCTTTCACTATAGCGTACGGTGTTCCCAACAATATATTTTTTGCTGAATGACCGCGTTATTTGGCTAGTCACTTTTTCCTGCACTAAAGATATATCGATAGCGTTCCCTTCCGGAGTACTCCCGAACAGCCAATCAGTATTGGAATCGGCAAGCGGTAAAACCGACCGGTCACCCGAAGGTCACGGAACCTCTTTTCCTCTGGAGTCGTTTTTCCTTCATCCAAAGAGTTTGCGCCCGACCTTACTGTGTTGAAAAGAAATCGGCCGGTCAATCTGGTACACACAGCCCGGGACCTGGTACAAATCGGGGGGCTGAAACGATCCTTAAATTCTTACCAATCCGGGATATTTCCGCATTCATTTCTTCTGCAAGCCACAGCTGCGGATAAAAAATTCATGCACGGAATGTACTCCTTCCCTGTCCCAAGTTCAGAAAAACCAACTACAGCAAAGGCCTTTTGAATGCAGCGGATTACCAGCTTGTGTCCCGAGACATGCCGGTCAGCCGTCTGACACTGGATAAACATTTTCGATCTTCACAGCATGGATACTCGCCCACTTTTCACTGAACTGTATCTCCGTAATCAGAAAGCAAAAATTCAGGTTATCGGTTTTGTTCAGCTGAATTCCATCAAGGATATGAAAAAACAAAAACCACCGGCACGGTGCCGGTGGTTTTTGTTGTATAAGCCTGTTGCCAAATAGAACCCCTATCGAATCAGTCATTCTGATTGTTCGGGGCTTGTTTGCATGATTGCTATTCAGGGTCAAGTGATAGCTGAGAGAATCAGCAAATTTCATCCAGGACTTTGTAGCCTGCCATCACAAATTGCTGTATATAGTCAACATCTACTGTTATGCCTGTCTGAATACAGCACTGGGCGGTAAGCTCGGGTGTGATGATTGGCTTCGGATGTCGGAAAAGATACCGAGACACCGCATGCGTTTGCCCTTCCAGTTCGACCAGTAATTCCATCAGCAGGTCACTCTTTCGAGGCAAATCATCGTAGCCACGTGCCACCAAAGCGATGTTATGATCAAAGTTCGGAGCCATGGAAAGCACCTGGCCCGTCTTCTGGTCCCTGAGCAAGCCATAATTGTAAGTGTGCCGGTCTGCATTCCGGCAGAAAGCGTCCATCAGAAGAAGTTCAACATACTGGTCGGCGATCCTCTCACCAAACTTCTGAAACGCCTCGTAATTCGTTACATAATCCTCATCGTCACCAACAAGATAGGCCGCCGGCTCAAAATTCAAAACGCCTCGCGTAAAATCTTTCGTCCGGATGAACGCGCCGCTGTTTTGATATTCCGCCGTTGGGAAACCGAGAGCCCGGCAAAGTTCAAGCACAAACAATTCCGAAAAACGCTCCAATTCATTTTCGGCCTTGTACATCCACCATTCGCCGTTTTCCAATCGCCAGCATTTTTCAAAGCTACCGGTGTTGGTCAGCTCCGGCGTTCGACTCGGTTTTTTCGAGAAATCCGCCAGAGTACCTTTCAGCGCAAGGTCTGCAAAATCGTTATCGCGAAACCGAACGTTCTCCCAAACAAGATCACTGCCTTCCGGCCGTACCCAGTAATTGTCTGTGATGGTGGCAGCATTAAAATGCAGAGCCGTACTCAAATCATCCCGTTTCCGCAGCCGGAGTACCTTCTTGAGCAGACGGGAATGGGTACGGCGAGCGTCGATTGCCCGGTGTTCCAGCCAACCTTCGATATCGCCGCCGTGACGAAAACAAAGCGGTACAAGGTTCGGCTCGACCGGAATAACAGCGTGGGACTGAATGTGCGCAGCGACCGTATCACCGCACATCAGATCCGCATGATCGATTTCGTCCAGCAGATTCATGCAGAGCCTCCTCTCCCAAAGCCAACCGCAGAACTCCCGAAGGCAGCAGTTTGTTGCCTGTCCAGCAGATGCTGCAAATGCTTTGGCAGCTCGCTGAGATTCCGTTCACCCAGCTCGACTCATACTGTACATGCATCGATTCCGGATGTGTCGATGGCAACAGTCTCCCATTCCTCGATGATGCACAGCAATATTCTCAGGAAGACGCTCGATGTTATCGGAAAACGCATTGAGGTTATAAAATAAACTGAATCAGACACACCTTGCCCAGCAATCTCAACGAGTGTTCCCGTGCGCAGTACAGGCAGCAATTCTGCAAAAGTTATATTTGTTGTCTCTTCGCCATTTTCTTAATTATACCACAGAGCCAACCTGTAAAACAAAAAGGGCCGCTCTCAAAAAACACTGAGAGCAGCCTTGGCTCAAATCCTCGGTCCAAAGAAATGAATCTGTTCTTTTGGCACACCGATGCGGTTCTGATAGGTCACGCGAGTCATTTCGGTTACGAAATCCCGGTCTTTTTCGGTCGCTTTTGACCACTGGATATTGTATTTTCGGCAGATTTCAAAGAAAGTGTTATACCATAACTCGCTGTTTCTCTGTCCTTCCCAATATTCTTCCTGGATATTTTTAGGTGGACAGCCAACAATCTTGCCTGCCATTTCATTCACCCCCACATCAGATGAATTCATATAAGAGCTCACGTGCTACATCGTCAGAAATCAAAAACCGTTCCGGGCCGTCCCAAGAGGGCAGCGCCAACGCACCCAACTCGTTTTTGTAGTATGCGGCGAGTTCCGGTGTTTTGGCCTCAAACACTACATCGCCTTGCAGCCCCGCCTCAGCAGACAGTTTGACCGCAAAGGCCAGAAACATCCTGGCGATACCATGATATCGCTTACCGGATGGATTTCTGGCAATCGTCGGATTGCTGTGCCGTGCAGTCTCGATGTAGGGCATGTATACCGCAACATACTGTTTTGAGATTTCGTATGCTGCCAGACCAACCAACTCGTTCTCGGTCGTTTTGGCAGTGTATCGAAGAAGCCTTGGGTCTTCCAGATAGCCGGTCCCCCAGTATGATTGCCATTCCTTTTCGATTTCACAAGTGTCCTCGGGGGAGGCCTCTTCCAATATCAGGTATACTTTTTGATTTTCCTCGTCAAGGACATATGGATTTAGCGATCGCATCAAAAATCACCTTTTTAGTATTATAGCATAAAATTATCCAAGGCAAAAGGCGGCTCTCAGCGCTTCATAAGAGCGGCCTTTTTACCCCACTCCCACAGCATACACAGTGGGGTTCTTTTCACTACGCAACGAGATTGTGCTTCAGAGCTGCTGGCTGACCCAGCCTCACTGCTCTTCCACAGTGGAAGATGTCCGGCCCACAGGTTTTTAGGCAGGGCTGCCCAGCTGAGCCTCCCTTATCCGCTTGATGTTACTCGCGGCGTTCGTGTCCTTGTCCAAAGTGATATAACAGCCATCACATTCCCAGCTGCGGCCCACCTCTTGGTCAATTTTCCGGTTGGGAACCCGCCCTTTTCGAGAGATCACGCCGAACATTTTGGAGCTTCGGAGATTCCTGCGCCGCATTTTCATCCGCACATATTCCTCCTTGGCATCACATTGACGGAGAAGGTCATGCCGCCCCCCGAAAGGAAGAACCAGCCCATACACCTTTGCGGCTCAGGCCTGTTTCTCTTGATGAGTCTCAACCCTCCTGCCGGGAATTTGCCCCCGGCTCCCTTCTGCCAAAAAGAAACTCCGTGGGTAAATCTGGTACACAGCACCGGTAATCCGGTACAAATCGGTGGGTTAAAACATGGAGCAAATCCCCACCAATCCGGCAGATTTCTGCCTGTATTTTTGAAACTTTGGCGCAGGGTGAGCATGCCAAAGGCATGTAGAAACCGCGTTTCCTCCCGCCATGGGATCACATTCCCCGAACATAAAAAGGGCAGCCTGCAGGCAGCTCCAGACGGAAGATACTGCCCTTGCCCAGAGTACTTTCAGCGGTGATGGATCCGCCGCTCAGCTCCACAATCCGATGCACCAGTGCCAGACCGAGCCCGTTGCCCACCGAAACCCGGGAGGAATCGCCCTGATAGAATTATCAAAAATATGGCCCAGATCCTCCGGCCGTATTCCCGAACCCTCATCCCGAACGTTCACGAAAATACGGCCATTTTCCTGCGCACCGGAAATGAAGATCGCACCGCCGTCCCGGCTGAATTTGATGGCATTGCTGATCAGGTTCATCCACACATGCTCCATCATCTCACTGTTGTTCCGGTAGGGCAGGCGGGGCAGATCCAGCTCAAAGATCAGCCCACGGGGCGCCCACTGGCTTTCCAGCCGCAGCACCGAGGTGCGGATCTGCTCGTCCAGATCGTAATCCGTCTGCTCAGCCACCAGCTTCTGGTTTTCGTAGCGGGAAATCAGAAGCACGTTGCTTGCCAGTTTGGAAAGCCGCTCGGACTCCTCCAC
>Elaine_p2__coassemble_4338_pt1 | contig 4693 bp, 4 predicted proteins | sample Elaine_p2__metabat2_high_PE_054 | metagenome-assembled genome bin Elaine_p2
GCTCACTGCACAGCACCGCGTTGGTCACCAGATGCAGCAGAATTTTATCGGCCCAGTCGCTGTCTGCCGAAAGGAAAACCGGCTGGCACAGATCACATTCCCATTGCAGATCAACGCCATAAAGTCGCGCCCCGTTCTGCAGCAGCTCCATCGCTTCAGAATACTGCCCCGCCAGTTCCAGGGCCTCCAGCCGCGGAGCAAGCGTTCCCCGCTCCGCCTGCAGCAGGTCCTGCAGATTTTCCGCCACCCGGCTCAACCGCAGCGTGCTCTGATCAATGTTTTCAAACACCCAGCCCAGCTGCCCGCAGGCCTGCGGAGACTCCTTATCCATCGCCTGCCGCAAAAGACCGCTGGAGGCACGAATCGCCGACAACGCCTGATAAATTTCATGTGAGAGGCCGGAGCACAGCGCGCCCCGCTGATTCTGTTCAAACAGTTGTTGTTCCAGGCTCTTGTTCATAAACGTCGTTCAAACCTTCCTGCAAGGATTCCGACCAGACACGATCTGCCAACCATCCAAGAAACGGCTTCATTTTCTGGTAGGGGGCAGGGATCTTCCCCTCCTTTTTCAGCTGAAGGAGCACCCGATGGATCCCGCTTTCCACCGCTTTGACCGCCACACCGTGGTAGCGCGCCACATCCGGCAGAACGCTTTTCATCTGGGGAACCTGCCCGCAGCTGATCAGGCGCAGCCATTCCTGCAGGCAGCCACCCAGATACCAATACCCTTCCATTGTATCAGAGATACCAAGTACACGCAGCTGGCGATGAATGCTCTTGTCCAGCGGCGTGACCTGCGGCAGGCGGCGCACCGGAGAAAACATGTTCAGCGCCAACAGCAGATCTTTTGGATCGTATGGCTCTATCATATAATAATCCACACAGTTTGACAAGTGACCTTGTTCGACCAGTTCGATGTAGCGCGCCGGACCGGTCAGAATTACCCGCAGGCGCCGATCCAGGCATTCCTGCTCCATCTGGTGCAGAAAACGCACGGTATCCATATCCTGCAGATAGCAGCCAAGCAGAACAAGATCCACCTGCGGCCCGCTTTTCAAATAGCGCAGTGCGCTGCGCCCGGTCTGAAAGGAGTTCACAACCTGGTAACCATTCATGTTCAGCAGGCATGTCAGGGTTTTCAGCATAATAGGGTCGGCATAAACCAACACAATGTTTTTAACTGCCTTACTCACCTGTTCACGATTGCTTTTTTCCACGCTAAACTTCCCATCATTGTAGAGTTTTCGAGCCCGCCCCTTCTCTTCACAGGGCTGCGGGCGCTTGGAGATATTGATTCCTAATATAATAGTAACGGAATCGACCAAACCATGCAACATGTTTTATTCTTCGCTTTACTTCGCCTGGTACTGCAGTCGGTGTCGTGCTATAATAGAACTGTTCTTTGTCATTCACCCTGTAACACAAGTGAGTATATTATAATATGAATAAAATCATCGAAATCACTGATTTGAACATGCCGGAACTGGATGTGTACGCCCGGCTGACCGAGGCACAGCTGCGTGCCCGCATTGCCGAAAGCCCAAAGGTGATCGAACTGGCACTGAATGCCGGCTGCATTCCCCTTTCCTTACTAATGGAACGGCGCCACCTTCAAGGGCAGGGCGCTTCACTGATGGCCCTCTGCCCGGACATTCCCGTCTATACCGCCGACCGGGATGTGCTGGCCAGCCTTACCGGTTACGCCCTTACCCGGGGTATTCTGTGTGCCATGCAGCGGCCCAGCCCCAGAACAGCGGAATCGCTTCTGGCAGATGCGCGGCGCGTTGCCGTTCTGGAAGGCATTGTGGACTCCACCAATATGGGCGCGATCTTCCGCTCGGCCGCCGCCCTTGGCATGGATGCGGTTTTGCTCACTCCCACCTGCTGTGACCCCCTGTGCCGCCGGGCGGTACGGGTCAGCATGGGCACCATCTTCCAGGTACCCTGGGCACGCATTGGAGACTGCCCGGAGGACTGGCCCCAGGCCGGCATGGAACTGCTGCACAAAAACGGCTTTGCCACGGCAGCCATGGCGCTGGATGACCGGGCGATTTCCATCGACGATGTGCGACTGCGCCAGGAGGAAAAACTGGCGGTTCTTCTGGGCACCGAAGGAGATGGACTGAGCCATCAGACCATTGCCCACTGTGATTACACGGTAATGATTCCCATGGAGCATGGGGTGGACTCGCTGAATGTTGCCGCCGCCAGTGCAGTAGCATTCTGGCAGCTTCGGGCACGCTGACTTCTGAAAGTTCAAAACCGGGGTACTCCTCTTTCAGGGAATACCCCGGTTTTAAAAAAATCAAAAACACGCTCTACTTTTTAATTTAGGGTATTGACTTTTCAAAAAAACGGAGTAAAATATAAAAAGTAATCTTCGTATGGGCCTGTAGCTCAGTTGGGAGAGCGCTGCGTTCGCATCGCAGAGGTCAAGGGTTCGAATCCCTCCAGGTCCACCAGAAAAGGTCGTGAAATCATTGATTTCACGACCTTTTTTTCAACTAATAAGCGATATTTTCGGGCCTGTGTTCGTTACCTATTTATCATCCACTATGATTCTTTTGCATTTCTCACAGCGGTATGCGGTGACCCTGTAGCCATTCAATTTTGCCACGAGACCGCCCTCATCATTCAGACGGTGGCGATGCGATTCGCTCTGCCACCATAATGCCCAACGGCTGCACACTTTGCCCTGTATCATTTCTGCTCCGCAAAATGGACAATTCATTACAATACCGCTCCCTTCCAAATTCATATGGATCAGTTTCAGTATAGCATACTGCTATATTATTTGCCACAGAAGGCAAGGGCATCACACCCACTGCTGCTCAATCTCTGAAATGCTTTGGGCTCTATAGTGTTTGGATGTTCCAACAGTAAACACCGCAGTTTAGCCGGTGTGGCACAAGAAAACGACGGTTCTGCCTTAGGATTTTGTGCATCCAAAATCCTGGGGCACGGGCTGCGGGCGCGTCAATCGTGCGCCCGCCCTGCTTCGCAGATCGCCCTGGCCGGTCGAAGAACCCACCGGGTTCTTCGCGGCTTGCACCGCCCCGGCACCCTTGGTGGTTGTCAAGGGGCTTTGACGCGGCAAATCCCGCAAAAGCGGACCTTTTCCGGCGTCGTTTTCTTATGTCACCCCGGCTTTCGGCTGCGGTGTTTTTTATTTCGTTTAAGGCCCGCTCTTTGCCGACGAGCGGGCCTTTTTCAGAAGCATAAGGAACATTAACTTTTTCGCCCTTACAGCGATTCTGTACGGAAGCGTTTTTCTTTAAGGCAAGTGATGAGCTCACGAAATTTTTCCTATTACTGCACCATACACACAAAATAATAAGTGGTTTGAAAGTCCCGATCCTCAATGGGAATCACCACCTTATTCACAGCCTGCGTCCGCCGTGCTGCGGGTATAGGCCCCGCTGTTCACGGTGGTGAAGAAGATATTCTTCGCCGCCTGACGCATCGCCTTGACCAGCGTTGCGGAATCCCGGTTGGTCAGCTGATTGGTCTCATGCTGCAAAAAGCCCAGCATCAGATCGCCGCCATCGCGCACCACGTCGTCGGTAAGCTGGTAGCCGTAGGAGCCATCCCAGTCGGTGAGCACCATGCCACGGAAGCCCCGCTCACCCCGCAGCACATCATTGAGCAGTGCGGGATTGGAACCGCAGTAAACGTCACCGATGAAGTTGAAGAAGGTCATCACCGCCATGGGATACCCGGCGGCAGCGCCGCCCATATCCCGGTTTTCCTTCACGCAGATCTCAAAGGGCTTCATTTAGATCTCGCGGATGGCCTGCTCGTCGGAATAGGTCAGCAGGAAGGAGCAGCGGTTGGTTTCCTGATCGTTGAGCACGAAGTGCTTGATGTAGGCATACACCCCGTTTCTGGTACCGCCGTTCACCATGGCGGATGCCATGTAGCCGCCCAGAACACCATCCTCGGAATAATACTCGAAATTGCGTCCGCAGAAGGCGTTAAGGTCAGCTGATCCAGTAGTGCATCCCACTGCGGGTCGTTGTAGGCTTTGCCGTTGAAATCCGCCAGAGACAGACCATTGTCGGCACCGGCAACAGGCATTTCATCCTTCGGATCGTCGTATTGTGTGGGGTCATAATATGCACTCTGTTGCGATAAACTCATTAATGCGAGCGGAAACCGCAGCCTGTGTTTCCGCCCGCTTTCTCCCATAATTGAGTCCAAAACCTCCATCATCTGGAAACGTTATCAGGTTCTGTCCAAAGCAGCCGAGTGCTTCTTAAATGAACTGAAGCAGGAAATGGGTCTGTCCACCGAAATATAAGAAAAGCACCTGTGTTTCGGCAGAAAGCTGCTGAAACACAGGCGTTTTTGTTTGTACTGGAAAGACTCAGCCGAAATAAGCGGCAATCTCCTGCATGCGGGCCATCTGGTTCACCCGGAAGGGGCAGCGGCTGTTGCAGTGGCCGCACTGTACGCAGTCCCCTGCGCCCAGTTCCAGGTCATGGTAATGCTCTGCGGCCATGGAATCCCCGTTCCGGGCCAGATCGTAATACTTGTTCACCAGGCCCACATCAATTCCCACCGGGCAGGGCTTGCAGTGGTTGCAGTAAACGCATTTGCCCACCGCATCCGCCGGGCTGAAGGAGCCGATCATGGAATAGTCCCGCTCCTGTTCGGGGGCGCTGAAAAAGCCCAGCAGGTGCTCGGCCTGCTG
>Elaine_p2__coassemble_5424_pt1 | contig 3925 bp, 3 predicted proteins | sample Elaine_p2__metabat2_high_PE_054 | metagenome-assembled genome bin Elaine_p2
TCCTGCGGCTGCTCGTGGGGGATGTTCTTGATATAGGGATACATGGGCCGTCCTCCTTTTTTCACGCCCTGCTCCAGGGCCGCCTTGGGCGGCTGGGCGGGGGCGTCGGTTTTCTTAGGTACGGCCTGAGTATACCGGATTTGTTCCGGCTGCGTATGTTTGATTTCCAACAAATCAATGTTTTCCGCACACGCATCCGTGCGGGTCCCGGTTTTTGGCATGGCAATTTCCGGGTTTGGTTCCGGCTGCGGGGCAGCGGGAGCAGGCTGTTCCGGGGCCTCGGGCTGCGGCAAAACGGGCGGTTCCTCCGGGGCATGGGCGGCATGCTCCGGGGCCGGCTGGCCTTCCTCCGGGGCAAAATACTGGCGCAGCGCGCCCCGATCCTCGTACTGCACAAAGGTGTAAAGGCCGAAGGCAAAGGCCTTTTCCACCTCGTTCAGCCCCTGGGGCAGCTTCAGCTCCTCCCACAGGCAGCGGGCGATCCGGTCCTTCTGGGCGATGGTGAGCAGCTGTTCGGCCTGCTCAAAGGTCATGTTGTCCATGGTTGTTCCTCCTTGCTCGGCGTTCCCTGTTTATTGTACCCCATAAGGCGGGCCCGCCGCTTGCTGGTTGTTATCCGTTTTGAAAAAAATATTGCCGCATTCGCAAAAAACAGCAACGGCTTTTTCTCCGCCGCCGCAGCATGCAGAGAAAAAGCCATGGATGAATGGGATCTTTGATCCGCGCCGGGGCGCTGCCCTGCCAGATGGATGCCGCGCCGCTTCAGCTCGGCCACAAAGATGGGCACGAGTTTTGGATCAAACTGGCGGCCGGCCTCCTCCTGCAAAATGCAGATGCCGCGCTCCAGGCTCACCGCCTCCTTATAGCAGCGGTTGTCGGTGCCCGCCACCATGAAGCCCTTCAGGCGGAACAGATCCTTCGGCTTCAGGGGCCGGTTTTCCTTTTTGCAGCGGCTCTTTGCCCGGGCGATGCGCAAAAGCATAACCGGCCGGAACTTTGAGCAGGTCGGCGGGCTTCATTTTCGCCTTCCCGCCCATCTGGGAAAGGCTCTGGCTCTCACCGCGTCCTTCACGGCGGGCAGGAATTTGATGTCGATGGCCTCGTTCAGCGCCAGCGGGAACAGACCGGTGGCATAGGGCAGCGGGGTCAGGCCATACAGCACCTTGTCGGTCTTGTCCACGTTGAAGCTGCCCTTTCTGCGGCTGTGCTCAGAATCAGGCAGGCCACCACATTATCCCGGAAGGTGTCCAGCATGCTGCGGCGAGGAACCCCCAGTTTTTCTTTTTCCCATATTTCGCTGCAAATTCGCATTATTTTAATGATAACAAAATCTTTGGCCGTTTACAATTTTCTCTTGCTGTTTTTACGCAATAATTTAAAACTTTTTGTGTATTTTGGTCAATTCAGCACCGCACCATTCACGCCCCGAAGCTCCGGGGGGATGCAGCATGCCGGAATTTTCCGTGCTCTTTTCCCAAAATTTCCCGGTGTGCGCCGCCACCGGGAATTCCGCGGTATTGCATCAAAAAAGCCGCCGGCTGCAAACCGGCGGCAATGATTGGATTTTTCGGCAGTCAGCAGGTCAGCTGCCCGCTGCGGTTACATCTGGGCCAGAGTTTCCAGCATGGCGGGGATCATCTGCTTCTTACGGCTGACCACGCCGGGCAGCACCACGCTGCCATCCGCTTCGCGCTCGCAGCGGAAGGCGGTGCCGATCAGCTGATCGGCGCCCTCGCCGCAGAACAGCACCTTGCTGGACTGATTCTTCACACTGGTGAGCATGAAGAAGATCATCTGCACACCCTCGCGCTTGAGGGCCTCGGGCAGGTAGGGACGCAGCAGCTCGGCCGCACGCTGGCGGTTCTTTTCGCTCATGTAGCTGCCCTGACCCACGCCAAAGCGGATGTCGCCATGGGTGAAGATCTTGAAGTCCTGGAAGAACACATCCTCGGCGGCGCGGCCCTCCAGATTCTCGCCGGCCTCGAAGATCTCGTTGGCCAGCTCTTCGGGCTCGACCCCGGCGATCTTGGCCAGCGCACGGGCGGCAGCCTCATCCACGGGGGTGCAGGTGGGAGAACGGAAGCACAGCGTGTCGGACAGGATGGCGCTGAGCATCAGGCCGGCAATGTGGGGCTCGATCTCCACGCCCTGCTCCTGATACATCTGGTAGACAATGGTGCAGGTGCAGCCCACCGGCTGGTTGCGGAAGAATACGGGCTGGCTGGTTTCCAGGCTGCCCAGGCGGTGGTGGTCCACCACCTCCAGAATGTCGGCCTCTTCCCAGCCGTCCACGCACTGGGTCTTTTCGTTGTGATCCACCAGAATCAGCTGCTTGCGCTGCAGATTCAACAGGTTCCGGCGGCTGATCAGGCCCACGTACTTGCCCGCGGGGGTATGCACCGGGAAGTAGGTGTCGCGCACCTTACTCATCACCTTCTTGACCTCGTCCACGGGGGTGCTGGGCAGGAAGGTACGCAGCTTGTTGCGGGGGGTCATGTGGGTGCTCACGGGCACACTCTGCTTGATCAGGCAGGAAACGGCGTAGGTGTCGTAGGGGCTGCTGATGAGCAGGCAGCCGCGCTCGTTGGCCAGCTTGATGATGGTCTTGGCCACGGCGGACTCCATGCACACCACCACACAGGCGGCACCCATCTCGATGGCGCACAGCTGAGTCTCGTAGCGGTTGGCCACCAGCACGATGTCGCCGGCTTCCATGGTGTTCTCCAGCACGTCCGGGCTGGAGGCGCCGATTACGATTTTGCCGCTCTCGAAGTAGCCGGAGTCATCGCCGGCCAGCACGGTGCCGCCCAGAACCTCCACCACGTTCTTAATGGGGGTGCGGGCGTTGCTCAGAGCGTGGGTATCCAGGCTGTCCATGTTGGCAACAGCCAGATCGCCCAGGGTGATCAGGCCCTGCAGCACGCCCTTTTCGTCCACCACGGGCTGGCTGTTGGCCTGGGTGTCGCGCATGGTTTCCCAAGCGCGGCGCATGGTGGTGTTGCCCAGAATGCCGGGCACGGGGCGGATGTCGATGTCCTGCACCTGCGCACTTACGTTCAGGCAGCGGCGGGGGGGCTTTGCACCAAAGCGCTTGAGCACGAAGGCGGTCTCCTGGTTGATTTCGCCTGCGCGGCAGGCTTCGTGCCAGGGGCCCACGGTCTTGTTCTTCAGGTTGGAATAGGCAATGGCCGAGCAGATGGAATCCGTATCCGGGTTGCGGTGGCCGATCACCATAATTTTACGCTTGGTGTTGGTCTGATCCATTGTTAATAATACCTCTCGCTTTCCCCTGCAGAGCGCCCGCGCCCACCACACGGCCGCACCGGCGTGCGGCGCCCTGCGATTGTTTATCTATAATAATAAGGTTGAAAGAATCCTGGTGTTCATTATACACTACTCTTTGCAGTAAAGTACACTAAATTGCGCAAAACGGCCTCATTTTTCACGAACTGCTGCTATTTTGGCACAAATGGCGCAAATCTACTGGTCATTTTGCAGGCGAAGGGCCGCGTTTTGCCGCAAAGCAGCTGATTCGGCGGCGGAATAATCCCCGGAAAATACCCGAAAAACAGAAAGAAGCGGCCTTGCGGGCGGTGGATTTTCCACAGAAAAGCGGCCGTTGTGTGGAAAAGCGGTCGACTTCCGCACCCCGCTTTTTTCAAAATACGTGCCGCTTTGCGGCACACCTTCCCTCTTCACTGTTCACTATTCACTTTCAAAATCCCCGCCGATTCCCAGCGCTTCGGGTTCAAATCCCCCGCTTGATTGATTCTTTTGCAAAAAACAACAGCCGCTCGAAAAACCCGAGCGGCTGTTCTGGCGGAGAAGGAGGGATTTAAACCTGCTTCGCAGGCCCCCTTGCGGTTCCCGGCGCTTCGGGTTCAAATCCCCCGCTTGATTGATTCTTTTGCAAAAAACAACAGCC
>Elaine_p2__coassemble_5902_pt1 | contig 3660 bp, 3 predicted proteins | sample Elaine_p2__metabat2_high_PE_054 | metagenome-assembled genome bin Elaine_p2
CCTCTGCCTTCTGTGCCATGCAGCAGGGAAGGCTGCTGCAAACCAGTCATTCCCGCCCGGCGGAGGAGAATGCTCTTTCCCGGCAGGGGCAGGAGAATGCGCTGGCGAAGCTGCTGTATGACCGGCAGTTCCTGGCGGGCACAACGCCGGAGTGGGATTCCACCGGCTGGCAGGTGTTGGAGCAAACCGAAGAAGAGCAGGTGAATTCGATTGGCGCAGCACTGGAACAGCTGCGGAAGGAAGGCCTGCTGAACGAAACACAGACCGCGGCAGCATACGGGCTGCTTGAAACCGAACAGCCCGATGCCCGCAAGACCGCCCTGCGGGATGCGGCAGGCTTCGTGCGCTATGAGTGGAGCACGCAGACCGAAGACCTTTTGCTGGAGCTTGGCCCCGGCGAAGAAGTGGTGCGTCTGCGGTGGAACGGCGGCAGCGGGCAACTGCGAGCGGCCGAGCTGTTGGAGACATACAAACGCTTTTTGAACGTGACAGAATTTACCGACTGGCAGGACCTTTCCAGTGAGGATGGCCATCTTGCCGCTGCCTATTCCCCCGCGGCGCAGCTGTATGTGTACGCGTCGGACGGGGGCGGCACAGAGCTTGGCGCAGAGCATAAAACGCCGGAGCAGCTGGCCGCGGCAATGAGTGGAGAAAAGGAGGGAGCAGCATGAACAGCAAAAGAAAAGCGGCTGCGCCGGCGCTGAGCCTTCTGCTGCTGGCAGGCTGCGGCGCGCAGCCTGCTCAAAGCGAAGTGCCCACGGAAGCAACAGTGCAGCCCACCGTAACAGACGCTTTGTACCAGACCGGCGGAAGCAGAGGTGTGGACTGGAGCATCAAGGGCGAGACTGCCTTTACAGTGACCCGCAATGAGCAGGGCGCCTTTCTGCAGGCCATCGACCTGACCGATGGCAGTTGTGCACCGCTCTGCTCGCAGAAAGGATGCACCCACAGCGGCGCGGATTGCCCGGCCTGGGTGAAGGAACAGGGCACACTGCCCTATGTGAACTGCCTTGAAAACGGTGATATGGTTTTATATTATCTGACCAGTGAGGAGACGGGCGGCAAAGCTGCCGTGGAATTGAGGGCAGCGGCTGGCACCCTGATCCAGGCGCCCGAAGCCTTGCCGGAGGAAGGGCAGGGTTGGTCTCCTTCCGGATTTTACAGCGACGGCAAAGATTTATATGTGGTGCGGGAGGATCGGTGGTATCAGTCCGGCTGGCTGCCTTTGTATCGGCTGTGCCGCATCCATACGCAGGTGGGCGATGCGTTCGGAACCATGGAAGAAGCAGCAAGCTGGCAGCTGGAAAACACCTCGATCATCACCGGGCAGACTACCGGCAGCGGATTGCTGGTTTGCCAGCTGGCCGACGACGGGCAGATTCTCAGCGAATTGCTTTGGAATGGAGAAACGCGTACCATCCGCCAGGCGCAGCCCCGGCAGGTATTCTGGACAGCCCAGTATTCCGGCAGCCTGGAACCGGAGCCTGCCATCTGTTTGTACGATAGTATGAGCGGCCAGCTGGAACGGCTGGACCCTGCCACCGGCGAGAGTGTGCAGACTGCTGCGCTGGAACCGGGCCTTTCGCTGGTGGGAACACCATTCTGGCTGGAAGATACATTATATGTGAGGACGTTACGGGAAGGCGGAGCAGAACAGGCGTTTGCTATCCATAAGGATGGAGCCGTGGAGCCGATCACACGCCAGACCAGTCGAAACGGTGCAATCTGCCCGGCGGTTCCGTCGGCTGTGATTGACGGCAGGCTGCTGGTACAGCTGAGTGAAACCATGGTGGAAACCGGTTACCGGGATAAGGATGGAAAACTGGTTTCCGGCCAGACCAGCGAATTCCGCTACGGCCTATTCACACCGGAGCAGTATATGGCAAACAATGCGGAATGTCTGCCCATTCAAGGGGCGTTTTAAGGAGTGAGCAACAATGAAAAAGCATATCCGAGCGGCGGCATTGGCGGTTAGCCTGTTGCTGCTGGCAGGCTGCGGTACCGCCCGGAGCCAAAGCGAGCCGATCCCGGTAGCGGAGCAGACGAATACGGAACAGACACTGGGAGGGCTGCATCTTGCCCAATCCACTCAGGGAGACGCAGGGATCTGGATCGTGTCCGGCGATCAGGCATTTCTGACGGGAGAACGGCGGGTCGATGGGGGATACCTTCTGCAATCGGTGGATTTAACGACCGGACAGCGGACGGTCCTGTGCAAAAAAGCGGGCTGTGCCCATTCCGACCGGGGCTGCGATGCATGGCTGCGCAGTGATGCATTCCTTCAGATGACGGAGACAGAATCGGGATCGCTGGCGCTGTTCTGGCAGCTCGATGGCAAAGCGGCGGTGGAGCTGCGGGATCAGAGCGGAAAGGTGCTCCGTGCGCAGACAAAGATTCCCGCATTGCCGGTGAGCGGTCCCGTGTATCGGGATGGCAGCAGTTTGTATTATATGAGCAGCGCCGAGCAATACCAGAATTTGTGGCAGGTCAATGTGGAGGATTCCGAACAGTTCGGCCAGTGCGAAGAAGTTTGCCGCTGGCAGCTGGGGGGAAATCCCTATCCGCTGCTTTGCACAGAGGATGGCATCGTGGTGGAACGGACCAGCGGCACCGGAGAAGAGGAAAATCAGGGGACGACCTGCCTGTATCTGCTGCGCTGGGATAACACAGTGCAGAAGATTTTTGAACAGGATCTGGCTCAGGGTATGATCTGGAAAGCAGAGGGAGATACGGCGCTGTTTGTTTATCAGCGGGCAAACGGACGCCTTCTGGCAGATCTGGGAGAGCTCGAATATCCAATCACAGAGACCGGTACGGATGGCAAAGTCTTTTCCATGAATACCAGCGAGCGGCTGTATGGCATTTTTACGCTGGATGAATATTGTCAGAGTGGAAAGGAATATCTGTCGGTTCAGACGGAAGCGGAATTCTGACACTAAACAAAGCCCGCCGGGCAGCGCATGCAGAATGCGTCACCCGGCGGGCTGTTGATTCAGAAAAAAGAGAAGGATTACCGCCCCAGCAGCTTGCCCAGCTTTACCTTCAAAGCGGTGTAGCCGTTTTTGGCGTCGGAGGAAAAGTCGGAGGCAATCTCCCACTTCCAGCGCTGGTTATCGAAATAGAGCACATCGCCCTCACGGCCGGTCAGGGCCTTGGGCAGGGCGGCGGGGTCCACCAGCGGGTCGAAGGGCTGCTGGTAGGTGAGCACCCCGTCCGGAGAGATGCTGGCCCACACGCCAAACACAAAGCAGGCTCCTTCGCCGTAGCAGAAACGTTCAAAGCGAACTTTCCCATCGTAATAAAAGGAAAGGCAGTCGCGAAATTTGTTCAGATATTCCTTTTCGTAGCGGCGGCCGCAGTTTGCGCCCGCCAGCTCTTTGGCAGAAATGTTCATGGCAGTTTCCCTTCCCGCGGCCGGGCTGCAAACAGGCGGCCAGGCATGCGGCGTTTGTTTTTCTCATTATAACAGGTTTGCAGATTTGCCGCCAGAAAAAGCGTGAAAAAAGGGCGAAAAACCAGTTCGAAAAAAACTTCAAAAAATGTGAAAAAAGCTGTTGACATTTCTCGATTCATGCCGTATAATAAACAACGTCGCTGATGCGGCAACGCAAAGATGGCCCGGTAGTTCAGTTGGTTAGAACGCTAGCCTGTCACGCTAGA
>Elaine_p2__coassemble_6730_pt1 | contig 3317 bp, 6 predicted proteins | sample Elaine_p2__metabat2_high_PE_054 | metagenome-assembled genome bin Elaine_p2
CTTCATTCATACCAGAGCCTGCAAACCAATTTGCGCAAAACTGTTGACACTACCCCATAATCCCCCGGCTACCGAAGGCTGAAAGGATGTGGGACAATAGGAGGAAATGGGACAAATGAGAAAAGAGGTCTCAAAAGTCTAAGAAGTCGCAAAAATCTCAGAAGTCTCAAAAGTCTCACAAAGGAGCAATAAAATGGGCAAGGAATATGTAAATCTGAAAAAGCAGCGGTGCCTGCAGCTTGTGCAGGAGTGTACGCACAGCGGAAAAAGCAAGCGGGAGTGGTGCGCAGAGAACGGCATTGGCTATTCCACCTTCATGCGGTGGCAAAAACGGCTTCGGGATGAATTGGCCGGAGAACTTTTGGCGCCGCAGGAGATCGTGCCGGTGCAGGTGGAACTGCCGGAACAATCTTCCCATCGGAGCACAGAGACGGCTCTGGAAAAGGCCGCGCCGGTGGTTTGCGAAGAAAGCATCGAGATCCGAACGGGCAATATCCGCATTCGTCTTCCCAAGGATACACCGGCCGGCTATCTGGCCGGCCTGGTATGGTCGTTTCTGTTGGTGTTGATGTCTCAAAGGATAAACACGATTGCTTCATTCTCAGCTCTGAGGGAGAAGTCTTAGCGGATGTGTTTACCATCCCCAACAATCTGGACGGGTTCCGCTTTCTACTGCGACGAATCCGGGATTGCACCCATGCACAGGACAAAATAAAAGTAGGGCTTGAGGCTACCGGACATTACAGCTACAATCTGCTCGGGTTCCTTCTTGACAACGGTCTACCCACCTATGTCTTGAATCCCTTGCGCACAAACCTTTACCGAAAAAGCCTCAGTCTCAGAAAGACCAAAACCGACCGGGTGGATGCACGAACGATTGCTGCTATGCTGTTATCCGATGTGGGCCTCAAACCCTACACGAATACAGCATACCACAACGAGGAGCTGAAGTCACTGACCAGATACCGTTTTGACAAGGTGAAGGAGCGTGCCAAGCTGAAAAGTTCTATCGCTCGACTGGTCTGCATCCTGTTTCCAGAGTTGGAAAAGCTCGTCCCTTCTCTGCATATTGCTTCTGTCTACACCCTGCTGGAGGAATTCCCCGGCGCCAAACAGATTGCCGCAGCTCATTTGACAAGATTGAAAGCACTGTCAACGCCGAAAAATAAAAAACCTAAAACGCCGGACGAAAAATGACCCAAACGCCGGAAATGTATTCGCCGGTTAGCCATCCGCCGAAAGATTGGCCGGCGGAACTGGTTGAACACCAGCTTTCATACGGTCTCGCAAGCGGTAAGTTTTGCCGCAGATGTTCACTACATGCGAATGGTGCAGCAAGCGGTCCAAAAGAGCTGTGGCCAGAACATTGTCGCTGAGAAGCTCACCCCAATTGCTGAAATATTTGTTGCTGGTCAGAATTACACTACCGTGCTCGTAGCGTTCTGAGATCAGCCGGAATAGAAGCTCTGCTTCCTGGCGGTTCAATTGCATATAGCCAGCCTCATCAATTACCAGTAAAGCAGGTCGCAGGTAAATTCGCCATCGACGCTCCAGATTTCCCTGGAGCTGAGTGCATACGGCGCTGGCCGGCGGTAGCTGGTGCGGTACTGAACGGCAGCGGGGCGGCGGCAGCGGCAGCGTCTTGATGTAGCCCATGTATCCCTCATAATAGTGGTATCCGCAGCAGCGGAAATTGACTATTGGGAGGGTAATGGATGTTAGACTACTGGTCAGCGTCACGCATAACACGAGCCGTCTTGCCGGAATAAGTGTAAGGGACACCGAAGCGGCGTCCTTCGTAGTTCACAAAGCCGTCAAATGAAATACGGCGTTCGGGGCACAGGTAAAACAGCAGTTCCATGCTGTCATCCAGCTTCGCTACCACATCCGCACAACGGCTGGCATGCTCATTCTGCGGGACTCCAAGTCCCTTGTGGTAAGCCGTGTTCTGTTCGGCACACCATTCCAGCGCAGCGTAGTTCAGGTCGGTCACATTTCAGAAAATGCGCCCCGCAAGGAAGTTGTCCTTCACAAACCGGACAAGGCGCTCCACCTTCCCCTTGGTAAAAGGGTGGCGAGGCTTGCAGAGTTTCGTCTGGAAACCCACGGTTTTCATGAACTGCTCATAATCCTTCTGCCAAACCGGCTTATGACAGTGCTCCGCGCACAGCCGCAGCTTTCTGCGATGCGGGTGTTGTTGATTCCCAGACTGTGAAGCCGGAGAATCTCCTTGTAGTTGGTCATGGAATTTCCTCCTGTAATTTGGATTACATCTTGCGATGCACATCCATTATACAGGGGGTGTCTGACCGGCGGTGTGAGTGTCTGATTTGAGCGGTTGAAGTGTCTGATGGAGACGGTCAAGGTGTCCGTCCCGGGGCGGCGTATTCAGCTCCCGTATTATATGGTTCAAAAACCAGGTGTGCTTAGGGTAGAAAACAAGAAAAGGTTCTTGCACAAGCTGTGAAAAGTCCCAACATGGTTTAGCAGAAGCTCTTCTCCGTACCGAGCAGGGACAAGTCCTTCTGTTTGAAGAGAACAGCAATTACCGCGGAGAGACTTTGTGCCAGGCGAGCCAGCTTTCTTCCGGGATGAGGGCCAAAGGTTGCTCATAGAAATGGTAATAGGAAAGCTGTTCCTTTCCATACACGGACTTTCTTCATGATGATTCACCTCATCTAAAAATTCTTTCAAAACGAGGAGAAACTTTTTCTGGACGCTCTCCACATCCACATGATTCTTACCAGCATATCTGAAAGAAGAAAAATAAAGGAAGAGGAATCCAACGAAAAAAGATTTCGGGGGGCCTTATTGTTTCCTTAGAATTGGATGCTACGATAGCAGCACAAACAGAAAAAGGAGACATCTGCGATATGGGAACAACACTGAAACAGATACAAGCAAAAGGCATTACGGAGACAGGGCTCAAATGGATTGCTCTGGTTACCATGGTGATGGATCACATTCACTATTTCTTTGGTTTTACCGGCCGGATTCCTGAATGGTTCAGCATGGTGGGGCGACTGGGCGCGCCGTTGTTCCTGTTCTGCCTTGTGGAAGGGTTTACCCACACCCATAATCGGAAACGCTATTTTGCAAAGGTTTACATCATTTCGGTCATCATGTCCGCTTTGCTCTTTTTTATGGCTTATGGCGGAGTATTCGTGCGACCGGACGGCTTTTATCCCACCAATGAAATCATGACTGCTTTTGTGATTCTTATGGTGATCTGGCAGGGAATTGACTGGCTGACTGAGAAAAAGCTGTTTCCAGGTCTTGTGGCGGTACTGTTTCCGTTGGCCTGGCCGTTTCTGGCT
>Elaine_p2__coassemble_10669_pt1 | contig 2336 bp, 2 predicted proteins | sample Elaine_p2__metabat2_high_PE_054 | metagenome-assembled genome bin Elaine_p2
GGCCCCGCCAGCGCCACCGCCCTTGCCGGAGACTGGCCCGCAGCCCTCATCATGAACGGGCTGGACCGCGCCCGGCTGGACGGCTTTCTCACCCGGCTGCGGGCAGGCGGGGTTTCCATCCCCATGAAGGCGATGGTCACCCCCACCAACCAGAGCTGGACTCTGGCCGCTCTGCTGGGCGAGCTTGTGCAGGAACGGGATGCCTTTGCCGCCCGTGCCGGTCGATGAACATGCACAAAAAGCGCAATAAAGCCATATTTTATGCAAAAAGCGCCGACCTTTATTCATTTTGCAACCAAACTGTCATTTTTTACAGTGCTCATTTACATTGACAAACATCTATCAGGAAATTATAATAAATCTGTTTCCCGCTGCAATACAGGCGGGTCATGTTTGTGCGATTTTATTATCGAGAGGAGTAACAACATCATGAAAAAAGCTATTGCTTTGGTCATGGCTGCCTGCCTGGCTTTCGGCCTGGTAGCCTGCGGCGGCGCTTCCAGCACCGCTACTTCCACTTCCACCGCTTCTTCTGCTGCCTCCACTTCCGAGGCCGCTTCCTCCGAGGCTGCTTCCTCTGAGGCTGCCACCGAGGCTGGCGTGAAGACCGGTATGGCCATCGTTTCCAGCACCAGCGTGTCCGACGCTGACGCCGATACTGACGGCAAGGCTCAGGTTGACAGCACCGTTGCCGCCGTTCTGGTTGGCGAGGACGGCAAGATCATCAGCTGCAAGCTGGATGTTGCCCAGAACAAGGTTGCCGTTAAGGCTGACGGTTCCTTCGACACCACCGCTACCTTCAAGTCCAAGCAGGAGCTGAAGGAAGACTACAACATGAAGGGTGCTTCTCCCATCGGCAAGGAGTGGTACGAGCAGGCTAACGCCTTCGCTGAGTACGTGGTTGGCATGACCGCCGAGGAAGTTCGCGCCATCGAGACCAATCCCGATGCTCACAACGGCCCTGTTGACGCCGACATCGCTGCTTCCTGCACCATGAGCGTGACCGCTTTCATCGAGGCCATTGCTCAGGCTACCGAGAACGCTCAGGCTCTGGGCGCTTTCGCTGACGACACCCTGGCTCTGGGTCTGTCCACCGAGTTCAGCTCTTCCGCTGTGCAGCCCGCCGACAACGAGGGCGAGGGTCTGGTTCAGACCGATACCACCTACGCTGCCGTGACCACCGACGCTGACGGCAAGATCACCAGCAGCATCTGGGATTGCACCCAGGCCAAGTTCAACACCACCGAAGAGGGTGTTGTAACCGCTAAGGGCGAGACCATCGTTCCCAAGCAGGCCCAGAAGGAAGCTTACGGCATGACCAAGGCTTCCGAGATCGGCAAGGAGTGGTACGAGCAGGCCAACGCCTACGCTGCTTGGCTGGCTGGCAAGACCGCTGACGAGGTTGCCGCTGTTGAGACCAACGCCGAGGGCCACAATGGTCCCACCGACGCCGACATCGCTGCTTCCTGCACCATGGACGTTCGCGAGTTCAACAACGCTGTTGCCAAGGCTCTGGCCTGATCAGCAGCTTGCGCATCACGGCGTGATCTGTTAAAATGAAAAAACGGCCAGGCCCCTGCGGTCTGGCCGTTTTCTGTTTTTTCTATCCGGGCACGCCCTTCGGTGCGGGGCCCGAATCTTCACACGGAGGATTTTTTGTTGCTATGGTAAAACGCCTTCTCTGCGCGGGATGCGCCGCTGTGCTGCTGGCCGCTTCGCTGGCCGGCTGCGGCAGCACCGCTTCCCCGTCCGCTTCCGCTTCTTCGGCCGCTTCGGCCAGCGCCGACCCGGCCATGGCCGGCTGGGAAAAATACACCGCCAGCTGGTACGATGTGTTCGACACCGTGACCACCGTAATCGGCTACGCATCCAGCGAGGAGGAATGGGACCGGCAGATGGACGCCCTGCATCAGGATCTGGCCGAGTACCACCAGCTGTACGATATCTACAACCACTACGAGGGTGTGACCAATCTGTACGATCTGAACCGCAGCGCCGCGCAGGGGCCTGTGGCGGTAGATCAGCGGATCATGGATCCAGGGAGATGTACAAGACCACCAGCGGCCAGATGAACGTGGCCTTCGGTGCGGTGCTGAGCATCTGGCACGATTACCGGGAAGCGGGCCTCAACGACCCGGACAGCGCCCAGCTGCCCCCCATGGAGCAGCTGACCGCCGCCAGCGAGCATTGCAGCATCGACGATCTGGTGCTGGATGAAGAGGCCGGTACCGTCTACTTTGCCGACGATCAGCTGCAGCTGGACGTGGGCAGCGTGGGCAAGGGCTACGCGGTGGAAATGGTGGCCCGGGCCGCCGAAGAGCGGGGCCTTGCCAGCG